>SAMEA3387475__coassemble_2527_pt1 | contig 11090 bp, 8 predicted proteins | sample SAMEA3387475__metabat2_high_PE_013 | metagenome-assembled genome bin SAMEA3387475 (sample SAMEA3387475) | Felis catus | biome: Faeces | place: United Kingdom | collected 2012 | reverse complement strand
TCATGAGATATCTCCTGATATAAATTACAAAAATTTTAATGCAAATTAATAAAGATTTAAAAATTATAAATACGATTTGTTGTAATATGTACTATAAGAAGATAGCGCGAGAAGCAGAAAAAGTCAATCAAAAGTACGATTGAAAAAATAGGAAGGCGGATAGAGGGCAAAAGAACGGTATGAGATACGAGGAAGAAATCAGAATTGAGGAGGAGGAGCGCAGACGGCGTGAAGAACGGAGGCGCAGAAGGAGAATACGCCTGCGCAGAAGAAGGCGTATTCGTCTGGCGATCATCATCAGTGTACCCGTGACGATTGTCGGAGTGGTTTTCATGGCGGGGTATTTTCTGAAGCTGAAGAATGAGGATGAGGAGGTCCTGGCGTATGAGGTCAAATATGTGGCAGATGCGCCGGATTATCAGGTCGAGCTGTTGGACGTCAATGAATATTCAAGACCGGGTACGGCGCTTGCGGCGGTGAATGGGATCGTGGTACACTACACGGCGAATCCCGGCACGACAGCCGAGCAGAACCGCAGCTATTTTCAGAGCTTAAAGGACACCGGAGAGACGTATGCCAGCAGTCATTTTGTGATTGGAATTGAGGGGGAGATTGTGCAGTGTGTGCCAAGCAATGAGATTGCATATGCGTCGAACGAGCGAAATCAGGACACGATTTCCATTGAGTGCTGTATTCCTGACGAGACGGGGAAGTTTACAGAGGAGACTTACCAGTCCCTGGTACAGCTCGTTACATGGCTGATGGGCAGATATGAGCTTGGTACGGATGACGTCATACGGCACTATGACGTTACAGGCAAGGCATGTCCGAAATATTATGTGGAGCATGAGAACGAGTGGTTTCGGTTTAAGGAGGATCTGCTTTCCTATATCGAGGTGAACGGTGTTGCCAAAAGTGAGGAAATACAGTAAAATACCGAATATTAGATAAGGAAGATTTAGGAGCGCTATGCTGGAAAAATATTATGAGGAAATCAAACAAAATGTGAATGTGCGGGAGAATCTAAGTCTGCTGCGCGGATTAGTGAAAGAGGAGGAGGCGCGGACCCGGCTTTTGAATCTTGTGGGAGACGGAAGCTTTCTTGTGGCGCTCTTGGAGCAGGAAGAACCTAAGGTGCGAAAAAATGCTGCACTTTTGCTTGGCGATCTGGGGCTGCAGACAGCGGCAGGCGCACTTTTTTGCGCTTATGAAAAGGAGCAGACGCTTTTTGTCAGAAGCTCCTATCTGTCGGCGCTTGGGAAGCTTGATGCGTCAGAGTATCTTGCACGGCTAAAGACCTGTCGGGACAAGCTGGCGGAGAGAGAGATTCCCTTAAATGAACGGAAACATGCCGATGAGGAGCTGCGGGAATTAGAAAAAATCATTGCTGCAATCGAGGGGATCAGACCGCATACGTTTGTTGGCTTCCAAAAGGAACAAAAGCTTTTGCTGACTACAAATAAGGAGCAGCGCGGCGTGACCGTGGAGGAAACAGAAGTTTTGTCGGGGGAAGTGGAACGCAGTGTGCGGGAGCATCCGCTTGGCGTGCTGGTATGTACAAGATCAGTAAAGCCGTTTACAAGGCTTCGGACTTATCGGGAGCTTTTATTTCCGCTGACCGGTCATCTTACGGAGGACCCGAAACAGGCAGCGGAGGCTGTATGTGCGTCCGGTCTGCCGGAGCTTTTGGAGGAATGTCATAAAGAGGAAGCGCCGTTTTATTTTCGTATTGAGTTAAAGGGACACATGGATTTGAAGGAAAAAAGCGTCTACACAAAGCGCATGGCAGCAGAATTGGAGCGTCTCTCCGGTCGCAGGCTTAGAAACTCAACGCAGCATTACGAGGTGGAGCTTCGTCTGGTTGAGAAAAAGGACGGTGGCTTTGCGGCATTTTATAAGCTGTTTACGATACCGATGCGTCGCTTTGCCTATCGTAAGCATGCGATTGCCGCGTCGATTCATCCTGCACTTGCAGCGATGCTGATGCAGCTTGCCAAGCCTTATCTCAAGGAGGATGCAAGGATTCTTGATCCGTTCTGCGGTGTTGGAACAATGCTGATCGAACGTGATATTTGCGTGCCTGCACATGAGAAATACGGCGTTGATATTTTTGGAGACGCGATCCGCATGGCGCGTGAAAATGCGGCGGCTGCCGGAGAACAGATTTATTTTATCAATCGCGATTATTTTGATTTTACGCACAGGCATAAGTTTGATGAGATCATTACGAACATGCCGGTGCGCAGTGCGGCAAGAGCCGGTGCAAAGTCAAAGGAGGAGATGGATGTGTTCTATCAGAAATTTTTCGACAGATCGGCGGGGCTTTTAGAGAACGGGGGAATGATGATCCTGTATGGAAATGAGGAAGGCTTTGTCAAAAAGCAGTTGCGCCTGAGAGATGACTACCGACTTTTAAGGGAGCATGTTATCCGTCAAAAGGACAGGTTTCATCTGTTTTTGATACAATATTGTCCCTAGTATGGAGGGGGATCAGACGAACGCTTTCAAATTTTTGCAATTTTTTTAAAAATAGCATTGACAATTTCTTCTTCGTTTGTTATTATAATCAAGTCGTCACGAAAGAGTGACTGCAATGCGGAAGTGTCGGAACTGGCAGACGAGCAAGACTAAGGATCTTGTGATAGCAATATCGTGTGGGTTCAAGTCCCATCTTCCGCATTCGGTAACACCATTGACGATAAGCGTTCGCAGGAGTGGCGGAATTGGCAGACGCGCAGGCTTCAGGTGCCTGTGGTAGCAATATCGTGTGGGTTCAAGTCCCACCTTCTGCATAATAAGAGGGCATTGTAAAAGATTCCTTTTACAATGCCCTCTTTTAAGTAGATAAGTTCTTGTTTTTAACATAAATTATAAAGCTTTTCTAAGTTTTATAAAGGAATAGCTTCTTCTTTGAGATAGAAAAAGAAAGTGGGGAAGGCTATACGATAAGCCAGTGAGAGAAAACGGGACCAAAGACAGGAGGATAAGGGGATGAACGCAGTAAAGAGGTTTTTAATGGATGAGCTGGAGGGGTGGAAGGCATGGGAAGCAGCGTGGCTGTTGACGGCATGCGTCGTCATTATAGGGTTGAGTCTTTACTGGGGAGATACCTTTGTGGGGATTCTTTCATCGACAATGGGGGTTGCCTGTGTTGTGTGTACCGGTAAGGGAAAATTATCGGCATATATTTTTGGACTGATCAACAGCTTTTTGTATGCGGTCATTTCGTATCAGGCTTCTTTGTATGGGGAGACAATGCTGAATGCGATTTATTATATCCCGATGCAGTTTGTTGGATTTTATGTTTGGAGGAAACATATGGATCAAGAGACGAAGGAAGTGGAAAAAAGGCATATGAGCTGGAAACACAGACTGCTGCTTTTTATCGCCATTGTGGTTTCCACATATTTGTATGGAATACTTCTTGCTTATCTGGGAGATGCTATGCCGTTTGTGGATTCCTTTACGACGGTTTGCTCTGTTGCCGCGATGATCATCAGTGTGAAAATGTTTGCGGAGCAGTGGTGGATATGGATTGCAGTCGATGTTTTCAGCGTTTACATGTGGTGGTGCGATTTTGCATCGGGGAGTGATAATATGGCAACTCTTTTGATGTGGACGGTATATCTTGGCAATGCAGTCATTATGTTGATAAAATGGGAAAGAGGTGCAAAAAGAGAAGATGCGGTATAAGGTTGGAATGTATGGCGGTTCCTTTGATCCGCTTCATATAGGGCATATACATGATATGATAAAAGCGGCGTCGGTGTGCGAGGAATTGTATGTTGTGATTAGTTGGTGCAGTGGGCGTGAGAGTACAAGTAAGGAGCTGCGCTATCGCTGGATTTTAAACGCCTTAAAGCATTTGCCAAATGTAACGATCCTTTTGATCGAGGATCAGGCAGTAAGCAAAGAAGAGTATAACACGGATGCTTATTGGGAGAAGGGCGCTTGTGACATCAAACAAGCAATTGGAAAAAAGATAGATGTGGTGTTCTGTGGAGATGATTATTATGGAACAAACCGGTTTGAAAGCTTGTATTCACCGGAGTCAGAGGTCATTTATTTTGAGCGCAGGGAGGTTCCGATCAGCTCTACAGAGATCAGGGAGTGGGCAAGTGAGCACTGGGATTACATACCGGAGGTCTGCAAACCGTATTATACAAAAAAGGTATTGATCGTGGGAGGGGAGAGCACCGGAAAATCAACGTTGGTTCAAAATTTAGCGCTTGCATACAACACAAATTTTGTCAGTGAGGTAGGGAGAGATACCTGTGCCTATGCGGGCGGAGAAGAATTTATGACGGTTGACGATCTTTATGAAAATCTTTTGCGTCAGAAATTAAATATCATGGATGCCGCAAAAAGGAGCAATCGAATTTTGTTTGTAGATACGGATGCAATGACGACTTTATTTTATGCAAAATTTTTACTGACCTCCGAGTCGGAAATCGCGCGTTGCACGAAGCTTGCCGAGGCGATCCATGAAATTACTGTGTGGGATGCGGTTTTGTTTCTGGAACCAACGGTGAAATTTGTTCAGGATGGAACACGAAATGAAAAAATTGCTTCAGATAGAAAAAAGTACAGCGATCAGATCAAGGAGCTTTTGAAAAAGTATGAGGTAGAGTATCATTGCTTGGACGGAGATTATCTGGACCGATTTGTTGAGGCAAAAAATATCATACGGGATCAGCTGCATATTGATACGAAGTGGTGATGTAAAAACAACACAAGGCGTTCGCAATGAATACCATACTGATTTTGTTGATTCAAATTTTATTTGACATAAGAGTGGCTTACGAAGCCCGTCGCTCGTTGTTTTTTACGGCAGCCCCCGCAATTGCGGAGGCTGCCGGACTTTTCAGAGGGGCGTTTCCCATAGAGCAAAGGCGGGGAAGTCGACCCAAACGAGGCTGGTTAAGCCTCCTGACGATCGCCCTGCTGCAATTCATTATAAATATCCTCATTCAGATGTCCCTCTGTCTTTGCGACGAGTACGGAAGCAGTTGCCGCACCTACTACATTCGTGGCTGTTCTTGCCATGTCTACAAGACTTGAAATAGGCGCCAGCAGCACGATCAGTTCGATTGGCAGTCCGGCGGCAGAGAACACAGCCGTAGCGCTGATTGTGGCAGTGCCGGGAACACCAACTGTTCCGACAGATACGACAAGTGACAGTAGGATTAAAAATGCATATTGTGTCAGTGAGTAATCAAGTCCGAGCACATTGACAGAAAACACTGCCAAAAGCACCGGCCACATACCTGCGCATCCCGGCATTCCGAGATTTGCGCCCAGACCCGCCGTGAAGGCTGCGATATCTCCATCGACTCCAAGCTCCTTTTCCAACTGCCTTACGGTAACCGGAATTGTTCCTACGCTGCTTTGCGAGGTAAACGCGACGACTCCTGCCGGAGCAATTTTCTTTAAGAAAATGACAGGATTTAGTTTTCCGACAAAACGGATCAGCAGGCTCTCCACTCCAAACAGCTGAATTGCGCATAATAGATATGCTAATATCATAACTCCCATCAGTGGAAGCAAATCTGTTATTTCTGTTTTTCCTACCGCTCTTGCGATCAGTGAAAGTACTGCATAAGGTGTAAAATCCATGATCCAGCCAATCGCCTGACCGAGCACCTTGTTTCCTGCATCAATAAATGTCTTAAACGGCTTTACGTCTTCCTTGTCCTTTCCGAACTGATTATATGCCGCCGCTATGAGAATCGCGAATATTACGATCGGTACGACCTTTCCCTCTCCCCATTGTGTGATCAGGTTCTGGGGAAACAGAGAGACGATCGTATCAATAAACGTAGGAACCTCCGCTGCCTGATAGTCCGTTACAGTCTGATAGGGAAAGCCCTTCCCCACCTGCAGTGCAACCGCTGCGATCAAAGTGATCACACTTGTGGTCAAATTATTGAGCAATAAGAAAAATACCGATTTGAAACCGATCTTTTTCAGATGAACGGATTCTCCCAGATTCGTGATGCTTGAAATAATGCTGAATAATAATAACGGCACGACCATCGCTGAAATGATATTTGTAAATATGGTTCCAAATACAGCCACATACTCAAAATTTTCTTTAAATACCAGACCGACGATGATTCCAAAGGCGGTTGCCAATAATGTTAGTATTCCGAAATCAACGTTTTTTTTCTTCCCCAGAAAATAAAGGATTCCGAAAAAAAGCAATGTCAGCGCCAACGCGCCGATTTTTAAAACCTGAATGTCCATGAATGATCTCCTTCTTTTTGATTTTTAAATAAGTAACGGATCTGTGATTTTCTCAACTGCAAACCTAAGCATAAAAAAACCGGGAGTCTTGGAAACTCCCGGGCAAATGGCTTGTCAATAGCTCTTATTGAAAATATACAGGCGCGAAACAATGCATGCAAAAACGCCTGGCCATCTGATATGCCCGGGGGATTAACATGCGACAACAACACATAGATTTAAGATCAGCTGTATGCTTCTTATTGCTCATGTCTTTCTCCTCCTTTCAAACGGTATCGCTTACATTGTTATGTTGGCATGATAAACCTAAACACCTACTTTGTCAATAGGTTTAAACAAAAAAGTAGGGGAGAATTTGTATAAAAAACAGGATAGAGGAGATAATTCTGATTTTTTTCAAAAAAATAAAGGAAATCCCGCACGAATGCCGAATAATAAATATGTAGTCATTTTGTGACATAGTATAAAAGTGTGTTTTTCACATTTTTGTGCCGTCATACCACATAAACGAAGCACATTTTTGAAGCGTTGGGCAGGCTTGCAGGGCAATATTTTTTGTTTGACATAAGAGTGGCCCGCGAAGCGTGCCGCTCGTTGTTTATGCAATGGGCAGCATCGCAGGAAGTGCTTTTTTGATCCACTGGGATTCCGATGGATCAAAAAGAGGAGAAATACATGTCGATACGTGAAGAAATAGAGCGGATGGAGCAGGAAAATTTAAGTCCGTATGCGACGCACAGCATCGATTCTAGGGGCAGGGAGATTCCTGAGGAGCCGTGTGATATTCGTCCGGTCTTTCAAAGAGACCGCGACCGGATTCTGCACAGCAAGGCGTTTCGCAGGCTAAAGAATAAGACGCAGGTGTTTTTAACCCCAAAGGGAGATCACTATCGTACAAGGATGTCGCACACGCTGGAGGTGTCTCAGAACGCCCGCACGATTGCGAAAGCCCTCCGTCTGAACGAGGATCTCGTTGAGGCGATCGCGCTGGGGCATGATCTGGGGCATACGCCTTTTGGGCACGCGGGAGAGCAGGTGCTAAACCGCCTCTGCGATGACGGTTTTCGTCATAATGAGCAAAGCGTCCGCATTGTAGAGAAGCTGGAGAAGGACGGAAAGGGATTGAATTTGACGTGGGAGGTGCGGGATGGCATTTTAAATCATCAGTCGCGGCTAAAACCTGCTACATTGGAGGGAAAGATTGTACGTTTTTCCGATAAAATTGCATATATTAACCATGACATCGACGATGCGATCCGCGCGCAGGTGCTCACGGAGGACGATATTCCGTTAGAGTTAAAAAAGACGCTTGGCTTTACGACAAAGCAGCGGCTTAATACGCTGATCCATAATATTATTATGAACAGCAGGGATAAGAATGAGATTGCAATGTCGGCTGAGGTGGAAGGCGCAATGGTGGAGCTGCGCAAGTTTATGTTTACGCATGTTTATAGGAATCCGGTGGCAAAGGGAGAGGAAGTTAAGGCGAAGGCGATGCTGGAGCAGTTGTTTCACTATTATATGGAGCATATCGAACTTTTGCCGGAGAAATACCTGCGTATGCTAAAAGAGGGAGAGAAGGAACAGCGCGTAGTCTCTGATTATATTGCAGGAATGACGGATCAGTACGCGATCACAAAGTTCAGTGAATACTTCCTACCACAGGCATGGCAGGTAGACGGATACTAAGAAGCAGAAGCCTGTGGTAATACAGGCATGGCAGGTAGACGGGTATTAAGAAGCAGAAGCCTGTGGTAATGCAGGCATGGATTTATTGGAGCGTAGAGGAAGGAGTATGGAATGCCCTATTTTTCAGATGAAATCATAGAGGAAGTGCGCTCACGGAATGATATTGTAGATGTAATTTCCCAGTATGTGCGCCTGAACAGGAAGGGAAGCACTTATTTTGGGTTATGTCCATTTCACAATGAAAAGACGGGGTCGTTTTCCGTCTCTCCGAATAAGCAGATGTATTACTGCTTTGGCTGTGGGGCGGGCGGCAATGTATTTACATTTTTGATGCAATATGAAAATTTTACATTCGGGGAAGCAATGGAGGCGCTTGCGGAGCGTTCCGGCGTGGAGCTGCCAAAACAGGAATTTTCGGCGGAACAGCGCAGGGAAGCGGACAAGCGCGCCAGACTTTTGGAAATCAATAAAGAGGCGGCAAAATATTTTTTTCTGCTGCTGCGCAGTGAGCGCGGGAAGCACGCGCTTTCCTATTTTAAAAATCGGGAGCTTTCTGAGGAGACGATCAGGAAATTTGGTCTGGGATATTCTGATCAGTACAGTGACGATCTGTATCGTTATCTGCGTCAAAAGGGATATGAGGACGAGATTTTAAAGGAGTCCGGGCTTGTGACGATTGACGAGAGGCGCGGAGGCTATGATAAATTTTGGAATCGTGCGATGTTTCCGATCATGGACGTACATAATAAGGTCATCGGCTTTGGCGGACGCGTGATGGGAGACGGCGAGCCGAAGTATCTAAACTCGCCGGAGACGAGGATTTTTGATAAGAGCCGTAATCTCTACGGCTTAAATCTCGCGCGTACAACGAAGAAGCCCCAGCTTCTTTTGTGCGAGGGCTATATGGATGTGATCGCCCTGCATCAGGCGGGATTTGACAATGCGGTGGCGTCGCTTGGCACGTCGCTTACAGTCGGACATGCAAATCTGCTGAAGCGTTATACAAAGGACGTTTATTTAACCTACGACAGTGATGGGGCAGGGGTGAAGGCAGCTTTGCGCGCGATTCCGATTTTAAAGGAAGCGGGTATTACGACAAAGATCATTGACATGCGTCCGTATAAGGACCCGGATGAGTTTATCAAGGCGCTTGGCGCAGACGAGTATCAAAAGCGCATTGACGCGGCGGAAAACAGCTTTTTATTTGAGATACGCATTTTGGAGCAGCAGTACGATATGAACGATCCGGAGGGAAAGACAGCCTTTTATCAGGAAGCGGCAAAAAAGCTGTGCGGTTTTGAGGAGAAGCTGGAGCGTGAAAATTATATTGAGGCGGTGGCGGAAAAATACAGGATCCCTGCCGAGGACCTGCGCAGAATGGTCAATCAGTATGGCTTGAAAATGGGACTGGCGGGTGAGCTCCGTGCCGGGAGAACCTATGACGGGCATGCAGGAGGGCGTGCGGCAGACGTATCAAAGAGCAAAAAGAGAGAGGACGGTATGAAGCAGTCCCAGAAGCTTTTGCTCACATGGCTGATCGAGCAGCCGAAGCTGTTTGATAAGATCGGCAGTTATATTTCCCCGGAGGATTTTACGGAGGAAATTTATCACCGGGCAGCGGAGCTTTTGTTCGCACAGTATCAGGAGAGCGGTACGGTAAATCCGGCGAGAATTGTCAGCATGTTTGTAAATGAGGAGGAACAGCGCGAGATTGCGGGCTTATTTAACGCGAGGATCCAGCAGATCGAGACAAAAGACGACATGGAGAAAGCGCTTAAGGAGACGATCGTGCGGGTGAAGAAAAACAGCATTGAGCACCGGGAGCTTGCCAGCGACGACCTTGATGGTCTGATGAAGCTCGTCGAGGAAAAAAAGAAGCTGGAGGCGCTGGAAAAGACACATATTTCCATAGATTTGTAAAAAATGAGGGAAACTGTGAAGAACGCGGGATGAAAACCCGGGAATAAGGACAAAATAGTAACGAACTATGAGAGGATGAAACAAAATGGCAAAAAAGAAAGAAAATATGGAAAAGAATGCAGGCAGGGAGGAAGCCGTGAATCAAAAGGATGCCAAAACAGATGCGTCTGTAAACGATCAGGTAAGATTTCAGGAGAAATTGAAGGAACTGCTTGCGACTGCCAAAAAGAAGAAAAACATGCTGGAGTATCAGGAAATCAATGATTTTTTTGCTGATATGAATCTGGATGCTGAGAAATTTGAGCATATTTTGGAATTTTTAGAGACAAATAATATCGATGTGCTACGTATTACGGACGACGATGCAGACGATGAGATACTTTTGGACGTTGAGGAGGAAGAAGAAATTGAGGTGGAGAAAATCGACCTTTCCGTTCCTGACGGCGTTTCCATCGAAGACCCGGTCCGCATGTATTTAAAGGAAATCGGAAAGGTTCCGCTGCTTTCGGCAGAGGAGGAAATAGAGCTTGCTAAGCGCATGGAGCTTGGCGATCAGGAGGCAAAAAAGCGTCTTGCAGAGGCAAATCTGCGTCTTGTAGTCAGTATTGCCAAGCGCTATGTGGGGCGCGGAATGCTGTTCCTTGATCTGATCCAGGAGGGAAATCTCGGACTGATCAAAGCGGTGGAGAAGTTTGACTACCGCAAAGGCTATAAGTTTTCGACCTATGCGACATGGTGGATCCGTCAGGCGATCACAAGGGCGATCGCAGATCAGGCGAGAACCATCCGCATTCCTGTTCATATGGTGGAGACGATCAATAAGCTGATCCGGGTCAGCAGACAGCTGCTGCAGGAGCTTGGGCGTGAGCCAAGCCCCGAGGAGATTGCCGCTGAGATGAATATGCCGGTGGAGCGCGTGCGTGAGATCTTAAAGATTTCGCAGGAGCCGGTTTCCCTGGAGACGCCGATCGGTGAGGAGGAGGACAGCCATCTGGGAGATTTTATTCAGGATGACAATGTACCTGTTCCTGCCGACGCCGCTGCCTTTACTTTGTTAAAGGAGCAGCTGGAGGAGGTGCTCGGCACGCTGACGGAACGCGAGCAGAAGGTTCTGACGCTCCGGTTTGGATTGGAGGACGGCCGCGCGCGCACACTTGAGGAAGTGGGCAAGGAATTTAACGTAACCCGTGAGAGGATCCGTCAGATTGAGGCGAAGGCATTGCGCAAGCTGCGTC
>SAMEA3387475__coassemble_2486_pt1 | contig 11271 bp, 8 predicted proteins | sample SAMEA3387475__metabat2_high_PE_013 | metagenome-assembled genome bin SAMEA3387475 (sample SAMEA3387475) | Felis catus | biome: Faeces | place: United Kingdom | collected 2012 | reverse complement strand
AGACCTTTTTCTAAGCAACAATCTTATATTCAACAAAAAACAGTGTGTATCTGAAAAACGATACACACTGTTTTTTGCTTTGTTCACCTTCTCTCAAGCCTATATGTTTAAAGTGTAAAAAAGACAAAAACGGCTTTGCACTGCTAAATTAAAACGTCGCAGATGCATTACTTTACCATATAAATTTATATACCGTAGCAGTCCGGTACGCTTCTCCTGCCCTGCATACCGGACTCAAAAATCCGGCATGGTTCACTGCATCCGGATAATACTGCGTTTCAAAACAGATTCCCTGACGGTGTTTATATATGACTCCATTCTTTCCTGACTCTTCGGAAAGAAAATTACCGGAATAAATCTGAACTCCGGGAAGGTCTGTATATACCTCCATCGTTATGCCGCTTTTCTCTCCGGTCACCTCGATCACCTTTGTAAATCTGTCCCGATTGTTCAGACACCAGTTGTGATCGTAGCCTTTTCCAAAAACCAGCGCTTCATAATCTGCATCAATCTCTGCTCCCACTTCCCTTTTCTGCCTGAAATCCATCGGTGTTCCTTCCACCGGAACGATCTCACCTGTAGGAATGGACTCTGCATCTGCCCTTGTAAACGCATCCGCGTCGACATATAATAAATGCTTTGTAATGGAACCTGCATCATGCCCGTTTAAATTGAAATAGCTGTGGTTTGTCATATTTATGATGGTATCTTTCTCCGGCATCCCATAATATTCAATTTTTACGGAATTATCGTCTGTAAGCGTATAGGTCACGCAGATATGGAGTGCACCCGGATAGCCCTGATCCCCATCCGGGCTGTCCAGTGAAAAGGTGATGCTGTCATCCGTTATATTTTCCACATCCCAGATGCGAAAACTGTAACAGTCAGCCCCGCTATGCAAATTATTCTTGCCGTCATTCTGATCAAGGTGATATTCTTTTCCGTTTAACTGAAACGTTGCCGCTCCGATCCTGTTTGCATTTCTTCCTACTGTCGCGCCAAAAAAAGTCCTGCTGCATCCCTCATATCCACTGGGATCATCATAGCCTAAAACGACATCCAGCAAATGATTTTCTCTGTCGGGTACCAAAAGCGAACATAATGTTGCGCCAAAATCGGTAACTTCCATGACCATTCCGTTCTTATTTTCAAACCGATATAAGACAGCCGGCTCTCCTTTTTTGCTTTTTCCAAAGCTCCTCTGTTCCATACTTATCTCTCCTGATCTTCAAAATGATCCTCTAATACCGTTCCGCCTCTACCCTGTCGATCACAAGAACACTTCCGCCCATCTCCGAGGAAAGGACAATTTCATTTGTGCCCTCCTGCAGCCTTGTACAAATCGTAACAGGCTGAAAATATGCGGATGGATAGATTGGCTTCACATAAACCTCGCCGTTTACTTCTACCTGTAAGCCCTCCATGTCTTTGTCATCGAAAAACTGCTTTGGCTTCACATAAACATGAAGGAGCACATCTTCCTCCCTCTCACTTTCAATTTTGAAAGAAGCTGTTTCCGAAAACTCTAAAAATCCCTCTGCCACTGTTCCTGAATTACTTTCTGCGTTCTCTTTCAGCTCTACTCCTCCGCTCAGTGAAAAAGTTTCTGCAGAATATATCTGCCGTTTTTCACCGCCGGATGGAATTTTTATGCGTTCTTCTGAGGAAGCCGGTTCCATATCCATAATTTTTCCCGCTTCATCAAATTCCACATATCCAAACCTTACAGAGCGGCTCCAGCCTGCCCCCTCCCATCTTGCGGCATGATAAACAATGATATCCTCTGTTTCGTCCGGCGAGACGGTAAAACTATTATGTCCCGGTCCCCATACGCCGTTTTGCGATTGTAAAATCGGCGTATCTTTTTTGACCCATGACTCCCGTAATTTTACGTTGTCTCCGATATTCGCCGTCAAAAGTCCCAGACAGTAGGCGTCCGTCCAGCTTCCGCTTGCAGAATACACAAGATTGATCGTATTCCCCCTAACGATCACCTCCGGTCCTTCATTTACCAGAGGATCGCCCTGCCTTTCCCAATCGTATTCCGGCTCTGAAATCAGGATTTTTTCTTCCATCACCTCAGTCGGCGAAACCATCTCTGCAAGGTAAAGGTTCTGCTGCACATTTTCATACCCTTCCCAACCGGACCAGATAAAATATCTGCCGGATTCCAATTCCATAACAGTACCGTCAATCGCAAACTTGTCATCCATTCCCTTTACCGGCTCGCATCGCCATTCTCCCGCAAAAGGATCTTCATTCTCATTTACCAGCACATACATACGGTGCATTTCCTCCCCGGGCACGACTGCTGCAAAATAAACATACCATGCATCATCCAGATAGAAAATCTCCGGCGCCCAGAGTTCTTCCAATTCCGCAAGCGGTTCGTATAAGATGTGCTCCTCGCCCGCTGAAATTCCCGTAAGGCTGGAGGAGCGGATCAATTTGACACTGTTTCCGGTAGTCTTCGTATAATAATAATTTTCTCCATGCTTCAATACGTATGGATCGGCACCCTCCTGATCGATCATGGGGGAAATATCCTCTGCCATAGTTACACCTTCCTTTTTTGCACATCCCGCAAAGACTCCTGTCATCAGGAGCAATACAGAGATCAGAAATATCTTCCTTATATTGTTTTTCATCATATTCCTACCTGCTGTTGTGATACCTCTCATTAATTGCCTTAATTTTTGCCAGATCACATTTCGGTCTGCGGTCGTAAGTGAGCAACCCGTTCATCTCCTGCTCCACATCTGTCAACTGTGTATAGCAATATCCGCACAATGCCTCGGAAGCAAAGATCGCATCCATGATACGTGTATAATCCTCCAAAAAGTCGTCCTCATTCTCCACAGAGGTATAGCCCCATGCATCTTCGCCGGACATCTCGAAACCAATCCCGCCAAACTCTGTCAAAATCACAGGCTCGCCTTTGTGCTCAAAGCCCCGCGCATAAATATCCCAGCATGTAGACGGCATATCGATCAGATTTTTTCTATTTGCAAGCGTCTGTCTGTAATGCTCATACTTTCCGGCTTCTTCCTTTTGTCCGTGCATATAATTATGTATCGCACAAATATCTGTTTCTGTCATTTCCCAGCCATCATTCGATATGACAAGTCTTGTGTCATCCAGCGCATGTAAAACATGATACATCGTCTGCGAAAAATGCTGCTGCATGGAGTTACGATGTACATTGGGGATTCCCCAGCTTTCATTGAGCGGAACCCAGACAATAATACTCGGATGATTATAATCCCTCTGAATGATCTCCGTCCACTCAGTCATTAACCGCTTTACTGCTTTCGCATCATACATAATGGTGGACGCACATTCCCCCCAAACAAGGAATCCCAGTTTATCTGCCCAGTACAGAAAAAGAGGATCCTCCGTTTTCTGATGCTTCCTGCATCCGTTAAAGCCCATCTCCTTTGCCAGTTCTATATCCCGCTTTAACGCCTCATCCGTAGGCGCTGTCATCAGCCCCTGGGGCCAGTATCCCTGATCCAGTACAAGCTTCTGGTAATACGGCTTATTATTCAGATACACCATTCCGTTCTCTTTATGAACTTTTCTGAAACCAAAATAACTTTCTACGCGGTCGACTACTTCTCCCTCCGCATCCTTTAACTCAAACACTACATCAAAAAGGCTTGGAGATTCCGGCGTCCACGCCCAGCCATCGTTATGAAAATTGGTTCTGAAAATATGGTTCTGGATGAGGTCCACATCCCATTTTATGGTACGATCATGGCACTTTACCTCACCCTCACAAATCGTTTCACCGGCGAAGCTGATCTGATATGCAACCGAGTCTTCAAAATCTGTCTCCTCCGTTGTACATACGATGCTCTCTTTTCCATCATCAAACAGAGCTGTAAATTTAAGCTCCGATAGATGCTTGCGATTTACTTTCTCAATCCAGACAGTCTGCCAGATTCCCGTTGTTCCCGTATACCAGATTCCTTTCGGCTTCGCTTCCCAGATCTGTTTCCCTCTCGGGATCAGCTCATCCTCCTGCGGATCAAATACACGGACTGCCAGACTCTGTTCCTTCTTATTTTTATCTAAAAAATCTGTGATGTCAACAGTAAAAGAGGTATGCCCCCCCTCATGCTCACACACAAGACAGCCGTTCAGAAAAATCATTGCCTGATAATCTACTGCACCAAAATGAAGCAGTACTCTTTCTTTCTCATCCCTCTCTGTCTCGAAAGACTTTTTATACCACAATATCTCGTGGTTTTTCTCCTCCTGTATTCCGCTCAGCTGACACTGGTATACAAAAGGAACCTGAATCTGCTCCCCAAATTTCTTATCTTCCAGATACCATTTTTCGGTGAGCCCCTCATTATTATCATCAAAACAAAAATCCCATGATCCATTCAGATTCTGCCAGTTCTCCCGTACAAACTGTGGTCTCGGATAAGCTTTTCTTGTTGTCATAAATTTCCTCCAGATTTCTATTTCTTATTTTATTCCACTGTTTAAAGACATTGACTGCATAAAGCTTTTCTGCGCCACCAGATAAAGCAAAAAGGTAGGTATCAAAGCTAACATCGCTCCTGCTGTTCCTATTCCCGGATAAGTCATATACTGTCCCTGCAGCAATTGAAGTCCCGGTGTGATCGGCAGCTTGTCAACGTCAGTCATCACGATCGACGGCCATAGAAAATCGTTCCATGCTCCGGTAAAACTAAACAATGCGACCACCGTGAGTACCGGCCTGGAAAGCGGCAGGATAATGTGCCAGAAAATCTGGAGCTTACTCGCTCCATCGACCACGGCAGACTCATCCAGTTCCTTTGGGATTCCCTCCATAAACTGCTTTACGAGAAACAGATTGTACACAGATGCAGCTCCCGGAACGATCACCGCCAAAAATGTGTTTGTCCATCCCAGTGTATCTACAATCTTAAAATTAGGAATTAAATTCAACACACCGGGAAGCATCATGGTTGCCAGAACAAAACCAAATATTTTATCTCTGTATTTGAACTTTAGCCTTGTAAATCCATATGCCGCCAGTGAGACGACAACCAGAACAAGAAGCATATGTCCAATGGAGATGATCATTGAGTTCATAAACCACTTTAATACCGGGGGAGATTCATTATCTACCAGCAACTCTGAATAATTTTCCAACGTCCATTCCCTAGGCAATAGATGAAACCCCATACTCTGTATTTCATGCTCTGATTTAAAGGAAGTTAAAAATGCCCACACCATGGGAAAGACCCATACAAGACAAATCACTGTCAAAATGATAAAACAGACCGTCTTCTTTATACGTTCACTTTTCATTCTGTTCCTCCTATGCATTCGATCTGCGATTCACAATAAACTGGATACTTGAGAAGATCATAATGATCAAGCCCAGCAAAACAGCCATTGCAGCCGATATTCCCGCTGTTGAGACGCCTGTACCAAAAGCATTCTGCTGAATATACATCATCAACACTCTTGTAGAATTATTCGGACCTCCATTTGTCAGCATCAGTGCCTGACCATAGACATTAAACTGTGCGATCGTTGTTGTGATAGTTGTAAATAAAAGCTGGGACTTTATGTTTGGAAGAATGATCTTAAAAAAACGTACCAAATTGCCCGCACCGTCAAGTGAAGCCGCCTCTATCTGCTCTCTCGGCACTGCATTCAGCGCTGCAACATAAATGATCATATTGCTTCCCGCACACCACCAAAGCGTCACCAACACAATCGCAATCCACGCCCAAGGCTGCGTCCCTGTAATATTCACATCCAGTCCGAACCACTCCTGAAACGGTCCATATGACAGACTTAACTGAAATCCCCAGATGATCATGACAGCTGAAATCGCAAACAACGTCGGCAAATATAACAGCGACTGATAAAATTTGTGAAGCCGTGGCTTTACAGACAACATAATTGCCAAAAGCAGCGGCACTACAATACAAAGAGGTACTGCCATCAGAACAAATAAGAGCGTATTCTTAGCGCCATTAAAAAACTGTGTGTGATAGATTGACTCTGTATCAAACAGGATCCTTCTAAAATTATCAAACCCTACAAATACCGGCTCACCGTACAGATCCCAGTCTGTCAGGGAAATGTAAAGACCAAATACTGCCGGAACCAGAACGAATAATAAAAATAATGCCATATACGGACAGATAAAAAATCCGGACCAAAAATGGATCTTTTTTCGCTTCATACCAATTCTCCTTAATCATAAAAGAACTGCTGCACTGCTGACTCACAACAATGCAACAGTTCCAGAAAACTATTTCATTTTTTCATTTACAATTTTCTGAATTTCATCAAATGTAGCCGTAATGTCCGCTTTCCCGGTGATCATATCCCATGCGCGTAAGTCATACTCGCTAAACACATAAGAGAGCCCCTCCGCAGAGTTTATATTGATCGCCGCCCGTCCTTCTTCTGTTGTCAGGAGGAAGGATTGTGGCAGAGCAAGGTACTCCTCATTTTCAAGCATTGCTAAAGCACTTGGATTTGCTCCCGATTTTACCCACTCAAGCTGGTTACTCTGAAGCCACACAAGGAAATCTACCATTCCCTGCATCTTTTCTTCGCTTCTCTCCTCGCTGGATTTAAAAATCGCAAACTGGTCTACACCGCTGCACTGTACAACAGCATTTGCATCCCACTGAGGTGTAAAGGTCTCCTTCCATGTAAAATCGGTGATCTTTTCCATATTTCCAAGCATCCATGTTCCCTCCGGCAGGAAAATAAGCTGTTGGTTTAAGAACAGTTTGTTTGCATCCTCACCATTTGGGACCATGTAGCCCAGATCGTTTAATTTCTTCAATTCCTCTACAACCGCAACGGAAGTTTCGTTCGCAATGTTGATATTTCCCTCTGCATCAAGCCATTCTCCGCCCATTTGCAAATACAGATTGCTGTAATTTTGCATACTCCATGTATTTGCATAGCTATAAATACCGTCTGCCTTCGCTGCCTCTCCCGCTGCCTCAATTTCCGCATATGTAATGTAGCCGTCATCCATAGCGCCCGGCACATATTTATTCATGAGATCTTCGTTATAGTACATTACCCATGAACCCATCGTAGCGGGGATACCATACTGGCTTCCGTCCAGATTTCCGACGTCCCATGTACTCTCCACATAATTTTCTCTTTTTAATTCCGTACCTGCGATAGCCTCATCCCATGAAACCAGCATTTCCTGTGATTTATAAGTAGGCAGCGCCTCCGATGCAACCAATGCCAGATCCGGTACTCCTTTACCGGAGCGTCCGGCTGTTGATAATTTTGTATTGAAAGTATCCGCCTGCATAGATACAAATTTTACTTTGTAGTCAGGATTTGTTTCATTATACGCATCAATTGTCTTCTGGATACGCTCTCCATCCGGTCCGGTCGTTGATGACCATAATAAAATTTCCTCTGCATTTCCACCTGCTTCCGCTGCTTCTCCATTGTCCGCACTCCCATTTGAATCCCCACATGCAGCAAACATACCGACAGAAACTGCTAACACTGTAAAACAAGTAATTAGTTTTCTTATTTTCATTCTTTTTCCCTCCGTTTTCTTTGCACACACAAATATAGTTTACCTTTTTATTTACTTTTCTCTGTAAAGGCCTTTTACATCTCCTGTAAACTAGTTTAAGTATAACAATAATCTCTATTTAAGTCAACTTTTTCTATTACTTTTTTCAATATTTTTCTATTAAAGTAAACTATATTTGTTACTATTTTTACTGATTGATTTCTGTTTTATTATATAGTATACTATTTTTAGAACTTATTTTAATAATATACAAAAAATAGTTGACTTTTTGTGCACTTTTAAGGAGAAGATTATGGAACTGTACCTTGATGATGCCGGACTTGTGATCTACAAGGCCCTTGCATCAGAAACAAGAATTGATATTTTAAAAAAATTGGCAAATGCGCCTGCTACTACCAGTGAGCTGGCTCATGAGCTGGGATTGAGCAAAGCAATCCTTTCACGTCACATAAAAATACTCGAAGATGCCAGACTCATACATCAAAGCCATACTTTCGTGTCTTCTGATAATCGCAAAAAGGTATACACTTTAAAAGTAGATCAGATCCAGATAAACTTTCCGCAAAAAATTTATCTTCCATTTAAAAAGAAAACAAGCGAAATCCGTCTCGGTTTCTTTTCAGATTTTTCAGTGACACCTACTTGTGGTCTTGCAGGTCCCCAGAACGTCATTGGTGACATGGACGACCCGCGCTCCTTTGTCCTAAATGACCGGATTGATGCAGTTCTCCTCTGGTTTTCAAGCGGGTATGTAGAATACATGATTCCAAATCTTTTGGATGAGAATGAAAAACCTGAATTATTAGAATTATCTCTGGAATTGTCCTCAGAATTTCCAGTTTCCAACAATAACTGGCCAAGCGACATTACTTTCTATATCAATGACATAGATGTAGGTACCTGGACGTGTCCGGGCAATTACTCTGATGTCCGTGGAAAATATACACCTGCCTGGTGGGACAGCAATTACAGCCAATACGGCCTATTGAAGCATCTGCGCATCAATAATAAGGATACCGGCATGGATGGTCATAAAATATCCGATATCTGCCTCCATGATTTACACCTTTCAGAGTCTCCGTTTATCAAACTGCGAATAGGCATAAAAAAGGATGCCTTAAATCCCGGCGGACTGACAATTTTCGGAAGTGATTTCGGCAACCATAATCAGAATATGCTCCTCTCTGTCTATTACTCTGATGTAAATGCCTAAAATAAACGCCAAATCATGCATTTTCACAAAACAACGAGCGACACGCTTCGCGAGCCGCTCTTATGTCAAACAAAGCCCCCAGAACAAGATGCTCTGAGGGCTAAAAGGCGACTAACGGATTTGAACCGATGATCAGGGAGTTGCAGTCCCATGCCTTACCACTTGGCTAAGTCGCCTGATAAAATCTGCATGATTTATTATATGTCTGTCTTTATCAAATATACTCGATATTTCCATAAAGACTCAACCACATCAGAATTTTAACAGACGCACCTTGCTCCGTCAAGCCCGATTTCTTATTTTATCTGTAAAAGCTTTCACCTATCTTCTCCTTCTGTGCCGTCTCCTCTGCTTCTTCACATGAGCAAACTGTTCGCGCCGATATTTCCGAACCTCCATATTATGACGGATGATATAATAATTATCCGCAAATCGCTTCACAAAAAAGAGAAGCAGCACAAGCAGCGCGGCGCCGGCAACGACAAGCATGATTTTGAGCGGATTGATCTGAATTGTGGATGGATTTTCCTTGGAACCTTCCTTTTTTCCGTTATCAAATACAAAGCCCTGTACCTCAACACCCGTCCTCACAATATCTGCCCTTCCAACCACATTTCCCGCATAGGTATACGTAATTTTCCCGACAATATTTCCATCGGTCTGTTCATAGGCAATTTCTGAAGCAGCATCGGCAAACGCCATTGTCTTTGGCAGAACGATACATGCATTTCTGTCAATATCCACAAATGCTTTATTCTGATTCAGCGCCCCAACCTCAACTGCCTCCGAGGTATCGTACTTCGTCTCGTTATCAGCAACATTCCATAGCTGAAAATTATCAAATGCAAAATTAAACAGATTAATACTGTCCGTCCACTGGCTCGGCGACTCTGTCCGCATGACAACGCACACCAGCTTCATGCCATCCTTCTCCGCAAAAGTAACAAGCGTACTGCGCGCAACATCTGTATACCCCGTTTTCCCTCCGGTACAATACTCATAACGATATTCCAGATGCTGCCACGGATAGAGCATCTCATTATGATTCTGCAGCGCTGTCTCCTCCTCATGCTTATTTGTCGGCGGGATCGTATAGCGCGCCGTTCCGATGATAATACGGAACGTCTCATTCTCATATGCCGCCTTTGCAATCAGAGCCATATCCCGTGCACTGGTGTAATGATCCTCAGAAAATAGTCCGTGTGGATTGGAAAAATGCGTCGTGGTGCAGCCCAGCTGTGCAGCCCTTTCATTCATCATGTTGACAAAGTTCTCAACCGTACCGCCGACATGCTCCGCTACCGCATATGCACATTCATTGGCAGAGGCAAGCATCACCGCATACAGACATTGCTCCATTGTCATCTGCTCTCCATAATCTCTCGCAATGCCAGAGCCTTCCGTGTTGTCGATCGCCGCGTCCGAAAACGTGACAACCTCGTTTAAATCTGAATTTTCCAGCGCGATCAGCGTCGTCAGGATCTTTGTGATACTCGCCGGATAATTCTTCTCATCGCAGTTCTTTTCATAGAGCACCGCCCCGGTATTCATCTCCATTAAAATAGCAGACGGGGACTCTACCACCGGAGCCTCCGGCCAGTACTCGGCAGCCCTTGTTTCTGTAGGAAACATTGTAATCAGGCAAATCACGCTAAGCAGCATACAAATCATTTTGTTCCTGTTTCTTCTATATAATAACATGCGTCTTATAACTCCTATTCGGACTCTTATCAAATACCATTTTTTCACACAACTATTATCAGTATAATCGTTGAAAAAAATACATGCAATAGCTTTTTCTCTTAAAAAATATCTTTTTTTCTCTTAAGATTTGTTGTAGAATCTTGATGTATTGTCAAGGCAAACGACGAGCAGCACGCTTCGCGGGCTGCTCGTGTGTCAATAAAAAAGAAAGGTGACATTTCAGATGAGATTAAGAAATATTCCCGGTGCTGATGACGCAATCGCCAAAAGCGCCGACTGCATCAAAGAACCGGAAAGCCATAAAGGACACTGGCAGGAGGTATTCCCTTCCCAGCAACCGCTCCATATCGAAATCGGCATGGGAAAAGGGCGCTTTATCATGGAGCTTGCCGCCCTGCATCCCGAAATTAATTATATTGGCATTGAGCGTTACTCCAGCGTACTGCTGCGCGCGTTGCAAAAAATGGAGCAAACGCCGCTTCCCAACCTGAAATTTATCTGTATGGATGCAGCGGATCTTTCGGAAGTATTTGGTTCGGAGGAAATTGCACGCATCTATCTTAATTTTTCCGATCCATGGCCCAAAGACCGCCATGCCAAGCGGCGTCTGACATCACGTCAATTTTTTGCGCTCTATGACCTCGTGCTGGCAAAAAACGGGCATCTGGAATTTAAGACAGACAATCAGACACTTTTTTCCTTCTCTCTGGAGGAGGTGCCGGAAGCGGGCTGGCATCTGGATGCCTGTACAAGAGACCTGCACCATGATCCGATATTAAATGAGGGAAATATTATGACGGAGTATGAGGAAAAG
>SAMEA3387475__coassemble_2362_pt1 | contig 11901 bp, 9 predicted proteins | sample SAMEA3387475__metabat2_high_PE_013 | metagenome-assembled genome bin SAMEA3387475 (sample SAMEA3387475) | Felis catus | biome: Faeces | place: United Kingdom | collected 2012 | reverse complement strand
AAAACGTTTAATATTGGTGATACTTTAACAACTGACACTTGTGAAATCACCATCAAAAATATTGAATTTTCATATGATGTACTTCCAGATGATACAAGTGGGTTTTATACTCATTATCCTGCTGATTCCGGAAAAGTTTATATCCACATTGACACAGATGTTAAAAACTTGCAGAAGCAACAAATGGCTTGTGACAAAATTATGGACGTAACCTGTGATTATAATGATGGATATGGGTATACAGGACAGGCGATACCAGAAGATGCATCTACTGGATTTACATATGCAAATATTAAGTCAATAGCCCCATTAGAAACACTTGGTGTAAGGTTTTTGATTGATTGCCCTGAGGAGGTCGCCACATCTGCAAATCCCACAGTTATAATTTTAAAAATAAATGGCGAAAAATTCCAATACCAAATGAAATAAAAAACTACCATACTCTACCAAAGCTGGACGTTTATGCAATACTTATGATATAATCTATGTGTATGACTGGTGTCCGGTCATCAAGAAGCCTCCACTCTTGTGGGGGATTCTTGATAAAATTCTATCCCTAGTAGTACTCCTCCCACCATAAGGGAAGTGACGTGACCATGGATACTTTTTGCAAGTATACTTTTCTACCATGTTGCCGACATTGGCAAAATGGCAGAAAATTCTAACATTTTTACTCTGGTCTTGATATTTTAATTCCTTTGTATACCTCAACAGCAGTTATTAGCGCTAAAATAATCTCATAAGCATACATTCTTTCAAAGATTACATACTGTTTTACATCGAATAAACAAAAAACAACATATCTTTGAATTAGAAACAGGGAGCAATATGCAAATGTGTATATGCTGACTTTTGAAATATAGTACCTTACATCAGATGGTTTCATGTTGTTCCCTCCTTTATATTTATTCTATTACTTTTATAGTAAAAATTCTATAGATAATTTGTTAACAATATCAAAACCTCTTACTCCGCTGCCACCAGGGCTACATACTTCCGAAATAGAAGTCCTCGCATTTTTAAAGCCAAACTATCAGAATCCTTATCATCCTAATATCAAATTCATTGTACATATGCTAATGTATTGTGTATAATAAATATGGAGTAAATATAATCTATATACAAGTCTGGCATCCGGTCACAAAAAGCCTTCACCTTTGTGAGGGCTTTTTACACGAAAACACATGCAAAAATATTTGTTTTTATATTGACAAATACTTTTATATGTGTTAATATAGGAATGTCAGGAGGGAATATACATGAAAAGTTATTCATCCAGAGAGGTTATAAAAATGCTGAAAGCGGATGGCTGGTATGAAGTAAATGTGGAGGGTAGCCACCACCAATACAAACATCCAACCAAGAAGGGACGTACTACAGTGAAGCATCCTGACAAAGACATCCCAGTAAAAACGCTAAGACGCATCGAGGAACAGTCGGGGCTAAAATTCAGATAGCCCCGACGCCCTCCCGGCGCATCAAATTAAGGAGATGATACCATGAAAAAAGTAGAACGCTATTTTTACCCCGCAGTTTTCGCCTATGAATCGGGTCAGGAAATTTCTGTTGATTTTCCAGACTTGAAATGCGCTACAAGTGGCATAAACGACGATGACGCGCTCCTGTCAGCAAGGGAACTTCTCGGCTGTGTCCTTTATGGATTGGAGGAAGATGGTGAAGAAATCCCTTCTCCTACTCCTCTATCCGAAATCAATGCAGCACCTAACGAGAGAGCTGTTCTCGTTGACGTATATATGCCGTCCATTCGTCAAGCTCATGTGAATCGTTCTGTTAATCGCACTGTAACATTACCTGCTTGGCTCAATGCTGCCGCATTGGAGCGCAATATTAATTTCTCACAGGTATTGCAGGACGCTTTGAAATCACAGCTGCACATCGGTTAGCTTTAACACGGAGAATCTGTATGAACTGTTTTTTATGCAAAGGCAGTCTGACTACTGTCACAGCTTCCTATATGACCACTTACAGCAACTGCTGCATCATCATTAAAAATGTTCCATGCTCTAAATGTAATCAGTGCGGCGATGAATTTATTGACGGTGCAGCCCTGCTCAAGATCGAAAAGATTATTGACAATCTATCCCCCATGATGGCGGAAGCCGCTGTGATAGATTTTAAAAGTGTTGCATAGCTGGATGTGGAATGGCTTTCTAAATGACCTTTACGAAACTCTTGACATTATTTAGAATTTAACAGATCCTGCGAAATACAGAAACCCAGAAGACCCAAGATTCGCTATTCAGAACTGGATGCGAAATCGTAACACAATTGAATTTCTAGGCACTTGGGAGAAATTATACAATCCAAATTTTAACCGTGTGGAATTCGACACGGTTAAAACCGAAGCTGGTCTAAATCGATTACATCTCCGGAGATGCTACAGATTTCACCAAAAATATTGTATCATTTTCGGGCAGCCACCGCAAGCGGAACCACTGTTCTCTGCGGGCTGTTATTTTTATACCCATTTTTAAGGAGGATAACAGAATGAAACGCCCAAACGGTACCGGAACGATTGTAAAACTACCCGGAAAACGTAGAAAACCGTATGCTATACGCATATCGGATGGAGTTACCATATCGCAAACTGGCCGCGTTGTGCAAAAGCGAAAATACGTTGAATACTTTAAAACTGCAAGAGAGGCACAAGAATACCTAGACCGTTATAATGGAACGGAGGATATGACCGAAAAAGTGAAAATGTCATCCAAAAAAGATAACCCAACCTTTGCCACAGTATACGAAGAATTAATCAGCTATATGGAAGACAGACCAAAAAAGATGTCTGATTCATTCTATAAGTCTCTTAATTCCGCCTACAATAATTTATCTGGGCTGCATAAGATAAAATTCAAAAATATAGACTATGAGATTTTGCAAAAGGAGATAGCAAAAAATAAGAGCCTATCCCAATCCTCTCTTAACAATATCAAAAATCTACTACGAAAGATGTATAAACAGGCTTTAAAAAAGAAATATGTAGCTGAAGATCTTTCTGTACTCTGCGATTACGATTTTAAAAAAACAGGATTGGACATACACTCACCATTTTCCAGAAATGAGATTCAAGCGATTTATGATGACGTTCCCAGTGAGGAAAGAGATATGTTGTTAATTTTATTATATACAGGGATCCGCGCCCAAGAACTATTAATGCTTGAAACTTCTAATGTTTACTTGGATGAGCGCTATTTTATAACGGGAGTAAAAACGGCAGCCGGAAAAAACAGAATCATTCCCATACACAATGATATACCGCCAATCGTTCAGACACATTTTGATCCAAACCGATATTACTATTGGGACGTACAGGGTAGTCAGCGTATCTACCAAACATTGCGCTGGCGTTTCGATAGATACTTAAAAAAAATGGGACTGAATCATCTTCCACATGATACGCGGCATACGACCGCCACGCTGATGCACGATTGCAATATGCCTGAAATGTATATCAAATTGATTCTTGGGCATCGGATAGATGACATCACTCAAAAAGTTTATATTCATACCACACCAGATAGACTTGTGACAGAAATGAACAAAGTAAATTTCCGTTAATTTGTGTACTATTTGTGGACTACTGTTAAAAATCAACTCAATTTAACACATGAAAAAACCCCGAAAACTCAATGTTTTCAGGGTTCTTTCGAGGAGTTTAGTTATGAAAATGTTAATCTATATAAAGGATTTCATCGAAAGACACTTAACGGATATGCCTTTATCTCATATCGCCGTGCTGTTTCCTTTCGATGATGTTAGTATATCCAAGAAATGTGTCTAAACTATGTCAATTTAAGAAAAGCTTTCTAAAAAAATCTTTGAATTGTTTTAGATTTCTTTAATAAAAATAAAATAGTTTATTTAGTCGCGGTAAAGTCCTGATCAATTGTTAGCAAAAGCCTTCCGCGCTCCTCCATTTCTCTTGTATTTAAGCTGTTTTGCAGAAGAATCCCACCGCGCTCTTGTGACGGATTTAACAGACCGCATTCCCTTAATCTGCGCTGTGTTTCCCGCGCCGTTCCCGCTCCTCCGTCAAAAATAAGCGTCTGTGCGCCGAGTACCTTTTGAATAGTCTGCTTCACGAACGGATAGTGCGTACAGCCAAGCACCACACAATCAATCGTCTCTGTCTGATATTCCTCAAACAACTCCCGCAAAAAGGCTTCCAGCCTCTCGCCGTACAATTCGCCGCGTTCCACAAACTCGACAAGACCGGGACAGGGAAGCGGCATGATCCTTGCGCGTTCCCGAAATCGCGCCATTAAGCTCCGGAACTTCTGCTCACGCAGCGTCATAGGTGTTGCCATGACGAGTACGCGCGGATATGCCTTCACAAAAACAGCAGGCTTTAACGCGGGCTCGATCCCAATCACCGGCATCTGCGTATAGGTCTCCCGCAAAATAGGGATTGCCGCACTCGTCGCCGTATTGCAGGCAACCACCAGTGCCTTGACGCCCTGTGCTGCCAGATGCGCCGCGTCCTCACAGGCCAGCGCCCGCACCTGTGCAAGCGTTTTTGTTCCATACGGCGCATGCTTGGAATCCCCGTAAAATATATAATTTTCTTGCGGCATCAGCGCTGCCAGCTCCCGCAAAACACTGATACCGCCGAGTCCCGAATCAAATACGCCGATCGGACGTTGCTTTTTATCCATTACCCTCTGCACCTCTTACGCTTCCCAGACCGCCACACTGCCTCTCTCCGTCCTCCTCACAAGAAGTCTCTGATCGATCTGCTCCTTTAATTCTGCCACATGGGAAATGATCCCAATCAGACGCTCGCCGCCTGCCAACTGATTTAAAACGGCGATCGCCTGTCCTCTTGCCTGCGCATCCAAAGAACCGAATCCCTCATCAATAAACATCATATCAAGATGAACCGCTCCTGCCTTTCGGATTGCAATATCCGAAAGCCCAAGCGCCATCGCAAGCGACGCCAAAAACGCCTCGCCGCCGGAGAGAGTCTTAACATCCCGCTCACTGTTTGTCACAAGACTGTACACAACAAGATCCAATCCCTCATTTGACTTTAACCCCGTATCGGCAGTTTCCTTTAGCTTTAACAGGAACTGCCCGCTGTTCATGGTGAGCAGACGTTTGTTTGCCTCATGGATGATCTCCCCAAAATACTGCCGCTGCACATATGTTTCAAAATCAATTTTTGCCGAGCCCTTTCGTCTGCCGTCCGCCGTTTCAAACAGGCTCTTTACCACCGCATCCTGCTCCTTTAACGCTTCGCGCTCCTTTCGATACCGCTCGCTTTGCTTTAATACCAGTGCATTCGTCTCACAGGCATGGTGCATTTGCATCCGTTCCTGCTCCAATGCATCCACCTGCTGCTTTAATCCCGCTGCCCGCTGCCTAAGCTCCGTCAGGTCTATCTCCTCTCTGCCTGCTGTCGCCGCAAGCAGCGCTTTCCTCTGCCCTTCAATTTCCTTGCACTGCTTGAGATATTCCATCGTCTCACGCTGCAGACGCTTTTGCACCTCCTCTGACAGCCTTGCGCCGCGGTACGCCTCCACAGACGCAAACCCTTCCGCCGTCACCGCCTGAGAAAAATTCTTAGAGAGTTGTCGGCACAATGCTTCCAGTCCAACGAGCTTTTCTTTTTCCTGCAAAAGCTGTCCGCGCTTTATGTCAAGCTGTGCGCACCGCTCCTTTCTCTGATCGTCAAGGCGCAGATATTCTTTGCTGCGCGCCTCATTTTCCACCCGCAGCGCTTCCACTCTCTCCTTTGCCACCCTCTCCGTCGGATACGGCAGCTTCTCCCCAAGCTGCTCCACTGCAAGGCGGCTCTGCTCCCACTGCAAACGCCGGCTCTCCAGCCCATCTCTGTCCACAGTCTCCTTCTCCTCTGCCTGCACCCTCCTGCCGGAAAGCTTTCTTTTCAGCACAGCAAGGTAATCCTCTAACGCACGCTCCTCTGTGACTGAACACTCACGCTCCTCCTGTTCAAAGGCTGCGCGTGCACGCTCCTCACAAAGCTGCGCCTCCTGCTTTGCCTTCCTGCACGCCTCAAAGCTCCGGTATGCCTCATCGCGCGCCGTTTCCGCCGACTCCCGTTCCTTTTTTGCACGCTTTACATCCGCCTCGCCGACTGCCGCCTGCGAAAGCCGCGCCGGATTTGGATGAACCGTCGAGCCGCAGACCGGACAGGGAGCCCCCGCGCTTAAATTCTGCGCCAGCACGCCCGCCTGTTCCGCAAGAAACCTGCGGTAAACTTCCTCATACCTCTCCGCTGCCTCCTGTGCCTTTTGCGTCCGCTCATCCCATCGACACGCCGACGCTGTCTCCTCCTGCTCCATCTCACGACTTCTTTTCATGCTTTCCAACAATCTTGCCGCAAGCGCGGACAGCCGCTTATGAAATAAAACCTCCGCAGCCTCATATTCCCTGTGCAGTTCTTCCTCGCGTTTCTTCGCGAGCGCCATTCTGCCGTATTCCGGCAGGATTTCCTCAATCCGGTGAATCTCCTTTTTTGCTTTCTCCTCTGCCAGAACAGTCTCCTGCTCCTTTTTGACAAGCGCTTCTCCAAGCTCCTCGCAGCAGCTCTGCTCTGCCGCGATCCATGCCGCAAGCTCCTCGCAGCCCTCCTTTGCCTTCTGCCGCTCACTTTCCCGTTCCAGATACTTCTGTTCTTCCTTTTCCACACGCCCGGCTGCCTCTGCCAGAGAAATACGCCTGTTTTTCTCCTGAACCTCTTTCTCTGCCAGCAAAAGCTTCTGTTCCTTCAAGCCACAGTCTCTAAGAGCCGCAAACAGGCGGTTGCTCTCCTCCGCCTGTGCCAGCTGTCCGCCAAGCTCCTCCTGCACGCTGCGCTTCTCCTTAAGCTGCGCCGTAAGCTCCTCCTCCCATACCGTCATCTGCGCGAGCGCCTCATCAAGCGGCAGTTCTTCCAGCTCCCTGCGCGGCAGGATCACACGCCCGCTCTCCTGTGCGGCGGCACGCTCATTCTCCTCCAACGCCTCATCCAGCCTTGCCGATTCCCGCTTTAGCGCCTCCTGCATCCTGCGGTATTTCTCTGTCTGGAACAGCTTGGAAAAAATCTGCTTACGCTCCTCCGACCTTGTATAAAGCAGCTTTCTGAAATCCCCCTGCGCGATCATCACGATCTGTGTAAACTGCTCCGCTGTCAATCCGACAATCTCTGCAATCTTTGCGTCGGTGCCGCTTTTCTTTTCCGGAAAAACACTTCCGTCCGGCAGCGTAAGCTCCACTCCCGCCGGCATACGCTGCTCCTTTACCTTTCCATTTTTTAAGGTACGCGTCAGCTTATATTCCGGGTTGCGCCGCACGCTGTAGCGCTCCTTCGCATAAATAAACGAAAATTCCACATACGTCTCCTGCGAAGACTTCGCATACTGCGAACGCATCATCGTCCCGCTTCGCTCCCCGCCGCTTGTCTTATTATAAAGCGCATACATCATCGCATCAAAAATCGTCGTCTTTCCTGCTCCGGTATCTCCGCTGATCAAAAATAAGCCGTCCCGCTGCTTTGTAAAATCTATTTCCGTATAGTCTGCGTAAGAACCAAATGCAGACAACACAAGACGCTCCGGTCTCATTCCTCATGCACCTCCTGCTCCGTTTCCCAGATACGTTTTAAAAGCATGTCCTCCTGCTCCGTGAGCTCGCGCCCGTTTATTTCCGCAAAAAAACGGCAGAACGCCTCATATGGGTCAAGGCTTTCCGTCTCCTTTGTAAACGACAGGATATTTCTCGTACGCGCATTATCAATCCGAATCTCTAAGATATGATCAAAGCATTCCTCCAGCCGCTCCTTAGGCTGATATGCCTCCACCTCATCCGTCAGTGTGATGCTCACATAATCATCCCTGCTGCACGCATCTGCCGCCGCCAGAACATCCGCAAGTGTCCCGACAAGCTTTCTCACCTGTCTGAGCGGAGTCAACGGAAGCCTGCGCAAAACGGGCGCCTCTCCTTTTTCCAAAAGCTCCACCACGGTTACGCTCTTTTCATCTCCCGCTTCGCTGACAGAATAAGCTAACGGTGTCCCGCAATAACGGTAACGCTCGCTTCCGATCTTCTGTGGTCTGTGGATATGACCAAGCGCTGCATAATCAAACGGCTGCAGAATCGAAACGTCCACATTCTCGATCCCGCCGACCAGACGCACCTCCGAATCGCAGACAGCCGGTCCGCTTGCTCCCGCCGTATAAAACTGGTGACTGATCATGACATTGCGCCGTTCCTCACAAATCGTCTCCCGCTCCAGCAATCGACGCACTGCCAGATCGTAGGTAAGCGTCTCCTCTGGAAAAAGTCCTCGCACATACGACGGCTTTACAAACGGCAGCAAATAAAAATCGACCTCCCCATACGCATCCGTGAGCGTGACCCGCTTGATAAACTCGTCCTCGCGCACGGGCGGCATTCCGGCAATATGCACATGATGACGCGCCAAAATACTGCTGGCAAAATCAAGACGCCTTGCACTGTCATGATTTCCCGCGATCAGAAAAATATCCGGCTGTGGCTTAAGCTCGCTCAGCGCCGTTAAAAAATGGTCAAACAGGGAGACCGACTCAGCGGACGGCACCGCACTGTCGTAAATGTCTCCTGCCACGATCACGGCATCCGGCTGTTCCTCTTTTGCCAATGCCACAAGCTGATCTAAAATATCGCGCTGCTCCGCCGCCATCGAATAACGGTGCAGCTGCTTTCCAATATGAAGATCGGATAAATGAAAAAATTTCATCTGCCTGCTCCTTCTGACTCTCTTATTCTATCTTTTTCTAAAATTTTACTACAGAATCGAAAACTTTTCATCCTCAAATCCCATATCCATGTTATAATAGAGGTAAGTAATGATGGGAGGTGTCTTGTAGTGAAACAGCAAGGCTTATTTGAAAACTATAAATATTGTGAATTTTGCAAAAAACCCCTGCCGTTGGATCATGAAGCTTCCCTCTGCCCTGCCTGTCAGGAGACGCAGTTCTTCCGGGAAGTCAAAGAATATATTCGTTCTAATAATGTGACGGAGCATGATGTAGCAGTGCATTTTCATCTGCCCCTGCATCAGGTAAAGCAATGGATCCGCGAAGGTCGTATTGAGTACAGCGATTCACAGCTGAATACGGCTTCTGCTATGCGCTGCGCAAATTGCGGCACGCCGATCAATTTCGGACAACTTTGCTCCAAATGCTTAAAGCAGCAGCACATGTCCGGTCATTCCGCCCAGCTAACCGACAGCAGCCGCATGCGCTTTTTTTAAACCAGCGTGCTGCCTGATCGCCTTGCGCTATTTTGTCACAAGGCGCGGGTATTTTACCCGGATGGCGTCCAGCATGTCCTCATCCGGTTCGATCTCATAACGCATGATTCCCTTTTCCGCTTTAAAGATCAGCTCATATACGTTTGCATCCGCATTGCCGGACGTCAGATCCTTGTGTCCCACACTGCTGTCATTCTCATACTTATATACACTCCGGTCACCCTTCGGCGCAAGCGTGATCACATCCTCCATCTGCACCTCGCCCAGATTCTTGCGCTTGCTCTTTGCACGGATCTTTGCGAAGCGAAACTCTCCATCATAATATGTATACTCATATTCAATGTCCGAATGAAATGACAAAAAGTACCACAGCGTTCCGCCGATTGCCGCAGGTACGATAAAAAATACAGGCACGACCATTGCAAGAATAATAAAAACACAGGTGACCGCAAACAATGCCACATCAAAAATCTTCTTTCCTACCGTCTGCCGTTTTGGAACGATCACTAACTTCTCATTCATAAAAACCTCATTTCCGTGTAAGCACAACCGCCACACTGCTTTTTTGGCATCTGCCGCTATCGTTTTATTTTAGCACGATTGCGGCACTTAGAAAAGTCTTTTCTTTTGTTTATTGCGAGACGGTAATGCGTGTCAGGCGGCTGCCCATCCGGCTGAGCAGCTCATTTGTGATCGTCCCGCAGGCTCCGGCAAGCTGAGGCGCGAAAATCTTCTCTCCGCCTGCCGCACCGATCAGGAGCGCCTCGCTTCCGGCACGCACATTCGGAATATCCGTGACGTCCACAGTAAGCTGGTCCATGCAGACCCGCCCCACAACAGGCGCGTAGCAGCCGTTTATGAGCACGCCGCCTTTCCCGCACGAGAGTTCTCGCGGATAGCCATCCGCATAGCCGACCGGCAATAAGGCAAGCTGCGTCTCCCGCTCCGCGACAAAGGCTCTGCCATACCCCACGCTTTCGCCAGACTTCACCCGGCGCAACAGAACGACTCTGGACTTCAGGGAAAGCACCGGTCGTAAATCCGGCGTTTGTATCGTCCGTTCCTCTGCATTACTTAAGATCCCGTATAAAGCGATGCCTGCCCGCACATAGTCGCATTTTAACTCCGGGTAATTGAGCAGCCCGTAGCTGCTCTGGATGTGAACCGCAGGGATCGTGATCCCCTCTTTTTTCAGCACATCCAGCGCCTGATAAAAGCGGTCGATCTGCCCTCCCGTATAGGCGGCGTCCTCCGCCGCCAGACTGTCCGACACGCACAAATGCGTATAAATTCCGCACAGCTTTAGATATTTTAATTTACATACCTTCGCAAGTACCTCCGTCTCGTCAGCCGCAAACCCAAGCCGGTGCATCCCCGTATCAACCTTTATGTGCACCTTCACCGTGCGACGCTGTGCATTCAGGCGCAGTGCGTGCCCCAGATCAACAACCGTCTGTGTCAGATCATATTTCACAAGCTCGCGCACACGCCCGGGCGACGTGCAGCCGAGAACCAGTATCTCTCCCAGGATGCCGCAGCGCCGCAGCCTGATCCCCTCGTCGACCGTTGCCACCGCAAACGCGCGGACGCCCAGCCGGTTCAGATGCACCGCCGTCTCATACATCCCGTGCCCGTAAGCCTCCGCCTTCACCACCGCCATCAGCTCACAGCCCGGCTGCATCAGCTCCCGCAATTCCCTGACATTGTGCGCCAGATTGTCCACATTGATTTCCAGATACGCGCGGTCTTTGTCCCTGTCACAGGTTTCCCGTTTCGACCGATATTTTCTCCAGAGAGCGGTGCCTCCCACGGCAAATACAGCCGACAAGGCGGCAACCGCCAGAAAATGAACGACGGAATTTTCAACCAAAATCTCCCACAACCCAAGCAGCCTTGCCACCGGGCGCAGCATGACAATGACGAGCGGATGAATGAGATAGATCACGAGGGAGATGTCGCGAAAAAACGCCAGCCTTCTGCCCCTGATATGCAGCAGTGCCCCAAATAAAAAGTACATACAAAACGGCAGGAGCAGGTACATACTGTCATGACGCTGCAACGAGAAACAGCGCAGCAGCAGCGCCTCCGCAAGCATCAGCGAAAAGCTGACGCAAAAGCCCGCCACGCACACCGACAGCTTCTTTCGCTCCTTTTGTGCCAATATCCCGCCCAGCAGGAAAAAGAGCGGCGCAAAGAAAATCCCGTTTCTCGTATAGTCGGACACTAAAAAAAGCTGTGTGTAAAAACAGCGCACGCCGGAGAACTGTTCCGCAAGTCCATAGTAGCTGTCCCCAAACAGACCGATGAGATAAAGTGCCGCCGCTGCCGCCAGCGCACGCCGCTCCCCAAGCTTTCCCACCAGCCCCCACGCGAGCAGAGCGCCGAGCATCGCGGCAGGGAGATACCACAGATGATAGAGCGTTCCGTCAAATACAAGATCCTTCAGCAGCTTCGGCAGGAAATGCTCCGTCTGAAAATATCCCTGATACACATTGACCGGGAGATAGAGCAGAATCGCTGCGCCATAGATGACCGCCGTCTTTTTTTCAAAGTCCCAGAGCCTTTTCGTATGGCAGACGTCTCTGGAAATCAGAAAGAATCCCGACGTCATAAAAAAGAATGGAACGCCCACACGGGCGAGCACC
>SAMEA3387475__coassemble_2302_pt1 | contig 12398 bp, 15 predicted proteins | sample SAMEA3387475__metabat2_high_PE_013 | metagenome-assembled genome bin SAMEA3387475 (sample SAMEA3387475) | Felis catus | biome: Faeces | place: United Kingdom | collected 2012 | reverse complement strand
GCGATTGTAACCTCGTTCTAAATAAACCGTCATGCGGTATCTAACTGATTAACAACTATACAAAGAGACTGTGGTTGCAGCCTTTCTGAAACCATCAAGTGGTAGGAGTTTTTAAACAATCCACAGCATCTCCAACAGTATAGCATACAGTCCTTGGAGAGGGACTATAAACACTACTACTTTATAATACGAGGATTTTTTGTTATGAGAATGAATCTGAACGAGATACTTGATGCAATTTATCACTCAATCGTCGTCTCCTGTCAGGCGCTCCCCGATGAACCACTCTACTGCGAGGAGATGTCCCTGATGCCCTTTATGGCACAAGCCGCAAAGCAGGCAGGCGCAAAATGCATCCGCACCAGCAGCGTCAGAGACATCGCTGCCATTAAGGAAAAAACAGGACTTCCTGTCATCGGACTGATCAAGCGCAAATATGAAGGCTTTGATTCCTATATCACACCGACCATGCGGGAGATTGACGAGTTGGTTGCTGTCGAATCCGACATTGTCGCATTGGACTGCACCGGTTTAAAAAGAGGCGACGGTCTGAGTATCAATGAATTTATTGCCAAAATCAAGGACAAATACCCCGATATTGCGCTGATGGCTGATATTTCTACTCTGGAGGAAGGACTAAACGCATGGAAATGCGGCGTTGACATTGTCGGAACTACGATGAGCGGATATACTCCCTTCTCCAGACAGGCAGAAGGACCGGACTTTGCGCTTGCAAAAGGTCTCGCAGAGCAGGTTGCCATTCCCGTCATTGCGGAAGGTAAAATCCATTCTCCCCAGCAGGCAAAGGAAATGCTTGCCACGGGTGTTCACGCGATCGTCGTAGGGGGAGCCATTACAAGACCGCTCGAGATTGCAGCACGTTTTTATCAGGGAATCCAATAGGAGGAGGGACTATGATCTACGATAAACTGTCAAACCTGAAAGCCTATCTGGGGTTTTGCAAAAATTTGGACACTGCGCTCAATTATCTAGCCTCACATGACCTGAACAGTCTTCCTATGGGAAAGACCGTGGTGGACGGCGAAAATGTTTTTCTTACTGTCATGGAGGCATCCGCAGCTCCTGCAGCAGAAAAGAATTTTGAAATTCACAAAAATTATATGGATATTCAGATTGATTTGATCGGCACGGAAATTATCGAGATCGGCGACGTCTCCTCCATGCAGACAAAATCGTATCAGGAAGAAACAGATTTTGGAACGGTTAGCTGCAAATCGCTTGTCTCCTGTACGATGGGCGTCGGGAGCTTTGTCATTTGCATGGCAGGAGAGCCACACAAACCGGGAGTTGCCGCAGAAGAAGATATTTTTCTTAAAAAATGCGTGGTAAAGGTACATATCTAAGCAGACGATCCCCTGTCGTCTGTCACGCGGGAAAGGAACGATTCTATGAAAGCATTGGTATTTGACGTCGGAGGCACCTCCATAAAATACGGACGCTGTGAAAACGGGGTTCTTACGAATTTAAACGAAACACCTACCGAAGCAGAGCGCGGAGGCGCACATATCCTGCAGCGATTAATGTCGCTCATTGAGAAAGAACAGGATTTTGATGCGATCGGTATCAGCACTGCCGGACAGGTGAATGCCAAAACGGGAAGCATCATCTATGCGAACAGCAATATCCCCAATTATACGGGAATGGAGTTAAGAAAGGAGCTGTCCGCGCGGTTTCATGTGCCTGTCACGGTGGAAAATGATGTAAATGCAGCCGCGATCGGCGAGGCGTCCTACGGAGCTGGCAGAGACTATGACTCCTTTCTCTGCCTGACCTACGGAACAGGCGTCGGCGGGGCGATCATCCACAACAAAGCTATTTTTCACGGCTCGTCCTTTTCCGCAGGAGAATTTGGCGGAATCGTAACGCACGGCTCTGTCAAGCTTGCCGGCTCGGACGCCTTCGACGGCTGCTATGAGCGCTTTGCCTCCACAACAGCCCTCGTTCAGGCAGCCCGGCGCTTCGACGCCTCGCTCACCAATGGAAGACTTATCTTTGAGCGTATTTCCGAGCCCACCGTAAAAAAGCTTGTCGATGCATGGATCGATGAAATTCTTTTGGGTCTGTCTACCCTGATCCATATTTTCAATCCTACATGTATCGTACTGGGCGGCGGTATCATGGTACAGCCCTATATCATAGAACAAATCAACCGAAAGCTTCCGACACAGATCATGCCAAGCTTCGCTCATGTAAAAATCCTTCCGGCACAGCTTGGAAATTCCGCGGGGCTTTTAGGAATTTACTATCTCTGCCAATCCAACACTATGTGATCCTCGCATCGGACATTTGCCTGACAGGGCACAGAGCTTTCAGGCGGAGAATCCCGCTTTTGGGATTCTCCGCCTGCGACAGGTCACATCTGCGTCATAGTTCTATTCTGCATTTTTATTAAACTCTTGCCATACCGTCCACACTTAATACAACGCCCGTAATATAGGAAGCCTCGTCAGAAGCTAAAAATACAAATGCGTTTGCAATGTCTTCCGGTTTTCCCAGTCTGCCCAATGGAATTTTTTGGATCATAGGCTCGATCACTTCCTTTGGAACAGCCTTCATCATATCCGTCTCCGTAATTCCCGGAGCCACCGCATTAACACGGATCCCCTTCGGACCAAGCTCGCGCGCCAAAGAAACCGTCAGCCCATTGACCGCAAATTTCGATGCCGGATATGCAAAGCCGCTCGGCTGCCCTGAAATGCTGACCATCGAGGAGGTTGATAAGATCACTCCCTCGCCGCGCTCCGTCATATACTCGCTTGCCGCGCGCGTTGCATGAAAAACTCCCTTGACATTCAAATCCATCACCTTATCAAAAACTTCTTCCGTGTACCGATCAAACGGTGTGCTTTCCGAGATTCCCGCATTGTTAATAAGCACGTCGATGCGCCCGTATTTTTTCACGCATTCCCCGAAAGACTCCCGCACAGACTCCAAGTCGGATAAATCAGGACTGATGCCGTCTGCCTTCGCATCCGGATATTTTTCCTTTAATGCTGCGGCTGCCTTGTCGGCGTTCGCCTGCGAGCTGGCTGCCACAATGACGATTGCTCCCTCCTGCAGGAATTTTTCTGCAGTCGCAAATCCAATCCCCCGACTGCCTCCTGTTATGATCGTTACTTTATCCTTTAGTCTCATCGAAACACCCTCCTACGTTTTGGTTACATCATACAATTTTTCAGTTTTCTTGCCGTGATGCTATCACTCCGGCGCAAGTGCCGCAATTCCACATTATCAGCAGATTTCCGCACCCGACGGCATCTTCTTCTCCGGTGTCATCAATGCCAGATTACCCTCGGCATCCTCTGCACACAGCAGCATCCCCTCCGAGAGAACGCCCGCCAGCTTCGCCGGCTTTAAATTCACAAGAACCATGACCTTCTTGCCGACCATCTCCTCCGGCGTATAATATTTACGGATACCGGAGACGATCTGCTTTACCTGACTTCCGATCTTCACCTGTGAGCAGAGCAGCTTCTTTGATTTCTCTACCGCCTCACAGGCGATGATCTCGCCGACCTGAAACTGCATTTTCATAAAATCATCGTAGGCAATTTCCTCCTTCGGCTCAATGTCGATCGCTTCCTCTGCTTCCGCCTGCTCCTCCGGCAGCTCGCCGAGCGCACGCTGCTCCTCCTCAAATTCCTTTTTCTGGGCAGCCTGAATCTCCTCGACCTTCGGCAGTACCTCCTTTGCATCCAGACGTGCAAATAAAATTTCCGGCTTTTCCACAACCTGATTTCCACTCTCGTAGAGTCCAAACTTATCTAACTCATCAAAGGTGCGCAGCTTCGTATTTAGCTGTCCGGCAATCTTTTGTGCCGTCTCCGGCAGGAAGCTCTCAAGCAGAGACGCTCCAATTGTAATGGCCTCCGCCAGATTGTAAAGCACCTCACCAAGACGCTTTTCATGTGCCTCGTCTTTGGCAAGCACCCACGGCTCTGTCTCGTCAATATATTTGTTGCAGCGGCGGAATACGGCAAACACCTCGGAAATGGCATCCGCAACGTGTAAATCCTCCATCTTCTTCGCGACCTTGTCACGCGCGCCCGTCACAACTGCCTTTAGGTCATCGTCCACGGCGTCGGTCACTCCCGTGCAGGAAACCACTCCGCCAAAATATTTGTTGCTCATAGAGACCGTACGGTTTACAAGATTTCCCAAAATATTGGCAAGATCGGAATTAAAACGCTCGATGACAAGCTCCCAGGTGATGATGCCGTCATTTTCAAACGGCATCTCATGTAGCACAAAATAACGTGTCGCATCCACGCCAAATAAATTTACCATATCATCCGCATAGATCACGTTTCCTTTGGACTTGCTCATCTTGTCTCCGCCCTGAAGCAGCCACGGATGACCAAATACCTGCTTCGGCAGCGGCAGGTCTAACGCCATCAGGAAAATCGGCCAGTAAATCGTGTGGAAACGCACAATATCCTTTCCGATCAGATGCAGATCCGCGGGCCAGTTCTTTTCAAATAATTCCGAGGAAGCACCCTCCGCGTCAAACCCGATCTTTGTGATATAGTTGGTCAGCGCATCCAGCCACACATACACGACGTGCTTCGGATCAAAATCTACCGGAATCCCCCATGAAAATGAAGTTCTTGAAACACAAAGGTCCTGCAGTCCCGGCAGCAAAAAGTTGTTCATCATCTCATTTTTTCTTGAAACAGGCTGAATGAACTCCGGATGCGTGTTGATATGCTCGATCAGGCGGTCCGCATATTTACTCATTTGGAAGAAATATGCCTCCTCCTTCGCCGGCTGAACCTCTCTGCCGCAGTCCGGGCATTTGCCGTCCACAAGCTGCGATTCCGTCCAGAAGGACTCGCAGGGCGTGCAGTAAAGTCCCTCGTACGCCCCCTTATAGATGTCCCCCTTATCATACATCTTCTTAAAAATCTTCTGCACCTGCTGCTCATGATCTTTATCTGTCGTGCGGACAAAGCTGTCATAGGAGGTATTCATCAAGTCCCAGATACGCTGAACCTCGCCCGCCACATTGTCCACATATTCCTTCGGCGTAATCCCGACCTTCTCCGCCTTCTCCTGAATCTTCTGTCCATGCTCGTCTGTACCCGTCTGGAAATAAACGTCATAGCCCTCTGCCCTCTTGTAGCGCGCGATCGCGTCCGCAAGCACGATCTCATAGGTGTTGCCGATGTGCGGCTTGCCCGATGTGTAGGCAATCGCCGTTGTCATGTAATACTTTCCTTTTTCGCTCATAATACTTCCTCCTTCAATAAAAAATCCCGTCCCCCGGAAAGCAGGCGCTGCCGCCTATTTCCCGGAAGACGGGAGTTCTCCCGTGGTACCACTTCCTTTTGCCCGAACCTCACGGCTCGCGCCTCCATGAATATCTCTGTATACAAGAAAATCACAAATACCCCACACCCGGTCAGCCATTCCTGCATCACTTCCATATTCTCCGCTGTAACAGGCGGTCCTGTCGAAGCTTATCCTTCTCATCCTCCGGCATTTCTATACCGAATGCAAACGAAAGTTCATCTCCGCCACTCCAAAGCCATCTTCCACCTATCCCCGCTCATCTCCTCTCAGCGAACCGCCCTGCGCGCAAACTCCTATGCGCGTGCAAGCAGCCGGAAATCTCTCTGTAAAACTTCGATCTGTGTACTCTCTTTTTCGTTGTGTTTGTGTCATTAACTTTTCTAAGGGTAGCATGGAACATGCGGAAAGTCAAGGCGTTCGATCAATCACGTTGAAACCGTTTGACATCCTCTCCCCCATTTTGATAGAATAGTCAGGCATGACTTGTTTGGCATACAATGCCATTTTTACACTCGAATTTGTGCAGAAGCGTCACAAATTCAAGCCTAGAGCCGAATCTGAAATTCGTCTTGTGTTTTCTTATGATAAATCGCTTCGGAATGGAGGAATTATTATGGATATACTGATTGTCATGTGCATCGGCATTCTGATCGGAAAATTTTGTGTTCCGAAAAAGGCAAAGACCGCCAACGAATACCTGTCCTTATTATGTACATTTCTGTTAATATTTTCTATGGGGGTCACACTCGGCTCAGACGACAATTTTTTTGAGGAGCTATCCGCACTCGGCGTCACCAGCTTTTTGTTTTTCCTGATCCCGACCGCGCTCTCCATTGTACTGGTGTATCTGCTGACGCATCATTTTATGCAGAAAAAAGACACTGACGCACAGGGGAGGTCGGAAAAAAAATGATGGTCTTACTTACAATCCTCTCCCTCTTACTGGGACTTGCCTGCGGCTTTTTTGAACTCGAAATCCCGGTCATCTCGATGCTTGGCCAAAATTCAGACCTGATTTTGTATGTGCTGATGTTCTCCGTCGGTATCAGTATCGGAATGCACAAAGGCATTGTACAGAAAATAAAGGAATACCATATTCGTATTTTTATCATACCGATTGGAATTATGATCGGCTCGCTGCTTGGCGGGGTTGTCTGCTCGCTTTTATTTCAGCTGCCGCTCGGACATGGAACAGCGATTGCCAGCGGCATGGGCTGGTACAGTCTGGCAGGCTCTGCAATCGGAAATATCGCCGGCGCACAGCTTGGAAGCATCGCCTTCCTCAGTAACCTGATGCGGGAGGTTTTTTCCTTCCTATTAATTCCCTTTCTGGCGGCGCACCTAAATCAATATGCCTGTATCGCGCCTGCCGGTGCAACCAGCGAGGACACCACGCTCCCTGTCATACTAAAATACACAAATGAGGAAACGGTTGTCCTCTCGGTGCTAAACGGCGTGATCTGCTCGTTCTTTGTACCGATACTGATCTCCCTTTGTCTCGGGTTTGTCTAAAAGAATCCCGAAAGGGGCCGTTGCAAAAGCAGATGAATCATCTACTGGAGCAGCAGCTCCGTTTTTATACCCTAAAAACAGAAAACGGACTCCAAGAGCCCACAATCTATGGTATCATAAGATATTTCATCGGCTGTTCCTCGCTTTTTTTAACAGGCGGTTATTCTTTATGCGCAGATATTGTCTTCTTTAAGAAATTTTCAGCAACCACACAATCCTGCTGTTTCATATAATTTCTTTTGCATAACTGCTTCAAATATCATATATCCGCATAGAAGCAGGCAAAAAATTATTTTATACCAGAAAAAAAGACCCAGCTCTGAACTCCGCTTGACGTTTTGGCTCCGCATGATGACAGAATATACAATGACAACGATATTGATAACAGAAAAAAGTATGATTGTCTTTCTTACAACGTCCAAATTTCTCATGTTCCCACCTTCTTTCTCCCTTTATGATGGAGATTTTTACACCTGTCTTCTCCCGATAAATCATCCTTCTCAATTAGTTCGTATTCGTTTCAAATGCTTCCCGAACCGGATTGCCCGGCATAGCATCATAACCGGATGGCAGATACTCTTTCCCGATATACCACGGATAGCGAATATCTGAAAAATAATTACAATGCGTATTTTCTACATAAATAAATCTACACGCTTCCGGCTCTGTCATCGCATAAATCACCCCTGTTGTCTCATCTGCCTCTGCGGCGACCGCCTCATAAGGAAAACCAGCAATGCCGTAAACACCATAAATATCCCCCGGCTCTGCTCCAAGTGCTGTAAGCCGCGCCAGTTCTTTCTCATAATCTTCTTTGCTGCATGTGTATACAAGAACTGCCGCGTCACTGGGATCCATCAAATCCTCGTGACGGTATACGAACTTCTCCACTTTTGCAGAGGGTGGCAGGCTTTTTGGAAAAATAGCGCTCTCTGTCAATCCACTTTTCCTATGCTCTCCATTTTCCCCAAAATATTTCTCATATTTTGAGACACCTCGGACGGTAAATGCAATTCCCGACAAACGCAAAAACAGAAACATTGCTGCAAAAACCACCAAAACCACAAGTATAATAATGACCGTTTTTCGGTTATTTTTCTTCATAGCTCTGATGTCCCTCCTTTATTTTTTTGTTCCTCTCAATGATGATCACATTGATCATGATGACAACCGAAATAGCACAAAGCAGGCTCAACCCTATTTGACAAAACATTTCCAATATATCACTTTTTATCAATCCGTCTATATGATCGACAGCAAACAAGCCGCCTATGGAAAAAATAAAAAGGAAACTACAGATCATCAAAAATTTTTTTACGTTTAACGGACTATCACACCTCGCTGATTTTCCCCAAAAGGAAGAACTGATACCAGATAAAATCACATACAATATGATATTCCACTGATCGGGAAGCCCGACCCAGCAATCAATTCCTATCGAAATCAGCATTGGTAATATGACTGCCCATAAAAATATCCCTTTTTTCTTCAACGCTATCTCCTCCACATTTGTTAAGCTATATGGCTATAATCCAATTCTATTTACAACCATAAAAAGTAGTATCGCACACACTGCTACTGCTGCCAATTCTATGAGCAATATTTTTCCTGATTTCTTCATTTATCCTCTCCCCAATCATTTTGTGGACTGATGATGCCCAGCACCAAAAACACTTAATGTCTGTGTATCATTATTGCCTTGGAGCAGCAAATCCATATTCATGACAAGCCCCGCCGCTTCCCTAGCTTGCACACTTGCATATTGTGTCAATCATCCGATTTGCTTTGCTTCTTTGCATCACGAAATTTGTTGCCTAATATGAGTATACTAATCCCCCAAAATACCGCATATGTAATCGCAATAACTCCACACATTGTTCCAATCATTTCCTGATCGATCTCCCGGTTGGATGAAATCGCACCCAATTCCGAAAAACCCAAAATAGGAATCATAAAATACACTGTCAGGTAAGAAAGCCTTTCTTTTACCTTCTTGACTGCCAGCCAGACGAGTGCGATCACACATTCTAAAATAAAACTAATACAAACCATAAGAACCAATATGTTCATGTTTCCTCCAAAATTTTACGCTTTCCTATCCATATTTGTGCCTCTGATGCAAAAGCACCAACGCATGATATAAGACCTGAATCGCTGTGACTGCCAAAAGGCTCTTAGCATTGATTCCATGTATCACAAAGTATCTTGAAGACCAGAAAATACTGATCCAAAGTCCGATTAAATAACATTTTGTTCTTTTCAGCACAGATTTTCACCTCCTCTATGTAAAACCGGCTATTTCCACCTTGATCTTAAATGGATGCTGCCAGTAAAAACATAAGTCCGGCAAACTGAAATGCCGCCGCCAAATATCCCAGCATCGTGTTAGATTTCTCTTTTATGGCTTTATTTTTTTGCCTTGTCAGCCTAACCGCCAATAACACACATCCGATTGCAAAACAAACAGCCGCCGCTATTCTTGCCATTTTTATACCTCCTGCCTGACTGCAAATTTATCCTTTCCAAAACTGCTTCATACACCAATCAAACCCATCACCTGCTTCCGCAGTTGTGATGTCCTTTGATGCCAAAGTCTCTATACTATACCCGTCAAAACAGCTTTTTGGATTTTTCATCAACACAATGTCCAGTTCGTATCGCCGCATATTTTCCGATCCATCCATGCCTCGTTCAAATTCTGCCGTAAGCTTCACCTTCTCTCCCTCCGGCTCTGCCTCGTAAAAAATAATTTTTCCAAATCCAGATCCACTGGAACCCTCATAGCTGTCAAGTCCTTCTTCCAGCATGCTGCCCTTAAAATCAACAAACTCATTTGTCAAAGAATATTGGATATACGCAACCTGTTCCTTCGACAGCAAACCGTCATTTTCTTCTTGTATTTTTTCTAAATAGTCAAAGCTCATTCTGCTGTTTTGGCAATAATAGGTTAGAAATGTTTCGGGATAAAATTCCTCTTTTGTTTGAGAGGTATCAAACGTGTCAAACATCAGCGCAAGCTCCGTAATTGCAGATTCAAGATTTTGACCCAACGTAAATTCCTTTGGGTAAGTATATTCCTCTATCTGCAATGCATCAAAATCAACTTCTTTGCCGACACTTTCCCCGCTACCATTCCATTTGCCGCATGCAGACAATAAAGCGATCGTTACACATAATATAAACGTAAAAGCTTTTTTCTTCTTCATAGCTGCCGCCACTTTCTCCTTCACTCTACCATAACGATTCACCAAATACCTCCAAAAAGGAACGAACGGTCATTTTTCGGAACGAACGGTCATCCTACCGCAAACCCGGACATGCTCATAGAATCACTTTACACCTGCCGCAGCGCGATTCGTGTAAAATTTTTTATTTTATGAAAATCAGGGATCCATACTCTTATGTTAGCAAAAAGCACACATCCGACATATCCCCACCGAATGTGTGCTTTTCCTAACTCACTTTGATAACATTATACAACAGAATTCTTACCTGAAACCTCCCTTCCTCTGCACAAAATTCCAATTCCCCTCCATACGCATCTACCGCCTTTCTTATATTTAAAAGTCCATAGCCATGACGGCGCTCCTCCAGCCCAAACGCTTCCCTGCCAAGCTGCCTTGTTTCCACCTCCCACTCAATCGGATTTTCTATCACAATCACCAGATTTTCCTGAAATGCTTTTATCTGCATAAAAATTGTCTGTTCTTCCGTCTGAAGCCTCTGACAGGCATCCGCCGCATTGGAAAGTAGATTAGAAAAAATTGTGCACAGATCATAATCTGTGACCACCAATTCCTTAGGCAGCGCTCCTTCACAGACAATTGAAACCTTATCCTTATATTTTCCAAGCTGATCCGCTATCACAGCATTCACAAGCTCATTTCCTATGTCAATCCTCATTCCGCATTGCCTGCTCTGGCGCTCCTTCATCTGCCTTAGATAATTTCTGGCTTTCTCCCACTCCTCTTTTTCGATATAAGCTTCCAGCACATGCATATGCGCAGCAAGATCATGACGAATGCTCCGCACCTCCCTCATGTGCTTTGCAAGTTCCTCATAATGCTCCCTTGACATTCTAAGATATTCATCCTTTAAAAGACATTCCTCTTTGTACTGCTTCCGCCATAAATTCGTAAACGCAACCGCAATACCAAGTGTATATAAAAAGACACTTACCAGAAACTGCAACACTTCCACAAAAATCTGCTCCTTCGGATTCCACAAAACACGCATATCCTCTGTAAACGCCCGAATACCTGCATCACAAAACGTGCAGACGAATCCAAGCACATAGTAGCCGTCCGGAATCGAAATAATCCACGCAGTCCACTCAGATTTTCTTTTTATCCACAATCCAAGCATAAAAATCATAACGCAGGTGGAGATACTCACAAAAACATACGACTTCTCCCACCCCGACAGCCTGCTTATGATGTCAAAGGGTATATAAAAAATGGAAATATAAAAACAGGCAAACCAGTATCTTACCAGCTTTTTTAAGCATTTTCCTGTAAATAGCGCACAGATGCCAAGCAGATAGCCAAAAATCCTGCCCACAAAAAACCCTACGCTCTCACTTGGACAAAACTGATAAAACAGCTCCGCACTCATGAAAAAAACTGCCGCCCGCAGATAGCTGCTCCTTTTCCTTGAAAATTCCATTTGAAGGATTCCCCATAAGAAAAAAATAATTTCAAGCTCCCCCAGCACATGCAATACCATTTATCTCGCCTTTCTCCAGACATACTCCCGATAAGCCTCACGCAATTCCCGTTCCATGCGCCTGCTCATAGGCAGGCGGCTTCCATCCGAAAGCCATACCTCCTGCTGCAGCCTTTTCACATAAGCAAGATGCACCAGATAACTTCGATGGCACATACAAAAATCGTCCGCTTTCAGCTCCTGCTTCCAACTGCCGATGCTTCGATCCGAAAATACATACTCCTCTGCCCCGGTCAGAAAGACCTTCGTATATTTTCCACTTGCCTGTATGTACAAAATCCGGCTGACCAAAACATTTTTCTTACACCCTGTATTGGTACAGGTAACATACGCTTCTGTCTCCAGAAAATCTGACAACACTGCATCCAGCTTCTTTTCAAGCTCCCCATAAGCAAGCGGCTTTTTTAAAAACCCATAAACGCCCCTGCCAAACGCATCGCAAATCGCCTCCCCATGACCGGACACAAAAATGATCCGCAGCTCCCCGCTGCGGCTGCCAAGAACATCCTTCACCCCAATCCCATCGATTCCGTGCATCTCTACATCGAGCAGCAAAATATCTGCCGCCTCACGCTCCTCCAGCAAAGCCTCCCCCGCTTCATACTCCAGACATACCCATTCCAGCTCACGCTCTCTGCAATAGCGTTCACAAGCTTGCATCAGGCTTGTCCGGCAATCCTTTTCATCATCGCAAATCGCAATCCGTATCATTCGATTCCCCGCCCCATTTGTATACCTATCAGTCGCCGTTTCATTATAACATAGGGTATCCCCGTAAGTGAACTCCTTTTTCCTTGAGTTTCCGCAGTTCTGTCCACAGAACTCCAAATCAGACTTACTGATTATAC
>SAMEA3387475__coassemble_2283_pt1 | contig 12484 bp, 11 predicted proteins | sample SAMEA3387475__metabat2_high_PE_013 | metagenome-assembled genome bin SAMEA3387475 (sample SAMEA3387475) | Felis catus | biome: Faeces | place: United Kingdom | collected 2012 | reverse complement strand
CGAATATGACAGGGACAATGCGATCGTCTCGCTTCATGCGGGGGCGGGCGGTACGGAGTCCTGCGACTGGGCGGCGATGCTCTACCGTATGTTTACCAGATGGGCGTCAGATAAAGGCTTTTCTGTGGAGGTGCTTGATTCCCTTGACGGGGAGGAGGCGGGCATTAAGTCTGTGACGTTTCAGGTCAACGGAGAGAATGCTTACGGTTACATGAAGTCGGAGAAGGGGGTACACCGTCTCGTGCGCATCTCGCCGTTTAATGCGGCGGGAAAACGCCAGACCTCGTTTGTTTCCTGCGACGTCATGCCGGACATCGAGGAGGATCTGGATATTGAGATCAATGAGGATGAGCTTCGCATCGACACCTACCGCTCCAGCGGCGCAGGCGGACAGCACATCAATAAGACCTCGTCTGCCATCCGTATTACGCATCTGCCCACTGGGATCGTCGTGCAGTGCCAGAATGAGCGCTCGCAGTTCCAGAACAAGGATAAGGCGATGCAGATGTTAAAGGCGAAGTTGTATCTGTTAAAGCAGCAGGAGAACGCCGAGAAAGCGGCGGGCATCCGCGGCGAGGTGACGGAGATCGGCTGGGGAAACCAGATTCGCTCTTATGTGCTTCAGCCGTATACAATGGTCAAGGACCACAGAACCGGTGTGGAGACAGGAAATGTAGACAGTGTGCTGGACGGTAAGATCGACCTGTTTATGAACGGGTATCTCAAATGGCTGTCGCTCGGCTGCCCGAAAGGGCTCGGAGGAGACGATGAGTAGCTTGTGGGAGACGCTGCGGGCATTTTACGAGCTGACAGCAGAAGATGAATGTCAGACGGATATTTAGGCAGATCGCAGGACTTTTGGCAGTCTGCAGCAGCGGAAGCAGTCATGACGGAGGCAGCAAAGGATTTTAAGATCATATGATTTATTTGGAAAAGAGGTTGCTTTGGCAATCTCTTTGTGTTACTATCTTTCCCATGAGGACAACTGTCAGTGTGCTGCACACATGCCCGCAAGCAGTCGAAGCGGAGGAAGAATCAGCGGAGCAAAGACAAGCGGAAAGAGGAACAGGAAAGATGAAAGAGAAAGGCGAGTATTTTGTGTTAAAGGAAAGAGCAGTGCCGGATGTGCTTTTGCGCGTTGTGGAGGCAAAGCGTCTTTTGGATTCGGGAAAGACGGCGTCTGTTTTGGAGGCTACAGAGCGCGTGGGCATCAGCAGAAGCTCTTTTTATAAATATAAAGAGGATATTTTTCCATTCCATGAGACTGCACGGGGCAAGACGGTCACGATGGTCATACAGCTTGAGGATGAACCGGGGCTATTGTCGGTGGTGCTAAAGACGGTGGCAGAATTTCACGGGAATATCCTTACGATCCATCAGAGTATTCCGATCAATGGAATCGCATCTCTGACGCTTTCGGTTGACGTTTTGCCGGAGACAGGAGACATCGCCGGGATGGTGGCGCATATCGAGGAGCATACGGGCATTCATTATGTAAAGATTTTGGGAACAGAGTAGGAGGACCACTATGGTTAAGGCGGCAATAATGGGTTACGGAACGGTCGGTTCGGGCGTGGCAGAGGTGCTTGATGTCAATCGCGTCAGTATTGCAAAGCGCGCAGGAGATGAGATTATAATAAAATATGTACTTGACTTAAGAGATTTTCCGGGAGATCCTGTTGAGAAAAAAATTGTTCACGATTATCAGATCATTGCAGACGATCCTGAAATACAGATCGTGGTAGAGACGATGGGCGGCGTAGAGCCGGCATATACCTTTGTGCGGACGATGCTTGAGGCGGGAAAGCATGTGACGACCTCAAACAAAGCGCTCGTTGCGGCAAAGGGTGCGGAGCTTATTGCTCTGGCAAAGGAAAAAAATGTAAATTTTATGTTTGAGGCGAGCGTCGGCGGAGGCATTCCGATCATCCGTCCGTTAAATTCCAGTCTGACGGCAGACGAGATTGAGGAAATCACCGGAATTGTCAATGGAACGACAAACTATATGATGACGAAGATGAGCGAGGATGGGCTGGAATTTGACGAGGTGCTTGCGGATGCAAAGGAGCGCGGTTATGCAGAGAAGGATGCGACGGCTGATGTGGAGGGCTATGACGCATGCCGGAAAATTGCAATCTTAACTTCTCTGGTATGCGGGCAGCAGGTTGATTTTGAGGACATTTATACGGAGGGGATCACCCATATTTCTGCAGCGGATATTAAATATGCCAAAGCGATGGGCAGAGCGATCAAGCTTTTAGCAAGCAGTAAAAAGACCGAAGGCGGTTATGTGGCGATGGTCGCGCCTTTTCTACTGCCGAAGGAGCATCCGCTCTACAGTGTAAACGGTGTGTTCAACGCGATTTTTGTGCGCGGTAATGTGCTTGGAGACGCGATGTTTTACGGAAGCGGTGCGGGAAAGCTGCCGACGGCAAGCGCGGTTGTTTCGGATATTGTGGATATGGCAAAGCATTTAAACGTCCATATTCCGGTAGAATGGAGTTCTAAGCGGGTGGAGCTTGTCGATTATAAAAGTCTTAAAAACCGTTATTTTGTGCGTACGGAGGCATCGGAAGCAGATGTGGAGGAGGCGTTTGGCAGCGTGGAATATATTGCTGCAGAGGGCGTCTCTGGCGAGCGCGGTTTTCTGACGGAGCAGATGAGCGAGGCAGAGTATGAGGAGCGTGCAGAGAGATTGGGAAGTGTGCTGCAGATGATCCGTGTGGCTTAGGGCTGCTGAAAATAACGGTCATAACGCTTCGCGGTATGACATTATGTCAATAAACAATCAGTTGGCAAAGAAACAGTATGGTGATTGTTATCGGTATCAGCACCATAAGGAGCAACCGCCGCAGCCGATGAATATGATAAACTAAAAATCGTGTTTTGAGGTAGAACATGCAGACGTTTCTGTTGATCATGGCGGTAAGCATTGACGTATTTTTTGCGTGTGTTTCCTGTGGGATCGAGCGGATCAAAATCGGCACATGGGCGGCGGTAAGCATTAGCGGAATCTGCAGCGGCGTCTTATTCGCGGCGCTTCTTGCCGGCAATGTGCTGGAAGGGCTGGTACAGCCGCGCGCGGCTGTCTTTTTAAGCTTTTTGGGGCTGTTTTTGATGGGGATTTATAAGCTTGCCGAGTACGGCGTCCGCAAGTATATCCGTAAAAATAAATTTATCTGTAAGCGGGTAAAGTTTTCCTTTTCACAGTTAAACGTTATTTTAAGTATTTACAATAATCCTGTTATGGCAGACAGGGATCACTCGGCAACTATGTCGGTGGCGGAATCGGTATTCCTTGCGCTTGCGATGTCGTTTGACGGCTTTTTCGGAGGCTTTGGAGCCGGGCTTTTGGGCGTAAAGCTATGGACGGCGACAGCAGGAAGCCTTGTGGTCGGATTTCTTGCGGTGAAGCTTGGCTGTTATGTGGGTACGCAGGCGTCGAAAAGATATGAGACGGATGTGTCATGGCTTAGCGGAATCCTATTTCTTGCATTGGCATTCAGTAAGTTTTTGTAACAGAAGTAAGGTCGGGCAGAATTTGCAAAAAATGTTGCTTTTGAGCAGGGTTTTTTGTGAAAATCTGCTTGATTTTCCTGATTGGTATGATATAATGTGCGTAAATACATATCATGCTGCCGGGCATCAGCAGTTTCGGCAGACGCACCACCGAACGATGCGCATTTGCGAAAGATGCCGTGCCGTCTGCAGTCATTGTATCATATGGATATGTTTTAATAGTGTGTGAATCAGAGTGCGGAGATGATTTTAATTCTTATGGCTGTGGGGGCAGTTCATAAGCGTTATTTTATATCTCCTTTTTTCGTGCCGAAAGCAGGCAGCTTCCGGTGCATTTTAAGGATGCATCAGATCGTATAGAAGGAGGAAACGGGATGGCAAAATATGTAATGGCGCTTGACGCCGGAACGACAAGCAACCGCTGTATTTTATTTAATGAGGCGGGGGAGATCTGTTCGATGGCACAAAAGGAATTTCGACAGTTCTTTCCGAATCCGGGCTGGGTGGAGCATGACGCAAATGAGATATGGTCGTCGATGCTCGGCGTGGCGGTGGAGGCGATGAACATGATCCGGGCGACGGCGGCGGATATTGCGGCAATCGGCATTACGAATCAGAGAGAGACCGCGATCGTCTGGAATAAGGAGACGGGGGAGCCTGTCTATAATGCTATTGTGTGGCAGTGCCGCAGGACCTCGGATATTGCGGACGCTTTAAAGAAGAAGGGACTTGAGGAGCGTTACAGGCAAAAGACCGGACTGATCATCGATGCTTATTTTTCGGCGACAAAGATCAAGTGGATTCTTGAAAACGTTGCGGGGGCAAGGGAGCTTGCAGATAAGGGGAAGCTGTTGTTTGGAACCGTCGAGACGTGGCTGATCTGGAAGCTGACAAAGGGAGCGGTGCATGTGACAGATTATTCCAATGCCTCGCGGACAATGCTTTTTAATATCAATGAGCTGTGCTGGGATGAGGAGATTTTAGAGGAGCTTGGGATTCCGGCATCCATGCTCCCGACTCCGGTGCCGTCCAGTCAGGTCTACGGCTATACAGACCCGACATTCCTTGGGGATGCCGTCCCGATTGCGGGCGCTGCGGGCGATCAGCAGGCGGCTCTTTTTGGTCAGACCTGTTTTCGTGCGGGCGAGGCAAAGAATACTTACGGCACAGGATGCTTTCTTTTGATGAATACCGGAGAGAAGCCTGTCTTTTCAAAAAATGGTCTTGTGACGACGATCGCATGGGGCTTGGACGGAAAGGTTTTTTATGCGCTTGAGGGCTCGATTTTCGTGGCAGGAGCGGCAATTCAGTGGCTGCGCGACAATATGCGCATGATTGACTCATCGGCGGATTCGGAGTATATGGCAAATAAGGTGCACGGCACACACGGCTGCTATGTCGTTCCGGCGTTTACAGGGCTTGGAGCGCCTCATTGGGATCAGTATGCGCGCGGTACGATCGTCGGTCTGACGCGCGGTACAAATAAGAATCATATTATCCGGGCGACATTAGAGTCGATCGCGCTTCAGGTCTGCGATGTGATCGATGCGATGCGGGCAGATGCGGGCGTGGAGCTAAAGGCGTTAAAGGTGGATGGCGGCGCGAGCGCCAATAATTTTTTGATGCAGTTTCAGGCGGATATGATCAATGCTCCGGTCAAGCGTCCGGGCTGTGTGGAGACGACGGCAATGGGAGCAGCCTATCTTGCGGGGCTTGCAGTCGGCTACTGGACGAGTCAGGAGGATGTGCTGGACAATCAGCGCATTGACTGTATTTTTACACCAAAGATGGAGGAGGAGGATCGGGCGGCAAAGCGCAGGGGCTGGAATAAGGCGGTGAAATATGCCTATGGCTGGGCGAAGGATGAGCCCGAGGAGGAAGATGCGTAAGACGCATCATGACGGAAAGGATGACGTTGGATGGAAATACGACGGTTAGATGAGAGGGAAGTACAGGCGGCGGTAGAGATGACGCATGAGGTATTTGAGACTTATATGCGTCGGTATCTGCGCTCGCAAAGCGAGGCGGAACAGTTCTATGCCTATGTGAACACAGAGACGCTCCGGCGCGAGCTGTCTGAGGGCAGACTGCTTTTGTGGGGAGCGTTTGAGGCGGAGCGGTTATGCGGAGTTGCCGGGATGCAGCCGGGCGGTCATATCACGATGCTCTATGTCATACCGCAGCGGTTTGGGGAGCACATCGGCACACGGCTTTTATACACAATGTGTGCGTGTGCAAGAGACGTGTATCATCAGGAGCGGATCACTGTCCATGTGCTGCCTATGGCGGCGGCGCCGTATTTTTATCACAGAGGCTTTGGCATGATTCCAAATGCAGCAGCGGGTCTTTTTCTGCCTCTGGAGGGACGTGCAGCGGCAATTTTACCGAAGCGTACCGAGGTTGTTTACCGGATCAGAAGGATCAAAACGTGGCACGCGGCAGTGATTGCCGCAGGTGTTCTGACTTTTTGCACACTGATTCTGGTTGGAGCGACCTTCTGGCAGATGATGATCTAAAGGCGGCTTCCTGTGGGGAGACGTGGCAGGGCGTTATAGGAAAAAGAAGGCTTCACGGTGGGAAGGATTGGTAAATTTTTTCCTTTCTGCCGTGTATTTTGGCATAAGGGCATCCAGCAGTGTTTGATGTCTGTTCATTTGTTGCGGAAAAGGTTGAAAAATACAGAATGATATGATAAACTTTTTACAATTTAAACACCAAGCAGGTTCGCCTGCATTTGAAAAAAAACGGAAACGTTTTTTTTTTTGCAGAAAGGACAGAGAGAATGAGAGCATTTTTGATACTGGAAGACGGAACTGTATTTGAAGGAGAGAGCATTGGCTCAACGAGAGAAGTCATCAGTGAGATTGTATTTAATACGTCGATGACCGGATACCTTGAGGTTCTGACAGACCCATCTTATGCCGGACAGGCAGTTGTAATGACATATCCTCTGATTGGAAATTATGGCATTACTCCGGATATGGAGTCTGCCCGTCCGTGGACGGACGGATATATCGTGCGGGAGCTATCGAGAATGCCGAGTAATTTCCGCTGTGAGGGGACGATTCAGGACTTCTTAAGGAAGAACGATATTCCGGGAATCGCCGGAATTGATACGCGTGCACTCACGAAGCTTCTGCGGGAAAAGGGAACGATGAACGGCATGATCACAACAAATGAGTGCTATGAGCCGGAGGAGATTTTGCCGCGGATTCAGGCGTATCAGACCGGAAACGTGGTGGAGAAGGTAACCTGTAAAGAAAAGTGGGTATTAAAGGGCGGACAGAAGGCGGCAGGCAAGAAAGTAGCGCTGCTTGATTTTGGCGCGAAGAATAATATCGCACGGTCACTGGCAGCGCGGGGCTGTGAGGTGACAAGCTATCCGGCGCACACGACGGCGGAGGAGATTTTAGCATCCAATCCGGACGGTATTATGCTGAGCAACGGACCGGGCGATCCGAAGGACTGTGTGGAAATCATTAAGGAAATCCGCAAGCTGTATGAATCGGACATCCCGATTTTTGCGATTTGTCTCGGACATCAGTTGATGGCGCTTGCAACCGGAGCAGACACGCATAAGATGAAATACGGACACCGTGGGGGCAATCATCCGGTGAAGGACCTTGCGACCGGACGCGTCTATATTTCCTCGCAGAATCACGGATATGTGGTAGATACAACGACTTTGGACGAGAATGTGGCAAAGCCTGCATTTGTCAATGTGAATGACGGCACGAACGAGGGGCTTGCCTATGTAGGAAAAAATATTTTCACGGTGCAGTTTCATCCCGAGGCTTGCCCGGGACCGCAGGATTCTGCGTATTTATTCGACCGTTTTATTGCCATGATGTCATAGGCGTGCGGTGTTTGGACGACGGAAGGGAGAATAGAAGATGCCAAGAAATAAAGAAATCAAAAAAGTGTTAGTCATTGGCTCCGGTCCGATCATTATCGGACAGGCGGCAGAGTTTGATTATGCGGGAACGCAGGCGTGCCGCTCCTTAAAGGAGGAGGGCGTAGAGGTTGTTCTTGTCAATTCCAATCCGGCAACGATCATGACAGACAAGGAAATTGCCGATGCAGTCTACATTGAGCCTTTGACCGTACCGGTGCTCACGCAGATCATCGAGAAGGAACGGCCCGATTCCGTGCTTCCGACGCTCGGTGGTCAGGCAGGATTAAATCTCGGCATGGAGCTTGCGGAAAAAGGGATTCTGGAGAAGTACGGCGTGAGGCTGATCGGCACGACGGCGGAGACGATTTTTAAGGCGGAGGACCGTCAGGCGTTTAAGGACACGATGGAAAAGATCGGGGAGCCGTGCGCGGCGTCTCTCGTTGTGAACAATGTGCAGGACGGCATTAAGTTTACAAATACGATCGGCTATCCGGTCGTGCTTCGTCCGGCGTTTACACTTGGGGGGAGCGGTGGCGGAATCGCGCATGATGAAACGGAGCTTGTGGAGATTTTGACAAACGGACTGCGCCTAAGCCGTGTCGGCGAGGTGCTTGTAGAGCGCTGCATCGCGGGCTGGAAGGAAATTGAGTATGAGGTGATGCGGGATGCGAACGGCAACTGCATTACGGTCTGCAATATGGAAAATATCGATCCGGTCGGCGTACACACCGGAGACTCGATCGTGGTTGCTCCGTCGCAGACACTCGGCGACAGGGAATACCAGATGCTGCGGACGTCTGCGCTCAATATCATTTCGGAGTTAAATATCACGGGCGGCTGCAACGTGCAGTATGCCCTCAAGCCGGATTCCTTTGAATATTGCGTGATAGAGGTCAATCCGCGTGTTTCCCGTTCCTCGGCTCTTGCATCAAAGGCGACCGGATACCCGATTGCGAAGGTGGCGGCAAAAATTGCGCTTGGCTACACATTAGATGAGATTAAAAATGCGATTACCGGAAAGACTTATGCAAGCTTTGAGCCAATGCTTGATTACTGTGTCGTAAAGATTCCGCGTCTGCCGTTTGATAAATTTTTGACGGCGAAGCGTACGCTGACAACACAGATGAAGGCGACCGGAGAGGTGATGAGTATTTGCAATAATTTTGAGGGCGCGCTGATGAAGGCGATCCGCTCACTGGAGCAGCATGTGGACAGCCTGCTGTCCTATGATTTTTCGGCGCTTTCAAAGAAGGAGCTGTTGGAGCAGTTAGAGAAGGTGGACGACCGCAGAATCTGGGTCATCGCGGAGGCATTGCGCCGGGGTATCGCCTATGAGCAGATCCATGAGATCACAAAAATTGATGTTTGGTTTATTGATAAGCTGGCGATTCTTGTGGAGATGGAACAGCGGTTAAAACAGGAGCAGCTTACGACGGATCTGTTAAAGGAAGCAAAGCGCATCGAGTTCCCGGATAAGGTGATCGCGGAGCTGACCGGAAGGAGCGAGGAGGAAATCCACGACCTACGCTATGAGAATGGCATTGTGGCGGCTTATAAGATGGTAGATACCTGTGCGGCAGAATTTGCGGCGGCAACGCCGTATTATTATTCGGTGTTTGGCAGCGAGAACGAGGCGGAGGAGACGGGAGACAGAAAAAAGGTTCTTGTCTTAGGATCGGGTCCCATCCGCATTGGACAGGGAATTGAGTTTGATTATTGCTCCGTGCACTGTACCTGGGCGTTTGCAAAGGAGGGTTGGGAGACCGTGATCGTAAACAACAACCCGGAGACGGTTTCCACAGACTTTGATATTGCAGACAAGCTGTATTTTGAGCCGCTGACACCGGAGGATGTCGAGGCGATCGTGAGGCTTGAACAGCCGGACGGCGCGGTGGTACAGTTTGGCGGTCAGACGGCGATCAAGCTGACGGAGAGCCTGATGAAGATGGGCGTACCGATTCTCGGAACGCAGGCGAAGGATGTGGATGCGGCAGAGGATCGCGAGCTGTTTGATGGGATACTGGAGGAGACGGGAATCCCGCGTGCGGCGGGCGGTACGGTATTTACGGCAGACGAGGCGAAGGAGGTTGCAAATCGCCTTGGCTATCCGGTGCTTGTGCGTCCGTCCTATGTGCTCGGCGGGCAGGGGATGAAGATTGCTTTTCACGAGGAGGAAATCGAGGAGTTTATCGGAATTATCAACAGGATCGCGCAGGATCATCCGATTCTTGTTGATAAGTATTTGCAGGGTAAGGAGATCGAGGTGGATGCGGTTTGTGACGGCGAGGATATTTTGATTCCGGGGATTATGGAGCATATCGAGCGGACAGGCGTCCATTCGGGTGACAGCATTTCTGTCTATCCTGCGCCGACGATCAGCGAGCATGTGAAGGAAACGATCGTGGAGTACACAAAGCGTCTGGCAAAGGCGCTTCATGTGGTTGGTCTGATCAATATCCAGTTTATTGCAATGGATGAGGAGGTTTATGTGATTGAAGTCAATCCGCGTTCCTCCCGTACAGTACCATATATCAGCAAGGTGACGGGGATTCCGATCGTTGACCTTGCGGCGAAGGTGATTCTTGGAAATACGATTCGCGGACTTGGATGTAAGCCGGGACTTGCGCCCGCAGCAGACTACATTGCGATCAAGATGCCTGTGTTCTCGTTTGAGAAGCTGCGCGGAGCGGAGATTTCCTTAGGGCCGGAAATGAAATCGACCGGAGAGTGTCTGGGGATTGCAAAGACCTTTAACGAGGCGCTCTATAAGGCGTTTCTCGGTGCGGGCGTGACGCTGCCAAAGCATAAGCAGATGATCATGACGGTCAAGGATGCGGATAAGCCGGAGGCGGTGGAGGTGGCAAGGCGTTTTGCGGCACTCGGCTATAAGATATATGCGACAAGAAGTACGGCGAAGTATTTAAAGGAGCACGGGGTCGATGCGCTGCGCGTCAATAAAATTTCGCAGGAATCACCGAATGTGCTGGATCTGATTCTGGGACACAGGATTGATCTTGTCATTGATACACCGACGCAGGGGAACGGCGATAAGTCGCGTGACGGCTTTTTGATCCGCAGGAATGCAATTGAGACGGGCGTATACTGCATCACTGCGATGGATACGGCAAATGCGCTTGCCCGAAGCCTTGAGACGGCGATGGAGACTTTGACGCCGGTGAATATTGCAGAGGTGTGAACCGTAAGGCAGTCATTTTTAATCCGCAAAAGGCTGCCACGTTTGCATTTATGGCGGAGATGCTCTCTCTTGTACCGTTTATGTTTTTCTGTGTTTACCGTTATGATTCCATAAAAGCTGTTCCGATGTCATTTGGATTAAGCTTTGCGGTTACAATTTTTGCTTTTACTGCTGCCCTCATTGTTTTGGAGTGGAGGGAACGAAGGGGAGCCGCATATGATTAAAAACTGCATCAGAGAATATCGGGCAAAATATGATATGAAGCAGGAGGACTTGGCGAAGCGGGTTGGGGTACGCAGAGAGACGATCGGAAATCTGGAAAAAGGAAGATATAATCCATCGCTGGTGCTGGCATGGAATATCGCAAAGGTCTTTGATGTTTCTATTGAAGAAATATTTACGGTCGAGGAGTAGATCATACGGTATTTACATTGTGCAAAAACAACGAGCGACACGCTTCGCGAGTCACTCTTATGTCAATAAAATGGCAGCAACCGAAGCTGATTTCGGTTGCTGCCGTTTTATTCTTTCTGAGGAACGTGATGTATCTGATCCGCATGTTTTCTTTCATCTCTGGTACAACGAATGATAAGCAGCTGCTATCTTGACTTCTAGTCTCTGATATATGGACAGGAATCTCCTGCATTTAATGCAGCCATACCTGCAGCGATCGCATCAATATGTTCCATAAAATATGCCTTGAATTTTCTGAACATGATCGTTTCCTCCTTAAGAATTTTCTTTTTTGTTTGCGTTAGGTTTTGTCATCTGACAGGTATTATGATACAGGAGAAGCGTGCGTAAAACCAGATAGGATATTAGTAAAAAATAGGGCGATATTGACTTTTTATATTGTGCAGCACGGAAATGACTGCTATACTGCACTTAAAGCTGACAGAAAATACATATAGGGAGGGCTTGGAAATGTCCGGAAAAGAGGGCAGAACTTATGAGAACGTGAATTTAAAGCCGGACGTCGGCTTTGACATCCGCTTTGTGACAATGAAGCATAATTCACCGTTTCACTGGCACAGGGAGCTTGAGCTTCTCTATATCCTAAACGGGCATGCGACAGTGCATATGGACGGCGGACGCTATGAGCTAAATCCTCTTGACGCCATTGTGATTGATTATGCAAAGGTACATGAGGTTATTTATGAGCTGCCGCAGACCATGGGAATCTGCATTCATGTGTCAAGGCAGCTGCTGCGCCGTTATATGGGGGAGGCAGAACCGTTTGAGATCCTCTGTGTCGGACAGCGGCTGACGAAGGAGCAGGAGGAGCCCTACAGCAGCCTGTGTTCTTTTTTAAAGGAGCTTACGGTTCTTTATGTGGACCGGCAAAAGACGTATCAGCTTAAGAGCACCGCCCTGATCTTAAATATTCTTGCCTGTCTTATGGAGCATTTTGCCAATCCGGTGACGCTGTCCGCCACAGCCGCAAAAATCGGGAATATGGAGCGTTTGGAGCGTATCTGCGATTATGTGGAGCAGCATTACCGAGAGGAGCTTACGCTGCAGGAGGCGGCGGACGAGCTGGGACTTAACCGGGAATATTTCTGTCGTTTTTTTAAGCAGAATACAGGAAATTCTTTTATTCAATATGTTAATCAGGTGCGTATTAACCATATTTATCAGGAGCTGCTCCATACGGACAAGAGCGTGCAGGAAATATTGGAGCAGCATGGATTTTTTAATCAAAAGCTGTTTTACCGGATGTTTAAGGAGCGGTATGGCTGCACGCCGAGAGAGGCGCGGGACATGGCGCGAAACAGTCCATATGTTTAAATTTTTATAAAATGTTTTGAAATTCAGGAAAAAAGTGGTACAATTATGAAAACAAAAGGAAAAGATGCACGCGCGAATTTGTGTTG
>SAMEA3387475__coassemble_2211_pt1 | contig 12891 bp, 12 predicted proteins | sample SAMEA3387475__metabat2_high_PE_013 | metagenome-assembled genome bin SAMEA3387475 (sample SAMEA3387475) | Felis catus | biome: Faeces | place: United Kingdom | collected 2012 | reverse complement strand
GAAAGAGAGAGCCGCCGCTATCCGGGCAGAGCTTTCCAAAGCGCAGGAAGCCACGGTAAACGCAGAAAAGTTTATGAATGTTGTCCGCAAGTACACCAGCTTTGAAGAACTTACCCCTACCCTTTTGCGTGAGTTTGTGGAGAAAATCGTTGTGCATGAGTGCAGCTATGACGAGAACAAGACCCGCAGACAGGACATTGAGATTTATTATTCTTTTGTTGGCAAGGTGGACTTGCCCGAATAACCGCCTGACCTATCCGACACAATGCGCAAGTGCCGGATAGGAACGGCAAAATTTTTTACACTTCTATTACTTCTTTATCACACATCAGCAAATGGACACGTCTGTAAGTGCTTTGCTCGGAGAAACTGTACAGGAAGAATGCTTGAATGAAGGAAATTTAAAGAATATTTCTGAAAAACTTGAGGTTATCAATCTTCAGCTTGCTAAAAAAAGTGAGATGAAAATTCGGATAATTCGTTACCTGTTTATTTTAGTGTGTGCAATTATTACAGTAGTATTTATTGCTTTTGCAGCTATGAATAGTGAATATTTGACTTGGGATTTTAACAATCCGGAGTTAGCAATCGCAGGTACTCTATTACATGGTTTTGAATTTTTATTTGTAAGATTGGCACCACTTGTTTTTATTAGCTCTGTAATAGGGATTGTGTTCACATATAGAAAACGATAACTTTCAGTTTGAATGAGAAAAATGAAAAAATTCCGAAAATCTCTTGACCTGTACGCAGCGTATACACTTATACTATCATCACAAGGAGGTGTTTCCGATGTTATTGAATGAAATTATAAATGAAGTCGGAATGACAAAGCGTGCAGTTAAGTATTATGAAGAAAAAGGATTATTGTCAGTAGATAAAGATAGCAACGGTTATCGCAACTATTCCGTAAAAGATGTTGAAACTTTAAAAAAGATTTCAGTATATAGAAAGCTCGGTATTGGCATTAAAGACATACAGAGCCTTTTAGAAAGTGGCGACAAAAGCATTCTTCTTCGTATTTATCAAGAGAAGTTGCAGGAAAAAGTTTTGCAAGATTCAGAACTTGAAGCTTTGAAGCAATTCATAGATGAGGGTAATGCAGACAAAGCAAATGAGCTGCTTGATTACCAGACTGTTGAAAATGCGATTGAGTCGTTGTTGCCAGGAAAAGAATGGGGCGATTACCTCAAAAGTCACTTTAAACCATTTCTTAATGTAAGATTAAGGACTTCGGAGCAGAAGCAAGCTCTACGGAATATATTAGAGTATTGTGATGAAACTACATTGAAGGTTCCTTTTATTATGGGAATAGGTGTGAAGATGGCAGGCGGGATCATTCAAGAAACAAGAACCGCAGATGAGATGATAGCCTATTATCGTGATATGAGTGAAAGTGAATACGAGAGATTGAAAGAAATGGTATGGAAAGGTGTTAAAATGAAAACTGGCATAATGAAATACCATCCCTCGATTGTTGCACAGAGAAGAATGCAGAAAGAGTTCCGAGATAAAGGTTATAACGATATATTCATTCCTAACTTGATGGTTCTATCTCCGCAGTATGCAGAATATAAGAAAGCCTTAGATAAGGTGAACGATAGAATGTGCAGAGAGCTTGGATTGTACTATGATAGCAACTACAACTTAGTTGTAAAAAAGCTCGAGTGAAATTGTTATATCTAATTATGGAACAAAAAATGGTGCATTCAACCTCCAGCTTGATAACTTCATATCCATGTACACAAAGTAGTTAGTCTTAGGATTGACTGCTTTTTCATACCCAAAAGGAGTGGTTGATTTATGCGAATGATTTAATAAAGGACACTGGAGCTATACTATAAAAGTAGGCACAAATATACACCAATATACACGGTCTGTTCCATATATTCATCCAAAAGTATTATTTATAGTAAGAATTGTTTCGGCGGATGTCTGGAAAAGGGAATTTCACGGCAAAATATGAATTTTCCTGCGCACGATGAGGGCACATAGAACCAAAACTATACCAGTCTTACTACAAATATAAACAAAATGGTTCCTGTAATCAATAAAAAGTTGATTTAATATTTTAACATTACAGATCAACATGATCCGTCAATTATGGGGAGGAACAAAAGCAAAGAAATTATGCAACAGAATATGGTGAGCAGAGTATTTCAGACAGAGAGACATTTGCAGGGGAAGGATAAAGCAGGATCGGCGCATGGCTGAGAAACTTCTGCTTGACGCTTTTCAAACATCATTCCAATAGCAAAAGAAAAAACGGAGAGAACCTCAACGCACAATTTTTTATCTTCGGATGAGAGGAAGAAAGGCTGGATATATCCGGAAAGAACGTGTATGTGAATATGACATGGGTGGATGCGCATATTTGAAGCAGACCACACGATACATACGCAGATGGCAAAGCATGTGATGATTTGCCATCCATCAATGGAGCAAAGTCCTGAGAGGATCTTGGGTTATTTGAAGGAAATCTCTCCTGCTATACAGATGAGAACTGTAAAAATAGATTTTTGAAACGGGAAATTGACAAGATTCAGGCGCTTCATCCGGAATGTGTATTGGGGCGGTATTTGAGCGGCGACGCCATTTTGGAAAGAAAGGCAGATTTGGAGCGTGTCATTTTTCCGTTTTATTTTAATTTAAGCCAGAAAGAGGCTTTAGAAAATGCATTGACAGATTCTGTTGCTGTTAGTATGGGGCCGACGGGAACGGGGAAAGTACAGACCGTTTTAAAGATTATTGCAAATCTGAGCTTCATTGAAGGAAAGAGTGGCCTGGTTGTTTCCAATAATAATGAGGCAGTATTCAATATTATTGAGAAGGCTTGTGATGCGAAGGCAGGAGTCAAGAGATTGGGAGCTGGAAGAAAAAAATTTTGCAGAGTATTTTAAGATGAAAATTGATTTGATGCGTTAAAAGAGGAACATCAGGCATGCTCCGGAAAATTATTTCGCAATGTCTTATTTGAACTGTATGAATAGAACATATCACTCATTTGACAGAGGAGGAAAGGAGCTATGTAAAAAATTGTACCTCGGTTGATTTCGTACTTTTTTACAGACAGGACAAGGCTCCGGTGCTTGCGATCGAGGTGGAGGGTTTTGCATTTCATGTAAATGGGAGCGGCGAACGGGAAAAATAGAAGCACATTTAAGAGCCCTTGCGGCAGCGCCAGTTGTTTACAAGCCTATGACTGAATGATATAATAAAACATCTCAATAGAGAGAACATACTCCGTAAGGGAGCCTGGTGCGAAAAATCATACGGATGTATTTATATTTTATGCGGCTGTTTGTTCTGAGTAAAAACAAACAGCATTTAGACAGGCGTAAGCATGATATTTTCGTCGTGGCATTAGGATAATAAGTCACTCAGAAATGAGGCTGGATATGTGCATGTTCCCATTCATTTAAACCAGATATTGCTCAATATCGGTTTATGCGCACTCCAAAAGATTTTGCGGATTTGGAAAAATCATTGGGACGGAAGAAGGGAGATATCTGTGGACTGGTCATTGCGAAAGGAGGAAACGCCTGATTCCTTAGAGTGATCAATTCAGCCGAATGAGTGGACACGGACAGAGCGGGCGGTTGTCTGGTTATTTAGAATGGAATAAGTATCAGCGGAGTCGCACATGATATGAATACAGTTTTTTGGCGAATACTTTTGTTTCCTACGATAAAAACAGAACCGCACAAAGCATTTATCATGATATTTACAGAAGAAATCGTGCAAAGATATTGCTTGGATCAGGGAGTTGGAACGCAATTATGATATTAAGTGTCAGCAGAAGAACCGATGTGCCAAATTACTATTCAGACTGGTTTCTTCACAGGATCAAAGAGGGATTTTTATATGTAAGAAACCCGATGAATGCACATCAGGTAAGCAGGATCGAATTGTCGCCCGCGGTGGTGGACTGCATGGTATTCTGGACGAAAAATCCGGTAAATATGCTGGAAAAATTAGATCGCCTTAAGGATTACACCTATTACTTTCAGTTTACGCTCACGGGCTATGGGAGAGATATAGAGCCGGGGCTTCCGGGGAAAAGGGAGACGCTGATACCAACGTTTCGGAGGCTGTCTCAAAAAATAGGAAAAGAAAAGGTCATATGGCGGTACGACCCCATTTTTATCAGTGAGAGATACACGGCAGAATATCATGTAAAAGCGTTTGCGGAAATTGCCGCCAGTCTTGCGAACGACACGAAAAAGGTAGTCATCAGCTTTGGCGATTTCTATGAAAAAATACGGCGGAATCTGAAGGAGTGCGGGATCCGGCAGATGAAAAGGGAAGAAATGTTTGCGCTTGCAGGGGAAATGGCAAGGATTGCATCTGCGCATGGACTTGTCATTGAGACATGCGCGGAGCAGATCGCGCTTGAATCAGTTGGGATTTCACATGGGAGCTGTGTCGATCAACAATTCATTGAGCAGCTTTTGGGCTGTACCCTAACAGGTAAAAAGGATAAGAACCAAAGGCAGGAATGCGGGTGCTTAGAGAGTATAGACGTGGGGGCGTATGACACCTGCCCGAATGGCTGTAAGTATTGTTATGCCAATCAAAGCAGCAGTGTAGTAAAAGAGCGGTTGAAATTCTGGGATGAGGAATCGCCTCTGCTGTGCGGACATCTTTGTGCAGAGGACAGGCTCACCGTCAGGAAGGTCAAGTCATTGAAGGACACACAGATTTCTTTTCTTTAAAAACAGCTGTTTTTAGAAAAAGAGTGGGCAGCAGTATCAGGATAAAAAATAGAAAGCTTTTTATAGAGCAGAGGTATCATAGCATGTTATTTAACTCATATGTATTTGTATTTGTGTTTTTCCCGACAGTCCTTCTCAGCTGGTACGGTGCAAACCGTCTCGGGTGGTCAAAAGCAGCGCAGGCAGGTCTGGTGCTGCTTTCGCTTGTTTTTTACGGATATGGGCATCCGGAATATATTGTGCTGATACTGGCAAGCGTGTTTGGGAATTATGCGATTAGCTGGATGATGGAGTATTTTGGAGCGCACAGTCAGCACGCAAAGCGGGTATACCGTGTTTTGGGGATCATGGGGATTGTATTTAATCTGGGACTGTTATTTTATTTTAAATATTATGATTTCTTTGTCAGAAACATCAATCAGATCATAGATACCGGACTTACCGTGAAAAATATTGCGCTGCCGCTTGGGATCAGCTTTTTTACGTTTCAGCAGATTTCCTTTATTGTGGACCGGATGTGCAGGAGAGCGCCGCATTACGCACTGTCGGACTATATGAATTTTGTCACGTTTTTCCCGCAGCTTGTGGCAGGACCGATCGTGAGTCATCACGAACTTGTGCCGCAGTTTCAGCAAATCGGGCAAAAGAGTGTTTCGATTTTTAAACATGCCGGGTGGACGCCTGTGGGGCGCAGCAATATTGAGATGGGCGCGTGCCTTTTTATCGCGGGTCTTGCCAAGAAGGTGCTGCTTGCGGACAAGCTCGGTGTGCTGGTGGATTACGGTTACGGCAACATTGCGGGGCTTGATGCGGTGAGTGCATTTGTCGTGATGCTGTGCTATACCTTCCAGATTTATTTTGATTTCAGCGGCTACTGTGATATGGCAGTGGGGCTTGGCTGGATGCTGCATATCAACCTGCCGCAGAATTTCAATTCCCCGTATAAGGCGGCATCTATCAAGGAGTTTTGGAACCGCTGGCATATGACGCTCAATGATTTTTTTACGCAGTACATCTATATCCCGCTTGGAGGAAGCAGGAATGGAGCTATGAAGCGTATCCGCAACATTATGATCGTATTTTTCATTAGCGGCATCTGGCATGGAGCGGCGTGGAGCTTTGTGCTCTGGGGCGTGGCGCATGGCGTGCTGATGTGTATGGAACCACTGTTTGGGAAGCTCCATAAGTGGGTGCGCTGGCTGATCACGTTCTCTTTTGTCAATCTTGCGTGGGTGCTGTTTCGGAGCGGCTCGATTTCCGTTGCACTGCAGTTTTACCGGAAACTATTTTCTTTTTCCTATACGGGTGCTGTTTGGAAGCTTGCAGAGCAGACGGAGGCGTCATGGAATTATCCGGGCAGACTATTCCTCTCGGGTGTGGGAGCGGAGGGACTGGCAGCAGGTTATCCGATGTTCATTCTTTTGCTGCTGCTTGTATTTTGCGCGTTTCTTTGTACGAGAAGGAATGCCTATGAGCGTGTGTGTGCGCGTGAGGCGACTACGGCGAAAATATGGGGACTTGCGATACTTTTTGTATTGAGTGTTGCTTCCTTTGCCGGAGTCACAACCTTTTTATATTTTAATTTTTAGGAGGGGCGTATGAACAGTCGTAAGAAAATATATCAGCTGCTCGCTGCGATTGCGCTGCTGCTTTTTGGAATGGCGCTGTCTGTGTATCTCGTTGATCCGTTTTTTCATTACCATGAGCCGTGGTTTGGGTTAAAGGCAGTGGAGGATGAAAAGGAATATCAGGTGCCAGGAATGCTCAAAAATTTTGAGTACGAGGGGGTGCTGGCGGGGTCCTCGGTTGTCATGAGCATGAATACCGATACGCTAAAGGAACGCTTTGGATGTGAGACGGTCAAGGCAGTCGGCGGTTCGGCATCTGCGCCGCTCCTGGATGATTATCTTTCTATTGCATTTGAAAATCATGAGATTTCCCATGTATTTTATGGCGTGGATGTTTTTTCTTTTTACAATCCGCCGGACATGCAGACCATATCGGAGGATGTGGAATTTCTGGTGAATGGAAATCCGTTTGACGATGTGGAATATCTTTGGAATATGGATATTATCGGAAGAAAAATTCCCGATATGATAGTGACGTCGCAGGATCAGAGCTATGAGGAGGGGCTGATCTATCAGTTAAATAAGGATGTTCCGGTAGGACCGGAGGCAGTGCTTAAAATGCACTGTCCGGGCGCCGGAAGCGTACAGGAGCCGAAGCCGCTCAATTGGCAGGAAGCCTATGTGACAGAAAATATCGACCGTTTAGAAGCGCATGTGCTGGAAAATCCTGACACGGAGTTCTTGTTTTTTATTCCGCCGTATAGTATTGTATGGTGGGATGATGCCTATGAGAAGGGACTGCTTGATACCTATCTTTATACTTTAGAGCGGTGTATGGAGCGTCTGCTTTCCTATGAAAATGTCCGTTTTTATGGAACGGAGTTTAATGAGGCGGCGACGATCACGGATATGTATCAGTATATGGACTACATTCATGGCAGTGTTCTCGTGACGGAGCGGATGGCACAGAAGGTCGGCTCACCGGAGGATGAGATTACGCTCGACACTTATCAGAGTGAGCTTGCGCAGCTGCGCGAGGTATTTGAACGGTTCCGCGCCCGTGTGGAGACAGAGGGGTATGGATTTATCTATGAGGGACCGATTGGATAGGTGTGTTGTGATAGATGTCGGAAATGAGAGAAATATTGACAGGAAGGAGAAAAAGGGATGAGAGTTGGAATGGGATATGATGTGCATAAATTAGTGGAGGACAGAGACCTGATTATTGGAGGGGTGAAGATTCCGCACACCTTTGGTCTGCTGGGACATTCGGATGCCGATGTATTGCTGCACGCGGTCATGGATGCGCTTTTGGGAGCGGCGGGGCTTGGAGACATCGGAAAGCATTTTCCGGATACCGATCCGCAGTACCGTGGCATCTCCAGTGTGAGGCTGTTGGAGCATGTCGCGAGGCTGCTTGGCGAGCGGGGATATATCGTCGGAAATATTGATGCGACGATCATTGCGCAGCGTCCAAAGATGCGCCCGTATATTGAGGAAATGGAGCAGAATATCGCGTCGGCGCTTGGGATCGATGCGGGTCAGGTCAATGTGAAGGCGACGACGGAGGAGGGACTTGGATTTACCGGGACGGAGCAGGGGATTTCCGCACAGGCGATCTGCGCACTGACCTCGGTCTATGAGGGAAGCGTGGCGGTTGCAGATTCAGCAGGCGGATGCGGTGGATGCGGCGGCTGCGGAAGATAAAAAAGCATTGACAAAACGCAGAGAACTGCATAAACTATAGTATCAAGGGAAAAGCGAGGAACGGAAAGAGTAGGAGCTCAGGCGTCCGAAAGAGAGAGACTGTCATCGGCTGAAAGCGGTCTTGGGAAAGAGAGTTCTAAAGTGCCTCCGGGAGCTGATCCGGTGAGAGGAGAGCAGAGGTTGTCCGGTAGCCGGGTACGTTTCGCACGCGTTATGTGCTTTGAGGGAAAATCATTTGATTTTTAGTAGAGTAGAACCGCGGATTATTTCGTCTCTGTGAGAGGAAATAATCCGTTTTTTGACATAAGAGTGGTTTGCAAAAGTAATGACAAAAAAGTATTGAAGCAGTACTTCATGGAAGGGATTTTTCATATGCTTTTATTTTGGGAGACAGGAAGGAGGGCAGATGGGTATGTTAAATTATATAAAGGAAGAATTCAGAGTGATCAAGGAACGCGATCCGGCAATAAAATCTCCGCTGGAGGTTTTGCTTTATCCGACGTTTCATGTTATGCTTAGCTATAGACGTGCACACCGTCTTTATGAAAAGGGGCATTATTTCCGCGCGCGCTTGATTTCGCAGCGTGCGGCGCGCAGGACGGGAATTGAGATTCATCCGGGAGCAGTGATCGGAAAGGGATTTTTTATTGATCACGGAAGCGGTGTGATCATTGGCGAAACGACGATCATTGGTGATAACGTTACGTTATATCAGGGCGTGACGCTTGGAGGAACGGGAAAGGAAACCGGAAAACGTCATCCAACGATCGGCGATAATGTGATGATCAGTGCCGGAGCGAAGATCATCGGTTCTTTTACAGTCGGTGAAAATTCAAAGATCGGTGCGGGCAGCGTTGTCATTGAGGAGGTACCGCCGAACTGCACGGTTGTCGGCGTGCCGGGACGTATCGTCAAGCGGGGGGATGTCAAGATTCCGCGCAGCGACATGGACCAGGTTCATCTGCCCGATCCCGTGAAAGAGGATATTTCTGTTTTGCAGCATGAAAATGCGGAGCTTGTCAACCGCGTGCTTGATCTGGAGCAGACAGTGCGGGAGCTTTCCGGAAAGGTAGGCGCAGATCGTGCGGTAATGTAGGGGAAGCGGCATTTTGCAAACGTAAATAAAGAAGGAAGGAATGGAGAATACGAAGTGGAGAATCAATTTCAGTTTTATAACACATTGACAAGAAAGGTGGAGACGGTCATTCCACATGAGGCTGGCAAAATTGCGATGTATACCTGCGGACCGACCGTGTATCACTATGCGCATATCGGAAATCTGCGCAGCTATATTATGGAGGATGTTTTGGAGAAAGCGCTGCGCTATGTCGGTTACGACGTAAAGCGTGTCATGAATATCACGGATGTCGGTCATCTTTCCTCTGACGCGGATACCGGAGAGGATAAGATGCTAAAGGGAGCAAAGCGTGAGCATAAGACCGTGATGGAGATTGCGCAGTTTTATACAGATGCATTTTTTGAGGACTGCAGGAAGCTCAATATCAAGACGCCCGACGTGGTAGAGCCTGCGACAAACTGCATTCCGGAGTTTATTCATATGGTGGAGGCGCTGCTGGAAAAGGGCTTTGCTTATGTGGCGGGAGGCAATGTTTATTTTGATACCTCAAAGCTTTCTGATTATTATGTTTTTTCTTCCCAGAGCGAGAAGGAGCTGCTTGTCGGGGTCCGCGACGATGTGGAGGAGGATGCGAATAAGAAGAATAAAAATGATTTTGTCCTCTGGTTTACAAAGTCAAAGTTTGAGGATCAGGCGTTAAAATGGGAGAGTCCGTGGGGTGTTGGCTATCCGGGCTGGCATATTGAGTGCTCCTGCATCAGCATGAAGCATCTGGGAGAATATATGGATATTCACTGCGGTGGTGTTGATAATATTTTTCCGCATCACACGAATGAGATTGCGCAGTCAGAGAGCTATCTGGGACATAAGTGGTGCAATTACTGGTTCCATGTGAACCATCTGAACGATAAGTCCGGTAAGATGAGTAAGTCGAAGGGAGATTTCCTGACGGTATCGCTGCTTCAGGAGAAAGGGTATGACCCGATGGTCTACCGCATGTTCTGCTTACAGTCACATTATCGGAAACCGTTGGAGTTTTCGTATGAAGCGCTTGACAATATGAGCGCGGCATACCATAAGCTTGTACGTAAGATTGCAGAGTTAAAGGAAGATGGGGAAGTTGATACCGCATGCGTTCGCGCATATAAAGATCGGTTCTCGGAAGCGCTTTGCAATGATATGAATACGTCTATGGCGATCACGATTGTCTATGACCTGCTCAAGGAACAGACGAACGATGCGACGAAGCTTACGCTTATTAAGGATTTTGACGAGGTTCTTTCGTTGAATCTGACAACGGCACAGGAGGCAGAGAAGCCGAGTGTCGACGCGGCGTTTGAGGAATATATTCTCGCCAAAATTCAGGAGCGTAAGGAAGCGAAGGCGGCAAAGGATTTTGCGAAGGCGGACGCAATCCGCGAGGAGCTTCTGCAAAAGGGAGTCGTTATTAAGGACACGAGAGAGGGCGTTGTCTGGAGTGTGCAGTAGAAGGAAGGAAATGCGTGGATGAAAAAGGGGATTGATTCCTATTTAAAGGAGCAGTTTCAGATTGCTGACGTGGATATTCGCACCTATTCACCGCTCACGCTGGCATATATCGGAGACGGTATTTACGATCTGGTCATCCGTTCTGTTGTTGTGGCGCGTGGAAATACAAGAGCGGGGGAGCTTCATAAGAGGACAAGCCAGATTGTAAAGGCGCATACGCAGGCGCAGATGGTGGAAGCGTTGCTGCCATTGCTGACGGAGGAGGAAGCGGATATTTACCGCAGGGGAAGAAATGCAAAATCACCGACGATGGCGAAGAACGCCACGATGTCAGATTATCGGAAAGCGACCGGGTTTGAGGCGCTGATGGGCTGGCTGTATGTCCAGGATGAATTTGAGCGTCTTGTGGAGCTTGTAAAAGCGGGGGCAGAGAGCTTAAAGCTGCGTCTGTAAAAACACCGCGTAAGAGCATGCATGGAATGGAAGCACTGCACTTTGGAATGGAGAAAATATGGGATATGAGGAATTAAAGATCGAGGGACGAAATGCGGTGCTTGAGGCATTTCGTTCCGGCAGAACGATTGATAAATTATATGTGCTGGATGGCTGTGTGGACGGACCGGTACGAACGATTGTCCGAGAGGCAAAAAAACATGACACACTTTTAAATTTTGTGGGAAAGGAGCGCTTGGATCAGCTTTCCGAGACCAAGAAGCATCAGGGCGTCATTGCAGTTGCAGCCGCTTACGCCTACGCAGCCGTGGACGATATGCTTGCGGCAGCGGAGGCAAAAGGAGAACCGCCGTTTCTTTTTCTGCTTGATAATATTGAGGATCCGCATAATCTTGGAGCGATCATCCGTACCGCAAACTTAGCGGGAGCGCACGGGGTGATCATTCCAAAACGCCGTGCGGCAGGACTGACGGCAACAGTCGCAAAAACGTCTGCGGGAGCGATCAACTACACACCGGTCGCGAAGGTGACAAATCTCACGGCTACCATTAAGGAGTTAAAGGAACGGGGAATCTGGTTTGTCTGTGCCGATATGGGAGGCACGAGGATGTACGAGCTTGATTTAAAAGGTCCGATAGGACTTGTGATTGGAAATGAGGGAGACGGCGTGAGCAAGTTGGTCCGTGAAAATTGTGATTTTATCGCTTCGATACCGATGCGGGGAGAAATTGATTCGCTCAATGCTTCTGTGGCAGCGGGAGTGCTTGCATATGAGATTGTAAGACAGCGTATGTCATAAAAAGATGTAAAAGAAAAAAGAGATATGGGGTAAAAACGGCAGAAAGGGGGCATGTATGGAGCAGTATCGTAATTTATCTGACGAGGAGCTTATCGCTGCTTTGCGCGGCGGGGAGAAACGTCTGATGGACTATATTTTAAATAAGTATAAGCCGCTTGTTCTTAGAAAAGCAAACGCGATGTATCTGATCGGCGGTGATACGGAGGATCTGATTCAGGAGGGGATGATCGGACTGTTTAAGGCGATCCGTGATTACCGCGAGGAAAAGGAGACATCATTTTTTCATTTTGCCGAGCTGTGTATCAACCGTCAGCTTTACAGTGCAGTGGAAGCGTCTAATCGAAAAAAGCATGCCCCGCTCAATAGCTATGTGTCGTTTTATTCGCAGAATGGAGAGGAGGGTAAGCCATTGGCGGAAACCTTGCCGACAGATGATGCGGATAACCCTGAACAGCTTGTGATCGATCAGGAGAATGTGCGGCTGTTTTTGGAGCGCGCAAGGGACAGCCTAAGTCCGATGGAGCGCATGGTTTTGGATGAATCTCTTGCGGGACTGAATTATCTGCAGATAGCAAAGAAGCTTGGAAAAAGTCCGAAGTCTATCGATAATGCGTTATCGCGCATCAAGGCAAAAATCCGCCAGATGTAAGGGGGATTCATTGCATATGAGGGAGGACAAAATCATTTTATTGTCTATCATATACAGAGAATAAAAAATAATAGGAAAAAAGTACTGTACAAAATAAATAAAATCACAGAGTGATTTTTGGTAACTTTGTGAACACTTATGGGTGGAACCATGCTATTATAATACCTGTAAAACCCCCCAATACATTATATAATTTTTGCTATACCCCATAGTAAAAATACCTTCTCCTAAAAGGCAGCCAGATAGTGGCTGTCTTTTTTCATGACATAGGAAATTGCTCTGCAATCCGATGTCATAAAACACACTTCTGTTGCTTTATAGGAAACTTCATCCCCTATAAAGCAGTTCATGGCTAATTAAAGGGAACAAAAAGAAAGGAAAAACACAATCCAGACGGTATCAGTGGCAGACTACAAGAATAAATTGTGATTACA
>SAMEA3387475__coassemble_2148_pt1 | contig 13252 bp, 10 predicted proteins | sample SAMEA3387475__metabat2_high_PE_013 | metagenome-assembled genome bin SAMEA3387475 (sample SAMEA3387475) | Felis catus | biome: Faeces | place: United Kingdom | collected 2012 | reverse complement strand
CATGATAGGCGATCACATCATCCGCACCGCGCACTCGTCCGGTAGCGGCAATGTACTGCCGCTTTGCCAGAAGGAACTCCGCATCTGCTGTTCGGCTGTCACACGCATAGCCGATGATAAGTCTGCCACTGTCTGTTTTTTGTGGATTGGCCACATAGTCGATGATGTCACTGATCGCCCGACTTTCTGTGCGGCCTTTGCCGACATGAAGCAGAATGATTCTTGTGGTTGCCATAGGTCAGACCTCCTTTCCCAAACAACGAACGGCAATCCGTTCTTAATTGACATTGGTCCCTTTTATGGTTGCATCCAAATCCATCGTAGAACGGGTATCCAATCCAACCATAGCCGCTACCAACATATCTCCCTTTAAGATAAACTTGTCACGATACTCAGAAAGAGAAATGCGCTCCAAAAAGCGCTCCATCATATAGTTTCTCATTAAAATCTGAGCATCTGCGGATTTTTCTCTGGAAAGGTTTCTTATTAAATCTTTAAGCTGCTTTGCTATTTTTATCATAAAAGTACCTCCAAATACTGCCGTAAAATTTTTTCCACCCGGAACATACCAGCATACTGCATCAAAGTCCGCAGGTCCTTGTCCTTTCTTCTGGCATACATCTTCAGCGCACCTTGAAAAGTCTGCATCTCCATGTTGTTCCGGCTGCGGAGCAGATCGCAGATGGTGCGTTCCATATCATAGACAGGAACGGTATGCCCAAAAGGTGTTTGGCCGGTAGTCAACCCTACTTCATATAGTTCCTCTTTGATGGTGTAAACAGAAAGGCCCTCTGCCTTTAAGCGAGTGGTACTGTACCCCCTGCGCACTGTGATGGCGTATGGGGAGGGTTCCCGGTCTGTCAGGTCATGAAAAAATAACGCTGATTCATGGGAAAATACTGCTTGACCACACCGCAGATGCAGAAGAAACATCGCATCAATCCAGGTATCCTCGGAGACATAAATACCATGGGCAACCTGTTGAAGATTTTTCTCTTTAACATATTCATAAAAAATGGGCTTTACAATTCCGCTGGCAATTACCTGCGCAGTTTGCAGCATCCCATCATGCTCGGTCAGAAGTCTGTCTAATTGCTCAAACCGTTCTGATCTGGTCACGATTATCCTTCCTTTCGTGCTACTATTATACACAAATGTAGCACAAAAGTAAATAAAGCGATTTAACAGACACCGTCTGGCATTTTTGTGGTCTCGCATATTTTATCCATAAACGAACTTATGAATCGCAAATTTCAAACTCTGCACCTTGCCCAACAGCCAAATCGCAGCCAGCGGTAGCCCCATCGGGCTAATCAGACGATCATGTGGCGGGTGTCAGGGTCAAAACGCTCCAGAGCCATAATGTCATGACCGGCCAGTTTCTCCGCCCCGGACTTCTGCCTTGCCTCCGCAAGCATTTCCCCGATGGTTCGGGCTTTCCCCGGCAGACGGTAATTCTTCTGAACATCATTTACCAGAGCCATGCACTCTTTGTCAGAGAGCAGCCGCAGTTTTGATAAGAGGCTTTCGGCGGTTTGCCGGATTTCCGGGTTTGGTGCGTATCGCTTATTCATGGCAATCTCGTTCAGAATAGTTGCCTGGCAGGTGCTTTCTACCTGGTAAACCATTCTCTTTTCATTTTCGGTTAAATTCATGGGATGGGCTCCTTTCTGATTTTGAGTATAAAAAATGCCATAGGAAGTTGAGAGCCTATGGCGTTGAGGGACTGTATTCTGTTATGTTTCAAAGTTTGACATAAGGTATGCTATGCAGTAAAATAGCTTTATAAGAGGTTGAGCGTCACTGGTGGAGAACCGAAACGATAGGTCTTGCCTTGCTAAGAGTTTGCTAATTGGAGGGTTCTAAATCAGCCAAAATGTCTTTGAATGAGCAATCATAATTTGAAAGGTAAAACGCTGAAAAACCCAGTAATTTCAAGGCTTTTACGGTATCAGAAGTTATGTCAGGCTACCGTGTATGAGGTGGTAAGCCATACTCCTAAGCGGAAGGCCAGCGGTTCGAATCCGCTCAGGAACATTGCAAACGCCGAAGGCTTACAAAATGAAAGCCTTCGGCGTTTTTTGACATAAGAGCGGCTTGCGAAGGGTGCCGCTCGTTGTTGCTTTATATGAAGTGTCCCGTTCTTTATAAAATAAAAGCCTCCGCGGTTTTGCACTACAACAGAATAGAAGTGTGTTGATATGCAACCTGCCGCAGGCGGGGGACATCACTTGAGATATGGTTTAACTTTTGTGATATGCTTCCTGTAGCAAATCCTGTAGCTGATTCGTTGTGACAAAAACATTTTATTGCAGCAATATGGCGTGTGAAAATGCCTGCCATTGGTTCTTTTTTTGGTATCGGTTGAGATTTCTCTCTTTACAGATCGTCCTCGATCGCGCTTGATTTTGCATAGGCAGTCGATTTCGCCTCAAAAAAATCTGTTTTGATCAGATTCGCATTACTGTATACATTGACCCATTTCATAGATTCAGGAACATCTGAAAATCCGTCATAAAGCGGAGCAAAATTGAGCGCTGTCGCACGAAGATTGCCAAGATAATGAATATAATCGGAAATCATTTCTAAGGTAAGCCCCTCAATCCGGTCACCGAGTACATATTCTGCCCATGCAATTTCTTCCTCTACACCGCGCTTTAGCATGGAGCGGTAAACCTCCACCTGATCCGGTCCAAAGAGCTCTGGTTCTTCTTTTTTCAGTTCCAGAAGAATACTGCGGAAAAGCCACAAATGCGTATTTTCATCGCGGTTGATATAACGGATTTCCTGCGCGCTGCCGGACATCTTTCCCATACGGCCGAGATTATAGAAAAACATAAATCCCGAATAAAAATAAATTCCCTCAAGAATATAATTTGCCATCATGGTTTTTACAAGGTGTTCCTTGTCCCTGTGCTTTAGGAAAGCATTGTACTGCTCTCCGATAAACTCATTTCTCTTTAACAGATGTTCGTCAAACTTCCATTGATATAAGATTTCATCGCGCTTTGCGGGAGAGCAGATGGAGTCCAGCATGTAGCTATAGCTCTGAGAATGCACGGCCTCCTGAAATGCCTGAATTGTCAGACAAAGATTGATTTCATTTGCCGTGATGTACTCTCCGATATTCGGCAGATTTGCTGTCTGCAAGGAATCTAAAAATACAAGAAAGGAGAGGATTTTATCGTAGGCGGTCCGCTCCTCGTCCTTTAAAAGACGATAATCCTTAATGTCCTGTGTCAGGTTGATTTCTTCAGGAATCCAGAAATTGTTCATCGCCTGTCGATACCATGAGCTGACCCATGTATATTTCATATTGTTAAAATCGTTTAGATTGGTAGTATTTCCGCCGATCATGCGGCGTTTTCGTACATCTGTATCGCCTTGTGCATTAAACAGAGCCTTTTTTTGTAATTCCATGTATTCCTCCTAAAAATTGGTGGGAATCCTGTTTAGGAAGAACAGGATTCGCATTCCTCCACCTCAAGCGATTGACTGCGCACATAATAAAGCGTTTTGACGCCTTTTTCCCATGCGCGGATATAGAGGTCTAAAAGCTTGCGGAAGGTAAAGTCGTTTGTAATATAAAGGTTGACGGATTGGGATTGATCCATATGACGCTGACGGATGCCGGCTGCGTCTACAACCCATGTCTGATCGATCAGGTGTGCATTTTTGTAGAGCCAGAAGGTTTTCTGGTTTAAATCCGGGGCGACACGCGTGATCATGCTGCCCTTTTTCTCCTCCATGAAATACTTCTTCATCACGGGGTCAACGGCAGCAGTCGTGCCTGCGATGATAGAAGTGGAGCTGGTCGGAGCGACAGCCAGCAGATAGCCATTGCGGAGTCCCGTTTTATGTATTTCCTCTGCCAGTGTTTCCCAGCGCTCAGAGGTATAATGACGTTTCTTAAAATAAGCGCCGGTATCATAATCACTTCCCTTAAAATACGCATAGGAACCCTTTTCCGCCGCAAGCTCCATCGACGCTTTTAATGCATAATAATTGATCTTCTCATAAAGGTCGTCCACAAAATCAAGATGCTCCTGTGTCTCAAAGAGATACCCCTGCTTGACAAGCATATGGTGGTAGCCGCTTGTGCCAAGACCGATTGCCCGATATTGCTGATTTGTAATTTGCGCGTACGGTATGGGATAATAATTTAAGTCGATCACATTATCAAGTGTTCTCACAACGGTGGAGATCGTGTGCCAAAGCTCTCCGTCATCCGTGACGTTCATACGGCCAAGCGTCAGGGAAGCCAGATTGCAGACAACAAAATTGCCCGGACGTGTTTTTTGTACCACGACAGTCTCACCGTCCACTGCAAGCATTTCCGGTTCTTCTACCTGCATGGCGCTCATATTTTGGGCAATTTCCGTGCAGAGATTACTGCAGTATATGATTCCTTCATGGCTGTTTGGATTCATGCGGTTGACGCTGTCACGGTTAAAGGTGAACGGCGTGCCTGTCTCAACGAGAGATTTAATGATCAGGCGGACGATTTCCTTCACACTCATGATGCGCTTTTCAATGCGCTCATCCGCTACACAGTCGTAATAGCGCGTCTCCCATTCCTCGCCGTAAAAATCCTCCAGATGATAACCCTTCGCAGTGTAAATATTGTGCGGGCACATCAGATACCAGTCGGCGTCGAGATCGCTCTTGGCAAGCTTCCAAAAAAGATCCGGATAACAGACCGCGGGAAAAATATCATGTGCTTTCATGCGGTCATCGCCGTTGTTGGTGCGCAGCTGCAGAAATTCGGGCAGATCACGATGCCATGCATCCAGATAAACAGCGGCGGCTCCCTGACGGACGCCAAGCTGGTCGACCGCGGTAGCAGTATCGTTGACCAGCTTGATCCAGCGGATCACACCTCCGGCAGCGCCCTCAAATCCGCGGATACTGCTACCGTTTGCACGAACCTTGCCGAAATAAAGCCCCATACCGCCGCCATGCTTGCTGACCTGTGCAAAATTGTCGATGCTGCGATAGATGCCAGTGAGGGAATCGTCTACGGTATCGATAAAGCAGGAGCTCATCTGGTGGAACGGCTTTCTTGCATTCGACATTGTGGGTGTCGCCATTGTAACCCTTAAGGTGCTTAGTATCTCATAAATTTCCTTTGCCCAGTGAACACGGTCCTTTTCAGGAATTGCAAGATGCATGGCGATTCCCATAAACATCTCCTGCGGCTTTTCCAAAAGTCTGTGCTTATGGTCGCGGATCAGATAACGTTTTGCAATGAGATCAAGCCCGCTGTAGTTAAAAAGCTTATTTCTTTCGGAATTTAAGAAAGAGGCAAGCTCCTCGACGTCGCTGCGGCTGTAATTTTCTAAAAGAAAAGCGCCGACATAGCCCTCTTTTGTCAGCCATGAGAGCTTCTCGTACCAGTTTGAGAAGCCAAGAGCCTCTGTCTGCTCATTCACCTGACGTTCCAGATCAAGGGAGAGGAAACGTGCGGCGATCATTTCCCATTTCGGGGCGTCCTTGCTGATCAATTCCACACTGGCGCGCTCTAATGTGGCGTACGCCTCAGAAAGAGTCATTTCTTCCTTATAAAAAGAGCGGAATTTTAAAAGAAGAAGCTGGATCGAATAAACATCCTCCCGGAAATCAGCCTGGATTTCGGAGAGAAGCGGAGGAAGTGCAGGGTCTTGGATCAGCTCGGTAAGCTCGCTTGCCGCTTGCCGAAGCTCGGCGTGGTGCTGGCGGTAGAGAATATAGGCTTTGGCAACCTTCAGATAACCGCGGCGCATCAGGCATTCCTCAACATAATCCTGAATCAGCTCGACGCTGCATCCGTCTGTGATCTGTTCCTCCACCTCTGTCAGGAGATGAGAGAGCTCGTCCTCGGAAATCTCTGCGCCAAGCCCAAAGAAAGCCCTTTGAATGGCATTTTTTATCTTCGTTCGGTCATAGACCTGTGAAAGACCGTTTCGTTTCAATATTTGCATGTGATAGTACTCCTTTTCGTCATGAAAATTATTTTACAGGAGAACTATCACAAATGCAATCATTTTGATGATGAAAAGAATTGGATCGGGGTAGGAATAAAAATATACACAAAAATACTTTACAAATTTTTGTATTTATAGTAAACTTAACGTAAGTTACAAAAACCTTTTCGGAAGGAGATTATCTTGTGGCAGGTTCCATCAGAGATGTGGCAAAGAGCGCAGGAGTATCGATTGGAACCGTATCCAGAGCGTTCAATGACTATCCCGACATCAAGCCGGAGACAAAGAAGAAGATTTTTGAGGCGGCGAAGCGTTTGGACTATTCTCCAAATCTAAGCGCCAGAAATCTTTCTTCCAAGAATAAGAAAAACATTGCGCTGATCATTTCAGGGCTTTTGGAAAACAATCCGAAGGAGAATCTAATGTTTTGTTTGATTCAGGGAGTGTATTCCTATGCCTGTATGAATGGACTTGAGGTTGCTGTTTATGCAACGGATTCTGCGCATCAAAGGCAGCTGTCCTACCGGAGATTCTGCATTGAGCACAGTGTAGCAGGTGTGATTCTAAGCGGTGTGACAACCGATGATCCGTATTTTAACGAGCTTCTTGAGACAACGGAGATTCCATGTGTAGCAATTGATGTGGAGATTCCGGGAAAGAGGGTCGGATGGGTGTCGATCGATAATGTAGCGGCGTCGAAGGAGATGACACAGTATTTGATTGCACAGGGGCATCGTGATATTTTGGTGATCAGCGGTAAGAAGAATGCGTTTGTCACGGTTGAGCGTATGGTCGGTGTTTATTCTGCGATCGAGGAATCAGGCGGACATCTGACGAATGACAGTGTCTTATACTGTGACTTCCATGAAGAAACTGCCTATGAGAAGGTGATGGAATATCTCAGAGAGTATGGGAGCACAAGACACACAGCGTTTCTTTGTTTCAGTGATATTATGGCGCTTGGCGTGATGAGAGCAGTCAAGGAATGTGGTTATCGTATTCCGGAAGATTTTTCCATTACAGGCTTTGACGGGATTCCGATTTCGGAATATACCACGCCGTCGTTGACTACGATCGTTCAGGATATGAAGGAGAGCGGTTATGCGGGAGCTAAGCTTTTGCATGAGAAAATGGAGAAAAGAACGGAACGAAAACACGATACGCTGCCGTACAGGATCATTGAAAGGGAATCTGTCCGAAATCGAAATGTATAGCTAAGTAGAAAAACAGAGCTGTTGCTTAAGCAGTCATAAAATGTTTTGCATCAGCTCTATCATTAAACTACAAGCAAAAACGTTTTTGTAACGATGAAACAAAAGGTGAGAGGATGCATTTTAACATGCGGAAAGGAAAAGGAGACTATGGGAAGTAAGAAGATTTTGTCATTCATTTTGGCGGCAGGCATGGCGCTTGGATTGACTGCCTGCGGAAGCGATGCACCGCAGAATAATGAAGTACAGACGCAGGGAACAGAGACGGCTGATGCAAAACAGGAGGTCGTTGAGGTGACGATCCCATCCTACAAAACAGGTGAGAATGTAGGAGCGGTATTTTTTGAGGCGCAGGTAGAAAGGTTTAACCAGAAGTATGAGGGAACTTATAAGATCAATCTTGAGAGTATCCCGGAGGATGGATTTAAGGATAAATTAAAGCAGCTGGCACAGCAGAATATGCTTCCGGTGCTGGTACAGGGCGGCGACGTAGACTGGATCACTAATGTTGTGATCCCAAACGGAATGGCATATGATCTGAGCGATTGGATCAACGAAACTCCGGCAGTTAAGGATGTTTTGATGGATGACGGCTTACTGTTTAACACGAAGGATGACGGTGGCATTTATACCTTACCGTTAGCAACGGTACGTCCGACCGGATTCTTTTACAACAGTGCGATGTGGGAGCCGTCCGGTGATGTCAGCTCTATGACAATGGAGGATTTTCTGGCTGATATCAGTGATCAGAAGATTGCATTTTCCACTGCAGAGAACGGCTGGGTATCCGCGCTCTTTTTGACGGCATTCATTGCGGCAGAGGATGGAGGAATTGAACTGCTGCAAAACGGAACAGTTACAAAAATTGTTGATTTTAACCAGCCGGCGATCGTAGAGGGCGTGACGAAGCTGCAGAAGCTGCTTCAGAACAATGCGGCCTCCAATTCCATTGGAGCAGCGTATCCGGATGCTGCAAACGCATTTATGAGCGGTCAGGCAGCATTGATTTCCAACGGACCGTGGATGTCGGCTGACTTTGATGCATCTGCTTCTGCAAACTGGAGCAACGGATTTGACGGGGCAGCCGTTCACGCGTCTCTTTTCCCGGAAAATATCGGAATTGCGAATACAAGATGCTATGGAGAGTGGTGGATTTCCGCGTCTGCACCGGAAGAAGAAAAAGAGCTTGCACTTGCGTTCCTTGAGTTTATCTACACACCGGAAGAATTGGAAGCATATCTTTTGGCAGAGGGCGGAGATGCGCCAAAGCTTACTTATAGTGATGATTTCAAGGCAAAACAGGCAGAGACACAGGTACTTGCTGATTTAGCCGCAGACACGACATCTAATACGGTTTATGTTCCGTGTATTTTGGATGTGATCCCTGCATCTGTTGCAAATACGGAGTTTGGAAAATTACTTCCGTCTCTGGCAGATGGTTCCTACACACCGGAGGAATTTTGTCAGTGGATGAGTGATAAGGCAGCGGAAGCAACCGCGGAATAAGAGGGAAAAGAGCGGGCAGAAAGGAGTAGAGGTATGCAAAAGAAGCCGGGCTGGCAGGAGAGGAAAAATTATAAATGGATTTATCTGTTTTTACTTCCTACGTTCATCGTTTTTGTCATGTTTTATCTGGTGCCTGTGATACAGGTGTTTGTTACGTCGTTTACATCGTGGGACGGCTTTAACAGTCCGAAATTTAACGGACTTAGCAATTATGTGAATCTGTTTAAGCGAGGAACTTTTTTGATTTCCTTAAAAAACCTGCTGGCATGGAGTCTGATTGCCATGACCCTGCATGTCGGTTTCGGAACGTTGGTTGCTTTTATTTTGTTTCGCAAACCGTGGGGATGGAAATTTACAAGAGCGGTCTTTATGATACCGAATGTCATTTCTGCGGCTGCATGGGCGATGATGTACCGATTTATTTTCAATAATGATTTTGGCGTATTAAATTATATCATCCGTCTGTTTAATCCTGATTTTCAGGTGCAGTGGTTTTACAGCTCGCCCTATGCGTTTATCAGTGCGACGCTGACATGGCTGTTTTATGCAGTCATTGTCACGCTGGTCGTTTTAGGAGATTTGATGAATATTCCGCAGGAATGGATGGAGGCGGCAAAGATTGACGGGGCAGGCACATGGCAGCTTGTCCGTTACATCCAGCTTCCTCTGTGCAGAAATGCGATCGGAACAAGTGTCATTTGTTCTCTGACATCGCGTATTACTATGTATGAGCAGATTGCACTGACGACGGCAGGAGGACCGGGGGATGATACCATGAGCTTGTCCATGATGCTGGTAAATAATCTGACGGATTATAAGTACGGGCAGGCAAATGCGATCGGCGTCATAATGTTTCTTATCGGACTGGTTGTATTGGTTGTTGTCAACCGTGCATTCCGGATGAGTGAATCTGATTATTGAGGTGAGGCATATGAAATTAATAAAAAAGGGATTATCCGGCATTCTCATGTATGCCATTATGCTTTTTGTAATCGTAATATCGCTGTTTCCAATCCTATGGGTTATTTTATCTTCGTTTAAGACAAACGCGGAGATATTGGGCAATCCGTTTTCACTGCCCGCTTCCTTTTCCTTTGACGCATTTGTGCATTTATTTGAGAATTACAACTTTCCTGTTTATTTCGCAAATTCGTTATTGTCATCGGTAGTTGCGACAGCCGTTTCGCTGCTCATTTATTCTATGGGCGCGTATGTGATCGCCAAATATCGTTTTCCGGGAAGAATGCTGCTTTATCTGCTTTTTACCATTACGCTTCTTGTGCCGGGACACAGCCGAACACAGCCGATTTTTTCTTTGATCATGAAGCTTGGACTGTATGATAATATCTGGGGCGTGACAGTTGTTTACCTGTCCGCAGGCATGGCGATGTCTATGTTTCTTTTAAAAGCGGGATTTATGTCAGTTCCAAAGTCATTGGATGAGGCGGCTTTGATCGACGGAGCGGGATTTATGAGAATTTTCTGGACGATTAATCTTCCGCTTGCCAGGGGCTCGCTTGCGACAGCGGGGATCCTGATGTTTCTTGGAAATTGGAATGAGTATTATTTTGCGTCCCTGTTGACTTCTTCGGATACTTCACGGACATTACCGATCGCGCTTGCGTTCTTTACGAGTGAGTTTTCCTATAACTATACGATGATGTTTGCAGCGCTGGCGATTGTCATTATACCGGGCATTCTCCTGTATGTCGTAGCACAGGAACAGGTGCAGGCGAGTGTGGCGGCGTCGGGAATTAAAGAATAACATTTAAAGGAGATAAATGAAATGACCCCAAAGATAGATTACTATGCGAAAAAGGGAGACAATGCCGGATGGCTGATCAGGGAGACTGATTTTTTCCCGGAGCATCTGGGAAAATGTGAGGCGATTTTTTGTCAGGGAAACGGATATTTGGGACAGAGAGCCGCATTAGAGGAGGCCTATGTCGGCGAGAAAAGAAATCTTTTCGTGACGGGCACGTTTGATAAGTTTGATGAGAGTGAAGTGACAGAGCTTCCAAATTTGCCGGATATGACAAATATGGAAATTTTTATTAACGGCGACCGTTTTCGGATGGACTCCGGCAGGCTGAAAAGCTATGAGAGACAGCTTGATCTACAGACCGGAATCCTCACAAGAGATATTGAGTGGATCAGCCCGAAGGGGGAACAATTCAAGCTTCATTTTGAGCGTTTTGTTTCTCTGTCGGATGAGCATACGTTCGGACAAAAGGCAGAAATCACACCGCTTGGAAATGCAGCTACGATAAAGGTACGCAGCGGAATTAACGGATGTGTGACAAATACGGGAACACAGCATTTCCATGAGGGAAAGATGAGAATTTATGACGGCACGATCATGGAAATGTGCAGTGAAACCGTAGAGTCTGAGGTATTGTGCTGCCAGTATGCGGAAAATAGGTTTTATCTTGGGGGAGCTGCGGAAAAGGCAGAGCAGCTTCCTGTGATCGACAGAAGAAAGCTTGCGACAGAAACAGCATTTACTGTAGAGCAGGGACAGACGCTGACCGTAGAAAAGCTTTGCTGCATACATACCTCAAGGGATCAAATATATGAGGGTACAGAGTCTGTCAAAGAGAAGGTACCTGCGGACGGAAAGCATCATATGGAAGCAATCGGCAGGAAGGGGTATGAGGCGTTAAAGCAGGAAAGCTGTGCTGCATGGGAGAATTATTGGGAGAAACAGGATATACAGATTGAGAGTGAAGACGCTTATGACCAGACAGCGGTACGTTTTGCACTATATCATTTGAATATTATGGTAAAACGTGACGACGACAGGGTCGGAATCGGTGCGAAGGCATTGAGCGGCGAGGGCTATAAGGGACATTCGTTTTGGGATACGGAAATCTTCCTCCTTCCGCATTATCTTTTTACAGACCCTGCGACAGCAAGGACGCTTCTTTCCTATCGTGGAAAAAGTCTTCCGGGCGCTGTGAGAAAAGCGGAGGAAAACGGATACCGTGGGGCGATGTTCCCGTGGGAGTCTGCATGGCTTTACGATGGGGAGGTGACGCCGCTTTGGGGAGGCGCTGACGTCGTGACCGGAAAGCAGATGAAGATACTTACCGGAATCTTAGAGCAGCATATTTCCGCTGACGTTGCTTTTGCGGTGTGGCAGTATTTTACGGCGACAGAGGATGAAGCGTTTATGGCTGCCTGCGGCTATGAAATTATCCTTGCGACTGCTTTGTTCTGGACGGACCGCGTGGAATGGAATGAGGATAAATCGTGCTGTTTCCTCACAGATGTGATCGGACCGGATGAATATAAGGAGCATGTGGATAACAATGCCTATACCAATTATATGGTGCATGAGAATCTTTTGCTGGCAGAGCGTGTCATTAAGGAGTTAGAGAGCGAGCAGGGAGAAATTTTCACCCATCTGGATCAGAAATACAGGCTGCGTGAGCTTTTGGCGATCATTACCGAGACGAAAGAAAAGCTTTATCTCCCGACTGCGGACGAGGACGGAATTTTGCCGCAGTTTGACCGTTATTTTGAGCTGAAAGCCATTGATCTTTCCAAATATAAGGCAAGTGACGTTGTCGGAACGATTTACAATGATTATAACATGGAGCAGATCAGCGGAATGCAGGTATCCAAGCAGGCAGATACGATTCTTTTGATGATGCTTTTTCCTGAGAAATTTACACGCGAAGAAAAGGAAAAAAATTATCGCTTCTACGAGCAGCGCACGCTTCATGATTCGTCCCTCAGTAAATCCACGCACTGCATTATGGCGGCGCAGCTTGAGAAGTCGGAAGAAGCTTACCACTTTTTCCGCGGATGTCTCGATACCGATTTAGGTCAGACAATGACGACTTCCGACATGGGAATCCACAGCGCAAGCATGGGCGGTATCTGGCAGAGCATTGTCTATGGTTTTGGAGGCGTTTATCTCTCCGAGGACGGAATCGGGATTGCACCAAAGCTTCCGAAGCAGTGGAAACAGCTTTCTTTTACCATTATTTATAGGAATTGTCCGCTCAAGGTACAGGCAGACGGTAAGCAGATCGTGATAAAAAATGAAGGCGCAAAGGATGTGAAAGTTTATCAAAATGGCAGCGCCAAAATGATAAAGGCAGGCGAAACGCTTGCAGAGCATATGTGAGAAGGAGAAAAGCTGTGGAAAATAAGCAGTATAAAGGAATTATCTTTGATTTGGACGGAGTGATCTGTCATACAGACCGCTATCATTACGAGGCATGGAAAATGCTGGCAGACCGGTTGGAAATTCCATTTGACGAGAAAATCAATAACAGGCTGCGCGGCGTATCAAGAAATGAGAGCCTTGACATCGTTCTTGAAAAAAGCAGTAAGGTCTATACCAGGGAAGAAAAGCTGGCAATGGCAGACGAGAAGAATGATTGCTATCGCAAGCTGCTGGCACAGATGACGCCTGAAGATTTAAGTCCTGCCGTCAAGGAAATGCTGGATGCGTTAAAACAAAGTAAAAAGCTGGCGATCGGTTCTTCCAGTAAAAATACAAAATTTATTTTAGAGAGAATCGGATTGGATGATTATTTTGACGTCATCGCAGACGGAAAT
>SAMEA3387475__coassemble_2102_pt1 | contig 13684 bp, 17 predicted proteins | sample SAMEA3387475__metabat2_high_PE_013 | metagenome-assembled genome bin SAMEA3387475 (sample SAMEA3387475) | Felis catus | biome: Faeces | place: United Kingdom | collected 2012 | reverse complement strand
ACAATAATGGCATAATCACACGTTGGCTTCCCCAATGTCTTTCCAGCATATTCGCAAGTTTTGATGACTTCACTGCACCTGACGATTTTCTCCTCTGTAACTTCTGGCACAGGACTTTCTCCCGCTTCCAACTTCTCTTTTGTCATCTGATAACGTATCTGGTCAATGGAAGCTTTTTTGCGTCCGGTAATCTGCATGATCTCCTCGGTTGTCTTCCCCGCTTCCAGCAGTTCTCTGATTGTTGGCTTCTTGGAATCACTTTTGGTCGTAACCTCTGAATGTGGCTCTGGTGCACTTGCAGTGCTTTTCGGAAGATTTTCCACAAACCCGATAACCTGCCTTATGCAGTTCTCGCAGTAATCATTTCCATTTGCCCGATACGTCTCATCCTCTGGATCGGTCCTAAGTTCCCCGGTCTCTACATCCACACGCTCGGCATAAATCGCGATCGGATTCTTTTCAATTACTTTCCCGCATCCGTCACAGATGCACTTCGTTATCCTGCCCATATCATTCCTCCCTGTATTTTTCAACCCTTGCTTTTAAAGATTCCAGTAATGCCGTCTGACAATCATCCTTCTTCTCAAGCGCTGCCATCACATCCTCATCCACACTACCCGTCACTACCAGATGATGGATATATACCGGCTGTTTTTGTCCCTGCCGGTGCAATCTTGCATTTGCCTGCTGGTATAATTCCAGGCTCCAGTTAAGCCCGAACCACACGACCACATTTCCACCTTCCTGTAGGTTAAGCCCGTAGGCCGTACTCGCCGGATGCGCCAGAAGAATGTCAATTTTCCCTGCATTCCAGTCTGATATATCCCCATTGTTTTTTAATTCCCGGACCTCAAGCTTTTTCTTCCCTAAGGCTGCCTTTATCCGGATAAGGTCATGCTGGAAGTTGTAAAAGACAAGCATATGCTTTCCTTCCTCTGCCTCCACGAGTTCCAGAAAAGCTTCGATCTTGTTATCGTGAACCTCCACCACTTCCCGCTGTTTCGGATTTTGTGTATCCGTATTTACATAAATCGCTCCATTGGCTAGCTGCAGTAATTTCCCCGCCAAAATCCCGGCACTTCCGGCGTCGATCACTTCATCCTGCATCTCAAGGATCCGCTGCTTTTCCAGCGTGTCATAGGCTTTTTGCGCCTTTGCATCCAGCTTTATGTACCTCGTATTCATGATCTTTTCCGGAAGTCTTAAGTAGTCCTTTGCCTGTAGGCTGATGCAAATGTCCTTGATGCTGTTTTGGATCTGCTCGTCCGCCCCCGGAAGCGGCTCATAGGAAAATATCGTTGTCGCGTTCCTTGATGCCGGACTGAAATAATTATTCCGGTATTCCGTAATCGTTCGCCCAAGCCGCTTCCCGGAATCCAGCAGATATATCTGAGCCCACAAGTCCATCAATCCATTTGGCGCCGGTGTTCCTGTCAACCCGATCATCCGGTGGATATGCCCGCGGATATTTTTTAAAGATTTAAACCGCTTTGCCTGATGACTCTTAAAGCTGCTCATCTCGTCAATGACCACCATGTCAAACGGCCAGTCATTCCGGTAATAATCCACAAGCCATGGGATATTTTCACGGTTTACCACATATACGTCCCCTGGGCTGTTCAGTGCCCGGATCCGTTTTGTCTGGCTCCCAAGCACCGGCACGATCTTAAGCAGATGCAGATGGTCCCATTTTTCCTGCTCTCTCGTCCATGTGTCTTCGGCAACCTTTTTCGGTGCTATGACAAGACAACGGCGGATTTGGAAACGGTTATACCGCAGGTCATTGACGATCGTCAGTGTTACCACGGTCTTGCCAAGACCCATATCCAGAAAAAGCATCAACTCCGGCTGCTGTAATCCACGCAGAATGCAATATTTTTGATAATCATGCGGTTCAAAGATCATAGCATCCCTCCCCCTCCTGCGATCCGCGGTGTTCTTTGATCTCCTGAAGGATCCGGCCAATGTTATCCGGATCGTCAAGCACCGCCACATAACAGCCCATGCACGCAAGCGTTTTTTGCTGATGCAGCTGGTCCGGTCTCGCTTTTTCTCCGGGAGCCTTTAACTCCACGAAGCCGATCCGGTTGTCCGGCAGTACGACCAGCCTGTCCGGCACACCACTTCTTCCCGGAGATACAAACTTGTACGCACACCCACCAGCTTTTTTTACCTCCCACACGAACTTTTTCTCCAACTCTTTCTCGCTCATCACAACCTCCGATCCTGCCAAACGTAAACTCCCCTCACGCGCGTATATATACGTCATACAAGGGTAACAAGGGTATATAACAGGTATTACCCTTGATATAATATATTTATAGAGATATTGGTTGACATAGTTGACAATGTATATATCCGTTGAATTTCTGCGGTTTTTGTGTCAACTCGCTGTCGGTTGACACTGGTTGACACGGTTGACAGATTTTTCCGTCGGTTGACATTGTCGGTTGACACTTTTCCCTTGCCATTTTAAATATAATGCTGTGTCGGTTGACCCCTCTCGGCTTAATTTGCCCGCCGATAACCTTTCTGTGTTCCGTACCCTTCCCCAAATCTGGCGGATGACTTCATTTTTTCCCAGCCTTCCATGTTTGATAGAATGCTTGCGATCTCCGCCATGTCCGCACGCTTTATCTGCTTGAAATCGCCCCCAAAGCACTCGTTCCATATCTCGGCGATACATATCTTATCCCGTTTTATCGTAGCACCCTCCAAAATGCCTGACTGAACGTCACACCGCCTTTGGTAAGTGCTTTTTTTATACCAATCCACCGTAATAGGCATCTCAAGAAATTCACGGATCATGCCCTCTTTTACGTTATCGACCTTATGATTCTCCTGCTGTCTCACAGCCTCCTCCGCGGCCTCTCCCAGTATATACAAAGTCTCCCCCTGTTTATAATAATGTACCGCCTCTGCCCATATCAGAGGGATCTCAGCCGGAAGGTCTTTCCAGACACTCTTTGTTGCCTCCTGTTTGCCAAGATCCACCGGCCAGAAACGGCGGTTTCCGGTGCTGTCCTTTAGAAATTCACTGTCGTTCGTCGTTCCCACTATAATGCACTGTCTCGGATAGTATGATTTTCGTTTCCCGTAGGGCTCGCGGTACTGATCCTCCTGCTTGCTTAAAAAATTCTTAACAGCGTTCATTTCCGATCGGTTAAATCCTGTCAGTTCCCCTACTTCAATGATCCAGTTCCCCTGTACCTGTTCCATGGCGTCCCGACCGTCAAAAGTTGTCAGGCTGTCCGAATACCACTCAAGCCCCAGCATTTTAAAAAACGTACTTTTCCCGACGCCCTGTTTTCCGGATAATATCAGCATACAATCAAATTTTATGCCCGGGGCAAAGACCCTTGCCACCGCAGCCACGATCGTTTTCCGCATGACCTGTCTGACGTACTCCGTATCCTCCGCACCAAAATAATCCACGAGCAGCCGGTCAATCCTTGGCACCCCGTCCCACTGGCAGCGCGTCAGATAATCCTTAAGCTTGTTATACCGGTTCCTGTTTGTCACCTCTGAATATGCATCTGCGATCTTTCCAACACCTACAATACTGTAATACTTTTCCAGATGATGCCGCAGCCCACCATCGTCATTGTCATTCCACGCACGCGGCTTAAAATGCTCCGGACGTTCCCACGGCAACGGCTGCACCACCAGAACACGCTGCATAAACTCATCCAGATACCATTTCCCCCGCAATCCCGGATCATTCTCAAGGATAATACAGATATTCTCTGTTGTACTTAAGGCGATTCCCGTTTTCGTATTGATCTGCAGCCGCTTCATCCATTCAAGATCCTGCGGCTGGTCATCGGCTACAACAGGCATACAAAAAGCCTCTGCTGCCTGCATATAACGCTCCTGCATGAGTTCCTGCGCCACCGCCGGTAATGAGGTTACATATTCACACATCGACTTATAGGACGGAAGATTTGTAACCGGAGTTTCCGGCATGGCATCTGCGTCCTCATCCCCGAACAGATGCAGACGCACCATGTCAAAAGCATTACAGAGTCTGCCGGAGCACGGATCGGTAGCGTGATGGCTGTAGAGGAATTTATCATCATACAAGACCGCGCCGCCGACCGTAGAACCGCCTGTGTAAGTGTATCTGCCAGCATCTGCGCATTCTGTGTATTCTCCCGGTATAAACTCTGCCATCGCCTGCTCAATGGAATACAGACGGCAGAACGCTCCTACGACACCTTTCTTTTCCAACGGGTCACCCTGCTTTTTTGCAGACCGGTCTCTGATCTTTGCAGCTCCGGGAACTTCCGGCCACTCAGCCACATTCCTCCAGTCCTGATATAACCCCAGGATACCGTCCACCGATACAAACGGCTTATCCTCATAGCAAAATACATATTCACTGTCTTTGCTGCAGCTTGGCCAGTACATCAGCCGGACCGTCTCAAAGGTCGTCGGATCAAAAATGTTCATGCCGATAAAACTTGCCATCTTACGCGCCACCGGCTCATACTCGTCCGGACTGCAGCTGCGGTCCATTGGAAAAATGATCCGAAGCCTTGGGGCTGCACCCTCATGCTTCCGGGTAGAATAAACTGCATATGAACACCCAAGAGCGGTTAACGCCGTCAAAATCCGCCGCGTCTCTCCCGGCTCGATCGTATCCGCATCAAGTGTAATGATCTCCCGCTCTCCCGCATTTTCATTCTTTCGGCGACCGTCTGTAAGAGAGCCCCCGACAAATCCCCCCACATCTTTTATCTCATCCTGCTTTGCCTTTGGCAGCGCCTTATAGGCAGCAAACGTTTCAGATGTCCTGACAGGCTCGGAGAGTTTTTTCACAAAATCTGACCAGAGGATATGCTGCTCCGTCCACACGGTAGCCTTGCGGCTCCCTCCGGTCGAGATTCTGATCATTCTGTCATTTTGGAACATCGCAGTCCCCTCCTTCTAGTCCTTTTTATAATACTGTGCATGATCGAAACCATCCGCATTTAACGGCAGTCCTTTTGCCCATTCCGGCAGCCGGCACATCAGTTCTATCGCATTCTCCAGTGACTTTCCGGGATCATCATCCGGAATCTCGAGAACGACTTCATCGTGTATGTGAAAGTTGATCCGGTATCCGGCGCAGAACAAATTTAGGATTGCATTTGCCAGCAGATCTCTCGCCACTGCCTGTACAATGTTCTCCACCAGCTTGCCGCCCCAGGTCGGTATCAGGCTCCATTTCTTATTTGTCTGGTTTATGCCCCAATGATAGATTTCATTGCGCCCTTTATCGTTTTTTGTGATCGCAGGATTACTGTAGTAGAGACTTCTTCCCCCGGGCAGACCGATGATCAGAAAATTCTTATCCCTGGAAAAGGTCAGTCCCTTATCGAGTGAAGTGATCACCCCGTAAGAAATCGCCTCCTCTGCGGCTCTTTGAACCTTATACCAAAAATCATAGATCCTCCGGTTTGACCCACGCCAGCGCCGCACGATTTCGGGCAATTCCTCCTCCGTCAGTCCCATCTTCAGCGCACCCATTGCCATAAGAGCACCCTGCCCGCCACCATATCCGAGTGCAAGCTCTGCGATCTTCCCTTTTGCCCTGAGCCCATAATTCTCCTGACCCTTTGCGATCGTCTCAATCGGAACACCAAACATAGCGGATGCAGACGCTTCATATATCTTCCCGTGAGTCTGAAACACCTCCAACCGCCAGTTCTCTCCCGCAAGCCATGAAATGACCCTCGCTTCAATTGCCGAAAAGTCTGCCACGGCAAAGTGACAACCCGGAGCAGGGATAAAAGCTGTCCGGATCAGCTGTGACAAAGTATCGGGAACATTTCCATAGATCATTTTAATCGCATCGATCCTGCGGTGCTTAACCAGCTCCCGCGCAATATCTAACGTACCTATATAGTTTCTCGGCAGATTCTGTACCTGCACGAGCCTTCCAGCCCATCTTCCTGTCCGGTTCGCCCCATAAAATTGTAGCAGTCCACGTATTCGCCCATCCTCGCACACACAGGCTGCCATTGCTTCATATTTCTTTACGGAAGTTTTTCCAAGCTCCTGCCTGATCCTTAAGAGCTCCTGCAGCTCATCCGTTCCGTTTTTTCCATCGAGCACCTCCGCTACCGTCTGCTTGTTCAAGTTGTCAAGCCTAAGGTCAGCGTTTTTTTCAATCCATTCCTTTAGCTGCGCTACGCTGTTTGGATTCTCCAGACCGGTAATATCCCTTGCCCGGCCTTCCAGCTCACCCCGGATGTCCGCGCTGATCGAAAGCGCACCCTGTATCAGTTCCATATCCATTGCCACACCGCCGATATTCATAAGCTGGTCAATACGCCAGTGCAACCATTCGGTTTCCGGCACTGCGTAGGGAGATAATTGATTTTCGATCTCACGCTCTGTTACGACATCCCGCTGGCAGTAGTCCTTAAAGAGCTGCCAGCGTTTCGGGTCATGCGCGGGAAGGTTTCTGGTCCTCATCCCGTTCCTTGCGGTCGGTTTGCACGGAACACAGAAAAATTTGATCAATGCGCTGCCGATCCCAAGCTTTCTTTTATCCTGTGAAAACCCCATCGCTTCTCCGGCAGCACTCAGAGCTGCCGGATACCCGCAATAGAGTGCATGGATCATGACACATCGCCACTGTTCAAGCCGGGTCACATAAAACTTTGACAGACAGTAAAACTCAAATGCTGCATTGTATGCCATTTTAATTACGCCCGGGTTCTGCAAGTCGGATACCACCTGCGCAGGAATGGTCTCCCCCTGCTCCAGATCGATCACACGAACCGGATCCGTATCATACGCATAGGCAAACAAGAGGATCCTAAAATCCGGAGACTGTACATATTTATACAGTCCGGATTTTCGCAGATCGATCGAAGAAAAAGTCTCAATATCTATATGCAGTACCATCAGCTGATCCCCATAATACCACCCGTTAATATCGGCTGTCCGGTGATCGGGTCAATCTGAGGGGTCATTTGCGGTTGCGGTGGCACATAACCCGCTTGCGGCTGCGGTGGCTGCGGCGGCATCCCATAACCCGCTTGCGGCATCTGCGGCTGTGGCGGCGCCACATAACCTGTTTGTGGCTGGGCAGGGACTCCCGCATAAGCGTTTGCTCCACCAAAGGCTTCCTGAGCCGACACACGCCCGGCTAATGCCTCACCGTCCTCAAGCTTCTGTACCGCATTTAATCCACATCCGATTCCTTTATTTCCAGTATTGGCGTAAGGATAAAAGTTTAAGCTTACTCTCGCGTAACAGCCACTATATACTTCACCCCGGTCCAGAATCGGCTGCACCTGCATATCTACAATGGAAGGCTGCGTCTTGCTGGATGTCGTCATAACCATACACCCGTTGCATTCGGGCCCGAAGGGTTCCCCCGAGGGTCTTAAGCCATCTCCGTCGTACAATGGAATCTTAAGGACCGGCGGCTTTACTCCCTTCCATTTTGATACTACGCCTTGTTGCTCTGTGGCAGCCATTTCGGCATAAATCGCGTTAAGCGTTGCCGTATCCGTCTTCGGGATTAATATCGTAACAGAGTACTTTGGCTCATCTTCCGGATTATGCGCATAGGGCTCCCACAGATGACAAAAACTTAATCTTACTTTTCCTGTTGTTACTGCCATTATTTGACCTCCTTATATACATTATCCCCGCCAAAAGCCTCCGCTGCAGAAGGCTTCATCTGCATAGCAGGACGCTTATCATCCTCCGGCACCAGTGTTGGCTTACCCTGCGATTTTGTCACAAAGGGCTGCACCAGTTCTTTAAAAGCATCCTTGCCCGTAAGCTTTTCCAGCTCCGTGAGCGACAACAGCTCTTTGGGCTTATAGATGACTGCCTCCTCATAATCTGCTTTTATAAGCGCTTCTGCCGCAGCCTGCGGATTTGTGATCACGCGGTTACTCCGCCCTTCGATCAGCTTCCACCCGGGAACCTCTGCGCCGGATACAAGTGACTCAAGGGCATATTTTTCTAATTGGGACACCCACTTCGCGAGAAATCTTGCCCTCTTTAAGATTTCTCCCACCTCAGCATTTGTAATCAGAGGGGGCAGCTTTATTTTCCCGCTGTCAGGCTCCTGCGCTTCATCCATGAGCGCCATATTCTCATCCATCCTCTTTCGGCAGACAGCCCGCGCCTTGCAAAAACCTTTGTCACACCATTCGCCCTGACAAAACTCCCCCGTGCCGTCAAAAGCAGCCTGTGCAAGCGGTTTCATCTCCTCTCCCCATTTTAAGAGCTCGTCCAGCGTATTCCTCCACGAAACAAAGCTGTTAAGATTCGGCTGTACGATATGATACACAACGTCATGGATCGGATATATACAACCGTATGCATCATACGCTCCGAGGGCATACAGTCTCATCTGCGGATTATCCTCTGCGGATACGGCAACACCGGATCCGTTCTTATAGTCGACGACGTGCATCTCATTCCCGTAGATCAAGATGCAATCGCTGGTGCCAAATCCCTCCGGTGCCCATTTGGAGTAGTCCACGCGCTTTTCCACGACGATCATCGGCGATGCCGGAAAACCATAAGCGATGTTCTTTATGTAATCTACATAAGCCTCCGTATTCCGCTCCATCTCCGCGTCATACATTGGATTGCTTGTCAGCTTTTTCATCCGGCTGTTATAAGTACGGGTTGTCATCGCAGGCTCGGTAAACAGCTTGGTCAGCTTTAATTCACAGATCGCATGGGCAAGCGTCCCCGCTTCTGCTGCTTTGGACGTCTGGTCAGGCATGGTCTCCTCCAATCTGGCGGAGGGTGTGCAATGCAGCCATTTCCGCGCTGCGGATGCCGACAATAAAGCATGTGCTTCTGAAGCCATCAGATTTTCACCCCCTCTGCTTTTAAGCATCCGGCGAATGCGCCGTACTTGTCCTGCGGCAATTCCATAAGACTGTTTACACCAAAACCATGCAGGATCTCAAACAGCCGGTCCTGCTTACCCATATTGACCAGCTGTGAAGCTGCCACTGCCAGTTCATCGGTTGTGTAGCTGCTCGGAACGGCGGTTGTCGGAACTTGTGACGGCTGCGCTGTCGGAGCTTGTGGATGCTGTGTCGGCATTGTTGGAGCAACAGGCACGGTGGGAACTGGGGCCGCCGGAGCCTGTGGTGCCTGAGGGGATGTCTCCGGCACAGTCGGTGCCACCGGAATCTGCGGCGGCTGTGTCAGCAGTGCAGTACTAACCGGTGCGGGAGAAAACGGAGCTGCCGTCGGCTGCATGCTTTGCGTCGGTGCAGAACCTTTGCCTCCAAACGTTTCCGCTAACGCCACTAACGCCTGTGTCAGTCCATCCAAACCCGTGACCTCGATTTTGATATTTAACATGTTATTACTCATTTCTTCTTCCTCCTTTTTCTCTTTCTTTTACCGCTTCCGGACAGTCACATGGCTCTCCCGGATCTAAATGTGCCCTACAGTAAGGGCATGTCTCAAAATAGTCCTTTCTTTCCATTCCCTTTTCCTCGTTTCTATGTTATAATCAACTCGTTACCAATTTTCAGTTTGAAAGGCTCTCTGGAATCCCCGTTCCTGAGGGCTCTTTTTCTGTTATCTTCACTACTATGCCTCCGCGCTTTGTGACCGTCTTCTGATAGCAAATTCCGTTTTCTTCCGCCATCGCGGTCTGACCCGAAAGATAAAGTCCTGCCCTTATCAGCGCAGACCAATCTGTCAGCGTTGTAAAATTTTTTACTGTAATCTTCTCAAACATCCTCTCATCCTTTCCCGTCTATGATCTGTACGTATACATCCCTGCGTCCCCACTGGATACAGGCATCATAGTCCTCCATGAACATATCCACCGTCTCACCGCGCAGCGCATCTCCGTCACGCCCCCAGCCGGTATCCATAACTTCATAGAGTCCAATAAAGTCTCCAATGGTGCCGTCATCATCTACCTCATACAGCACCGCCATGCAGCCGATCCACTCCGGCGCACCTCCAAGGGTTAAGCCCTCGACTGTCGGCTTACCGCTTGCAGTGATGCCGGAATCACAGTATGCCGTGCATTCTGCTCGAAACGGCTCACCGCCAATCCGCTCCTCCGGCGGAATCCCTTCGGCATTCACCGTCAGCAGCCGCAAGGTAAGTACGATAAGCACCAGAATAAAAATGATTTTTGACAGCTTTCTCATTCCTATCTCCCTTCGATTTTAGCTTTTGCTTGATCTAACAGCCCACGGTATATCCAAAACCCCCTACGTTCTTCATGCTCTACCCAAAAACCGAGTGGGAATGGAAACGTTCCCTGCGCTAATACTTCACGGAATGTCATTGGGTCTATCTTTAACTCTTTTGCCGCGTCTGTTGCAGATAGTAGTTCATATGGGTCACTCATACTTCTCACCTCCTCACCTCTACTCAAACTCTTTTCCCTTGCCTTTTCACTCCGTCCAACCTATACTTGTCTTATCAGCGTTGCCGCGCTGAAATACGAAAGAAAGGAGAAACTCAAATGATTTTAAATTCAAACTGTGTTCGAGATGTTTTACTTGAACTGGAAAAACTTCCCTACCAAAAATCGTGTACCATTAGTGACCTAAAAGATTCTTTACCCGATTATAGTGAAGATGAACTATCCTATTCATGCCTTAAGTTGTCAGAGGCGAATTATATTAGTATAAGTACTATCAATTCGATCAACATGACAGCTCCTGCAATTCGCAGCATAGATAGCATCACTTTCTACGGTCATGAATTTTTAAACAACATCCGTAGTGACACTGTATGGAATAATGTCAAAGCAGTCGGAACTCAAATCGGAGCAACCTCCATTAGTGCTTTAACTCAAATTGCAACCGGAACAATAACTGCATTGATTAAGCATCAACTAGGAATATGAAAAAATTTTTTAGTAGCCTTTTTGCTATACTTGGAAATCGTCTGCTCGTCCGGTATTTTCCCATTTTCTTTGATGTATAGCGAAAAGGCTTCTATCATTATCTTTTGAATAACTACCACGACCAGCAAAACACCTATTACTACTAATAAAGCAATATTCATCCTCTCACCTCCTCACTTTTCCCGCTAATCTGTTGCCATTTTCGTTCTCCAGATTTATACTGTGCTTACAGGTCACTGCCATGACCGAGTACGTCTGTTGCAGATAGTAGTTCATATGGGTCACTCATACTTCTCACCTCCTCACCTCTACTCAAACTCTTTTCCCTTGCCTTTTCACTCCGTCCAACCTATACTTGTCTTATCAGCGTTGCCGCGCTGAAATACATAGGAAAGGAGAACGTTATCACTATGGATGATTTTTTACCACTTTCGGATGTTCGTGACTACGATCATGCTGATTGGAAATATGAAAAAATCATGGAGCAAATTCATGATTTCGAAAAAGAACTGGACGACGACCACGAAATTGCATTAAAACTTGCTTCTTTCGGTTCATCCACAACTATGACTGTTGCTTCCATCGGCTATCAAAATCCTGATATGCTGTACTTTTACGGCTTTGTAAATGGAAAAGATGCCCAGCTCATACAGCACACCAATCAGCTTAACTTCTTGATTACTTCTGTTGAACGTCAGGATAAATCAAAACCGGCACACAGAATTGGTTTTCTTAATGCCGTCGAATAGAAACTGACTTTGTCATTCTCTTGTTAAGCTGCGCTGCAATACATTGAACAATCTCTCTTGGCTGACTTTGGACTTTATCTTCAAGGTCAGCCACTCTTTTTTCGAGTTCGTTCCACTTTTTCTTTGAAACCCGCAACCTCTCTCACCTCCTCACTGATGTACCAACTCCCTCTTGCTTTTTCACTCCGTCCAACCTATAATTGTCTTATCAGCGTTGCAGCGCTGAAATACGCAGGAAAGGAGACCGGACATGAACAGCCATATAGAAAATGCTGCTCTGCTGTATCTTTTGAGCCAAGATACTAAATCCCTAACGGCGGATGAGCTTTATGCCCGCTATCGGGAAGCGCTTCACACTATGCAACAATGTGAAAAAAACTATAATGAGACCCACGAGCAACAAACTTTCAGTTTTCAGTAATTCCTTGTGTACTGAAATCATTGCTTTTGTTGCCTCAGGTATCTGTTCCTGACCAGATATCCGACACCACTCCGCTAACAGTTCTAGCTGTCGGCGGAGTATTTTTCTCCTACTCGCCTTGCGTATCCTGTAATTCATTTCTTCCTGAGACTGCACCACTATCACCTCCTCACTGCTGCACCAGTTCCTGCTTGCGCTTCCCCGCCGCCATACACTCCGCCATTCCAAGCATATACCCCTTGTCTCGTTCCCTCATACGCGGTAAAGCTTCGCTAATTGCTCGCAGGATTCGCTTTTCCTCAGCGCTAAGCTGTGTTCTGTTTAAGTCTTTATTATTCATCAATCGCACCTCCTTTGTTTGATTTGTGTGATTATAATATCATACTTAGTCACACTCTGTCAATCAAAAAATTTGACATAGTGTGATTATTGTGTTATTTTAGTCGCAAGGAGGTGTTATTGATTGAACAGTAGAATCAGAAAAGTAAGAACTGATAACGGATTAAAACAAGATGACTTTGCAGAAAGGCTTGGTCTGACAAAAAATTTTATATCATTAATTGAAACCGGTGGTAGAGACCCATCCGACAGGACTGTATCCGATATATGTCGGATATTCAATGTGAATGAAGTTTGGTTGCGAACTGGAGATGGTGAGCCATATGTACCTCTTTCTCGTAGCCAAGTGATTACAGACTTTTGTGTAGACCTTCTCCAAGATGAAGAAGATTCTTTTCGCCGCCGTTTTATTGAAGCCGTATCGGAGCTTTCTATCGACGAATGGAAGGTTTTGGAAAAAATTTCAGATTCCATGAAAAAAAAGAGCTAGGAGGAATCTCCTAGCTCAAATAACGTCTTATAAATCTATGTATAATCTCAAGTTTCTCAAAATCTTCTAGCCCGTTTACCCAATTAATAATACATTTCCTATAGTACTCCATGGTTATGCCACCCTCCATATTCTCTTTTGTAGTCCTCACTCTGAGTGTAGTTTTGTTTGGTAGCGCGCTTCATGGTTGTATTATATCACGACATGCGTAGATTGCAATAGCATTCCAGAATCCTGGACACTTTCTAATATCTCTTGCTCCATACGGAGCTGTACAGGCTCTCAATCGGTACTTTTAGTGCCTTGGCTATCTCCTCCAATTCATTGATTGTTGGTGATTTACTTCCATTCATGATATTGTAAAGCGTAGATCGTGATATTGATAAAAACGGAACAATACGATTGACCTTTATATTTTTCTCTTTCATCACTTGCTTGATCAGTATTTTTGCCATTTATATATCATATCAGAGATATTTGTGATTTGCTTGTGGAAACGTCTGGAAATTATGGGGATTTGCCGTGTAGACTTTTCTACAAATATATGATATTATTTTAGTAGAATTCCCTACAAATGCCTTTTGGGGAATCAAAGATGTCACTTGACATCCATGTCAAATACACAAAAAGGATAAGAAAGAGTGAGGTACAAGTTATGAAAAGAAATTTACTGGTGGTATTTCTAATTTCCACTATCACATTTACTGGCTGTGGCGCAACACAAGACACAGATACAGTTACCATTAATAATCAATCCACCAACATTGAATCATCAACCGAATCACCATCTGCGAATGAAGTTGAAACAGAATCTCAAGATACTACAAAAA
>SAMEA3387475__coassemble_2093_pt1 | contig 13761 bp, 15 predicted proteins | sample SAMEA3387475__metabat2_high_PE_013 | metagenome-assembled genome bin SAMEA3387475 (sample SAMEA3387475) | Felis catus | biome: Faeces | place: United Kingdom | collected 2012 | reverse complement strand
GTCGTAAGTATACGCCGCCCTATCGTCCTGTAGGAGATTTCCGGCAGCATCATACGCAAATCTTGTCACACTTCCCTGTTTAACAAGCTCCGTCAGACGATTTCTTGCATCATAGCGGTACAACTCCTCCACAGGGGGAACGGTTACTGTCTTTAGAAGGGCTTAGAACCCTCCTTGTCCGGTTGCCCGCTTTATCATAAAACAGCTCCTCGCGATACGACGGATATTCCACTTGATCCAACCGGTTCACCGGGTCAAAGTGATACTTTATCTCTCCCTCCAACTGTTTCTTTAACGTGCGGTTGCCGTTTCTAATTATAATTTTTTTATCTCAATATTATTTTCAACTATCCCTTTTTCCATTAGTTTATTTTTTACCCACTCTACCTGATTTTTTGTCCCACAATATAAAACATCCCCGGAGAGGTCTAAATTACCATAACCTTCTAATATTTTTTTAGTAAATATTTTATCTTAACTTTATTATTTGTACTTTTAAGCTCCCATACCCCCCTTCATTTATAATTAGTAATTGGACATCTTTTGGAATACTTTCGATACTATTACCATCCATTTCTATATCCTTCCCACAATTATCGCAATGGATAGCTACATACCATCTAAATATTCCATCATAAATACACTCTCCTACATTCATACGAATCGGGGCTCCACATTCACATTTATCCATTAATTCCATCCTCTCATTTCTTTATAGCGTTTTATAGTTTCATAAAATATCCTTTCCTTTTCTGTTCCCATCGGATGGTGGATTACCCTAGCCTCTTGGACACGGCTCGGCAGAGCCAGACGAAAAACATTATCGTTTTACTGAAAATGGCTCATAGTTATCATATACATACTTTCTAACTTTTTGTTTTTCTTCTTCTGTAACTATTTTTGAAAAGTCAAAATTTGTTCCCACAATCGTAAAAAATTGTTTAAATCTCTCGTTTTTTTCTACAATGTCTTTCATTTGATTACACCAAGGATAATCAAAATTTAATTTAAGAGACTTTTGCTTTACATACTTCTTCTCTTGTTTCCATAATTCTCTTTTATGTTCAAGTTTCAACCAGCCTAAAATTTCTGTAGAAATTGTTATAAATTTATCATATTCACAATCGTTTCCGTCCTTTGCAATCATACTAATATCCCTCGTAGACAAAAAATTAATAATATCTTTGATTAATTGCTCCATTTTAATCCCTTCTTTCCTTGCATCTGTTTTGCTAAGTATTATACGGATTATATACTTCTCTATCGTAATTTGAAAAAATGTGTACTAACATATCATCTATAGTAGAGTAGTCAACCTCACTTCCTGTAACAATTTGGTATTGACGTTCATAAAAATATGCCCTTTTTTCCCAAAACCATCTTGATACTCCCTTTATGCCAAACCCATTTATATAATCCAGCGCATGAGTTCCTTCATGAACTAAATCGCTAAATAATCTCTCGCAATCTTCATCCCAGTAAAAGCAAATCTTTTCGATTCCTTTCTCTCCCCTACTCCTGCTCCAAATATGTACGTTTGATCACGCCGCAAATGACTCCAAAGCCACCCAGAACAACAGCATATCCCACGAAAAACTTTATGATAAAAGTCGTCGGGTCCGTCTGGAACAAAATTTTTTCCTCCCCGTTTCTGTGCAGCACGATTTTTTTCATTCCTAAAAATGAAGAATATTCCAGATTTGTCCGGTTCTGTCTGCGTGCCGCTTCCAATGTGACAGAACGGCTCTTGATATTTAATCTCTCCCAATATATATCCTGTTTGCCGCTTTCCCGCAGCGTTCCGTCCGGCTCATAGACATACGCGTTGTCTGACCTGTTTGGAAAGATATAGATTCCCTCCTGCAAATACATGGAGTAGGTATCTGCAATATTTTCAACAGAAAAAATTCTCATAAGAGCTCCGTTCCCGTCAAACACCATGATGTCCTTGTCCTCCGTACCGATGACAATATGCTCCTCATCACTCCAGCCATATCCCTCAATGTCATCCGCCGCCAACGTGTAAAAGACAGGATAAAAAACCAGAAGCAATAAAAATCCCATCAGACGGATGACCTTATAATATTTTTGATAATATGCTCTCTTATCCATGCAGCCCCTCCTCCGGCTCTATGCCGCTTCCCGATAGACACAGTCCGTTGTTTGAAGCAATCGTATCTCCTTTCACAGACAGCTCACACCCGGAAAGGATTCCATCCACATATCCTTCCGCAAAAACTCATTTGTCAAAATTGCCATGCCACTAAGCGCCAAAAGCACGGAACAATGATATTGATCGTGTCCCTCATCATTCGTGTCCTTTAGATTGTGGATTTTCAAACATTTGTTACACTGACCGTCAAAAAATTCCGCAGTACCTGATTCAGTGTCTTCCAGCCAAGCAGACGCATGGAGTATTCGCCGATAGCGGTATACTGGTAAAATTTTTTGCCTTTTGATATTGTGTTATCCTTGTCATGCGGGAAGCTCCTTTTTCTATCTTTTGTGATAATTCAAATATAACACAAAAAGAGCTGTTCCTGCATTTTAATTATTCAGTTTAAAATTTCTTTTAGAAAAATGTCCCGCTTTCCTCTCTTTTGAAAAACTGCTGCCTGCAATTTTTCAAAAATCCGTGTTTGTATATTTCCGCCGATAATGCTAAAATAAATATCAGGAATCTTGCAGATATGCAAAGGAGGTTATGGATATGAATGAAAAGCTATATAAAACGGTCGGCGGTATCGGCGCTGCCAATCTGGCAATCGGAATCTGCGTTCTGGTCGGCGGAATCACTTCCGGCATTCTTCTGATCGTAAACGGCGGCAGACTTCTGAAGCAAAAATCAAACATTACGTTTTAACCCGCTTCGGAAAAAATAATTTCCAAAGCAGGAATATCCCCGCCAAACATCCGAAGGCGGAGAATCCGACACTTTGAAACCAGAGCAGCTCAAGGCTGCTCTTTTCTGCTGCAAATAGATCAGCCATATCCTTTTGCAATTTCAAAAAGCTCTGATCGAGCTGTTCAAAATCTGACCACTTTCCCGGAATCAGCTCCATCCAATAGGTCGCTTCTAAAAAATCGTACCGCAGACATCTCCCATCTAAGCCATAGCCTGACAGAAACTGCTCCGCAGTCCTTCCCTTTGTCCTCTGTGCTTCTGCAGCAATCGTCATACGCCCGAAAACCGCCTTCTTGGAATTATTTTCCAAAACGACAAGCTCCGCGGGCTCCTTTAAAACGCCGCGCACCGTATAGACCTCTCCCTTGTAACACAGCCTGTTTCCTGCCGCACGGCGGCTTCCAAACAGCTCCTGTGCCGTTTTCTCCCCGATCAGACAGCCGTTTTCTCCTGTTTCACCGAGCAGATACCCCTTCGGCAGCAGCAGCGCCGGCGAACCGGAAAACTCCAAAACATTCGTAAAGACAGCCCCTGTCTGCTGCTCATTTGTCACACTTCTGTTCTTATATTCCTGCCAAACCACAAAGTCCGCCGCATCCCCCGTCCGATGCTGTGCGTCGCGGATTGCCTGCGCCCCACCCCCGCTGATCGGCTCATTATCAAACAGAATGCAGATATTTCGTTGGAGATCCTGCGCCTTTTGCATCGACAAGCCCGCTAACACAATGCAGACACACGCCGTAAGAAGGATCGCCTTCCACCTGACTGCGAACAAACGCTCCCTCCCTTCTATCCGGCGTCTCATGGCTTTTGCAGGCGCACCTTGCTGCCCGCATCGATGTAGCGGCTGGAATCGACGATCACCTGCGCATCTTTTGCAAGTGCCCCCTCCTCAATCGCTGCATACGAATCATTTTTATCCAAAAGCTCCACCTCGATTCTTCCTGCACGGTATTCTTCACCGAGCACGGTCTCGACCTGCTCCGTCACATAAATATAGTATTGTCCGTTTTCTTCATGCAGCGCCGTCACGGGAACTGTACTTGCATGAAGCAAGGCCTCCTGCCTGATCTCCATAGACAATGCTTCCCCCAGACGGAATTTCTCTGCCGCATCAGCATCCATCCGCACTGTCACCAGTGCATTGCCATTCTCCAGCGTCTCGATCGCGTCGACTTGAAAGCTGCCGCGCTCCTTTCCGTCCTTCTTTAGTACGACTGCATCTCCTACCGCCGCATAATCAAGCTCATCCTTCTCAATTTCCGCCGTATAGTAAAGCCCCGCAGAGGTATCTGTGAGCGTCACTGCCGCCGTATCCGTCGTCCTTTGTCCCGTCTGAATGTAAACCTCCATGATCATGCCCGCCTGGGGCGCCACAAGCTTTCCGCCAGCCTCCTCCAGCTCCAGAAGCTTCTGTTTCTGACGCTCCAACTGTGTCAGCTTAATCTCATTGATTGCGGCGGACGTGCTCTCCGCCTGTTCTTCCCCCGCGTCCTCCACTGCACGCTGCGCCTTGCGCAAAATATCCTCCTGCTGTAAAACGGCGGCATGATAGGCACGCTGCGCCGTTTCCACCGCTGCCTGAAGCTCCAAAAGCTGCAAAAACTGTTCGTCTGTCGTCTGATCGGGCAGCGTCGCTGCATAGCCGTTATATTGTTCCTGCGCCCGCTTAAGCTCCGCCGCCTCAGTCTGCACGGCAATCTCGCTTTCCTTTGCCGCCTGCGCATAATCCTCTTTGGCGCGCTCCTGCGCCCGCTGTGCTTTCGTTGCCTCCTTTTTCTGTGTTTCCAAAAGCTCCTGATTTGTCAAATGAAGGATCTCCCACTCCTCCTGCAGCTTTCGCTTCGCCTCCGCCAAGTCCTCTAAATCAAGCTCCGCGAGCACCTCTCCTGCCTCTACCTTTTGTCCTTTTTTCACCTGTACATTTTTGACTAACAGCCCCGCCTCAGTCTGCACGGAGGTCTCAAGCTGTGCCCCGATCACGCCCTCGCCGTCCACAATGTGCTCGATACGCTTTGCCGAGGGTGACTCGACCATAACCTCCGCCACGGTAAGCGATGCGCTGATGCGCGAGAGCACGGTAAAGACGCAAATGACCGCCATAACCTTTACCAGTATCCACACCGCGTGCCGGCTCATTCCTTTCTTTTCTGTCATTTTTACCTCCATGCGCATAATTACAGCTCTTTTACTCCTTGATCGCGGATGCGACGATTCCTGCCTCCAGATATTCCTGCCCCGAAAAAAACATAAGCAGCACCGGAAGCATTGCCACAAACGATGCACACATCGCGAATCCAGCGCGCTCCGGCGATATTTCCGGCAGATACAACGCCAGCGGCCATAGCTTTTTATTTTTCAAAAAAATAAGTGGCCGCTCCACCATGCTCTGACATTCCAGAAATTGCAGCATCATGGCGGAAAAAATCCCGGATGAGCCGACCGGAACGCCTACTTTTAAGAAGATTCCAAGCTCTCCCGCCCCGTCGATACGCGCCGCCTCTAGCAGCGCGTTCGGCACGCCGCAAAAGAAACGGTACATGATAAACACCGGAAGTGTCTGGAAGATTCCCGGAAGGATCACCGCCGCAAAGGTGTCTAACAGCCCTAACTGCTTAAGCACCAGATATTCGGAGAGCATCGTCACCTGAAACGGCATGATCATCAGGAGAATACAGCACCAAAGAATTGCTTTTCTGCCGGGAAATCGGTACTGTGCTAATCCCCACGCGCAGGGAACTCCAAACAGAAGTCCCCCCGCAAGTGTCTCAACCGATATGCGCTGCGTGTTCCAGAACATCCGAAAAAATTCAGGCGAATCCAAAAGCAGCTCCACAAAATTCCGCAGCGTCGGATAGTCCGGGAACAGACGCAGACGGACAAAACCTTCCTGCTCGCCCAAAATAGGAGCGATCCATCCATACAGCTCCGCCTCCCCAGTGATACTTCCGCTCACAAGTATCAGAACCGGAAGCACCGCCAGTGCTCCCACAGCAAACAGCATGACTGCCAGGAGCGCGTGAGCAAACAATTTTTTCAAGAGTGTTCCTCCTTGTTCCAAAATTTCCAAATCATCCCCATGATCCCTGCCACTGCAAGGACAAGAAGCATCGCTCCTGCTGCAAGCTTATCCATCGACAGCTCCAAAAACCAGTTATGAAACAGATGCTGCAGCAGATAGATGTTTTCGTGCGGATAGCTTCCCGCGAGCATCCACGCCTCGCGGAATACCTTAAAGGAATTGACGATCGCAATGACCACGATCATAAAGGTGACAGGTCTTAGATAGGGCAGGAGAATGTGCAGCAGTATTTCGCGCCTGCCCGCCCCATCCATTGACGCCGCTTCTAAGATTTCCTTTGGCACAGCGTGCAGTCCTGCCAGCCAGAGCACCACATGATACCCCAGATTTTTCCAGATATAGCAGCAGACCAAGACGCCAAAGGCGGCTTTGCCGTTCATCCAGTCCACAGGCTCTGTAATACCCGCCAGCATTCCATTTAACATTCCCTTGCGTTCCAGCAAAAGCTGCCACAGCAGAACCGTTGTCGCTGACGGGATCACAAACGGGATCAGATACAGATTCTTCAGCCACGTCAGGCGGCACAGCTCCCGTATCCCCAGCGCCACGAGCAGGGAAAGTACGAGCAGGATGGGAATACATGTCAATAGAAACCTTCCCGTATTTTTTGCCGCCAACCGAAACGCCTCGTTTGTGAGCACGGCGCGGTAATTTGCCAGACCGACAAAGCCATCACCCAGCGCCGCATAGACGCTGCGCCGCATCACATCGAGAAACGGTATCAGATAAAACAGCAGCATGCCCGCAAAACCCGGCAGTACAAAATAGATACCTGTATACTTTCTTTTCATGACAACTCCTGTTTTATTCTGCCAGATACAGCTTCACCTTCTTAAGGATTGCTCCAACTGCCTCCTCGATGGACGTCTCACCCAGCACATAACGCTCTGCCTCGTCCAGAATCAACTGCTCCAGCACTGCGTCTGTCGGTGCGGGAGTATCCACGCTCTCAAGCAGCTTTTCAAAGGCATCGCATACCTCCTGCGTCATATGGTTATAGTTCAGGCTTACCATCTCGCCTTCCTCATTTGACATCGCAAGGGCAACGGTGCTCTCCGCACCGTACAATTCGATGCTCTTGGCACAAAGCGCCTGCCATCCGGCACGGTTGACAGGATACCCGGTGTCGTCCGTGCTGCCCGCCTCCCTGCCAAGCACTGTGAGAATAAAGTCCTTTGCCTCCGGTTTTGCCGTACTGCTCATACCAAGCTCCAGATACGGCACAAAGCTGTGCACCTGATCTGCTGCAAACACCCCATAGCTGCCGCCTGTCTGTGCATTGACCTCCAAAATATCCGCAAAATTCGACATACTGCCTGCCGTACCGATTCCTATCCGGCTTTCCTTCATAAGAATACTGATCGCCGCAAAGCCTCCTGTACCGCTGACATCGTACTGTCCGCCTTGCGCAGCGGACACAGCCTCCGCGTGATCGTCTGCCGCATAAATCCTTCCCGCAGCGTCAAGCCATTCCGTCAGTCCTTCCTCGTCCGGTCCGTTCTCCGTAAACCAGCCTGCGCCGCTCGTGTCATACAATGTCTGCAAAAGCTCCCGCGCCGTCTGTACCGGAAGCATGTTCTCATCCGGGCTCTTTGCTTTTCCCGTCTCCATAAAATCTGCAAAGCCTGGCAGAGATGCTCCTGCTGCCACCGCGCCCGGTTCACCGATAACAATTCCCACATAAAATCTCGCCGGAATCCGGTAACAGCCGTCCGCGCCGCGGTATGCGCCAACCACATTTTCAAAAACACCGTCCTGTGCGCTGATCGTATCGACTGCCTCGCTGATGTCTGCCAAAATTCCTTTTTCGATGTAGCTGTCTGTCGGAAGTCCATCCAAAACCAGCACATCCGGAACATTTCCTGCCAAAAGCTCTGTGTTTAACGCTTTGACGGCATCCTCCGCCGTCACACCGTCCTCCTCTGTCATTCCAATCTGTAAATTGACAAAAACATCCGGGTTCTGCTTCTGGTACAAAAGAATTCCCTGCCGCAGCAGCGAAGAATCGCGCAGCGCATAAACCTTTAATTCCTTCTCCGGCACAGCCGGTACGCTCTCATCGTAGTGATAGCGCAGAACCTTATCTCCGTCAGAACCAACGGCATGTAAAAGAATATCCTTTTCCCCCGCCATGACAAGGGAGACAAACTGCATTTCTCCCGCCTTCAGAGAGCTAAGCTCTCCCGATACAAGCTGCTCGCTCACACTTCCGCCCATACTGTGCGTATAAATACCATCCATATTTACATAGAGCACGTCATCCTGCTCCATACCTGCGCCAAACATCAGCGGAAAGCCCTCCGTGGAGCTGCTGTGCGCCAGCGCTGCGTTTTTTAGAATAACCTCCGAGAGCACATCGTCCGTGGAAAGCTCCTCTCCGTCCGCCGTTCCGTAAATACGGATTCCCTGCTCTGTCACACACAAAAGCTTATCACCGACCACGCCGAAATAAGTGACTCTTTCCTCGCAGGATAAGGTTTTCGTACAGGTACCAAGCGCCGGATCGATCCAGAGTATCGTACCTTCTATATCCTGCCCGATCAGATTCCCGGCAGAATCAAAGGCAAGCTGCCTCAAAATATTTTCAACGTCCTCCATCTGCGTCTGCGGCAGCTCAAGAATCGCCGATGTCACGGTCCCGTCCGGCGCAGCAGTCTTTATCGCCAGCCGCCCGCCATCCTCAATGTCCGTAAAATAACCGGCAGCCACCGCCGTTCCGTCCGGCGCGATCGCAGCCCCGCACAGCCATGAGGTGTTTAGCGGAGCTGACAGCTCTATCGTCTCAAAGCTTTCCCCCGCATCCTTTGACAAAAACAAAAATCCCTTGTTTGTCAGAATCTCAATGCTTCCGTCCGCAAGCTTTCCCATCGCATGAATATCCACATCCTCCTGCGGCAGTGTAAGCTCCGATTCCATAAATCGGCCCTTTGCACCGCTCCCCTGCTCTGCCTGCTCTCCCGGTGCCTCCGTTCCTGTATGCTCCAATGTCTGGGTTTTATTTCCGCAGCCCGCCAGCATCCCGGCAATACAGCAGAATGCAAGCGCCGTGCGCAAGATCCGTTTGAATTTCATTGGTATTCCCTCCTTTTCTGCTTCCAGAATACCAGAAGTTCCTTTAAGCTTTCTTTAAAAGAGCCTTTAATTTTCTTCCTGTTTTAAAGACTTTTTTAAGACAGTTATGATAAGATAAGAAAACAACGGTACAAGAGGATGACTGACTATGAAAATACTGCTGATCGAGGATGATAAGAACCTCTGCGACATCTTAAAATTTCAATTAAATCAGGAAATGCACGATGTGGACATCTGCCATGACGGCAGGGACGGACTGGATCTGTTTTTGCAGGACGCGTACGATCTGGTGCTGCTTGACCGTATGCTTCCGACGATGAACGGACTTCTCGTCTTAAAAAAAGCACGGGCGCAGGGCGTTCACACACCCGTCATTTTAATCACCGCGCTCGGCGAGCTTTACGACCGCATCGAGGGCTTAGACACCGGGGCGGACGATTATCTCGTCAAACCGTTTGCTTTTGAGGAGCTTTCCGCCCGCATCCGCTCCCTCGGCAGACGCACCGGAAGATATGAAGAAAATGATCTGCTCTGCTTCGGCGACCTCTCCTACGACGCCGCGCTCCGCTCGCTCCATGGTCCGGCGGGGAGCATCCGCTTATCGGGCAAGGAGGGACGGCTGCTTGAAGTATTACTGCGCGACGCCGAAACGCCGCTGCGCCGCATGGTCATTCTCTCCCGCGTATGGGGCGCGGACGCCCCTGTCGAGGAAGGCAATCTTGACACCTATATCCATTTCTTAAGAAAGCGGCTCTCTCATGTGGGCAGCACGGTTTCCATCGCCACGATGCGCGGAATCGGCTACCTGATGAAGGAAACGGCAGAGGAGTAATCTATGTTCCGAAAGCTTCACACACAAATGACCTTATTTTTTACGCTCGTGATCAGCGTCTCCATTCTGCTGCTCGTCTCGCTCTGTCTGTTTATCTCCGAGAGCAGCTTAAAGGAAAATGCGTCGGCGTCTTTTTTGAAGGAACTGAATACCATGATCATCCATTTACAGAGCCAGTCCGCCATTTCCCTGCAATGGCAGATGCAGCTTCAGGCAGACAGCCATTTTCTGATCTATTTCTATGACAACGGAAACCCGCTCTACACACAGCGTTTTTTCTCAGATGATGCCTTAGACGCCCGCATGGAGGAGGTTCGTCTGCACGCCGAAGAAAACTGGCATTTACAGCTTGACCGGACTTCCTCCTCGCTTCTGCCCGTGCACTACGAGTTTTCTTACTCGGATGACAGCGGTGATTATTATGCGTCGGTCGGAACCATCCCAAAAAACGGCGGCACACTCGGTTTTGTCCTTCTGTTTCCGCTGACAAAGCTGTCGGAGCAGGTCGTCAGACAGCGTCTGCTGTTTGGCGGCTTAAGCGTTGCCGCCATCGCCGTTCTGTTTGTGTTCTGCCGCTATTTCACCGGACGGATGCTGCTTCCGGCGGAGGAAAGCCACCGGAAACAGATCGATTTCGTCTCCGCCGCCTCCCACGAGCTGCGCGCACCGCTCGCGGTCATTCTCTCCGGCACGGAGGCTCTCTCTAAGGTTTCCTCAAAAGAAGATCACGCGCATTTTCTCACGCTGATACAGCAGGAGATCCTGCGGATGCAGCACCTTGTGTCCGATCTTCTGTTTCTCGCGCGCTCGGATTCCAACCGCCTGCCCATGCACCGGCAGGCTTTTCAGCCGGATCTGCTCTTGCTTGACGTTTACGAGCAGTTTTCGCCGCTTGCGCGCAAAAAGGGACTGTCCCTTCAGCTTGATCTGCCAAAGGAACAGCCCCCCTCCTGCGTGTGCGACCCGGAACGGCTCACACAGCTATTTACTATTTTACTGGACAATGCGCTCTCCTATACGCCGTCCGGCGGCAGCGTCACACTGTCTCTATCCGTGTCGGACATTCCGGCGCGCGCCGTGTTCCGGCGGAGGGAACTCTGCTTCTGTGTCTCCGACACTGGGCCGGGCATCCCCGACGACTGCAAGGAGCGTATCTTTGAGCGGTTCTACCGCGCAGACACCGCCCATTCTGACAAGCAGCATTTCGGTCTTGGGCTCTGCCTTGCAAAGGAAATCGCGGACGCGCACCACGGAAAGCTGTGGGTGACGGACAGCCCCTCCGGCGGCGCGTGCTTTTCGTTTCGCCTGTATGTATGAAGAATAAGAGACGCGCTTCGCGATCCGCTCTTATGTCAAACAAAAGATTGATACACACAAAATATATTGACACCGTATACGATGCCACATATAATGTAATCAGGAGGTATAAAAATGTCCAAATGGGAAAAACTGATAGCACGCATATGCAATTTATCAAAAGACCTCCGGTTTGATGAATTGCGAAAAGTATTAGAAAGCTATGGATATGAAATGAACGCCCCGAGAAGCGGGAGCAGCCATTATACCTTTCGGAAACAAGGCTGTATGCCAATTACAGTACCAAAGCATGAGCCTATCAAAAAGGTATATGTGGAAATGGTAAAGCAGATTGTAGAAAAGGAGGAACACAAGGATGAATACTCTGAATGATTATATGGCAATGTCCTATCGGATGGAAGTTATTGAGGATAAGGAGGAAGGCGGCTTTGTCGTTTCTTATCCCGATCTCCCCGGCTGCATTACCTGCGGTGAGACAGTGGAAAATGCCGTGGCTAATGCACTGGATGCCAAGAGGGCATGGCTTAAGGCTGCGATTGAAGAAGGAATCGAAATCCATGAGCCGGACAGTCTGGAGGATTATTCCGGTCAGTTCAAGCTGCGACTCCCCCGCAGCCTGCACAGGGCATTGGCAGAACACTCACAAAGGGAAGGCATCAGCATGAATCAGTATTGTGTGTACCTTCTTTCCAGAAACGACGCAATATATACAAAATAAAAGCTCCCGGCGGCAGGAATCCCCCCACACCGCCGGGTTTTCAATATCTTGACCATCTGCTATTTCTCTTTCATCTGCGCCGGATCCTGCGCTTAACAGCTCCTCCTCACAGCACAAGCTCTGTTACCCTCGTACATACCCGCTCCAAAAGCTCACGGTCATGGCTGATCACAACAAGCCCGATTTCACGGGCACTTGCTTCTTTTAACAAAAAATGCCAAATCTGGCTCTGCGTAATCAAATCCAGCATTGTGCTGATCTCATCGGCGATCAGAAAACGCGTCCCCGCACCGAGCGCCCTTGCAATACAAAAGCGCTGAAGCTCTCCGCCGGAGAGCTCTCCAGGGTAACGCCCCAGCCAATCCGCCTCGATTCCCAGCTCTCTTACAATCCTCTCCTCAATCTGATTTCCCTCTGCCAATACCCTGTGCATTTTCATACGCGGGTTTACCGCCTGTTCGGGATGCTGCCAGATCATCTGCACCGGACAGCAGCCCTTTGCGGGAAGCGGCTGTCCGTCCAGCAAAATCTGCCCCGCAGACGGTTTACGATACCCCGCCAAAAGCTGACCAAACGTCGTCTTTCCCCTTCCGCTTTGCGCAAAAATTCCCACACGCTCATGGCTCTCTACCATAAAATCCACGCGCTCAAGCACATTCTGCTTTGCTCCGGGATAACGATAGGTAATCTGCTTTGCCTCTAACCTCATAGCTCACTCCATTCCAAGGCGTCCCAACAAACCTCTCTTTCGCAAATAACTGCTTCCATCCTATGCTTCCTGCAAACCGATCTTTTCATAGCGCACGCACCGCACAAAGCCGCCGTGTGCGGCAGTCATCGGCAGCTCCCCCTCGCACAACCCGTCAGCCTGCGGACAGCGCGGCGAAAAAGGACAGCCCTTTGGCATATCCCTGGCATACGGCTGCGTGCCGGGCAGCGCCTCAAACCCATGCTCCGGCAGCGCACGATAAAGCGCCCTTGTATAGGGATGGCGGAGCAAACTCTCATCCTTAAAATCCTCTGCCCTCGCTGCCTCGACCGTTGTCCCCGCATAAAACACAAGCACCCGGTCTGCCACAGTCAGCGCAAGCTTTAAATCATGCGTGATCAAAAGGACGCCGTTTCCCTCATCCGCAAAGCTGCGAAAATCTTCCATCGCCTTTGCGGCAAGCGAAAAATCCATGCCGGTCGTCGGTTCATCTGCGATGATCAGCTTCGGATCACTCATCAGCGCTGTCATTAACAGCACCCGCCGCGCCATACCTCCCGAAAGTTCAAACGGATACTGCTGCTCCACCGCTTTTTCCAGACCATACCTTTCAAACAGCCTTTGCATTTTCTCTCTCGCCGCCGCATCCCGCCTGCCATTTAATATTTGCCTTCCGGTTTTCATCAGCGGATCGAGATAGGAAACGCCCTGCGGGACAAGCGCAAGCTCCCTTCCCCGCAGTCTCTCTATATCCTTTTGAGACAGCCGCGTCCCCCGATAAAAAATATTACCGGACACCTCCGCGTTTTGGGGAAGAAGCCCAAAGACGGCGTGCGCCAGCAGACTTTTTCCCGAGCCGCTGCTGCCGACAACGGCAACCACCTCTCCCTGCCGCACCTCCCCGCACAAATCCGAGATAACGGAAAGCTTTCTTTTTCTTGTCGAACCCGCCTCATATTGCGTAAAGGAAATCGTCAGCTTTTCAAACCGAAGTATTTCCTCCTGCTGTTTCCTTTGTACCATACCGCTCTCCCCCTGCCCCTTTCTCAACCTTTTTGTTACTCCTGCGCGCCTGTGGGACTAAGCAGCGTGCGCACTCCGCTTCCGATGCGGTCAAACAAGACCA
>SAMEA3387475__coassemble_2060_pt1 | contig 13994 bp, 14 predicted proteins | sample SAMEA3387475__metabat2_high_PE_013 | metagenome-assembled genome bin SAMEA3387475 (sample SAMEA3387475) | Felis catus | biome: Faeces | place: United Kingdom | collected 2012 | reverse complement strand
CTCTTATGTCAAGCAAAAAACGCCGCCGGATCATCCATTCTGATGACCCGGCGGCATTCTTCTGCCACTTCTATAAACTTGTCCAAAATCTTAAACGCGTGAGAGATACTCACCGGTACGCGTATCAATCTTGATCACATCCCCCTGCTCTACAAACAGCGGCACATAAACAGTAGCGCCTGTCTCAACAACTGCAGGCTTAGTAGCGCCTGTCGCCGTATCGCCCTTAAAGCCTGGCTCTGTCTCTGTGATCTCAAGCTCCACAAACAGAGGCGGTTCCACTGCAAACACACTTCCGTTATGAGAGCACATCTTCACCATCTCGTTCTCTTTCACAAACTTCAGTGCATCACCGATCGACTCCTTGGAAAGCGCGATCTGCTCATAAGTCTCTGCATCCATGAAATTATATAAATCTCCATCCGCATACAGATAGGTGTAATCCTTTCTGTCAATACGCGCCTGCGGGCACTTCTCTGTCGGACGGAATGTCTTTTCCACAACGCCACCGCTCTTGATATTTTTCAACTTTGTTCTTACAAATGCTGCGCCTTTTCCCGGTTTCACATGCTGGAATTCAATAATCTGATAGATATTACCCTCTAACTCAATGGTAATACCATTTCTGAAATCTCCTGCTGAAATCATGTAAACTTCCTCCTTCAAATACGTTCCGGTTTTAAACTCTCCGATTTCTCTATTCTATAATAAACACCGCCATATTTCAAGCATTTTTTCTCTGTCAGCCTTTTTCCATGCCTTTTTTCTCTATTTCATGGATCAGATCAATGCGCGTCTGATGTCTGCCGCCTGCAAACTCTGCGTCCAGATACGCCTTCACAATATCCTTCGCCAGCTCGCTTCCGACGATTCTTGCGCCAAACGCGATAATATTTGCATTATTATGCTCCTTGACAAGGCGCGCCGTCGCCGTATCGGAGCAGACTGCTGCACGCACGCCGCGTACCTTATTTGCCGCGATCGAAATTCCGACGCCCGTTCCGCAGATCAACACGCCGCAGTCCGCCACGCCCGCGACAACCATATGCCCCGCCTTCTCCCCGTATTCAGGATAATCGCAGCTTGCCTTCCCGTCCGTACCGATATTAATGACCTCATGTCCCAGACTCTTTAAATATTCTGCGATCTCAAGCTTTAATGCTGTCGCCGCATGATCATTTCCAATTACAATCTTCATATAGCCTCCATTCTGCAGTCCGGCTGCTCCTTTTTATCTTCGTTTTTTACAGCTTCTTTGATAGAAAAATAAAACGATTTTTTCCAGATAACGCTTACACACGATCTGAATTTCTTCCTTTGGATGAATCGGCTTGACAAGGATTGAGTAAATTCCCGCAAGATTTGCACCGTAAATATCCGTAAAAACCTGATCCCCGACAAATACGGTATTATGCTCGTCCGTCCCCATTTTTTTCATTGCCGCGCGATAATTATCCGGCCTCGGCTTCTTCGCCTTATAGATATAGGCGGAAGCCTTCACCTTGTCATAAAAGGATTTCACACGCGGCTCCTTATTGTTGGAAAGCAGTACGCACGAAAAACCAAGCTCCTTTAAATGGGAAAACAGCTCGCAGGCACGCGCATCCGCGGCAGCTCCGTGGGGCACAAGCGTATTGTCAATATCAAAGATAATGCCACGGCAGCCCTTCCGGTACAGCTTATCAAAATCAATTTCATAGGTGGACGCCACCCATTCCCTTGGATAGAACTTTTCTAACATCACATTTCTTCCTTCTGCCTATTTTACAAGACCTGAGATAAGACGGAACTTCTCATGCTCCGCATTTCTCATCAACTCAAACAGCAGCGCCTCATAGGTTGTGACCGTCATTCCCTCTGCGCGCGCACGCTCCATTGCGATCTGCTTGTCATGCAGCCGTCTGGCGCTGATACAGTCCTCCACAAGAATCGGCTGATAGCCAGCCTCCAACAGATCAAGCGCAGACTGAAACACGCAGATATGCGCTTCAATTCCGCACAAAAGAATCTGCTTTTTTCCAAGCTCCCCCAAATGCTCCCGCACCGTAGCGTCCCCATAAACAGAAAAGCTCTTTTTATCAAATGCTTCTTCTGTCCCTGCTGCCTGTGCAATCTCAGGTACCGTCGCTCCAAGCCCCTTTGCGTACTGCGTCGTGACAACAACAGGAACCTCCAATATCTGCATTCCCCCTAACAGCTTTACGGATTTTTCCAACAGCTCCCCGCACTCCGCGATCACGGGCATAAACTTTTCCTGATAATCAACTGCCACGCAGCAGACATCCTCCAGCTTCAATCTCATAGCTTTTCGCTCCTTTTTGTGTATTTTTCAAGTAACCGCCGTATTATAAACGGGGAGGCGTTTCCGCTTCCCCGTCGTCGTCAGCTCTCACCCTTATTTATCCAGCATCTTCTTAAGCTCGCTCATAAACGTATTCACATCCTTAAATTCACGGTAGACAGATGCAAAACGCACATAAGCCACTGCCTCCAAGTCCTTTAGCTTATCCATCACAAGCTCACCGATGAGAGAACTCGGAAGCTCCTTCTCCTCACGGTTAAATATCTCTGTCTCTACCTCGTCGATCAGCTGATCGATCTGATTGACAGAAATGGGACGCTTATGACATGCCCGAAGTACGCCGCCCTCTATCTTGGAACGGTCATACTGCTCTCTCGTGTTGTCCTTCTTGATCACGATCAGCGGAATCGTCTCCACCTTCTCATAGGTCGTAAAACGTTTGCCGCAGTCATCGCACAATCTGCGGCGGCGGATAGAATTATTATCATCTGCCGGTCTGGAATCAATTACCCTCGTATTCTCACTGCTGCAAAACGGACACTTCATATCCTACCTCCACATAGCAATGCCTCTGTCTCTTGTAGTATATCTGCCCGTCTTTCAAATGTCAACAAGGATTCGCCTTTACTTTATCTTATGGCGGCATTCTTTCTCATCAATATCTACAAGCACAATATCCGGTCCGATTTTTACGATTTTGCACCACGGAATAAAAATCTCAAACTCACGGCATACACATCCAAGCCACTTCGCGGGTCCCGGAACGATCAGCGAACGGATACAGCCATTGCACTCGTCAAATTCAAGATCGCTGACATTTCCAAGACACTTACAATCCGTCACATTGATCACTTCTTTTTGCTGTAATTCACAAAAACGCATATAGCTTCCCACACCTTCTGTTGAGAAAATATATGCGTTTTCGCTTTGTTCTATACCATTTACACATTAAAACGGAACACGATGACGTCTCCGTCCTTTACAACATATTCCTTCCCCTCAAGTCCGACGATCCCTTTCTCCTTTGCCGCAGATAAGCTTCCGCAATCCAGAAGGTCCTGATAATTTACAACCTCCGCGCGGATAAATCCGCGCTCAAAGTCCGAATGGATCTTTCCCGCTGCCTGCGGCGCCTTCGTCCCCTTACGGATCGTCCATGCCCGTGTCTCATCCTCTCCCGCAGTCAGGTAGCTGATGAGTCCAAGCAGACTGTAGCTTGCCTTGATCAGCTTTTCAAGACCTGATTCCTGTAAGCCAAGATCCTCCAAAAACATCTGCTTCTCGTCATCGTCAAGCTCTGCGATTTCCTGCTCGATCTGGGCGCAGATGACAAATACCTCACTGTTTTCTGCCTTTGCCAGCTCCCGCACAGCTGCAACATGATGATTTTTCATACCATCATCTGCCAGATCTTCCTCCGCAACATTTGCCGCATAGATCACGGGCTTTGCCGTCAGCAGGTTATAAGAGTCAAACCACTTCTGCGCATCCTCATCCTCCGGCACCTCAAACGTCTTTGCAAGACCTCCGTTCTCCAAATGCGCCTTAACTGCCTCAAGCAGCTCTAACTCCTTCGCAAGCGTCTTGTCCATGCGCGCCTGCTTCGCCACCTTTGCAATGCGGCGCTCTAAAATTTCCACATCCGAGAAAATCAACTCCAGATCGATCGTCTCAATATCTCTTGCCGGGTTCACATTCCCGTCTACATGCACCACATTGGAATCCTCAAAGCAGCGCACCACATGCACGATCGCATCCACCTCGCGGATATTGGCAAGAAATTGGTTTCCAAGTCCCTCTCCCTTGCTCGCCCCTTTAACAAGTCCTGCAATATCCACAAACTCGATCACTGCCGGTGTCACCTTCTTAGAATGGTACATATCTCCAAGCTTCTTTAAACGCTCGTCCGGCACGGCTACGATACCAACGTTTGGGTCGATCGTACAGAACGGATAATTGGCAGATTCTGCCCCCGCCTTCGTGAGCGAATTAAAAAGCGTACTTTTGCCTACGTTTGGCAGACCAACGATACCTAATTTCATTTTTATCTTTACCTGTTCAGAAACTCTTGATTTTACTGGGTTTCTGCCTTTCTCTATATTTTTATTACACCCTTTTTACACACCCTTTTTCAACTGTGGGTGCAGCTGCCTCAAATTGCTGAACAGCTTTTGCAAGGGACTCGTCCGTAACATGGACATATCTGTCCATTGTTGTTTTAATACTTGCGTGTCCCAATAGTTGTTGCAAAACTTTAGGCTGTACGCCGCGTTCAATCGCGCGTGTCGCATTATTCCAAAATCTTTGAAAACATCTCAGTCTCTTTTCTGGTATCTTTTTCATCATAACAGCTTTTTAGGATTGTGTATGCGCGTTCTGTAAGCGGAATAGTACGGTAACTTTTTTCGTTTTAGGCGGACCGGCACGCCAATATCTCCGGCTGTGCCGATACTCTAAACTCTTATTCACACTCTTTGCCTTTTAAATTTTTCCCATAACGGACACCTTTCACGTTAAAAAAAGAGTCCAACGCAAATATAAAGTATATCACAAGGACTCCGTTTTTTCAATCTTAACAGACAAATATTTCAGCTATTGGTTTTTGCCGTTTTTTTCAGGACTTTTGGGGATTTCTCCGTTTGTAACTGCACTTGGACAGAGGGACGGGGCTTTTTTATCCCCCTACTCCTTTCGCTTTTATCTATCAGCGCAGAAACGCCATGCCTGCCCTCCAACACAGAAAATGAAAGGCTTTTGTAGGACAGCTTTGAAATTAAAGACGCATGATTTTCAACGCCTCCCTGGATCTGTCGGGTAGTAAGGCTATTCCATTTTTTATGTCTTACGAAGAACCATTTCATGATTGCCGTGTTATATCATTGAAAATGCAGCACAAATTCCAGAAACTAAATTGGAAATGGTATGTATCATCCAGCTTGGGATAATTGAACCATTAGAATATTTTTCGTTGATATAGCCCATAAACCATGCAATAGCACTTGTGAATGCAATGATTAAAATGGTTTTTATCGCTCCCACAAGAGAAAAAAACATCAAACCATGCAGCAGACCGAATAATAATGCTTGTGTAAAATTTGCTATATGAAATCCTAATTTGTTTGTAAGCCTTTTTAATATAAAACCTCTGAATAAAAGTTCTTCTGGAAATGCGGTATTAAATGTTGCATATATTATTATTGCTGGAATAGCGGCTACTCCAAGTCCTGTAAATTCAGAAGTTGCCGTTTCAATCCCCTTGACCGAATAAAGAGTAAGTACGCCTAAAAGAAAAAATGCAATGGACACTAAAATAATAGCCGCTAAAGTCTTTTTTCCACCTTCAATTTTCTTCAATCCTATCCATTGTTTAAATTTTTGCTGTTTTCTTGCAGTTATAAGCCACCAGATAATTGGAATAATTGCAAACATGATAATTTGCAATATGCTACTTGTAATTTTACTGATCAATAAGTCCACTATGCACCTCCGTAAATAAAAGCTGCCGCTCTGATAAACAAGAACCAACAAGTATTATCGTTTTATATACTTGAAATCGCAGCGCAAATCCCAGAAATCAGATCATTGTTCTGTTTTATTGATATTATCAGTTATAGGCGATCGATATTCTAAAATATCGCCTGGCTGACAATCCAATGCTTCACAAATTGCCTCTAATGTAGAAAAACGGATGGCACTTACCTTTCCTGTTTTTATTTTTGACAAATTGACATTGGCTATTCCAACCTTCTCAGACAATGTATTTAGAGACATTTTTCTATCAGCCATAACCCTATCCAATCTTAATATAATCGGCATAATATCCCTCCTGTTTGTATTTACAATGTTTCATCTGATAACTGTTGCAATGCCTCTCCATATTTAAAGATATAACTAAACAAACGAAGAATAAAGAACCAAACAATAAAGCTGCCATCGCTTACAAGTGATATAGAGCACGCTTTAACTCTGTCTGCATTAAACAGAGATGGTATATCAACAGCATCATAGAACGCAAGATTTGTAGTGATCTTAAGAATAATTTCTATGATACCAAATACCAAAACAACATACGCAAGTTTTTTCAATGCACTGCTTATAGCCGCACTAAAGGGTTTTCCTTGTGACATTGGTTTAAACATCGTCAGCAGTATTCTGATCGTATAGCAAGATAACACTCCGAAAAGTGCAATATTTGCAAATGTAATACATAATAACGGGGTAAACTGGTTTAATGAATACTCTTGATCCAAGAGCAATGAATAATTGCCAAGGATGACAGAAACTCCATCGAATGTTGTCGTATCACCTTTGAAAAAAAGCACAACAACAATGGCTATTAAAGATGCAGCACTTATTGCAGCAGCCACCCAGAAAAGAACTTTGAGAACTGCACAAATGGTTTTGGATGTTTTGATGATCTTATCCATGGCTATTACCTCCCTCAGTTGATATGACCTTATTATATACTTCAAAAAATATGTTTGTCAATTATTTTTTAATGTTTATCATTAAAAAATATATATTTTTCGTTTTTATCGAATATACTTATTCAAAATACAGCAAAAAAGAGGGAACGCAACAAAACGTTCCCTCCTATACTGTATTAGGACTTCGACAAAAACATCCAAGAATCAGTGGACCGCCAAATGGGGATTTCCCAAAAGCTTAGTATGAATTTATATAGGGTTACATCCCCGCAGAAAATCCGCTAAATGATCTAGCTATCAGCATTTAAGGGCTATTAACAGCTTATATGGATATTTATGAAATCAGGCTCATAATACCTAATTTCATTTTCCCTTTGCTTGTCCAGAAAACCGCCAGCTTTTAGGGGGGGGATGCCTTTCCTTATTTTCTTCTACGCTCTTTTTACGTCCTTTTACTTTCTGACGCCTGTGACCTCATCATAATAGGCCCTTGTTCCATCCGGAAGCGTTACCCAGCCATGCGCCATAATGCCGGTAATCTGGTCATAATAATACCATGCATCATTTCTATAGTATTCACCATGCGTCATTTTCCCAGTCCATTCATCAAAATAATACCAGCCGCCATTGATGCAGCTCTCACCATGATGCATCTGACCGTCGATTTCATCATAATAAACCCATTTTCCTGCACTGCCCTCCTCAGGAATAAACACAAAGCCTTTGATCATCTCCCCGGTGACCGGATCAAACCAGTACCAGCCGCCGTAGCGCAAATCCTCACCTTTTACCATACCGCCGTTGCTGTCATAGCGCACCCATTTGCCCTCAGTACGCGCCTCATTGGTCGGGATAAATACATCCTTATCGGTTGCCATCGTACCGTCTTCGTCGAACCAGTACCATGCGTCTGTTCCCGGATCATACACTTCCTTATCGCGTGCCATTATCCCGTGATCATACCAGTACCGTTCTCCGTTTTCCATGTGCCAGCCGTTTACTTTTTCAGGCTCATCCGGCATTACTCCGCCCACGTCCACACGAACCCGTTCACTGTAAGCCGCATTATAATTTTGATCGCCGCTATAACGTGCCTGTATCTGATATGCCTGCTGCGGCATCCCCTCCCATGCAAAAACTGCTGTGCCGTTTACCACAGAAGCCGCACCGATTTCCGCATATGTGCCGCCGTCGGAAGACGCCAGAAAAGTTACCGTACCCGTAGCAAAATCACCCTGCAGGGACTTACCCACAGACGCGGATAATACGACCTTTGCTGCTCCGCCATTCCCTGCCGTCTGTGTGGTCAATGCAACTGTCGCGTTTGCACGGTTTACCGGAACTGTTACCGTTTTCACCTCTCCGATAATTTTCTCATAATTCTTCAGAGTCTGACTGCTTGGTACAAAGCGCATCGTATAACCGCTGTTGGAAACAGACGGAACCTGCTCCCCATTCTCCCACACAAAGCTTCCATACTCCGTGCTTCCTCCCGCTAAGGGACTCTCCGACAGCTTCTGCCCATAGACAAGCGCGCCTGCAGTGGGATATGTGACTGTGAAAGCATCCGCCTTTGCAACCGTGATCGTCTGGCTTGTACTGATACTGTCGTATTCATCATCGCCCTCTTTAACGGCTGTGATCGTCGTCGTTCCTGCCCCTATGATCGTTGCCGTATCCCCGCTGATGGAAAGAACATCCTCTGTGCTGCAGGAATAGGTCACGCCGCCCTTACCTGTACCGCCTGTCGTTGTAAGCGTAAAGCTGCCGTCGCCAAATTTCTTATCTCCAATCGGAGTCATATGGAGCTCACTCTGCTCCTTTTTCGGCAAATTGACAGATACAGAATTACTCGACGCTTTTTCATAATTTCTTCCAACACCTTCGACAGACGGCTCGAACTCAGCTGTGATCCTGCGGTTTCCAAGCGGCAGGTTCGTCCACGTATAGCTTGCCTCTCCGTTTACTACCGGGATCTGATCCTTAATGACCTCCTGTCCGCTCTTAAGTGTAATCGTCCCCGTTGGCTTTTCATTATTGGTTCCGGTCAGAGTGACCCTGAAATCCACTATTTTTGTTTCCTGATTCAACTGCGCCGTCAGCCTCACTCTCGGACACACTTTTTTGATAACAAATTCCTTCTGACCATTCTCAGGCAATTCATATCTGCCCGCAGACGCTCCCTTCAGCGCAACATTTGCCGTATAAGTCCCAGCATTCGTCTGTGCCCCCTCGACCCATACGATCACATCATCTCCCGGCTCGATATTGGAAGCCTCCGCATAAGGAAGCTTGGAACTGCCATCATAAGTAAACTCTGTATTGTCCCACTTCAAAACAAGCGGTATTTTCGGTGCGTTCGGGTCTGCATTCAAACGCTTCTCCCATATCTCCTGTCCGAGTGATATCGTCTGCACATACTCAATCGGGCTTCCGCTCATTCCATTGATATTTGTGGAAAGGATCGGTTTTCCATTCTTATTTTTTACAAGATACCGAACCATTCCATTGTCTGTGGTTTCATCATCAGAATCTGTCAGATAAATTGCACTGATCTGTCCGTCCGTATCATATTCCAGTCCCCAAATCGTCACCACATGACTGATCGTGCCCGATCCATAATCAATCAAAACAAGCTTTCCATCTAAAAAATGGGACTTCAGATCATTCCCAAAGGACTGAAAGCTGCCGCTGTAAGCTCTGTTCGTTAATAGTGTTGTGCCGAAAATATCATAGAAAAAGCCTCCCTTTTCACTTGGTCCGTTCTGCACAAGCTTGTCTCTGGCTGCCTCTGAATGATTTGTTGCACCGCTGTCATTTGGCACATATCCATTCACAAACTGATCCACCAGAATATCCGACCAAAAGCCGTCCTGTCTGCTCGAAAACTGCTTGATATAACGCTTATAGATCGCACTGTCCGACTGACTGATAAAAGAATTTCTAAGCGTTCTTAAGTCCTGCTTTTTTGCATCATCCGGATATTTCGCCAGATACTGATCGATGTATGCTGCATTTTGCTCCAGCCACCAATGAAGCGCATTTGACGCTGCCGCGGCATAGCAAAGCTTTGCATCCTCCACCCTTCCGATCGTCTTGTTCACGTCATACCAGCCCTTCCCCGGCTGATACGGCGTTTGATACGTCACATACTGTTCCGTGCCGATATTAAACTTATCCTTTTTAAAATCGGTGATCTGCGGCGGCGTAATGCCCTTTGCCCAGACAATCGTCTTTAGCTTCTGATCCTCCTCATTGACATATTGCGTAACCGCATTGCCGTTTTTTGAGAGCTCATCCTCTAAATTTTTCGCTGCTTCCTCATCAAAAGCTTGTGCCGGTGCCTCTGTTTCTTCCGTAACGATCATGGTTTCCTCCTGCACCGGCTCTGTCTGAGCCGTCTCCGATGCATAGACGGGCGATACTCCCATCTCAAACACCAGAACAGCTGCCAACAGCATGACACTATATTTTAATGTATGTTTTGCATCCATCATATGTTCTCCCGCTTTCAATTTGTCTTTTTAAACAAAAGTATGCTTCCGTAGGTGAAGCCCACAGTCTGCTGCAATAGTTCACTGCCTTGCCTCTCTCCGACAACGTATCTCTACAGAGTATTTAGTCCCTAGTCTCCATTACAAGCAAAATCCCGCCGTCAAATTCAATTCCGGCTTCCTCGCCCACAATCTCGTTACTGATGCCAAGGGAACAAAAGCTTTGAAGCGTTACGTCCTTAAGCGGATATTTAAACCCACGCAGTGTAAGATGCGTAACCTTGGGCGTATAAGGAAGCAGCGAAACATAGGTTCCATGCTGCTCAGATCTTTTTATGGTAATCCCACAATCTGTCATACGAAGCTTGTTCCTCTCGTTCATCATCACAATCGGCACACCGGCGGCAAGTCCGATCCCAAGCAGTCCAACATTCGCCAGTATATGATCGAGACGGCTTCCCATCGCTCCAAGCAGCATGATACTCTCCGCCCCCATTGAAACAGCAAGGCGCAGCGCCGCTTCCGTATCTGTATCATCCTTCATCGGTGAAAGTTCCTTGATCTGCACGCCCTGTTCCCGGAAGTAAGTCAGGCTTTGTGATCGTGCAGAATCAAAATCCCCAATGATGACATCCGGATTTTTGCGGAGGCGATAAAAAAAGTCCATTCCGCGGTCTGCAGCGATCATCACCTCCGGCGCAGTTTCCTCGATCATCCGGCACGCAAACGTATCTGAAAGTTCTCCGCCGGCAACCACCAAAAAACGCTTCATTCTTACCTCCATTCCAAAGCCCGCATAAAATATCTCTCAGCCAAAACACACCCACCATTCAGGCATTTAATATCTCTAAAAAACGCTGTGTATTTTCTGTCAGCTCTCCCTGAAATACTGCGCTTCCCGCAACAATGATATTCGCTCCTGCGTCTAATACCTCTGCCACATTTTCCAAATGAATGCCCCCATCGACCTCAATATCCGTCTTTAATCCTCTCTCAAGAATCATTTCCTTCAGTCTCCGGATTTTCGGAATCGTATAGGGAATCAGTTTCTGCCCGCCAAATCCCGGATTTACCGACATGATCAGCACCATATCTACTTTTTCCAGAACATGCTCGACCGCAGACAACGGTGTTGCAGGATTTAGAGCAACTCCTGCAAGCACGCCCCGATCCTTAATGCTCTCGATCGTGCGGTCCAAATGTCTGCAGCCTTCCACATGAACAGTGATCAGATCAGCGCCCGCCTCCGCAAAGTCCGAAATGTAGCGCCCCGGCTCCTCGATCATTAAATGCACATCAAAAATCCTGTCACTGCAGGGACGCAGACTGCGGATCACCGGCATGCCAAAGGAAATGCTGGGCACAAACATGCCGTCCATAACATCAATATGTACATACTGTGCGCCTGCTTCGTCCAGCTTGCGCACCTGATTTCCCAGTTCTGCAAAATCTGCCGATAAAATCGACGGCGCTAAACAGTTCATTCCGTGTCCTCCTGTTCCTTTCAGTACCTCTTATTTTGCTTTAATTCCTCGTACAGCCGCTTATAATTTTCATAGCGCAGCGGACTGACTTTATTCTCAAAAACTGCCTGCTTCACGCCGCAATCCGGCTCTCCGATATGGCTGCAGCCCTGAAATCTGCAATATGGCTCATATGCTGCAAATTCCCGATAATACTGCTGCAGCTCCTCTTTTTCAAATCCCGGTATATTTAAGGTTGAAAACCCCGGCGTATCCATAATATAGGTATGCTCCGCAATCGGAATAATCTCCGAGTGACGCGTCGTGTGCTTTCCGCGCGCAATCTTTTTGCTGATCGCACCGGTCTCCATCTGCTTGTTCTCCTGCAAACAGTTGATGAGCGACGACTTTCCGACACCGGACGGTCCTGCGACTGCCGAGGTCTTCCCCTCCAGCAGCTTTTGCAGTCTGTCAATCCCCTCCCCCTCCTTGGCAGAGGTGAACACTACCGGATAGCCGCATGACGCATAGATTTTTAAAAAGCTTTCCAATTCCTCCTTCTGCGCCAAATCAGCCTTATTAAAGCAGATCGTCACAGGCACCTTCTGATATTCCATCATCACCAAAAACCTGTCCAGAAGATTAAAATTAGGCTGGGGCTTCGCCGCCGCAAAAATAATAATCGCCTGATCAATATTTGCAACCGCAGGACGTATCAATTCATTCGCCCGCGGCAGGAGCTTCTCAATATTTCCGATCCTGTCGGCTTCATTCAGTACCATAATCTCAACCGCATCTCCAACCAGGGGTTTTCTTTTCTGGTTGCGGAAAATGCCCTTTGCCTTACATTCATAAATTCCGGACCCTGCTATGTGAACATAGTAGAATCCGGAAATTCCCTTTACAATCTTTCCCTGCATATAATGCCCTGCTTATGATTCCTTGGAAAACTCAAGGTTATCCACGGTCTGATCGTTAATCTTACCGCCGTTTGCATCAAGCCATGTAACAACCAGCTTGCCGTTGCTTACCAAAAGACCTCCCTGTGTAAACTTGACCCCCTGATCTCCGGCGTCATTGATCGGGGCAAGCGCCTGACTCTGCCACTGCTTTAAAACATTTCCCGACGTATCATAGAGGATGGCGCTCGCTCCCGATACGCCTGTGGTACCCGCCGGAAGCTTCAAGGTGACATTGCATTTATAGGTTGCCGCCGTCACCTCCTGCGACGGCTCCGGTCCCTGACTGATCGTAATTGTGATCGCAGTGCCTTTCTCCACCTTCTTTCCCGGCTCAATGCTCTGCTCCATCACGATACCTGAGGGAATCCTGTCACTGTAGCCCGTCTTAACGGAAACATTAAATGCTGCAAGCTCCTGCTTTGCCTGCGCCTCCGATTTATAGGTGGTGTAAACATCCGGCACGGTCACAGCCTCCTTGCCCTGGCTGATGCTTATGGTGATCGTATCCCCTTCCTTTGCCTTTCCGCTGGACGGATTCTGGGAGATTACCTTCCCCGCCTCAACCGTATCGCTGTAAGCATACGTCTTATTCGGCTTAAATCCGAGCTTCTCCAACGCATTTACTGCCTCATCCTCCGATTTTCCTACCACATTCGGAATATCAAAGCTGCCCTTTCCGCTGCTGATCTTTACCTTGACCGTCTCTCCTTTGGCAATCTTTTTATTCTTTCCCGATTCCGGCTCCTGAAGCGCCACTTCTCCCTTTTCGTAATCATCCGAGGAAACCTCGCCCACATTCTCAAGCTTTAAACCAAGCTCCGCCACGATGTCCTTCGCCTCGTCAAAGGTCTTTCCCAAAAGGTCCGGCACCTCAATTTTTTCTTCCTTTTCTGTCTCACTGCTTTGCGTTGTCTGCGTACTCTGCGACGTCTGTGTCTCCGTCTCCTTGGGCTTTTTATTCGAGGATCCAAAGCCTCCAAACAAATTGATCACGATCGCGCCGATAATGAGTACGATGACAACCGCAGCGGCAATTCCCATAATCGTGATCGCCTTTTCCATTTTAGGATTTAATTCGCCGTCGCTTTCTTCCTCATCCAGCTCGTCATCCTCCTCATCGTCGTACTCCTCGTACTCATATTCCTCCTGCAGTCTCCTTTTGCGCCTTGGACTTTCCTCCGCGCGCAGATGGATACTTCCTGTCTCCTGCTTGATCTGCCTTAAGTCATCCTCTGCGATCACCCTTGTCTTATCCTGATTGACCGCCGGCACCATCACGACAAAATCCTCCTCCGGACTTACCAGTGCCTTACGCAGATCGGTCAGCAGCGCAGTCATCGACTCAT
>SAMEA3387475__coassemble_2011_pt1 | contig 14419 bp, 11 predicted proteins | sample SAMEA3387475__metabat2_high_PE_013 | metagenome-assembled genome bin SAMEA3387475 (sample SAMEA3387475) | Felis catus | biome: Faeces | place: United Kingdom | collected 2012 | reverse complement strand
GGTATAATTTGAGTATAAAAAATGAAACACTATTTCATATTATGGAACACATATTTGAGGAGGATCAAAAATGGCAAAGAAAGTCGTTACATTTGGTGAGATTATGCTGCGCCTTGCGCCGGAAGGCTACTATCGTTTTGCGCAGGCAGAGAATTATGGGGCAACCTATGGCGGAGGGGAAGCGAATGTTGCAGTTTCCTTAGCAAATTACGGTATGGAGGCAAGCTTTGTAACAAAGCTTCCGTCTCATGAGATTGGACAGGCAGGCGTGAACGCACTGAGAAAATACGGTGTTGATACATCTGATATTGTGCGCGGTGGCGACAGAGTGGGCATCTATTTCTTGGAGAAAGGCGCAAGCCAGAGACCTTCTAAGGTGATTTATGACCGTGCAGGGTCTTCCATTGCAACGGCGACAACGGCAGATTTTGACTGGAATCAGATTTTTGAGGGAGCGGATTGGTTCCATTTTACCGGGATCACACCGGCGCTCGGTGATAACGTGGCAGCAATCTGTTTAGAGGCATGTAAGGCGGCGAAGGAGAGGAATATCACGGTAAGCTGTGACTTAAACTACCGTAACAAGCTTTGGTCTAAGGAGAGAGCAGGTCAGGTAATGGGCGAGCTTTGTCAGTATGTGGACGTATGTATTTCCAATGAGGAGGATGCAAACGATGTATTCGGCATCAAGTCTGAGGGAACAGAGGTAACGGCAGGCGAGCTGAACAAGGAGGGATATAAGGAGGTTGCACGCAAGCTCACGGAGCGTTTTGGTTTCAAGAAGGTTGCGATCACACTTCGGACCTCTATTTCAGCCAATGATAACCGTTGGGCGGCAATGCTTTACGAGGACGGAGAGAGTTATTTCTCAAAGGAGTACTTGATGCATATCGTTGACCGTGTGGGCGGCGGTGATTCCTTCGGCGGCGGACTGATCTATGCATGTCTGAATGAGTATCAGCCGCAGGAAACGATTGAGTTTGCAGTAGCGGCAAGCTGCTTAAAGCATTCGATTGAAGGTGACTTTAACATGGTAAGTGTCGACGAGGTGAAGAAGCTAGCCGGCGGAGACGCTTCCGGACGTGTACAGAGATAAAAGAGACAGGTGTTTGGGAACATCAGGAGATTCCTGTTTCGGCTTAGAATAGAATAAGAGATAAGGATTTTATCTATTGAGGTGTGCGAAAGAGCGCTGCGGATTGCAGCGCTCTTTCGTTTATTGCTTGATAGGGAAATTTGTTCCCTATCAAGCAAAACCCTCCGGGGGAACGCGCAGCGGCGGAATGGAACTATGTCGCAGAAGCGACCCGCCGCAGGCGGAGAATCTCGCAAGCGAGATTCTTTATTGTGATATAGGAAACTTCGCTCCCTATCAAGCAAAACCCTCCGGGGGAACGCGCAGCGGCGGAATGGAACTGTGTCGCAGAAGCTCTCGCCCGTGAGATTCTTTATTCCCATAAGAGGCGGCGTCTTAAAGTCTCTTTATGAAAATGCATGAATTTAGGGATGAAAAATATTTCTTAAAAGATTTCCTGCAATTTTTGTAAAAATTATTGAATAATATTAAATTCACTGATTTTTTTAAAGAAAAGGGGATAAAATAAAAAGTAAATATTAACAAAAATAGTTGGGAGAAGGAATATGTTTGAGATTGGTGCATATATTATATATGGGACAAAGGGTGTTTGCCGTCTTGAAGATATTACAAAGCTTCATATGAAGGGGGCGGATTGGAATCGTCTTTACTATGTGCTGACCCCGCTGGGAGATCGAAAAGGTAAGATTTATGTGCCGACCGATAACAGTAAGGTGTTGATGCGCAGTATCATGACGAAAAAGGAAGCAGAGTGTTTGTTGGAGGAAATGCCGCAAATCGAAGCGCTCGGCATTCCAAACGAAAAAGAGCGCGAGGCAAAATACAAGGAAGCGCTGCATACCTGTGATTCCCGTGCCTGGGTGAGTATTATCAAGACACTTTATCTGCGTGGGCAGGAACGTGCGGCGCAGGGTAAGAAGATCACAGCGTTGGACGAGCGGTATATGCGTACGGCAGAGCATGAGCTTTACAGCGAGTTGGCGCTGACGCTTGGCGTATCGAAGGAGCAGCTTGCGAGAGAGCTGCGGGTGCGGCTGGTGCAGAAGTAAGAGGAATGGGGGCAGAAAAAGCTTCTGCACAATGGAAGCATGAACAACGGAATGAAAAAGCAGGAGGGAGACTATGGGCAGAAAAAAGAAAACAGGCATACTCATTGGGGGCGGTCTGCTTGTGGGGTTATGGATGATGGTCAGCGTTGTTTCCGCTTTTACAGGGAATCGTAAAGACAGCGCTGTCATGTGGGTTGGAGAGATCCCTGTTTACGAGGATGAATTTAAGGATTATATGCAGGATGAATATGCTAATACCTGTTCGTATTTTTCAAGGATGTATGGTGCACAGATCGATAAAGATTTCTGGAGTACGGAATTTGACGGAATAACTCCTACAGATTATCTCAAGGAGAAGGCGAAGGAAAAGCTGGTGGAAGAAAAGCTGGTGGAACTGGTAGCGCTTGATATGGGATTAGAGATAGAGACAGATTATGAAAAGAAAAGGAGGGATTGGAAAGAAGCAAACAAAGAAAGGAGTATGCTGGCATCTAGGAATCAACCGGTATATGGTCCCATAGAATTGGAGTGGCGTCAATATAAGATGGATGTACAGGGGAATCTGACGCAGGAAATTAAAAATATACTATATGCCAAGAAATCATTTGGTAAAGCAGAAATAGATGCCTACTATGAGATGCAGAAAGAGAGGCTTTTTAAAAAGCCCGGTGAATATCAGGTGGAATATGTGATGATACCGATTTTGTGGGAGGGGGAGGATCGCAAGGATGAAAAGCAGGACAAGCATGTAAAGGAGATTATGGAAAGCTTTGCGTTTGATGTACAAAAAGGGGAGTTTGCAAAGCTGGCAGAGGAGTATGAGCATACATATCAAAATGACGGATTTTCTTATCATAGCGAGTGGATCGATCAAGATTCCTTAACGAGAGGCAATATGCTGTTTCCGAATGTTTTGCAGGAATTAGAACAGATGCAGGAGGGGGAAGTCAGCGGAGTGATCGAGGAAAGAGGCGCGTACTATATGGTAAGGTGTCAGGACAAAAAAGAAGAAATATATGTCAGCAGAAAGGAGGCGGAGGAAAGTATTAAACGATTGCTGATAGAAGAAGCATATGAAAAAACGTTGTCAGAAAAGGAGGAGGATACAAGGATACAAATGAACGAAAAGGTTTATGAGAGCTTGCAGATCAATACATGAGATACTGCTGTCAAAGGAAAGGAGTAGAGGTATGATGAGGGTAAAAGTAACGGCGATACTGATTATGTTGTTGGCGATTCCTGTTTTCTGTGTGCCGGAACATGCTTTGGCGGAAGAAACAGGTACAACCTATTATGTGGATTCTGCGAATGGGGATGATAATAATAACGGAACCAGTGCAGATACCCCGTGGAAAACATCCAAAAAGGTCAATGAGACAGTTTTTGATCCGGGAGATAAAATCCTGCTCAAGGCGGGAAGCGTTTGGAATGGAGAACGGTTTGCGCCCCAGGGAAACGGTGCGGAAGGAATGCCGATCACGATTGATAAATACGGAGAGGGGAATAAGCCGATACTCAACGGAAACGGAGCAGTCAATGAATGTGTCTATTTGAACAATCAGGAATATTGGGATATTCGCAATCTGGAAATTACCAATGATGCAGAGGTAGACGCAGGAGACCGACGGGGAATTTATGTCCGTGGAGAAAACGGCGGGGAGTTGAACAGCATTCATATCAGCGACTGCGATATTCATGATATTAAGGGCGTTGTCTGGGGAAGTATCAAGGGTCGCGGAGATCAGTATACCTGCGGCGGAATACGCATCTGGATTTATGGAAAGGAATTCTGCAAATTTGACGATTTAAAAATTGAAAATTGTAATTTCTGGCATAGTACGGGAATGGCAATCAATATGCAGTCTGATTATGCTGCAGCAAATTTGAGTGATAATTCCAGAAAATCCACGAACGTAGTGGTTAAAAATGTTTACACAAGCGACATAGGGGCAAGCGCTATTATTATGGGAGACTGTCAGGGTCTTCTGATGGATCATGTGGCAACGATGGACAACGGATTTTATATTGATGATTATGCCATCGGCGTGATGGTGCCCAATTTTGAAATTCGTACTTATGACTGTATTTATCAGTATTGTGAGGTGGCAAGACAGCCGTGGTCCAATGACGGAATGGCATGGGATGTCGATTGGGGAAACGGCGGCACGCATATTTATCAGTATAATTATTCCCATGAGAATCCGAATGGCGTATACATGCTCTGTAATGCAAAGGAGGCATCGCAGGGATGTCAGGTCATTTTCCGTTATAATATCAGCCAAAATGACGGAACCGGAAAGTTCCGTCACTCGATCGGCAGCGGAACGAATGATCTGTTCTATAACAACACAATTTATAATGAAGAAGGCGGGGTAGAAATCAGCGGCGGTCAAGGCTGGAAATTCTATAACAATATCTTTGACGTGACAGGACCTGCAATCTATGGCGATTGTGTTTATGATTATAATTGTTATTATGGAAATGACGGACCTGCGGGGGATGCCAATAAAGTACTGGGTGATCCTAAATTTGCTTATCCGGGTCGTGCAGATGATGGAATTGAGACGGCAGATGCATATAAGCTGCTTGACGGTTCACCCTGTATTGATGCAGGTGTAGAGGTCGAGAACAACGGCGGGTTTGATTTCTTCGGCAATCCGCTCTACAGCGGCAAACCGGACATCGGTGCGCATGAGGTAACAAAGGGTGAGAAGGCGCCGGCAGAGCGTGGAAGCATTATTTCTTATGATGATTTTGAGACAGGAAGCGGAAATGGGCAGTTCCAATATAACGGAAGTTGGAGCAGAGAGATCAAAGCTTTTGGCTACGAAAATGGGATCCATAAATCAAATACGGCAGGGGATACGGCTGTCATTACCTTCAGCGGTACGAAAATCCGCCTTTATGCAACCAAGGATACCGATTATGGAATCGGCGCTGTCTCAATAGACGGAGGAAAAGAAGAACTGGTTGATTTCTATAATCCGGGAACTGATGCAGGATGGATTCCTTCCCAGGATGGCGTTTTGGTTTATACAAGTCCTGAGCTTTCACCGGGAACGCACACCCTTACGTTACGGGTAACGGGAACAAAGGGCGCTTATGCAAGTGATCATTATGTTTCTGTGGATCGTGTACGCGTGGATAACGGAGAGGAGAAGCAAAAGCAGGAGAATATTGCCTTATCCAAGCAGGCGAGCGCAGAGAGCCAACAGGCAGAAAATCCGGCATCTGGTGGCAATGACGGAAATGCCTCTACCAGATGGTGCGCAGACTCCGGTGAGTTTCCACAGACATGGGTGGTGGATTTAGGCAAACCGTATGATCTGACAGGAATTAAGATTTTATGGGAGCAGAGTCAGGCGTATGGTTATAAGATCGACGGCTCCTTAGATAATCAAAGCTGGGAGCAACTCGTTGACCAACGGAATAATACGGCAGTCGCACAGTGCAGTAAAGAAGCGATTTCCGGTAAGGCAAGATATTTAAAGATTACCGTTACGAATGTATCGGGGAATAAGTGGGCAAGCCTGCGGGAGTTTGAGGCTTACGGTGCAGAGGCATCCTAAAGAAAACAGGAAGCAGCCCGGCATAGAATAGACGGTCTCTAACGACACAGGGAAACGGGGATAACATGAAAGAGAACATGTTATCCCCGTTTTTACATCAAAAAACAGAAGTCGTTCACTCCAGACGGAAGCCTTCCGCAAAGAACGCATCACGCAAAGAGAATTGAGAGATGTCGATTTCAATCCGGCTGCCATCCTGGACGAACGGAAGTGTTTCCTTGGTGCGCAGACTGGTGACGGAGTGAATTGGCTGCTCCGCAGAAACAACAAGCTGTGCGGGCAGGATCGGGAAACGGTCGTATAAATAAAATGCATAGATACTGTTTTCCTTTTTGGTATAGGCAAGACGACCGTCAAAATAAGGAGCCTGCACGGTGGTCTGATAAATACCCTCGCCAAAGATGCTCAGCCATTGTCCAAGCTCACGCAGAGCCTGCACCGCAGGAATGGGAAGATTGCCGTCCGGCTGCGGCGGTGTATTCAGCGCAAGGTTTCCGCCTTTGGCGACAACTTCAAGAAGAATATGTACCAGTTCCAAGCCGGACTTGTAGTGATCCTGATAGTGGAAGGAGAAGTAATCTCCGAGGGTGATGCAGGTTTCCCACGGGATGGTAAGCACCTGCGCGGGAATCGTTTTTTCCGGTGTAACAATATTTTCAAACTCTCCGCCGACTGTCCGGTCACAGACAATAAGGTGCGGCTGTGAGGAAGAACGTATTTTAGAAACAATTTCATTGAGGCGGATGTCCTGATCAAAATTATCGGGTCTTACCCAACCGCCGTCTAACCACAGGACATCTACTTTTCCGTAGTTGGTACATAGTTCTGTGATCTGCCGGTGGACATAATCGACATAGGACTCCCAAAGCTCGGGATGCTTCTTGATCTCATAATTGACATTGCGGGTTTTCGCCTCTCCAAAGGCGGGATTCCAATACGCAGGACTGTTCCAATCGGGTTTGGAAAAATAGACGGAGATACCCATTCCGCGCTTTTTAAATTCCCGATATAATGCGCCCGTAATATCAGCGTTCGGATTGCTGTGAAAAGGACAGGACGGATCGGTAATTTTATAATTGGTAGTTTGGGTGTCATACATACAAAAGCCGTCATGATGCTTGGTCGTAAAAAGAAGATACTGGAACCCGCAGTCCTTTGCAAGCTCTGCCCATTGGTCGGGGCGGAATTTTACGGGCTGAAAGGTCTGATTGGCATTTCGATACTGCTGCTTAAACGTTTGTGCGTCTGTCCAGTCTACGTCTTTTCTCGACCAGTGAGCGTCTCCGTCAGAAAGCGGCCATGATTCATAAGTGCCAAGCTGACTGGCAGGAGACCAGTGCATCATAAAGCCAAGCTTTAAGCCCCGAAACCATTCGAGATGTTTGACAACTTCCGGGTTTTGGGGGTAAACATAATTGTCTTTTTCCGTGTAGTCATGCACGCCGTTTGAAATGAGTTCACGTTTCATGATAGAACCTCCTGTTTAAAAAATAAAAAGCTTTTTTTCTTAATCATAACGAATGGAAAAACCGGAGGAAAGTGGAATCATTTTAACTGGTGTGTATTTTATTTTGGTAAGAAATCATATCCATCGTAAGGATCGCAGCCAAACGCCCGGATGCATGTGTGGCAAAATGCAGCCCACTGTTTCCGCCGAAATGAAGCTGTAAGCGTTCGTTGACATTGCGGATACCGAACCCGCCGCTGACTGCCAGCTCTACATCCTCATGGGCAAGATAGCGGTTTAAAAGCGCGGGATCGCAGCCGCTTCCGTTATCGCAGACCTCGATCGTGATCGCATGAGCCGTCTGCCGGATACTTACCGTAATTTGAATGGCGGCATCAGAAAGATAATTACCATGGACAATGGAATTTTCCACAAGCGGCTGCACGGTAAATTTCGGAATATAGATTTCTGCCGATGACAGATCGGGGACGACAAGCAGCTCAATGGAATTGCCGTATCGAACCTGCTGAATGGTAATATACTCCTGAATATTCTGCAGCTCCTGACGCAGTGAAACAAGGCTGTCAGGGGCTGTAATGCTATAACGCATTAAATTAGAGATGGAGGAGACGATGGCGGCGATTTCCTCCTCGTTTTTTGTTAAAGCGATCCAGTTTACGGTGTCCATGGCATTGTAGATAAAGTGAGGATTGATTTGTGCCTGCAGGGCACGCAGCCGATATTCTGTCTGTCTCTCTCCCTGCAGCCGGACATCTTCAATAAGAGCGTTGATGCGGCAGATTAATTTGCCGAAATTTTTCTGGAGGATTTCCATTTCCAGATCCTTTGATACATTTAAGGCATCCAAAGGAAAGCTTCTCGTATCATCAATGGAAGCAACCGCCTCGGAAAATTGGATGAGAGGCTTTGTTATTTTTTTGGAGGCGATATACGCAAGCAGGATCGTAAGTGCAATAAAGGACAGCGAAAATGCAACATAGATGCTGGTGATGCTTTCCACCTGCTCCATAATATCCGAATAGGGTGTAAAAAATACAAGGGAAAGACCGTGGTTCATCGGCTGGTAATAGGTGATATACTCTGTCTGCTCCATGGTAAGCGCAGCGCGGAAGGTAGAAGTGCTGTCTGCCGCATCATCCTGCCGCTGCAGATAGGTCAGTAGATCGCCGGATAAGTCCGGATCGCCGCCGCTTTGATACAATACCTCTGAATGGTCGCGAATCAGCATATAGCCGCTGTTTGGAGTGATGGGAGGCATGGAGAGGATCTGCTCTAATCTGTTTCGCGGTACCTGGATTACGATGACTGCGAGACCGTCCTCATAGAAAGGACCGGTATAATAATTATTTTGAATTTTTCGCGCATAGCAGAACTCGTCGGTGCTCTTATTTACAAACAGATAGGTTTTATCAGAGGAATTTAATGTCTGCCGATACCAGTCTTGGCCCCGGATCTGTCCGTTCGAGTACACATTACTCGAACGTGAGGGCGAGGAGGTGTCTAAGGTTTCCGAAGGAAATACTTCAGCGATCGGCAGCTCGCTGTTTAAAAACAGCGTATTTTGATAGAAGGAATTTCCTTCTCCGGTCTGCAGGGAAAGGTAGTGTGAAAATTGTTTGTAAATGCCGGTGCTGACACCGATTTTTGTCATACTGTCGGTGAGCTCCTGACTTAAGTATTTTCCGATCGCCTCATCCCCCACCAACAATATGGCAGTTTGATCCATGGATTTAAGGAAGCTGTCAATGACATTCCGGTTTAGGGAAATCAAAGTGTTTTGCTCCGCTTCGATCTTGGAAACGAGAGCCTGATACAATAAGCCGTAGATCACGCCATAGGAGAGGAGCAAAACAGTGATAGTTATGGTGAGCAGTGTGACAAATACCTTCTTTTTGATACTCATGGCAATTCTCCTTTGGGCAGCAGTGTATTTTTTTGCAGAGAAAGATTTCGGTACTCGCTGGGGGTCATACCGCATTTACGCTTAAAGAGCCTTGCAAAATACTTTGCGTCCTCGTAACCGGAAAGGATGGCTGCCTCCGCAATGGAATGGGAGGGATCGGCGAGGACCTTTTTTGCATGACTGATGCGCAGTGTGCTGATATAGCTGCTTAGGTTGATCCCGGCGGTCTGTTTAAATACCGTGCTCAAATAGGAAAGAGAAACGTTCATTTTATCCGCAAGTGCAGAGATATTAAGGTCCGGCTCGGTATAATGATTTTCTACATACTCCTTGACATAGGAGGAGATGGAATCAAGATTTTTATTTTTTTGTGTATGTATACTTAAGAGCGTGTCATAGTAGGTGCTGATGAGGTAATTTGCCTTCGCGTCCTTGCCCGGAAGATTCCAGTATTCCTCCATCGCCTTTTCCTTTGAGGCGGCTACAATATCGGGATTAATGTTCAATTCACATAAGTAGAGATAGAGAAAATTTAAAAGCTGGATCCCGTAAGCATTGGAATGATCCTTGGCAAGGCGTTCCTGAAAGTGCGGGGAGCTGAAAAAATCATCAAACATTTTGGTGTCCTGACTTCTTAAAGCAGTCAGAATGGATTCCTCAAAGGTAGGCTTCCAGTTGCTTAAAAATTCTTCCTTATGGTTGTTTCGTTTATGATAAATGCGTTCGAGGATCAGTTGAAGCTCATTGATTTTTTCTTTGGTGATCGGTTTTAGGATATAGTCTGCTACCTGGTATTGAATGGCTTTTTGCGCATACTCGAACTCTCCGTAGCTGGTGAGCAGAATAATCGTAATATCAGGAGCATGTTCATGGATGTGGCGCGCAAGGCTGATGCCATCCATAACAGGCATCTTAATGTCAGAGATTACCACATCCGGTCTGGTACGCAAAAACAGCTCTAACGCTTCGGCGCCATTGCTTGCCGTGGCGGTCAGTCTGCCGTGAAAGGTGTTCCAGTCCAACAGCTTTTTCAATCCTTCCAATACATGTTTGTCATCATCTACAAGCATAATGTTCATCCGAACGCCCTCCGATCCTATTTGATGATTGCAAAGAGAAAATATAAAACTTCTTTTGTATTATTTTACAACAGACATAATCAATTGAAAATAACAAGATAAAAAAAATAAACCTCAGTTAAAAATTGTCTTCTTGTGACTGATACGGGCGGAACTTATAATAAAAGTATCAAACAGCAAGCTGACGTGTGACTTGTGAACCACAGAAAGAATAGAAGGGAGAGGAAGTCATTGAGAAAAAATCAAACCTCTAGCAAAGAAAAGGGGAAATCAGGAAGAAGGATGACCGCCATAAAAAAGAGTATGCCGCTTACGATGATGGCATTACCGGGCATCGTGCTGATGCTCATCTTTAAGTATTTGCCGCTTGGCGGGATTGTACTGGCGTTTAAGCGCTTTAATGTGCGGCAGGGGATTTTCGGAAGTGAGTTTGTCGGATGGAATAACTTTAAGTTTTTGTTTCTGTCCTCCGATGCATGGGTGATCACGCGAAATACACTGCTTTATAATCTTGCTTTTATTGCGCTGGACGTCGTTTTTGCAGTGACGTTTGCCATCATTTTAAATGAGCTTCTGCATAAGAAAAGAGCAAAGCTGTTTCAGAGCATTTATATCGCGCCGTATTTTTTGTCATGGGTTGCCGTATCTTTTGTAGCATATGCGTTTTTGAGCGTGGACAATGGACTTCTTAATCGTTTGCTGATCAGCTTTGGAAAAGATCCGGTAAGCTGGTATGCGGAGAGTAAATGGTGGCCTATCATCATTATTGTTTTTGAGGTATGGAAGACAGTAGGATACTCTACGGTAATGTATATGGGCGCTTTGACGGGGATTCCAAATGATTACTATGAGGCAGCCCTGGTGGACGGAGCAACGAAGTGGCAGCAGATCAGGCATATTACCATTCCCTGTTTGAGAACGATGATGCTGGTATTGGTAACGCTTGCGATCGGAAGGATTTTCTTTTCTGATTTTGGATTGTTTTACCAGTTGCCAAGAAACTCAGGTTCGCTGTTTTCGGTGACGAATGTCATTGATACATATATTTATCGTGCGTTAAAAGAAACGGGAGACATCGGTATGTCGGCGGCAGCCAATTTATATCAGTCGGTAGTAGGCTTTCTTATGGTGCTTGGCGTGAATTTCATCATAAGGAAGGTAGACAAAGAGAGCGCTTTGTTCTAGGAGGGAGGAAATTGAGCATGTGGCAAAGAAAAAAAGAGCAGGAGCATGAAGATTCCTTCAAGGCGAATCAGATTTCCAAGCGGACAAATTTTATTTTGGAGCTTATTATGGGAGTGCTCGCGTTATGTACCGCGCTTCCGGTGGTTCTTGTAGTCATCATCTCCTTTAGCAGTGAGCAGAGCATTTTTGAAAAAGGCTACTCGTTTATACCGTCTGAATTCAGCTTTAAGGGATATGAATTTTTTCTCAAGCTGGGAGACCAGTTGGTAAAATCCTATGGAATTACGATTTTTATTACGGTTGTTGGAACAGCGATCAGCTTAACGGTCACGGCATTATTTGCGTATGTCATTTCAAGATCCGATTACCTGTTTCGGAAACCGTTGACCTTTCTGATGCTTTTTACGATGCTTTTTAATGGGGGAATGGTTCCTACTTATATGATCAATACACAGCTTCTTCATCTGGGAGACAGCATATGGGCGCTGATTTTGCCGATGACGATCAATGCGTATTATATCATTGTGCTGCGTGCTTTTTACCGCAGTATTCCGATGGAAATTATAGAGGCGGCAAGAATAGACGGCGCCAGTGAGTTTTACACCTTTTTGAGGATTGTTTTGCCGTTATCAAAGCCGGGAATCGCAACGATTGGATTATTTACCACGATCACTTACTGGAATGACTGGTTTAGCGGCATGCTTTATATGATGGACACCAAGAAATATCCGGTTCAGACACTGTTATGGAGTATGCAAAACAGCCTTGAGGCAATGAAGGCATCGTCCGCAAATGCATTGGAATATGCGGAGATGGCGAAAAATGCGCCAACCGAAAGCGGGAGAATGGCATTGACGGTATTAGTTATTTTACCGATCCTGCTGGCATATCCGTTTTTTCAGAAATATTTTGTAAAAGGACTTACGATAGGAGGTGTTAAGGGTTAAAGCAGTGATGTATGGTAACAGATCAACAACAAAATCATTAAGAAATGGGGGATGAAGAATGAAAAGAAGAATGGTAAGCGCGCTGTTGACTGTCTGCATGATGGGAACATTATTGACCGGATGCGGCGGGAATGAACAAAGTGCAGGAGAGACGTCTGCAAATGCGGCAAGTGAAACCGGTGGGACCGGCGATGAAGAAATCGTGACCTTAAAATGGTATATGTCTCTGCCCAATGTGGCGGCAGATACAGATCAGGTGATCGCGGCACTCAACGAATACACCAGAGAAAAAATCGGCGTAGAGATCGAGTATATGCCGATGGCAGATTCGGAGTATATGGAAAAGATGCCTACCTATATTAACTCAGGTGAAGATTTTGATATTTGTTTTACTGCAAACTGGTCTACAGATTACCTTCAGTTTGCACAAAGGGATGCATTTTTAGATATTTCGCAACTCCTGCCGGAGTATGGAAAGGAAACATGGGAACTGATTCCTGAGCAGTTATGGAAAGCAGTGACTGTCAATGGGGCAATCTATGGAGTTCCTTCCTATAAGGAGATGGGCAGACAGGGCGGCATCTATGTCAACAGTGAAATGGCAGAAGCGTACGGCATCGACCTGACAAAGATCAAAACATTGGATGACTATACGGAAGTTTTAAAGACGGTATCTGAGAAGTCTAAGGCAGAAAACAAAAAAGTAATTGGAATCAGCGGATTATCGAACGGATTTGGCATTATAACTCCGTACGAGGGGCTGGTAGGAAATAGTCCTGGAGTTTCGGCGGTAGCGGAATACGGACTTTTCACGGATCAGCCGGAGGTATTTAATCAGTATGCATCGCAGGAATACATGGATTACTGCAAAACAGTGTATGAATGGAATAAAGCAGGGTATCTTCCGGCAGATCCGATCAACTACGATCAGGATACGGCAAACAGAGACAATGATTTTGCGAATGGAACGCTGTTTTCCCATATCATCTCTTATGCACCGGGTGCGGCAGAATCAGCAGCAGCTTTGTATGGTCATGAAGTAACCTTTGTTCCGCTGATGACGCCTTTGCTTGAAACAAGAAATGGATTGGGAGGTCTTTTGGCTGTTTCCTCCGGTTCTAAGCATCCCGAAAAGGCAGTTGAATTTTTAAACCTGCTGAATACGGATGAGTATGTGGGAACATTGATCCGCCACGGAATTGAGGGAACTCATTACAGTGCGGTAGGAGATACGCAGGTGGATAAGACAATGGGAGGAACACTGGCGGCTGGGGATAACGGATATGATTATACGTTCGGATGGCAGTTTGGTTCTCCGTTTAACCAGAAGTGGGATATTTCCTATCCTGAAAATATTGAGGATTTATTCCTTGCATATAACGAATCTGCGGTTACAGGTCCTCATATAGGATTTACATTTGATTCTTCCAATGTAAATACAGAGATTTCCGCACTTGCGAATATCGTCGAGGAATATGATGCCGCTTTACAGTCGGGCATGGTGAATCCAGAAGAAAAAGTACCTGAGTTTTTAGATTCGCTAAAAACGAACGGTGTGGACAATTTACTGAAAGAAATACAGACACAGTTGGATGCATGGAAGGCTGACCAGGCATCGGAAGGCTAGTGTGATAAGACCTTGCTGACGCTCAGAGTGAAATCTGAAAGTCAGCGAGGTTTTTTAAGAATTTCATAAAAATACACTTTTGTTCATGGGTACGGAAATTCAGGTGGAAAAGCAATCCGGTATTCTGTTAAAATAGAATACAGAAGAAGTCAGTGTTTCTTGGCAATAAGTGTATATGACGCAGCAGGAGGAAAAACGCATGATAATCCCAAACCACTATGAAAACTTAAATGTTTTACATGAAAATACGATGCCGGCAAGAGCATACTATATCCCTGCCTCAAAAAGGACAGATACCTTGGTTGAGCACAGAGAGGATTCGGACAGAATCCAGATGCTTAGCGGGAACTGGAGGTTTCGATATTATGACAGCATAGATCAGATGAAAGAAGCTTTTTATGAGGAGGGCTATGACAGCTCGGCTTACGATACGATTCCTGTACCGGGGGTTTGGCAGATGTACGGCTATGATGTGCCGCAATATACCAATGTCCGC
>SAMEA3387475__coassemble_1982_pt1 | contig 14659 bp, 13 predicted proteins | sample SAMEA3387475__metabat2_high_PE_013 | metagenome-assembled genome bin SAMEA3387475 (sample SAMEA3387475) | Felis catus | biome: Faeces | place: United Kingdom | collected 2012 | reverse complement strand
GTAGGAATAGTTTGTGATCGTGATGATGTCCGTCCGACCGTCGTCATTGTAGTCCGGAAATGACACCGCATCCACCCCGGCATAGTACTCGACGACCGCACGGATATTATTCTCACGAACCCCGGACAGCGTCTGCAGCACCTCGCCCTTTTTACTGAGCAGCAAAAATGTCACATCCGCCTGCATATTCTGGTCATAGTCCGGCTCATAGGCAGCAAAGACCACATCGCCCAGCCCTGCGACCGTCACGGGAAACGTCTGCTCCGCGATCTGTCCCTCCTCTGTCACCCGGCGGTTTGAGAGAAAACGGTAGCCGTCCCCTCTCTTTTCCACCACTAGCTCATAGTCCGGTCTGCGGTAGGCTGCAATCTCAGTCTCCCCCATGTAGCTCATGTCCTCCTCAAACCGCAGCGTAAATGTTTTCTCATCCGCCGTGGTTCCCGCAGTACAGATAAATTCTTTGTAGTTCGTATCCCCATGCTCCACACAGTAAACGCCTGACTTTTCCAGATACGACCACTCCAGCGGATGGTTCATTTTCTCATAGGGAAGTCCGGTCTTTTCCATCAGAAATGTATTGATCGTTTCCGGCTTGATCGCAAAAATATCCGTATAGATCTCCTCCGCTCCGGTGACAGCCAGATATTCCGCCTTCTCCTCCTCACTTGGCGCTCTGCCGATTCCTGCCCCATTGTAAAATACTTCGCCAAGGTCAATGTCTGCGGGCGTATCATAGACGGAGAGCAGAAAGCCGTAGTTCTCCCGCTCATTGACATAATCCGCAAATGCCTGCAGTTCCTCCGGCGATAGGTTTCTCTCATTTTTGCTCGCACTGTCCCCCGCCGTTTCCTCCGGGATCCTGTCTGCCCCCAGAAATCCGAGCACACTGCTTACCGTCTTGACCGCCAAAGCCGAATCCGCCGTCTGCGACAGCTCCTTCTCCAACACCAGCCTGCCATCCGCGTCTCCGCGGTAAATGCGCACCTCGCTCGCCTTTCCCTCCGCGTCGGTGTCCACGCCGGAATCCTCATCCATCAAATAGCTGCTGATCGTGATGACGTCATTCACTCCGTCCCCGTTGTAGTCCGGAAAAGAAACCGCCTCCACTCCGGCAAATGTGCGGTCGTTCCGGATGTGATCCGCCTCCATGCCATCCAGCACCTGAAGGACCTCATCCCCGCGCCAAACTGCAAAAATGACGTCCATCTTCTCATGTTCCGTGACGTCTGGTGCGTAGGATGCGAATGTCACACTGCCGAGCGGACTCCATTCCACCTGAAAAGTCTGTTCCGCGATCTGTCGCTCCTCCACCAAAAGTTTTTCTGCATCGGACGACGCTGCCCCGTTATCCGCAGCCTCCCCGGCTGCCCCTGCGGAATCTGTCTCCGGCTCTCCTGCTTCACTTCCCGTCTCATTCCCGCACGCTGCCAGCGCCACACACAAAAGCAGCATCCCTCCAAAACACATCCATTTCTTTCTGTTCTCTTTTTTCATCCTGTTTTCCTCCGCTTCCTCTAATGGCTGATATACCTATCCGGATATGGACCCGTCACATCATGTACACTGTCAATTTCATTGTCCAGCGAAACCTCATAGGCAGTGCCATCCTCCATAATGATCTGCCAGGTCTCCGGCATGGCGGAATAAGGCTGCACACACTCTGCAACCTCCTGCCCGTTATAGAGAGCGCTCTGTTTTAAAAACCACTCTGCCCTCTGACTGTCCTCATAATCCGCGAAATCTGCGGGGAGATCATACTGGTACACGGGCGAATACCAGACACGTCTTGCATTCGATACAAACATGGACGGTATCGACACAAACGCCGGATGCTCCTCCACACCGAAGGTTCTGCTGTAAAAAATCCTGCCCGCATCCATATCCTCTTTTGTCATCGCAAACGAAAATCCACCCATGTCATCGTAATAGTAGAAACATTCCTCTACCTTTGTTCCGGTCAGTTCATAGAGCTCTGTGAGCGCTCTCTGGGCGAGCGCCTCCGCCGTCTCCTCCGGCAGCATCTTTGTATCGATGTATTCCGAATCTGCCATGTAATCCGTTACGTACAGATATAGCCTGCTCTCCAAGCCTCCGGTCTCCGGTTCCCCGCTTTCCAACTCTCCGCTTTCCGACAATACCCCCGCAGCCACCGCCACCCCTTTATGGGGCGCGCGTGAATCCTCCGACATCCGCATTTCCAGCACAATACCGACGGATTCGTCCACCCATTTGTCCCCCAGATTCTGATAGAGCATCAGACATTCCTTCCCCTGATGCTGTATAAAATCTGCGTCATACGCCAGACTTCCCCAAAGCACTGTGCCACCGTCCCGAAAGCCGTCCAGATAAAATTCGTCCACTTCCTCCTCCAGTGTGATGACGGTGTCCAGACCGATCTCCCCGCTCGTAAGGTGGAACGTCTGACCACTTTCTCTCTTCGCATAAATATCAAATCCCACCTCATATCCACCGGTATTCCCCGATTGTGCGATGGACTCGGGACAAGGCAGAAGCGCCCTGACATAGCGGTCGTCCACCTTTTCAAACAGAGCGATCTCGCTCATCGCAAAGGGATCCGTGCTCGCCCCATGCGCTCCCACAAACAGGATTTCATTCGTCCCGTCCCCCGTGACGTCGGCAGATGCCAGTTTCAGACCGATAAAAGGATCCTCAAACTCCCCGATTTCCAGCGTGCCGCCTGCGCCAAAATCAATCCGGTACGAGACCGTGTCCTCGGTAACACCCCGGTACACACGGTCCCACGCCCCATCCCCGTCAAAATCGCAGTCACTCCAGGCATTATCCCAGGCAGCACTTTCATCCAGATACCCCTGATACGCAACTGCATCCGCAAAGCTGCCCGCATCCACCGTCTCTGTATCCGTCAGGCTGTCTTCCTCCGCCGTCTTTGGGCTGAAGGTCAGACCTGCCAGAACCAGCGCAAGCACGGTCACAAAAAACAGACTTGCCAGGAACGTGGGGCGCCGATACCGGAGGATGTTTTTGATCCGCTGTCTGATGCTGCTCTCCCCAAACGCCAGCGGGCTGCCACCAACAATCTGCCTGCCGGATGCCAGTGCAAGCAGCGACGCCGAATAATCTTTTTTGACCGCGCCGCCCAGCTTTCGTATCACACTCTCATCGCAGGACATTTCCATATCTCTGCACATCCGGAAAAAAGCCAGCCATATCAGCGGATGAAACCAGTACAGGCAGGTCACCGCAAACGCAAGCTGTTTTACCAGATAGTCACGTCTTTTGATATGCGTTTTTTCATGGAGGAGCACATATTCCCTCTCCGCTCCGCACAGATCCGACGGCAGATAAATGCGTGGGACAAAAAAGCCCAGAACGAAAGGCGTCTGCAAATTTTCCGCCTCATAAATATTGGCTTCCACCTGCCTTGCCTCCGCCAACTGCCGTTTCAGCCGCAAAAGCACGTATCCATTGTATGCGATTAAAAATACCGCTACCAGGATCCAGATCACACCTGCCACAGCCAGGACCACCTGCATGGGATTCACACTGTCTCCCACTGCCGCATCCGGCAGCACCAGCCGGATGCCACTGTTTATGACGGCGTCCACACGCGCCGATCCGCTGGAAATCTCCGGCACTTCCCGCACGCCGATGTCCATTGGGATCACCTGCGCCGGAACTCTCACAAAGCTTAGCACACTCTCTATGGATACCGGGCATACCAGCCGGAACCAGACCACCGCCCACAACACATAAGAATAGATCTTTGGCGCTCTCCGCAAAAACACCCGCAACAGCATCACCACAAGAACACAGTACCCGGCGGTGATGCTCATATTCAACACTTGTAAAAACACCTGCTCCCACGCCTTTATCATCCGTTTTCCTCCCGATAGCTCTCGATCAGCGCCTTCATCTCCTCGATCTGGTCTTCCGTCAGCTTCCTTTTCCCGATAAATGCTGTCAGAAAACGCGGAAGCGAACCGCCAAACGTCTCCTCCACAAACTGCCTGCTCTTGCCCCCGTAAAACTCCTCCCTCGAAAGCTTTGAAGTCACCACCGCGCGCTCATTCTGAAAAATCCCTCGCTCACACAGCTTTTTCAGCACCGTGTAAGTCGTCGATTTCTTCCATCCCAGCCTCTCCTCACATATTTTTACCAGCTCCGTCGAGCCGACCGGCTCCCGCTCCCATATAATATCTGCAAATCTGGCTTCTGTCTCCGCAAGACGGTATTCTGCCATTCTCTCTCCCCCCTCCTCTGTCAGTCTTGCTTTTGTATAACAATATGGGTCTATAAAAAATAGACCTTCCCTTTCATTTGAGTCTACTACTGATAGACCGCACTGTCAATAAAAACGTAAATCATATTTTCAAAAATATTTCACGGAAAAATGTATGGTTCAAAGTATAGATGCGGAAGGCAAAATTCAAATATATCCACAATCGTGCAGAAGAAATTGTGATTGCACAAGATTGGTGCTATAATAAGAAAAAAGTTCCTGCCGGGGCAGCCGCCCCGGTGGTATGGATCTCCAATCGTTTTTGACGAAGGGAAAACACAGTAGAATTAGCAGAACAGTTTAAAAGTCTTTGGGATTATCTTGTTCCCGTATCGGGGAACGCACAGAATGCTCAAGGAAAGGTTATTCGCATTGTAGGAAAAATTTATCATAGGGGAGTTGAACAAAGTAAAAAATTGGAATTGATGGAGATAGTAGATATGACACAAAATGAATTTCTTCAATTGGAAATCGGAACCGTTGTTTCTGCCAGATTTGAAACAGACACATATTTTATAATTTATGATGCAGACCAAATGGGTACAGCGTATAAAGGAAAGAAATATAGGGTCTATGGTGCAAGACAGATAGATTACGATAAAAAGTTTGCCCGAATAGACATCAATAATTGCCAATTCTGGAAAATAGAAGGAAAAAGCAATGCCTTTAAGTTGGAGGAATAACAAACCATGTATTATATTAATTTCAGTTTAGACAATCTTACCGACTGTATTTTTTATCCTGATTTAATTACTTTGGACTTTAACGCTACTTTGGAACAAATTGCTGATAAAATAATTGCAGATAGGAAATGAACTTGTCGCTTTGAAATTTCAACTAAATAACCACAGCAAAACCGCTGCTACATGAACATCATCTGAACTTCAAGCATAAGTGAGTGGAAATCCCAGACGCTCGTCGGTTTCCATTCATATTCGCTCTATCGCACCCAGTTAGAACTGTGCGTTCAAAGAGGTGTTTCATGGGTACAAGTTTCAAAGATTGAGCGCACGGTAAGCCGTCTTTTCCCGGTCAAAAACTGCTTAAAAAGCCAAAGAAACGGATTTTTCTGTGCATAGACCAAGGGCGTCGCTCAATCATCTAATTTGATGATTTTGCGATACCCCTTCTCGTCTGATCCGCCTACAGAAAAAATATTTCTGATATGTCAGGAAATCGTTAATTTATCTCTTTTAATAATTCTGATAACCAACTTCCTGCAGTCTGGCATCCTTTGCCACGACCTGTTCTTTTAATTCTTCAGAATATTCTTTTAATTTTTGCAAAATTGAATCATCTGATGTTGCAAGAATTTTCGCTGCAAGTAATCCTGCATTTGCACCGCCATTGATCGCAACGGTCGCCACCGGAATACCCGACGGCATCTGTACGATCGAATACAAGGAATCACGTCCGCCAAGTGACGTCGTGTGCATCGGGATTCCAATGACCGGCATCGGAAAGATTGCCGCGCACATTCCCGGCAGATGCGCCGCCATGCCGGCGCCCGCGATGATCACCTTAAAGCCACGCTCCTCCGCACTCTTTGCATACTCAAAAAATACATCCGGCTCACGGTGTGCGGAAATAATCTTCATCTCATAACTGATGCCGAGCTTTTCTAAAATATCCGCTGCCTTTGCCATAACCGGCATATCCGAATCGCTTCCCATTACAATACCAACCTTTGCCATAATGATACTCCTTTTCTGTCTGTTCTTACTTTTTCACTTATCGTTCCAACGGCTCATTGAGCTGCTCTGTACCCTCCAGCACAAATTTGCCGCCTGAAATAATATCAATTTCCTTTCCATCTTTACAGATCGCCGTAATCTTGTCAAGCTCATCATACGGAATCGTAATATCGGTATGACAATTCAGATAAGCCTTCTGCGCCTCGCCGGCATCCTCTGCCTTTCGCAGGGCAGACACCGCGTTCTCCCTTGCCACGATTGCTTTTCCGTCCGGATTGTAGGAAATATTATCCTCCTCATGACTGTAACAGGTATCGCCGACTGCAAAATGCGGCCCCGTCTTTTCTGCGATCAAAATCGGCAGCTTGTCTGCAATATGAAAATCTCTTGCCATCCGGTACGCTGTCGTATTTGTTCCGATTGCAAATTCTCCCATCGGAAGTGTGTCATGATGCTTTAGGAGATTATCACGGATATATTTTTGATTTTCTTCCTCCTCCGCAAAATTCGTGCAGGTGTAAGAGGAAATCATACCGTCCTTAAAATCAATCTCCAGATTCTCATATTTTAACTCATGCAGATAGACCTGACTGACAAACAGCTTTCCGTTTGTTCCCTCAAGAACCGGAGAAGTAAAGACTTCCCCCACCGGAATATTAACGTCTGCCACACAGTTTTCAAATGCCGTCTCTTTCTTAGGATCCTTTAGTTTCCAAATATTGACATATAAGTCTGTTTTATTTGTTCCCCGTCCGGTAATATGCACCCGCTCCGCCTGATCTAACACATCTATCATGATCTGCTGCATCTTTTGGTAGAGAGCATAATCTAAAGTATTGATCTTTACCGTTTCCTCAAAAATCTCCTCGAACTGCGTGCCAATCGCCGGTACCGGATAAGCGATGATCGTAAAACTGCGCTCCTCTCCTTTGATGTATTTGTTGGTAATCTGCCCTGCCTGACTCATCTCATAGACACAGAGCTGCTGCTGTTTCTGATCATAATGAAGCGCTTCCTTCTTCGTCTCCGGCGAAAACGGTTCTTCCCCAAATACCTCTATCACAGCCGGCCCCGCCATGCCCGACGCAAGAAGCTTTTCCTCCTCAAAATATGTCTTTCTGACCTCTAAGCACCGCTCTACATACGCTTTATCTATATAGTACGCACGATCCTCCTTGTGGTCATATTCAAACTGCTTGTTCGCTGCCGTCCCTGTCGCTGCCATTGTTGGCTTCAAGCCCATTTTTTCAAAATTGCGGATAGCTGCACGGACCATGCGCTCAAAGCCGATCGGATAACGCACCTGAACGACCTTCTTTTTGCTAATATCCTTGCCCGTCACCTCAAAACCGATACGATACCCCTCTGTATAGGTATCTGCCATCGCCTGAATTTTTTCCTCCGGCAGACGGTTTAAAAATTCTGCCATCACAATCTCATTCTCTCCGATATATGCGCCATAGCGGTACAGATAAGAGGTATCCGTCAAATCTGCTCCCATCACGATCTCGGTCTCAAAATTCTCTCCAGGATTGATCTGTCTGCGAATGCTCTCCTCCTGAAAAATTTCGCTGTAGTCGTGAAAATACCAATAAAAAATCTGCGACAGCTCTTTTCCCCGATCCGTTCCCTGCGTATAGTCTTCCTCTCTTGCCCAATCCTCAAAGGTATTGTAGACCTCCACAAACAGCTCCATTGCAATCGTAAGACGGAGAAGATTGCCTCTGAACACCTCGCGGATACTCTCCCTAAGATGCGCTGCCATTAAGCAAAGCGGCTCTCCAAGCTCCCTGCCAAACACTTTGATGGCATATGCCGGATTCGCATAGCTGCTCTGATATGCCTCCGGCAGAATATCCTCATAAAGCTTGAAATTCTGCTGCTTTAGCTCTGTGGCGCTTTTTCTGTCCGCCTCCTTCTTATCCCTGTCCTTTTTATCCCTGTAAAGCCTTGCCAGCATCAGCAAAAATGCCGCATTTTTTTGAAAATAATCAGCAAACTGCTCTTTTGTTTCCGCCTTGCTGCAAATCTGCGCGATCCGCTCCTCCATCAGTTCAAACCGTTCTTCTGCCTGATGATTCAATTCCTCATATATCTCACTGTATCCCACTTGTCTCTCCATTCCTCCTATTCCTCTAATAGCTTTCCCTCTGCCGCATTCTTTTCAATCAGCCCTTTCGCATACGCCCAAAGCTCATCAGACCCTTCCTTTGTATGCGCATTTCTTTCCATCACCTGGGACTTCTTCACACCATGCTCCATCCAGGACCTTCCGCCCGATGCGTCATTGAGCAGAAGCGGCTGAACCTTATCAAGCGTATTCGCAAATTTTGCCTCTGCCGTCTCCATCGCCTCAAACTCGTCCCAAAGCGCACGGTATTCCGCCGCCTGCTCTTTTGGAAGCAATCCAAAAATACGGTCTGCCGCCTTTATCTCACGCGCACGCTTCGTCTTATTTCCCTCTGTATCATAGGCGTAGGTGTCGCCCGCATCAATCTCAACCACATCATGCAAGAGCACCATCTTCATCGTTTTTAATACATCAATTTCTTCCTTTGCATAATCGGCAAGCACAAATGCCATCAGCGCCAAATGCCACGAATGCTCGGCATCATTTTCCTTCCGGCTCCCATCCGCCAGATATGTCTGCCGTCCAATCTTTTTTATCTTATCCAGTTCCATAATAAAAGCGATCTGCTTTTGAAAATCATTCATCGCAATTTCCTCCTCTGTCAGCCTGCCATACCTGCGGCATAAAGCGCTACCCAGATGCCGACTGCGCAAAAAGAAACGACCGTTGAAACATAGGGAAATAGTTTGAAGGAATTTTCCTCCCGCAGACTTCTGATCGCGATTACAAGTGCAACAATCCCAAGCAGCATTGCCGCCACACCTGCACTTCCCAGATACATACTTCCGTTTCCCTGTTTCCAAAATGAGTTCATGACAACCGCTGCCAGCACTGCCAGTGACAGTACCGCTAACAACAGCGCAGCGATTCCTCGCTTGGACTGTGTTTTTTCCGTAAACTTATAATCTCTCCTCCGGCGTTTTCTCACCCTTATTCCCCCACAAGATTCTTTTTCCTAACCAATAAACAAAAAATCCAATGATCCCGCCTAACGTATTTAGCAGCAGATCATCTACATCGAAGCTTCCAACTTTCGCCACCAACTGTAATAATTCTACCAAAAGGCTGAGTTCAAAGCTATAGTATGCCGTAAACCAGAATTTTCTGCAGCGTGTGGAAAAAACAGGCAGAAATATACCAAACGGCACAAACGCGGCGACATTTCCTACAATATTCAAAAGCACGGTTCCCGTACCAAGTCTCTTATGATACCGGATAAATCTTCCGATTTCCTTAAACGGTACAAGATTATAATGATAGGTGCGCTCGCTGTAGGTGCGCCCAAGCTCCTCCGAAAAAAAGAGGAAATAAAATAACACGGTAAAATATAAGATAAATAATCCAATCGCCAGCAAGCGGCGTCTTTTCTTACTCACAGCCATACTGCCTGTAATATTCGTCGATCGCTTCCTTTATCCCATCGTCGATAACGACTCTGCCATGACACGGACGGTTGTACAAATGCTCTACCACCTCATCCATCGTCACGATCGCGTTTGCCGCAAAGCCATATCGCTCCTGCACTTCCTCAAGCGCGCTCTTGTCACCGCCAAGCCCTTTTTCCATACGGTTTAAGGAAACCATCAGACCTATGATCGCAACGTCTGCCGCCCCCTTCACCTTTGGAACCGTCTCCTCCATCGACTTGCCGGAGGTCGTTACATCTTCGATCATAACAACTCTGTCGCCATCCTTTAAGCTGCTTCCAAGAAAGCCACCCTTATCCGCACCGTGATCCTTTTCCTCCTTGCGGTCAGAGCAGTAACGGATCTCTTTTCCGTATAATTTACTATAAGCAACCGCTGTCACAACACTGATCGGAATTCCCTTGTACGCCGGACCAAACAGCACATCAAAGTCATCTCCATACGTCTGGTGGATTGCCTTCGCATAGTACTCGCCGAGACGCATCAACTGGCTGCCCGTGACATATGCGCCCGCATTCATAAAAAACGGGGACTTTCTGCCGCTTTTTAGTGTAAACTCTCCAAACTTAAGCACATCGCTCTCTACCATAAATTCGATAAATTCCTGCTTGTATGCTTCCATCCTCTCTCAAACCTCCGTTTTGTGGGCTTTTAACACTTTCATTTTTATCAATCTTATCATACCCTATTCATATTTTCAATTCTGGAAATGATCGAATATCAGAGAACCTGATCCTAACAGCAGCCCTCCAAAAACACGAGATACCTTTTTGTTTGAACCTCTGTTCCCTGTATGATAGAATGATTTTGTATCATTGAAAAGAAAGCAGGATGTGATTTTCCGATGATCAGATGCCCTCTCGTACACAAGGAGGGTGATGCCCGATGAACACAATGGAGGTTCTGACTTTATTGTTAGTAATTTTTGCGGCTCTGTCTTACATATATAGTCATAATAACAAAAAGAAATAGCATCCCAGACCGTCCAAAGTTGAGGATGCTATTCTTATAATTCATTTTCTTACTGAGGGCAATCGGAAATCAGTTCCGATCACCTTTCTGAGTAGATTATGCACCAGACCGTTTGAGAAATCAAGCGGTCTGCTTAACATAAGCGCAGCTCGCAAACATTCAAATCATACGACAGGCGCCTTACTCAGAGCCTTACAGATCATTTCCCAAATCATTTTTTGCTCATTGGAATTAAAAACGCTCGTAAGCTTTTGCGCTATTTCTTGAAAATATTTTCTTTTAGGAAGTCTTACAATATCTTTTCGTAACAAATCTCCTTCGGCTCTGTATTTGGCTTTAACTTACCTTTGGTCTTAAATCCATGCTTTTCATAGAATAACCTTGCTCTTGTATTATCTTCAAAAACCCAAAGCATAACTTTTGAATAGCCCGCATTTGCAATATCATGAAGTACCGTATCCAGCATTTTGCTGCCATAACCTTTTCGCCATTGATTCTGCAGACTATGTATGCAAATAAGTTCGGCATATCCATCCATATCACGTTCACGAGTAGTATCCCACCATGCAATACAATGAGGCATCCCTTTAGCTTTTAGTAAATATCCATTTCCGATATTCTGTTCCAACAAACGACGGTACATTGCAATTGCTTTATCAATTTGTGTGCATTTTTGCAGAACATCACCATTTAAAATATCTTTAAATCCTGCCTTCCAACTTTCCGTCTGTATATATGCCAATACTTCTTCATCGCCCAATTTAACCCGCTCAATCGTATATTCCATATTTTTACCTCTATATTTTACCACGAAAAAAATCACTTGGCGTCTTTTTCTCATCAGCCCAATGCCGCTCATCATAGCAGTCTGCCTGTCCCTGATATACAAAGAAAGTGCGCTTACCTCTAACACACCGCGCCCACCAGTTCCTTTAGGCTCTCTACCTGATAGCGCTCCATATAGCTTTGGATACCGTCCACGATTTCCTTGGCGGCGTGCGGGTTTGTAAAGTTTACCGTTCCCACAGAAACAGCCGTCGCACCCGCAAGGATCATCTCAATCGCATCCTCCGCCGTCATAATTCCCCCCATGCCGATGATCGGAATCGAAACTGCCTGTGCCGACTGGTACACCATACGAACCGCCACCGGATGAACCGCAGGTCCTGACAGTCCTCCGGTGCGGTTTGCCAGTGCAAAGCACCTTCTGTGAATGTCAATCTTCATCCCTGTGATCGTATTGATCATGGAGAGCGCATCCGCACCTCCTGTCTCCGCCGCGCGCGCCATCTCCGTAATATCAGTCACATTCGGTGACAGCTTCATAATGACCGGCTGCTTCGCATGACGCTTGATCTCTCTTGTGATCGCCTCCACCGTCTGCGGAGTCTGACCAAACGAGATCCCTCCCTCCTTCACATTCGGGCAGGAAATATTGATCTCAAGCAAATCTACGGGCTGATCCCAAAGACGCTCCACAACCGCGACATACTCCTCCGTCGTATGTCCGCAGACATTGACGATGATCTTCGTATCAAATCTCTTTAAAAACGGAATATCCCTCTCAATAAACAAATCAATGCCCGGATTCTGGAGACCGATCGCATTTAACATCCCACCGTACACCTCCGCCACACGCGGCGTCGGATTACCCTCCCACGGCACGTTTGCAACGCCCTTCGTCACGACTGCACCAAGCTTGTTTAAATCCACAAACTCTGCGTATTCCTCCCCGGATCCAAACGTTCCTGATGCTGTCATCACGGGATTCTTGAACTTCACTCCGCACAAATCAACGCTCATATCCATCAGAACTCCACCTCCTCGGCACGAAATACCGGTCCCTCTTTGCAGACCCTCTTATTTTTTACATTGGAGTGCGCATCCTTCTCCTTTGACCGGCATACGCAGGCAAGGCAGGCGCCAATTCCGCACGCCATACGCTCCTCCATCGAAATCCAGCACTCGATATGGTTCTCCGCGGCATAGTCCTTTAATGCGCGAAGCATCGGTGTCGGTCCGCAGGCATAGATGACATCGGCATGCAGATCATTTGCCCGTATGGCATCCAGAACATTTCCCACTGTCCCAACACTGCCGTCCTCCGTCGCCACAAAGACTTCCCCGTATGCTCTCAGCTCGTCTGCTAAAAAAAGCTCTCTGTCACGGTAGCCCAGCACAATCTGTTTCTCACAATCAAGCTGCTTTGCCAGCTCAAGCATCGGCGGGATTCCGATGCCTCCTCCGATCAAAAATGCTTTTTTCTTGCCCGTCACAAAGCCATTGCCAAGCGGTCCGACCACCTTGACGTGCGCTCCTGCGCGCAGTCTTGAAAACTCCTCTGTTCCCTCACCCACAACGCGATATACAAGACGGATCCCGCCATTTTCCCTGTCGATCTCACAGATGCTGATCGGTCTTGGAAGCAGTCTGCTCCCATCATTGCAATAAACCGACACAAATTGCCCCGGTCCGGCATGCGCAGCAAGCTGCTCTGTTTTCAGCCAAAGACTGTATATCTCTGATGCGATCTCCTCCTGCCGGATGACGCACGCCAATTCTTCAAACCTCTCTGCCATCTCTGCCCTTACATCCTTTCCGCCTTTTCTTCATAGACTACGCTGCCGTCCACCACAGTCGCGCGCACTTTTCCTGTCACCCTTCTTCCGTGAAACGGCGTATTTTTCCCCTTGCTCGCAAAGGTATTCTTATCAATGGTATATGTCTCATTTACATCAAGGATCACAATATCTGCCGCTTTCCCCGGTTCAATGTCCCCCTTGTCCAGCCCAAGAATCCGCGCCGGATTATAGCTCATTTTTTCCGCCATCTGCATCGGCGTCAGATAGCCCCCAAGCACAAGCTCCGTATATGTAAGACCTGCCGCCGTCTCAAGTCCGACAATTCCAAACGGCGCCTTCTTCATAGAGGTATTTTTCTCCTCAAAGGTATGCGGCGCATGATCCGTTGCGATAACATCCATGATATTATCACGCAGCCCCTCCTTAAGCGCCTGTACATCTTCTCTGCTCCGAAGCGGCGGATTCATCTTAAAATTCGTATCTGCGTCCGCTTCGATCGCCACCTTATTCTCCGCATCCACCGTCGGCTCAATTTTACGAATATCATCAGAGGTCAAGATAAAATGGTGCGGACAAACCTCTGCCGTCACGGAAATCCCTTCCAGCTTTGCGCGCTCCACCATCGTCACCGAATTTTTTGTAGAGCAGTGACATAAATGAAGTTTGACTCCTGTATCGCGGCAGAGCATAATATCGCGCGCCACGATCACATCCTCCACAGAGTTTGTGATTCCCTTTAGCCCAAGCTCTTTTGCATGCGCATCCTCATTCATTACGCCGCCGTTTGCCAGATCCCTATCCTCACAATGCGCCATCACCACAAGAGAGCGCTCCGCCGCCTTAAGCATCGCCTTTCGGTAGAGCTCCGCGTTCATAACAGATTTGCCGTCCTCACTGATCGCATAAATTCCGGCATCCGCCATTCCGTCAATATCAGCCAGCTCCTCACCCTTTTGTCCCTTCGTGATCGCTCCCACCTGAAGCACATGAACAACGCCAACCGCCTTCGCCTTATTGTGCACATAATTGACCACATCCGCATGATCTGCTACCGGCTTTGTGTTTGGCATTGCAAGAATTGTCGTAAACCCGCCATGCGCCGCCGCACGGCAGCCTGTTTCGATCGTCTCCTTCTGCTCAAAGCCCGGATCGCGCAGATGTACATGCAGGTCAATAAATCCCGGCATCACAAGACAGCCGGACGCGTCAATCGTCCGGTCTGCCTGCCCTTCTATCCCCTGTTCCAATCTCGTTACTACTCCATCCTCTACCAGAACATCTAAAAGCTCGTCTGTATCGGTCGCCGGATTGATCACCCGACCTCCCTTGATCAATAATCTCATGCCATCCTCCTTATAATTTTCCATAAAGCTCCATCGGCACATATGCCTTGATTACAATACCGTCCGCACCGTATTCCTCGGCAAGCAGTTCCCCCTGTTTGCGGATCTGCTGAATAATTCCTGCATTATCATAAGAAATCGTACGTTCCACAAGCACTTTATCCTCTCGAAGCAAACCGGCAAGCAGCTCTTTTAGCTCCTCTAAGCCGCTGCCCTCTCTTGCAGAAATACAAAGCGTTCGATCCGCCC
>SAMEA3387475__coassemble_1861_pt1 | contig 15823 bp, 11 predicted proteins | sample SAMEA3387475__metabat2_high_PE_013 | metagenome-assembled genome bin SAMEA3387475 (sample SAMEA3387475) | Felis catus | biome: Faeces | place: United Kingdom | collected 2012 | reverse complement strand
ACCTTCATCCCGTTGATGGACGCCGCAAATTCACTTGGATTTGTTGTTAAAATAAAAATGATTCCCAGCGGGATTGCCGCACAGTACTTAAATGTTTTGGTAAACTGGTACAACAGCTGCTCCGCAGTGATCACATAGCGGTCGGTCATATGTAAAAGCACATGCTTCGTACCGTAAAGCTCCACGCCGTACTGCGGTGCGAATAAATATGTGAGAAAAAAATTCAGCGCCAGAAATGCCAGTACATAATAGAGCATCAGTTTGATCTGCGAAAATTTAATTTCCGAAAAACCTAGTACTACAAAGGAAAAAATCATGATTCCCACACTGATCCGAATATCATATGCATACATTGCCGAAAAGGTCAGGAACAAAAAACACAACAGCTTCGTCGCACCGGAGAGGTTATAAATGTAATTATCGCGTTCCACATAATCAAACAGCTTAGCTTTCATTCCGGTACACCTCCCTTTCGTAGTCAATAAAATGCTGCACAAAATCATGCGGGTTTTCCACCCCTGCTGCGATGGCAAACTCGTATAAGCTGGTCAGCTTCAGGTTTGCTTTTTCCGCAATTTCTTTGTTCGTCAGAATATCCACTGCCGTGCTGTCACCGATCTTCTCTCCGTCACAGATCACGATCGCATGCGGCGTATATTCGAGCATCAGGTGCATGTCATGTGTGATCAGAATAATCGTGACCCCCTGTGCGTTTAAACTCTTTAAAAATTTCATGATTTCTGTGTAATGGCGGTAATCCTGTCCGGCTGTCGGTTCGTCTAAAATCAGCACTTTCGGATTCATGACAAGCATGGACGCGATCGTGACGCGTTTTTTCTGACCGTAGCTCAACGCCGCCACCGGCCATTTGCGGAATGCATAGAGACCGCAGATTTTAAGCGCGTGCTCTACACGTTCTTTGATTTCTTCTTCGTCTGAACCAAGAATACGCAGTCCCAATGCCACTTCATCATAAATCATCGGTTTGCATATCATCTGGTTCGGGTTCTGCATCACATAGCTGATATACTTCGAGCGTTCCTTGATGGTCTGGCCTTTTAATGATTTTCCCTCAAAACAGATGTCTCCCTGATCTTCTTTTACGAAACCGCAGATAACCTTTGCCAGCGTACTTTTTCCGGCTCCGTTTGTACCGACAATGCTGACCATTTCGCCTGCCTTAATCGAAAAATTAATGTCTTTTAAAATTTTCCTGTGTTTATCGTACTGAAAATGCAGATTTTTTGCGCTTAAGATTTCTTTTTCCGCTTCTTTTTCATGGGGAACGCTTTCTTTACTCCACGCCCTCACTTTTTCCCGCAGCTTATCATCCATCACGAGGGTTTCCAGTCTGCCGGCATGCATTTCTTTTGTCACGGAAATTCCCGCATAACGCATGGCCGTTACATAAAGCGGTTCCCGGATGCCAAGCTCCGTCAAAATGCCTTTTTCCATCAGCTCATCCGGTGTGCAGTCTGCCGCAATCCGCCCGTTTGATACCACGATGATCCTGTCTACATCACGGTAAAGCACATCCTCCAGACGGTGTTCAATGATAACCACTGTTTTTTTCTGCTCTTTGGAAACGCGGTCGATCAAATCTATCGCCGTTTTTCCCGTTGCCGGATCAAGATTGGCAAGCGGCTCGTCAAACAGTAAAACATCAACGTCATCTACTAATATGCCCGCAAACGCAACACGCTGTTTCTGTCCGCCCGACAGTTCAAACGGGGAGGATTTGAGCAGGTTTCCCATGTCTACCATGTCCGCAACTCTCTGAACGGTTTCCTTCATTTTTGACTGTTCCACACAGTCATTTTCCAGTGCAAATGCAATGTCTTCCCCCACACACAGACCTACAAACTGCCCGTCTGCATCCTGTAAAACCGTTCCCACTTTTTTTGACAGATCAAAAATACTCATCCCAGAGGTTTTTTGTCCGGAAATCGAAAGGTTTCCTTTGATCTCGCCCTTATACGCATGTGGGATCAATCCGTTTATACAATGTCCCAGCGTGCTTTTCCCACTTCCGCTCGGTCCGACGATCAGTATTTTTTCACCCTCATAAATCTCAAGATTAATGTCATGGAGCGTTGGTTCTGCCTGCGTGAAATATTGAAAACTGAAATTTTCAAATTTGATTACGGCATTTTTTTCCATCTCATTCCTCATTTCTATTCATAAATCAGCTTCGGCGCTTTGCGGATCGTCAATTTCCAATTTGTTCCCGTTCCGATATTATAGGCGCGTGAGAAGCTGCCCCGATTGATGGCAACTGCCATGCAGTCAAGACTGTTGACATACACCAACGGCTCGCCGACATAAACATCCGCAAAGCTCTTTGCATAGGTCAGAATATTTTTATAAAGCGTACGCGTTTCGTTTTCGATTTCGATTTCTACACGTCCCCCGTGTTTGATCCCGAGCTTCAAGAATGTTTCACGGCTGATGTTTGTCCAAAGGCTTCCGAATCGAACGTCTAAAACGTCAATCGTTCCTTTGACCTTCTCGCCGTCATAAACCGCCTCAACCGTCGGCAGCTCGATCACACTGTCTACCGGAACCTCCGGTCCTACTCCTGTAAAATCAATAACTCCTGCGGCAAGTCTCGCTCCCGTGTACACATACACGTCTCTGCCGTGGAACGTATAGCTCTCTCCCGAATTCGGCAGACGGTTTACATTCTCATCAATGATGCGCGCGCTTTTGATCCCAATGATCTTTTTGATATGTGTCAATGTTCCGTTATCCGGTGTAATGATGTACTGTCCGGTCAAGGTTTCGACTGCAATGCTTCTTCTTGTGGATCCGACCCCCGGGTCTACAACACTGACAAATACGGTGCCCTCCGGCCAATAGGCAACGGTCTGGATCAAACGGTAAGAGGCTTCCCAGATGTCATACTGCGGAATTTCATGGGTTAAGTCTGCCACCTTTAATTCCTGATCTACGCTGTATGCAACGCCATACATTGCGCTGACTGCACCATCACAGGTGCCAAAATCGGTTTGCAATACAAGTGCTTTTTTCATTCTGTTTTCTCTCCTGTCAGCTAAGCCAAAAACAACGGAAGCGCTGCACGGCTTGCTTGTTTAGTATAATAGGGAATTTTCGTGCTGTCAATTTGTGAACTGGGAAAACACGATTATGATTTCTTCCATATACAAGAATTTTTTTCAAAAAAATGCGCATGATAGTCATAGATTATGCCAAAACAGGAGGATTCTCATGAACAAAAAAACTACGCTTCCCACATGCAACGAGCACGGTTATTTTGAGATACGGCTCGAAAGCATCGGCGGACTTGGTGCGAATCTCTGCGGGAAAATGCTCGGCGAGCTCGGAGCTCTTACGCTGTCTCTAAACTCCTTAAGCTTTTCCAGCTATGGATCCGAAAAACGCGGTTCACCCGTCAAAGCTTATATTCGCTGGTGTGAAAGCGAAAAACCGCTTCGTGTGAACAGTCCCGTCACGCATCCGCACATCCTTGCCATTTTTCACGAGGGATTGATCGGTACTTATCCGGTGCTTGACGGCGTCTCTGTCGATACAAAAATCATATTAAACACGTCGCTCTCCCCCGAGGAAGCCGCTGAAAAATACCATATCACAATGGGCGAGCTTTACTGTCTGGATGCGCTTTCCTTCGCAATGGAATCGAAATCCCGCATCAATATGGTAATGCTTGGCGCGATCGCGAAAGCCTCCGGCTTTATCGCCCTTGACGATGCGAAGCAGATCTGCCGCGATTCTATCGGAAAGAAATATCCGGCGTTAATCGACGCAAACCTGACCGGTGTGGAGCTTGGCTACACGCGCCTGGCCAAAGCCGAAACAGAACGCAATGTAGAGCCGCTTGAAAAAAGCGGGAGCGAACAATTTGTATGGGGCTATGACAACGCACCGATCGGCGGCGTCAATCCGCGGATCGGAAGCACGGTTTCCAATAATCTTTCTCCTTCCAGAGAAGGCTATATTCCTCTCTTTATTCAGGAAAAATGCATCAACTGCGGGCTGTGCGACTCCACCTGTCCGGATATGGTATTCCAATTTGCCCCCGGCGTCTACAAAGGAAAGGAATGTATGGTCAATCAGGGCGTAGACTACTATCACTGCAAGGGCTGTCTGCGCTGTGTGGAGGTCTGTCCGACCAATGCGCTCGTCATGGCATTGGAAAAGGATCATCCAAAAAAGCCATATTTTGTTCCCAATCAGCATCTGCTGCCGGACGCGATCACCTACCAGAAAACCGGAGCCAATTCATGGATCACCAGCGACTCGTATCTTGATGAAAAACGCCCGGACGGCGGCGTTGTATAGCAGACACCTTTGGGCAGCTTATCTTTCACGCAGTTATTTGTTTCTTGGCGAAAACAAATAGCTTTTATGGCAAACGCAAATTTGATATTTAACCGCAGATCGCTCAGAAATGAGGATGAAGGAGCGCAGTGCAGGATCCGAGATCAGGCTCGCGTTTTTTCACGCAAAATCGCTTCGGAATGGAGAATGAAAATGGAAGAACAAAAAGTAATGTATGACAGCGGCAACGAGCTTGCCGCTTACGCTGCAAAGCAGATCAATTATCATGTGATGGGCTATTACCCGATCACCCCCTCGACCCAGATTGCAGAAAACCTAGACGTCATGCGTGCCGAGGGAAAGCATGACATTCTGCTGATCGCCGCAGAGGGTGAGCACAGCGCCGCCGGCATCTGCTATGGCGCTTCTGCCGGCGGCGGCAGAGTCTTTAACGCTACAAGCGCAAACGGTCTTTTGTATGCGCTGGAGCAGTTTCCGGTGCAGTCCGGCACCCGTATGCCAATGGTGATGAATATTGCCTGCCGCACAATTTCCGGACCTCTTTGTATCAAGGGCGACCACAGTGACGTCATGTATATGCTCAACACCGGATGGATCATTTTATTTGCCGATGAACCGCAGAAGGTCTATGATTTTAACCTGCTCGCCCTAAAGCTTGCCGAGCTGGTGCGTCTGCCCGTCGCAGTCGCCTTTGACGGCTTTTTTACAAGCCACCAGAAGCGCAAATGTCTTGTTTTTGCAGACGATGAGGTAGTCTCACGCTACATCGGACCAAAGCTATCCAGCGACAACCCGAACACCTCCGCCTTTGCAAAGGAATGCTCCACGGGAGAAAACTGCTTCGCGAGCGTCTTGGATCTGGAACACCCTGTCTCCATCGGCTCTTACATGAATGAGCCGGATGTGACAAACAACCGCTATCAGCTCCACCTTGCCATGGAGGAGGCGCGCAAAAAGCTCCCCGGACTTTTTGATGAATACAAGGAGCTCTCCGGCAGAACGCTCTCCTTCTTGGGAAGCTATCAGGCAGACGATGCAGAAATCCTTCTCTTTGTGCTTGGCTCGTCCTACTACACTGCGATGGAGGCTGTCGATACGCTCCGCCGCGAAGGGATCAAGGCAGGCGTCATCACGCTCTATGTGCTGCGTCCGTTCCCGGCTAAGGAGCTGCGCGCACTCTGCAGACATGCAAAGACCATCCTTGTCGCCGACCGCCAGGACAGCTACGGCGCAGGCGGCGGAAATATGACGCTTGAAATACGCGCCGCACTTCAGGAGCTTGGCGGTACGCCGCGCATTCTCTCCCGCATCTATGGGCTCGGCGGTATGGACTTTTTTGTGGAGGATGCCATCGCGCTCTTTCGGGAATGTCTGACAGAAACTGCTGCCGATTTTGATTACTACGGCGTGACGCTCGGAACCTCCGATCCTGCGAAAACGCAGCCACAATATTTTAAACCGATTACAGAGGAGGAATCCAAAAAGGGTATCACTACCTGCGTCTTTGACGAGGCAGCCGGAAAAATGGTCGTAACAGGCGGCGCGTTAAAGGACACGACAGGAATGCCTATGCGCATCGCCCCGGGGCACGGCGCATGTCCGGGCTGCGGCATCCCCGTCAATCTGAACCTGTTGCTTAAGGGTATCGAAGGAAATGTCGTGATACTTTTTCAAACCGGCTGCGGCATGGTCGTGACGACGGGCTATCCAAAAACTGCATTCCGCATCCCTTATCTGCACAATCTGTTCCAGAACGGAGCGGCAACGTTAAGCGGCGTCGTTGAGGTCTTTCACCAGAAACAAAAACGCGGGGAATATCCGGACGGGCAGATTACTTTTATCATGGTCAGCGGAGACGGAGGTATGGACATCGGCATGGGCTCCGCACTTGGCACGGCACTGCGCGGGCACTGCATGATCATTTTTGAATATGACAACGGCGGTTATATGAATACCGGTTATCAGCTTTCCTATTCTACGCCGATGGGCGCGCGCAGCTCCACCTCCCATGTCGGAAAAACCCAGTATGGAAAATCATTTTTCCACAAGGATACGCCGGAGCTTATGGCGGCGACGCACATCCCTTATATCGCAACGGCTGCGGAGTCAAATCCTTCGGATTTTATCCGCAAGGCTGCAAAAGCCGCCGCCTATTCCAGAGAGTTTGGAACTGCCTATCTGAAGGCACTTTCCGCCTGCCCGCTCAACTGGAATGATAAGCCGAATTTGGAGCGCAGTGTCATCGCTGCCGCCGTGGACTGCTGCTATTTCCCTCTTTATGAGATTGAGCGCGGCATTACCTCCTTAACCTACAACCCAAAAGAAAAAAATAAGCAGATTCCAGTCACGGAATGGCTTGGCATGATGGGACGCACAAAGCATCTTTTAAAAGAGGAGTACCGCCCGATCACAGAGGAGATCCAAGCGGAGATCGACCGGCGCTTTGCACGATTATGCGCACGCGCCGAGCACCCGCTGCTGTAACATTTTCTACAATTTTAAAATACGTTTCAGAATGGAGATATTTATGTCAGTAAATTTTAAAGACAGCGTTACTAGAGAAAACCTGATGCGGGCATTTGCCGGAGAAAGTCAGGCAAGAAACCGCTATACCATCGCCGCCGGCGTTGCAAGGCAGCAAAAGCTTCCTGTGGTTCAGGCGGTCTTTACCTTCACCGCCAATCAGGAGCGCGAACACGCGGCAATTTTTTACCAACATCTAAGTGAACTTGCCGAAACCTCGATCCACATCGACGGCTCCTACCCTGTTGACATCAGCAAGGATGTGGCAAAACTCCTGCGTTTTGCCCAGCATAATGAATATGAGGAGCACGATGATGTGTATCTTCATTTTGCCCAAAAAGCAAGAGAGGAGGGTTTCCAGAAAGTGGCAACTTCTTTTCAGATGATTGCCGACATTGAGAAAACACACGGAGACCGTTTTGGTCTGTTTGCAGACCTTCTGGAGCGCGAACAATTATTTGTCTCCGATGTGGAAACCTCATGGATGTGCTTAGAATGCGGCTATATTCACCGTGGAACCTCCGTTCCAAAGGAATGCCCCGTATGTCACCACGACCGCGGATATTTTATCCGGCTGGAGCTTGCACCGTATACAAGCTGCGGTTCTTCCTCGCTCCTGTAAAAATTCCCATACTCATATCTTGCACTGATCACGCTATGCTAAGAAACAGCACGCTTCGCCAAAGACTCTTATGTCAATCTAATAGGAGGGACGAATCCAAGCCCGATTCGTCCCTCCTTCTTTATCGCTGCATTGACAGCGCTCTTACCCGATGCATCAGAAATACTCCGTGCGCGGTCATCCTGTTCCGCCACACCTTTTTTCTACTGATAATAAAGCGCTTCCCTTCTGCACTGTTCAATTTTATTTAAAACCACATCTTGATTGTACCGGTGAATCTTGATCTTTGTCTCATAAATGCTCTCATCTTCCGCACCAAGCGTCTGTCCGCCCGCATCATCATAAATAATTTCCGGCACCGATAAGGTCAAAACAGAACAAAAATCCTGCATCACACCCGCAGGATCAATGTGGCAGACAACCGTCTCCTTCTCCTCACTCGTCTGCCGGTACTGCTCCGCCGCCAGCTCTATCTGCTCCTGTGACTCATCCGAGGTCTGGAGCCGCTTATAATTCTTATAATAATCCTCCAGCATCTGGATACGTCTGCGGTTTTGTTTCTCCATATATTCCGTTGTAAATTCATAGGAAATCTCCTGTAAATTTCCCTGCTGCTCTAAGCGGATGTCTAAAATGTCATCATCGTCATACGGCAGATCGGTAATCTGTGAAAAATATGGAATGCTGTCGTCTTCCTCCTCTAAAAGCTCCCACTCACCGCTCCATTCCACATATTGATATACTGACTCCCCATCACAAAACTTCTTCAAATAACGCCTTGTGCCGTCCTCGTCCGTAATATAATACTCTCCAACCCAGCTTCCGCTTAAGGTATCTGCCCAAATGACCGCTTTCTCACTTTTTGAGGCTCCCTTTTCTGACAAGATATTTTCATAAGAAAATTCCAGATTATCGGTACGACGCAATTCCCGCATAGCTCCCTGAAGCATGGCAAGCTCTGTACTGCTTACGCTGCCATCCAAAACGGCTGATACAAGCAGCGTAACCCCAAATGCCATGACCACGACTATACGGAACTTTCTCTTTTCCATTGCATCCCCCTTCCTTCTATATCAGCCCAAGCTTCACAAACGCATGATAAAGTCCGTCCTCTCCAATAGCGTCCGTCACCATATCCGCCCGCTTCTTCACATCCAAAAGCGCGTTCCCCATCGCAACACCAACACCTGCGTACTCCATCATTTGAAGGTCATTCGGACCGTCCCCGATCGCTATCGAATCCTCGCGGCTCATTCCGACATAATTCAAATAGCGTTCCATTCCGGTTGCTTTGTGGATCCCATTGATTCCGATCTCTCCCGCATACTCGTCGATTCCTTCCATACTGAATGCAATCGTGTCAAAATACGGCTCTAAATCTGCCTGTATCTTAGCCAGCGGAAACGGCGATTGATAATAAATGATCTTTTCATTATGACTATTCTTCCACGGTTCCTCCGTTAAATGCATATTTCCCAGCAACCTTTTTAGCCGGCTTTCACTCATACCGAACTCACGATAAAGCTCTATGATACCCTCAAAGCTCCGCTGATTTAATACGATCCCGTCATCTGCCTGATAGCAATATAAAAACCCGTTTTTCTCCAGATACTCAAAGCTTTTCTTTCCATGCTCCTCGTCAATGTAGGCATGATAAATTTCCTTCCCCTCCGCCTCAACAAACGCGCCTGCTGCCCCTATGATCCCCGAAAATCCAAGGTCTATCAGTTCATCATAAATCTGAAAACGGCTTCTGCCGCTGCAGATCACCAATTTGTGACCATTTTCTGCTGCCCGGTGAAGCGCCTCTTTGGTAGAAGCCGGAATCCTCCCCGAGAAATCCACCATTGTTCCATCTATATCCAAAAATACGATCTTCTGTTTCATATCTGCACTTCTTCCTTGTCATCCTTTACCTTTGTTTCTGCTATCACTATCATACCATTATTTATAGAAAAAAGAAACGGCAGTTTTGGGCAAATCTCCAAAACCACCGCTTCTTTTTTATTCTTACTGACGGATATCTACATATCCAGTCCTTAGCGCATTCTCACTAAATTCATAACAACTGCCTATCGTATCCAGATTCAGATATAACAGATCCAGCTCATCCGCAGGCACCAGCCATGCCATATGCACCGTCACCGTCTCCCCCGGCTGTATGGAAGAAATATAATTATTCCCCCGCTCGCCGCCGTGCACGTCGTAATACCACATTTCCCTGAATGCCGCGTTTCCGGCATATGTGATGTCATCCCATGCGCCATCCTCCGGCTGTTTCCATGAATGCAGACGCATTTCGTCTCCATGTTCCTGAATTTTCATCAGACTGCCCCAAAACAGTACATTTGTAAGCTCCTCGTTTCCGGCATTGGTATAACCAACCGTCACATACACAAGCTTCTGCTCTACGCTCTCCGTGTTCACGACCTCTGTGACGCTGTCCACTCCGTCGCCGTATTTTACATACTGGCGCTCTGCTGGAAGCAGCTTCCCGTCTGCATCCGTCTCGTTTTGCAGACTTTCTTTAAAATCTTCACCCATCAGAGACAGATCCAGCGCATCCACATCATCCAGAACCTCTACCTTCTGCACGCATGCCTTCCACTCATCTTCCGTCGGCATATTGCTGACATATCCCGTCAGCCCAAAGCTCTCGCCGATTTTGTGCGTATTTTTCATCTCCTCTTTCGGGATTGCTGTCAGGCTTCCCTCGGTATTGTATACAAATTCTCTCTGACTTTGTACATAATCGCTCCAGCTCATACAATCAACGATTGCTTCACTCTCCGTCCCCTCCTGTGCCGGAAGTAACCGGATACCCTCAGCGATTTTAAACGCCTCCTCTTTGGAAACATCGGCGGCAACGCACATCTCCATGATATAGTGTACATCCGCATACATAACGTAAATCCGCTGGTTAAACGCTTTGTCATCCCCCGTGAAATTATTTAAAAGCATATACACTGCATTCCGCCCTCCGATCTGACATTCTTCCATCTCTGTCACATCCTTCGTCAGCATTTCAAAATCACTCTCCCCGGTATCGATCTCATAAAAGAAAATTGACAAGCCTCCCCGATTAGGTGAATCCTCATAGCTGTATTCTTGTTTCTCAACCTCGACCATTCCCTCCGGCAGATAACTAAGCTCCATCGTAACCTTCGGAATCTCTATGTTTCCTTCTATGATTTTCTGCTCCGTATTTCCCTCTATAGTCGTGTGCACCCCGTAATTGCCCACACGTTCATTGTGCATCTGGTACAAAGCCCCTGCAAACACGGTTGTCCCCAGCATCAGCGCCGCTGCCACAGAAGCCACGAGCATCCGCTTTGCCATTCGTCTGCTTCTCCGTCGCTGTACGGTTTCTGTAAACCGTACCGTCTCTGTTCCCTTTGTCTGCTTCGCCACTTCCTTTTCTATCATCGTACGCATCTCGTCCGGCATCTTTGGAAATTCCCGCTTCATATCCTCTAATCTCATACCGTTACCTCCGTCAAATCTTGCTTTAACCTTGCCCGCGCCCGTGCCAGCCTGCTTTTGACTGCACTCTCACTCGTCTCCATCAGCTCCGCGATCTCTTTTACGCTGTAACCCTCCATATAGTAAAGCGCTACGGACAGCCGCTGTTCCTTCGGAAGCCTGCTGACAGCCTCGTACAGATCTGAATAGTCCTGTGTGCTCTCTGCTTCCTCCTCTGGTGCATAGTCCTCAATGGAAACCACACGTTTTTCTTTCCGCATGATCGTATAACACTCATTGATCACAATCCGCACCAGCCATGTTTTTGCATAGGAATCCCTCCGCAGAGTGTGCAGGCTGGAAAATGCCTTCACGATCGCCTCCTGTATCGCATCTGCACAGTCCGCGTCGCTGCGCAAAAGCGTCTTTGCCACACGGTACATCGTGTCCTCCGATGCGAGGATCAGTTGTCCCAATTGTTCTTTTTTCATAAGTATCCTTTCCGCCGGCCTCCTGTCGTAATTCGCGCGATAACAGTTTTTCTCCTGCTTATATAGATTAGATGCATGAACCGGCAAAATGGTCGCAGAATATTAGGAGATATTTTTCTTTTTGGAAAATCATTGACAAATCGCACCCATATGTCTATAATACCCTTAATTGAAGCAGACGCAAGGCTTTGACGGGAAGAAGTAGGAATAAGCGGAACAGACAGAAAGCAACCGGCTGATGAGAGGTGCATGGAAAGCTTATGACGAATACATCCCTGAGCTTCACACCGAATTCGGTTTTCCGATAGTAGGCTGTGACGTAGTGGCGCACGTTACACGCGCCGGAGTGTTGTCGGACACTCGCAGAGGCAGGCAGCGCGAGCTGCTTGTGAACAAAGGTGGTAACACGATGGCAGATACCCTCGTCCTTTTTTAGGACGGGGTTTTTTTATTTTATAGGGAGCAAAGCTTCCTATAAAATAAAACCCGCCGGGGGATCGCACTGCGGCGAAATGGAATTTCGTCGCTAAAGCGCCCCGCCGCAGGCGGAAAGTTTCGCAAGCAAAACTTTTTTATTTTCAGGAAAAAGGAGAGACAATATGACATTATACGAAGAATTAGTTGCCCGCGGTCTGATCGCGCAGGTAACAGACGAGGAAGAAATCAAAGAACTCATCAACAACGGAAAAGCCACTTTTTACATTGGCTTTGACCCGACTGCCGACAGCCTTCATGTCGGTCATTTCATGGCGCTTTGCCTGATGAAACGTCTCCAGATGGCAGGAAACAGACCCATCGCCCTGATCGGCGGCGGCACCGGAATGATCGGCGACCCGTCCGGACGCACCGACATGCGCCAGATGATGACGCCGGAGACGATCCAGCACAACTGCGACTGCTTCAAGAAACAGATGAGCCGCTTTATCGACTTTTCCGAGGGAAAAGCGCTGATGGTGAACAATGCCGACTGGCTGATGGACTTAAACTATATCGACGTGCTGCGTGAGGTCGGACCACACTTCTCCGTCAACCGTATGCTGACTGCTGAGTGCTACAAGCAGCGTATGGAAAAGGGATTAAGCTTCTTAGAATTTAACTACATGATCATGCAGAGCTACGATTTCTATGTCCTCTACCAGAAATACGGCTGCAACATGGAGTTCGGCGGCGACGACCAGTGGAGCAATATGCTCGGCGGCACGGAGCTCATCCGCCGCAAGCTCGGCAAGGACGCATATGCCATGACCATCAATCTGCTGTTAAACTCCGAAGGCAAGAAGATGGGAAAAACCCAGTCCGGCGCTGTCTGGCTTGATCCGAACAAGACCACACCGTTTGATTTCTTCCAGTACTGGAGAAACGTCTCGGACGCAGACGTCCTGAAATGTATCCGTATGCTGACCTTCCTTCCGCTAGGGGAAATTGACGCGATGGAAAGCTGGGAGGGCGCGCAGCTCAATCAGGCAAAAGAAATCTTAGCTTACGAGCTGACCAAGCTTGTACACGGCGAGGAGGAGGCAGAAAAAGCAAAGGAAACCTCTCATGCACTTTTTGCCGGAGGCGGTGATTCCGCGAATATGCCGACAGTCGAGCTGACCGCAGAGGATTTTGCCGAGCGCGACATGGATATTATGGCAGTGCTCGTCCGCACAGGGCTCGACAAGACGCGTTCCGATGCGCGCCGCGCAGTCGAGCAGGGCGGCGTCACCGTAAACGACGAGAAGGTTACCGATGTGAAAACCACTTACAACGCTGATTTCTTCCGAGGAGACGGCGTGGTCGTAAAGCGCGGCAAGAAAAAATTTGTAAAGGTTCTTATGAAATAGATCACATCTGTTCTGTGTGCCGTCTGCTCATCGCAGGCGGCATATAGAACTCATTTTTTATACACTGTAAAATTTCTGGTTTTTGCTCTTTGGAGAATCCGGCTTTGTCATTTTAAGCATCCCTCTCTCCAACAGCGGATTGATATAATTCTGCGATGCATAGTAAATTGTGGAAATACCAAGAAAATCTGCGATTTCTTTTCTGGAGCGCTCCTCTCTGCAAAATTCCAGCAGCGCCTCCTGCGATCTGTTTATTACAGCTTTCTGCTCCGTCTCCTCCTCATTATAAAAGGTGACTACAAATTCGTTTCTGGAATCCGCAAATACAGCTTCCCGCAATCCCGCCTCCCGCAGCTCCCGCTGGATCGTCGGAATCCCGGAATAGCGGTTCTCCGTGATACCCAGTGTCTCTAACGCGCGCGCCAGCACGGGATTTCTCGTGTCCGGCTGCATTTTTCCCAGTGTGTCAAGCGTCATCCTTCCATACAAGCCTCCCGGATTGTGAATCTCGATCCGGTTCTTGTACATGATGATCTCAATAGGCATCGCCTCCGTGTGCATACTGTAATCACGGTGGATAAGCGCATTTAACACAGCTTCGCGCAGCGCTACCACCGGATATTCTGTTTTGTCATTTCTCTCTCCTGTGATGGAATCAATAATGGTCTGCACTCTCATATTTTTCATCAAAAATTTCATGCTCTGCCCCAGCATCTCATCAATCGTTCCCTCGATACGCATATTGTCAAGAAATCTTGCTCCCTGCTCCGAAATCTCTCCTTTTTCATAACCGGGAACCACCATCGCGTTGATCGTGTACTGCGGATAAAACATCTGCGGATAGAGAGAAAATAACAGCGTGCATACCAGCGTCGGCTTTCCGTCTATACACATATTTAAAAACCGTTCGATCTGTTCATTTGGCAGCTTTGAAAGTCTCGGATTGTTCTCCGTAATCCTGCCTATATATTCCGCAAGCCTTGCGGTATCAATCGTTGACATATCAGCGCGCTCATTGATCCGAATGTCATCCTGATATTTTTTTCGGAATGCCTCGTAGCTGTAAATTTCATAGTCGCTCATCGGCTCATCAGAATCCCCCGCACGGACATAAGAGCCCTTGGTCCGTCCAACACCCCCGTAATAGCATGGACGCTCCGTAATATCAATGCCCGGAATCTCTGCGCTGACCACACTTTTATCCTCGATCATCACAGAAGTAAAAACAGGTCTTACCACAGGAACCATCTGCTTGCACTGCTCATTCACCTTTTTTTGCAGATCCTGCATATCATAAACTCCGGCAATCCTATAATCCTCTTTCTCATCTATGCCAAAAAGAATAATTCCACCCATATCCTGATTGGAAAAAGACGACAAGGTATCATATAGGCGTTTCGGACATCCTTCTCCAGCGGTTTTTAATTCCAACGTCTGCATTTCACATTTCATTTTCTGTACTTTTCTCACAAACTCCCGCAATTCCAACTCCGTCATTTCTTTTGCCTCCTTTGCTAAAGTTTATGTTATTTCTATATTTTAATACATTCCGGCAAAAAATCAAACATCTATTTTGCTAAAATTTTGGTTATTTGCTTTTTTACTTTGTTTATTCGATAATTTATTTTGGTTGTTTGCTAAAATTTAGGTTATTTACTATTTTTCTTTGCTTGTTTCTTTGCTTGTTTGCTTTTTCAAAAATATTGACAACTTCCATTTTTCCTATCTATAATATCCTTAAAACAATAATTTACTACAGGAGATTTATTCTATGAACATAAAACAAATCTATGCTGCTTACTGGAGTCCCACCGGAAATACCAGAAAAATTGCAAGGATGCTTGCCGGCGAATTAGCGGAAGAATTAGACTGCCCGATGGAGCTTCTCGATTTTACGCTGCCAAAGGCGAGAGAATCCGCTCTAACATTTTCGTCCGGGGACCTCGTCGTCTTTTGTACTCCGACCTATGCCGGAAAAGTGCCGAATAAAATATTGCCCTATATCCAGGAGCAGGTTCTGGGAAACGGAGCGCTTGCAATTCCTGTCGTCACTTTCGGAAACCGCAATTTTGACAACTCCCTGGCAGAACTAAGTGTTACGCTTAAAAAGAATGACTTTCAGCTTGTCGCTGCGGCAGCATTTGCATGCCGCCATGCGTTTACGGACGAGCTTGCTTTCGGACGTCCCGATACCGAGGATGAAACCGAACTAAAAGATTTTGCAAAAAAAGCAGCCTGCAAAATCAGGGAGTCAGAGGGTGTGCCGCTTGCACCTGAAATCCCCGGCGACAGCGACGCCCCCTACTATATCCCAAAAGGCGTTGACGGTCAGCCGGTTCAGTTTTTAAAGGCGAAGCCGCAAACAGATTTATCAAAATGTACGAACTGCGGTGCCTGTGCAAGACAATGTCCTATGGGCGCGATCGACCTAAAAAATGTTGCGAACACACCGGGAACCTGTATCAAATGCCAGCGCTGTGTGCGCATCTGCACCAAACACGCCAAGTATTTTGATGATAAGGCATTTTTATCTCATGTTGCCATGCTGGAGGAAAACTTCTCTGAACCAAAGGAAAATC
>SAMEA3387475__coassemble_1858_pt1 | contig 15885 bp, 17 predicted proteins | sample SAMEA3387475__metabat2_high_PE_013 | metagenome-assembled genome bin SAMEA3387475 (sample SAMEA3387475) | Felis catus | biome: Faeces | place: United Kingdom | collected 2012 | reverse complement strand
ATGCCTCAATGAGTATAGCTATTCAGAGACGCATTGCATCGACTTTATCGGCAGACTGGAACTGCCGAATGTCACGAAGATTGCGGAGCATATGCGTATGACGCGCGGGGCGATCAGCAAGATGACAAAAAAGCTGCTTGCAAAAGGCATGATTGAGAAATATACGCTTGAGACGAACAAAAAGGAGATTTATTTCCGGCTGACAGAGCAGGGGAAGCTTGTATTTGAGGAACATGCGAAGCGGCACAGGCTCTGGGAAAAGCGTGATATGGAATTTCTGGCGCGCTATCCAAAGGAAGAAATTGCAACTGTTTATACATTTATGCAGGAGTTTAATGCTTATCTGGAGGAACAGATCCAGCAGCTTGCATAGGAAAGAGTGGCGGAAGCAGCAGCCGGTTATCTTATCTGCCGCAGTGCGATTTCCCGCAGAGTGTTTTTAAGCGATAGGAAATGAGATGCTTTCTGGAATAAAAGCCCGGCAGAGCCGGGCTTAAACTATAGGTCTTAGAGAACTGTTACAGTAATGGAAGGCTTTTCGGTTTCGCTGTCCGCTGGCGGTGCAGACGGGGTGCCGGCGGAAGCTTCCGACGAGACGAATTGCTCGGCAAATGAACGGAGTGTATCTGCATGGAGAGTTCCCGCGGAAAGAAGATTGCTTAGAGATTCCTTTAAATCACTCTTATTCTCCGTATGAAAATAGGAAAGCACCTTCTGCACATAATTTTGTGTTTCCGTAAAAGGGGGAATACCGCCGTAGCTGTCGACATTGCTGCTGCCGGCATTATAGGCGGCAAGTGCAAGCGAGGTATTTCCGTTATATTTGTCTAAGAGCTGTGAGATATACTTTGCACCGCCCATGATGTTCTCACGGACGTCATAGGAATTGATAACGCCAAGCGCAGCGGCGGTAGCGGGCATGAGCTGCATCATGCCGACGGCACCGGCAGAGCTTACAGCGTTTGGATCAAAGCCGGATTCCGCGCGTGCGATGGAGGTTAAAAGGTTGACAGACACGCCGAAGGCATCTCCCGCTTCTTTAAAAATGGCATACAGATCAGGCGGGCATTCGCTAAGCGGCGCAGAAGCCGTACTGCTATAAGAGGCGGACGCGTTGCTTAGGGCTGTGGAGAAATTTGCCGCTGCCGCACGGGCAGCCTTCTCCTCCTCCAACGCGCGTGCGCGTTCGATTGCAGCAGTATTTATCTGATCAACAAATGCCTGATTGTGGTAAGGCAAAACAGTAATGCTCATGAGAAGCTCCTTTATCATTGAAAATCAATAGAAATACACATAACTATTACGAGTATAGCACAATTTGAGGAAATGGGAAAGAGGGAAATGGAGGGAAATATGAAAAAAGAGACGTTTGTAACGAAGGAACAGTTAGAGGAGATCGTAAAAAAATATCCGACACCGTTTCACCTGTATGATGAAAAGGGCATTCGCGAGAACGCAAGGGCGGTGAAGGAGGCATTTGCATGGAATCCGGGATTTCGGGAATATTTTGCGGTCAAGGCGACGCCGAACCCGTATATTCTGAATATTTTAAAGGAATACGGCTGCGGCTGCGACTGCGCCTCCCTCACGGAGCTGATGCTGGCGGATTCACAGGGGTTTGACGGGGAGCACATTATGTTTTCGTCAAATGATACGCCGGCAGAGGAATTTGTGCTTGCAGATCGGTTGGGCGCGATCATCAATCTCGACGATTTCACCCATATTGAGTTTCTGGAAAAGACGATCGGGAGGATTCCTTTGACGATTAGCTGCCGCTACAATCCGGGCGGGGTGTTTAAGATGAGCAACGGCATTATGGATAATCCCGGGGATGCAAAATACGGGTTTACACATGAGCAGATCATTGAGGGATTCCGACTTCTAAAGGAAAAGGGTGCAAAATATTTTGGAGTTCACGCATTTTTAGCGAGTAACACGGTGACAAATGAATATTACCCGAAGCTTGCGCGCCAGCTTTTTGAGCTTGTTGTCGAATTAAAGGAAAAGACGGGCTGCGACATCCGGTTTATCAATCTCTCCGGCGGCGTGGGAATCCCGTATACTCCCGAGCAGACGCCGAATGATATTCGTGTGATCGGTGAGGGCGTGCGCGTGGCGTTTGAGGAAATCTTAGTACCTGCCGGACTTGGAAATGTGGCGATTTATACGGAGATGGGACGCTTTATGCTAGGACCGTACGGCTGTCTTGTGACGCGCGCGATTCACGAGAAGCACACACATAAGGAGTACATCGGCGTGGACGCCTGCGCAGTCAATCTGATGCGTCCGGCAATTTACGGCGCATACCACCACATCACCGTGATGGGAAAGGAGGATGCACCCTGCGATCGCAAATATGACGTGACGGGCTCGCTCTGTGAGAACTGTGACAAATTTGCCGTGGACCGGATGCTGCCGGAGATTGCGATGGGCGACCTTCTGGTCATTCATGACACGGGCGCGCACGGCTTTTCCATGGGATATAACTATAACGGAAAGCTCCGCTCGGCGGAGGTGCTCCTAAGGGAGGACGGTTCGACACAGTTGATCCGCCGTGCCGAGACACCGGAGGATTATTTTCGGACATTCGATTGCTTTGATATTTTAAAGGATATGAATTGGGAGCAGACAAAAGCCTAGGTGAGACTTATAAGAATGGAGGAATTATATCATATGCAGACAAAAAGCTATGTGGATTATATTGTAGAGGAGACAAAGAAATTATTGGCAATTGACAGTCCGAGCGGCTTTACAAAAGCTGCCGCAGACTATGTCATTAAGGAGTACCGGGCGCTTGGATATGAGCCGAAACAGACGGTAAAGGGCGGAGTGCTGATCGCGATCGGCGGCACAGATCAAGAGAATGCCGTGCTGCTGGAGGCGCATATGGATACGCTTGGCGCGATGGTCTGTGAGATCGGGGCGAACGGAAGGCTGAAGGTAACGCCGATCGGAGGCTTGAACGCCAATAATGCGGAGGCAGAGAACTGTCGTATTTATGCACGCTTTGGCGAGGTTTTCGAGGGAACGATGCAGTTGATCGATGCATCGGTGCATGTAAACGGTGATTATAATGAAAAAAAGCGTACCTTTGATCATATGGAGGTCGTGCTTGACGAGAAGGTGCATACGGCGGAAGATGTAAAAAAGCTTGGGATCATGGTCGGAGATTTTGTCTGCTTTAACCCGCGCACGATAGTGACCGGGTCAGGCTATATCAAAAGCCGGTTTTTGGATGATAAGCTAAGCGTCGGTATTTTGCTCGGCTATGCGAAATATTTAAAGGAGGAGCATGTGACGCCGGAGCGTATGATCTATCAGCACATTACTGTTTATGAGGAGGTTGGTCACGGCGGCGCGGCGTCTATTCCAGCGGGGGTGACAGAGGTTCTCTCGGTAGATATGGGGTGCGTCGGCGAGGGGCTCTCCTGCGAGGAGACGCAGGTTTCCATTTGCGCAAAAGACAGCCGCGGACCGTACAGCTACGAGGTCGTGACCGGATTGATCCGTGCGGCAAAGGAGGCGGGGGTTGATTTTGCGGTAGATGTGTATCCTTACTACGGCTCGGACGCTGATGTCGCGCTGACCGCAGGCTATGATGTTCGTCACGGTCTGATCGGCGCGGGCGTGTACGCTTCGCATGGTTACGAGAGAAGTCATATCGATGGGGTGAAAAATACATTTTTACTGCTTAAGTCATATTTGGGATAATGCCGGATTAAAGAAAACTTAATAATTTCATAGGATTATCTTCCTTGTCAATGCGGATCTCCCATGCTATATTAGCTGTACTAAAAGAAATAGTACAGTTGGTACAGATAGGAGGTCCGGTTTGATTCAATTAAATTATCGGGATGCAAAGCCGATCTATGAGCAGATCAAGGATGGTCTGCGCAAGCTGATCGTCTCCAATTCTCTTTCTGCCAATGAGAAGCTGCCAAGTGTGCGCGAGATGGCGTCCCGTCTGGCGATCAATCCGAATACGATTCAAAGGGCGTATCATGATCTTGAGAACGAGGGCTATGTGTATTCAGTTGCGGGCAGGGGAACCTTTGTTGCTGAGCATAAGGGACGTTTTGCGGAAAGGGCGGATGAACTGTTGGAGAGCTTTGATGAGATCGTTGAGGAGCTTTGCTTCCTTTCGGTCAAGAAAAAAGAGCTCATTGAACGGATCGATCATTTGACAGAGGAGGGAGAGCGGGCATGATAGAGGTAAATGGCTTAAAAAAGTCATTTGACGGCTTTTTGGCGTTATCCGGCGTGGATATGCATGTGAAAAAGGGGGCAATTTACGGTCTGGTAGGTCCAAACGGCGCGGGAAAGTCGACCCTGATCCGGCACTTGACGGGAATTTACAGACCGGATGAGGGGGAGGTCCTGGTCTGCGGCAGACCGGTATTTGAAAACAGACAGATCAAGGCACAGATGGCATATATACCGGATGACCTGTTTTATTTTATGCAGGCGGCCCCCATGGAGATGAAACGCTTTTACGAGGGAATTTATCCGGAGTTTGACGCAAAGCTTTTCTATCGCTTGCAGGAATTTTTTCCGGGTATCGATGTAAAGAGAAATATCCGTAGACTCTCAAAGGGGATGCAAAAGCAGGTTGCCTTTTGGCTTGCAATCTGCTGTAAGCCAAAGCTTATGATTTTGGATGAGCCGGTGGACGGACTCGACCCTGTGATGCGGCGGCAGATTTGGAGCATGATTTTGTCTGAGGTGGCGGAGCATGAGATGACGGTTTTGGTGTCCTCCCATAATCTAAGAGAGCTTGAGGATGTGTGCGACCATGTGGGGATTATGCATCGGGGGAGTATCTGGATCGAGCGCTCGCTCAGCGATCTTCAGGGAAGTGTTTCCAAGCTTCAGGTGGCAAGTACAAGCGGAATGCCAAAGCTTCCCGAACATTTTCAGGTACTGCACATGGCAAATACGGGACGTGTCTATACGATGATCGTCAAGGGAGACCCAAAGGAGGCGGCGCGGGCGCTGGCAGAAAGCGGGACTGCACTTGTGGATATTCTGCCGCTGACACTGGAGGAAATATTTATCTATGAAATGGGAGGTGCAGATTATGAAGTCAAAGATATTCTTCTTTAACCGCACCATATTTAAAAAGAATCTGGTACATTTCTGGCCTCTGTGGGCGGCATATTTTGGAATTTTGTTTCTTCTGATGCCGTTTGCCACATGGCAGATGGGAACGAGCCAGTGGTATAGGGAAAATTACGGCAACTCAGAATGGATGCATATGATCATAGAAAATGCGGTCAAGATGCAGATTTCTCCGATCTTTATTTTCGTTGCCGCAGGCGTTATGGCGCTTGCCGTATTTTCTTATCTGTATGCAGCGAAAAATGCGAATATGATGCACGCCCTTCCGGTAAACCGTCTGGAGCTTTATGTGACAAATTATTTATCGGGGCTTTCGTTTCTGTTTTTCCCGCAGCTTATCACGTTCTTTTTGACGATACTGGTGGCGCTGTCAAATGAGATCACCTGTATCCAGTATCTGTTTACCGGACTACTTGTCCAGATGGGACTTTCGTTTTTTGCATATTCGCTCGCGGTCTTTGTAGCGATGTTTACCGGACAGATTCTGGCGATGCCGGCGTATTATCTGGTTGTAAATTACCTCTATGTCAGCGGCATGTTTATGGTAAACAGTATTACGGATCTGTTAAATTACGGTGTTGAGGACAGGCTGCACGCGGGGCGGACGGCGATGCTGTCGCCGCTTTACTATTTATCCGGTGCGATCGGTGTGACAACAAGCTATGAGCAGGAGACGAACACAGTTACGGGACTTCAGATCGCAGGGCTTTCGGAGGTGCTCGTTTATGCGGCAGCAGGCGTGTTTATTACGGTTGCTGCGTATCTGTTGTACCGCAGGCGTCAGCTTGAGACTGCGGGGGACTGGATCAGCTACCGTGTTGTCAAGCCGGTGTTTCGCTGGGGCGTGGCATTTTGCGGAAGCATTCTTCTTTCGATCATTTTTATCAGCTTCATACAGTTGTCGCATATGCTAAATGTCTATCCGTGGCTGCTGCTTTGCGTGCTGGTGTTTGGTTTCCTCTGCTTTTTTGCGGCGGAAATGCTTCTGCGCAAGAATTTTAAGGTGTTCTGTAAAAAACGGTTTCTCGAGTGGGGCTGTTTTACGGCGTCAGTATTTTTATTCCTGACATTGTTTCAGGTGGATCTGTTTGGAATGGAGCGCTATGTGCCAAAGGAGGAGGAGCTTGCAGCGGCTTTTATCAATATGGATTATCCGGTAGAGGTTCCGGAGGAGGACATTCCAACGCTTCTTGCCATTCATGAGGATGTGATTGCCAATAAGGAGCAATATCAGGAGCTTGAGCGGGAGGGGAGGGGCTATTATTACACGACCTTCCGTTATTATAAAAAGGATGGTACGAAGGTTGAGCGCCGCTATCCGCTTGCAGTGACGCAGGAGGCGTTTGCCGACGAGAACTCTCCGGCGTCAAGAATCTTAGCGTGGGAGCGTGACAGAAACAATCTAAAGCGCATGATGTTTGGCCCTGATTATGAGAAAAACGAGTACCTTTCCGGTTATGTGGAGCTTTATAATAAGGAGGAGGAGTACCGCAGCTATATGCTGAGCGAGGAGGAGATCAAAGTAGTCATGGCAGCGGTGGAAAAGGATATTGAGGCGGGGAATTTTACGCCCTATTATCTGACCTGTCTTTCGCAGGAGGAAGCTTATGTCAATGGAATTTCTCTTGATTATTATAATGCAAGTAAAAGCATTGACATGTGGGATTATTATTCCTACTATGATCAGTATCAGAAAAAGTCTGCGAAAGAGGAGCTGGAGCAGGCTGCGGCAGCCGGCTATATCAGAATCGGTCCGAAATGTGTTTATACGATTGCGGTTTTGGAGGAGCTTGGGATCACCAATGATGTATGGAGGCTTTATACCAGCAGCGAGTATTACAGGTAAAAGCAAAAAGGAAGGCGGAATAGTTGTTATTCCGCCTTTTTTGGTGTAAACTAGAAAAAGATGCGATCGCGCAGACAAAATTTTTACATTTAGAAATGGAGAATAACATGAAGCTAAAACAGCATGTAATAGACAAAGTAGAGCCGGGCAGCATTGCGGAGGAGCTTGAGATCGAGGCGGGGGATATTCTGCTCTCGATCAACGGAAAAGAAATAGAGGATGTGTTTGATTATCACTATCTGATACATGACGAATATTTAGACGTGTCGATTTTAAAAAGCAGCGGGGAGGAATGGGAGCTTGAGATTGAGAAGGACTATGACGAGGATTTGGGCATTGTCTTTGAAAACGGATTGATGGATAATTATAAGACCTGTCATAACAAATGTATTTTCTGTTTTATCGACCAGATGCCGGAGGGAATGCGTGATACCCTTTATTTTAAGGATGATGATACGCGGCTCTCTTTTTTGCAGGGGAATTATGTGACGCTCACCAATATGAAGGACAAGGACTTTGAGCGGATCATTGAATATAAGCTTGCGCCGATCAACATTTCGGTGCAGACGACAAATCCAAAGCTGCGGTGTGAGATGCTGCACAATCGTTTTGCGGGAGAGGCGTTAAAGAAGCTTGACAGGCTCTATGAGGCAAAGCTGCCGATGAACGGACAGATTGTCTTGTGCAAGGGGGTCAATGACGGAGCGGAGCTGGAGCGATCGATCCGGGATTTGACGAAATATCTTCCTTATATGCAGAGCGTGTCGATCGTTCCGGTAGGACTTTCCAAGCACCGCAAGGGATTACATCCGCTGGAACCCTTCACCAAAGAGGATGCAAAAGAGGTGCTTGCGATGATCCATAAATGGCAGGAGGTGTGCATGGAAAGCCATGGCACCCATTTTGTACATGCGAGTGACGAGTGGTATCTGTTGGCGGAAGAAGAACTGCCGGACGAGGATAACTATGACGGCTATATCCAGCTTGAAAACGGAGTCGGCATGATCCGGCTGCTGTTGAATGAATTTGCGGAAGCGCTTTTAAAGCTTAAGGAGCGCATGGAAGGGGAGGGAAAAGTCTCCGGGATCCCGGACAGAAACTGTCCGCATATCGTCTCGCTGGCAACAGGGCGGCTCATGGCGCCGTTTATCAAACGTATGGCAGACGATGTGGAGAGCATTCTGCCCAATTATACGTTTCATGTGTATGCCATACGCAATGATTTCTTTGGGGAGCGCATCACGGTATCGGGGCTTTTGACCGGACAGGATATTGTTGCGCAGCTCAAGGACCAGCCGCTTGGCGAGCGTCTGCTCTTACCGTGCAATCTGCTGCGCAGCGGTGAGGAGGTGCTCTTGGATGATATGACGCTCACACAGCTTAAAACGGCTTTACAAGTAGAGATAGATATTGTAAAATCAAGCGGTCAGGACTTGCTTGACACGATGCTTGGAATGAAAGAAAGGACAGGGAGATAGATAGATGAGTAAACCAGTAGTAGCCGTTGTAGGGCGTCCGAATGTGGGAAAGTCCACACTGTTTAATGCGCTGGCAGGCGAACGGATTTCGATTGTAAAGGATACGCCGGGAGTGACAAGAGACCGTATCTATGCGGAGGTAAGCTGGCTGGATTATCAATTCACATTGATCGATACCGGAGGTATTGAGCCGGACAGTAAGGATGTCATTCTCTCACAGATGCGGGAGCAGGCGGAAATCGCGATCGCAACGGCGGACGTCATTATCTTTTTGACAGACGTAAGACAGGGGCTGCAGGACGCCGATTCTAAGGTTGCGGATATGCTGCGCCGTTCGGGCAAGCCCGTGGTGCTTGTGGTCAATAAGGTAGACAGCTTTGAAAAGTATATGCCGGACGTCTATGAGTTTTATAATCTTGGCATCGGCGATCCGGTGGCGGTGTCGGCAGCCTCGCTGCTTGGCATCGGCGATATGCTGGATGAGGTGGTAGCTCATTTTCCTGATTACAGCAAGGACGAGGAAGAAGACGAGCGTCCAAAGGTTGCGATCATCGGAAAGCCAAACGTCGGAAAATCTTCTCTGATCAATAAGCTTGCAAAGGAGGAGCGTGTGATCGTATCGGATATTGCGGGAACGACGCGCGATGCGATTGACACAGATATTAAGTTTGACGGAAAAGAATATATTTTTATTGATACGGCGGGACTGCGCCGAAAGAATAAGATTAAGGAAGAAATTGAACGATACAGTATTATCCGCGCCGTGACAGCAGTGGAGCGCGCCGACGTCTGCATCATTGTGATCGATGCGACCGAGGGCGTCACGGAGCAGGATGCAAAGATCGCAGGAATTGCGCATGAGCGCGGCAAGGGAATCATCATTGCCGTCAATAAGTGGGATGCGATCGAGAAGGACGACAAGACGATCTACCGTCATACGGAAAAAATCCGTCAGATTTTAAGCTTTATGCCGTATGCGGAGATATTATTTATTTCAGCAAAGTCGGGGCAGCGTCTGCATAAGCTTTTTGAGCTGATCGACGTTGTGATCGAGAATAACAGTATGCGTGTGGCAACGGGTGTGTTAAATGAAATCGTTGCGGAGGCAGTCGCGATGCAGCAGCCGCCTTCGGATAAGGGAAAAAGGCTTAAGATTTACTATATCACGCAGGTTGCGGTCAAGCCGCCTACCTTTGTGATCTTTGTCAATGATAAGGAGCTGATGCATTTTTCCTACACGAGGTATCTGGAGAACCGGATTCGCGAAACGTTTGGATTTAAGGGGACGGCGCTGCGGTTTATCATACGCGAGAGAAAGGAAGAACAGGGATGATGGTTGCAAGACTGACAGCATTGGTGATCGGCTATGCGTTTGGGCTTTTTCAGACAGGGTATCTGTACGGAAAAAGTAAAGGAATCGATATTCGCAGTGAGGGGAGTGGAAATGCAGGAACGACAAATTCGCTGCGTGTGCTGGGAGTCAAGGCGGGATTGATCACATTTTTGGGAGATTTGTTTAAGGCGATCCTCGCAGTGGCTTTGGTGCACTTCCTTTTTCGGGAAAAGTACCCGCAAGCTGTCAAGGTATTAGAATTATATGCAGGCTTTGGCGCAGTGCTTGGACATAATTTCCCGTTTTATTTAAAATTTCAAGGGGGCAAGGGAATTGCCTGTACCTCAGGCATGATTCTGGCAGTCTGTCCGCTTGCAGCGCCTTTTTGTCTCTTTTTATTTATCACGTCGATCGCCGTAACCAGATATGTATCGCTTGGCTCGATTCTTGTGGTATGCAGCTATCTGGCGCAGGTGATCTTGTTCGGTCAGCTTGGCTATCTTGGCGTAGTCCCTGAGTATCTTCCCGAATTTTATGTGGTGAGCGCATGCTTTACGGCGATGGGGCTTTGGAGACATCGCGCGAACATCAAGCGTCTTTTGACCGGGACGGAGAATAAATTCGGTGTCAGGAAAGACGGGAACTAATATGGAAGAATCGCTTCGGAATGGAGGATTGGCATGGCAAATGTTGGAGTGATCGGTGCAGGAAGCTGGGGAATTGCCCTTGCGAAGGTACTGCACACAAATGGAAATCGGGTAACGGTCTGGTCGATCGTAGAGGAGGAGATCGCGATGCTTCGGGAGAAGCATGAGCATGTAGACAAGCTTCCGGGCGTACCGCTGCCGGAGGATATGACGTTTACCTCAGAGCTGCGTGCAGCAGTGGAGGGAATGGACTATCTGGTGCTTGCAGTTCCTTCGGTATTTACCAGAAGCACGGCAAAGAGCATGGCTTCGTATGTAAAAAAGGGGCAGGTCATTGTCTGTGTGGCAAAGGGGATCGAGGAGGAGACGCTAAAGACGATTTCTGACGTGGTGGAGGAAGAAATTCAGACGGCAGAAGTCGCAGTTATGTGCGGGCCAAGCCACGCGGAGGAGGTTGGCGCAGGATTGCCGACGACTGTCGTGGCAGGCGCGAGAAAGAAAAGAATCGCCGAGGGTGTGCAGGATATTTTTATGAACGAGGTATTCCGCGTGTACACAAGCCCCGATGTGCTTGGTATGGAGCTTGGCGGTTCGTTAAAAAATGTGATCGCGCTGGCTGCCGGTATGGCAGATGGGCTTGGATACGGCGATAATACGAAGGCTGCGTTAATTACACGCGGCATTGCGGAAATGACCCGTTTGGCAACAAAAATGGGGGCAAAGACCGAGACGCTCAACGGGCTGACGGGAATTGGAGATTTGATCGTTACCTGTGAGAGCAAGCACAGTCGAAACCGCAAGGCAGGAATGTTGATCGGGCAGGGATATACGATGCAGCAGGCGATGGATGAGGTTAAGATGGTCGTGGAGGGTGTGTATTCTGCGAAAGCAGCCTGTGCGCTTGCCACAAAGTATCAGGTGGAGATTCCGATCATTGCGGCAGTCAATGACGTACTGTTTGCCGAAACACCGGCAAGAGAAGCGGTGATGTCGCTGATGCTGCGCGATAAGAAGGCAGAGCACAGCGGACTTGCATGGGAAGAAGCATAAAATGCAGATGCGTCAAAGTGCTTTGGAACGGAGGATGACAATGGAGAGAGAGATGATTCGTATTAAATATCACTGCGATGAATTGCAGCGGCTGACTTATATTGCCGGAAAGAGTGATTGGATCGATCTGCGCGCAGCGGAGGAGGTTGTCTTAAAAAAGGGAGAGTTTCGCATGATATGTCTTGGCGTATCCATGCAGCTTCCCAAAGGGTATGAGGCGGTCATTGTGCCGCGCAGCTCCACTTATAAGAATTTTGGGATCATTCAGACGAATCATATGGGCGTCGTGGACGAGAGCTATTGCGGAGATCATGATGTATGGAAAATGCCCGTGCTTGCCGTCCGTGATACAACGATCCATCTGAATGACCGTATCTGCCAGTTTCGCATTCAAAAGCATCAGCCGGCGATCTGTTTTGAGGAGACAGAGACTCTTGGAAATGCAGACCGCGGCGGTTTTGGCAGCACAGGTAAAAATTAGCAATCTGCAAAGAGGAGGCTTGCAGCGGGCAAAAGGGAGCTTAGCGGCGCATGCCTCCTCTTTATATTGACATAAGAGTGGCTCGCGAAGCGTGCTGTCCATTGTTTTTGTCTTTTTGTGTATAAAAAAAAGCAACATTATTTATAATCAAGTTGTCCGGGGTTCGAATCCCCGATGCCTCATTGCAAAAAGCCTTTATTTACAAGGGTTTGAGAGAATGAAAGCACCCCGTCAAGGAGTGCTTTTTTCATGTTTGACTAACATTTGACTAACAATTTGATTTTTTTATGAGCAATTCCTCAAGGGCATTAGACGCTGCAACGTCCTTTTTCTGTAGGCTGTGACTGTAGATGTTCATTGTGGTGCTGGTCTGTGCGTGCCCTAGCCGGTTCGATACAGTCCGCACGTCCACATTCTGACTGATAAGTAGTGTAGCGGAGGTGTGGCGGAGACCGTGCAGGGGAATATCCGGCAGTTGTTCCGTGTGCGTGTCGTTGTAGTGCGCTATTACGGACTTAAACACGCTATAAGGGGTAGACGGGTACATCTGCGCCCCGTTCCACTGTATAAATAAATACTCTTGTTTGTCTGCTCGTTCTACCCACTGACAGCCGATAGAAAGGCGGTAGGTGTTATACTCTAAGCGGTAACGCTTTAGCTGTTTTATGATATGATCCGGCACGCTTAGCACCCTCGCAGAACTGTGGTTCTTTGGTGTCTTGGTGTATGGCTTGCCGTTTACTATGGTCGTGCTCTTTGTGATGCTTACCGTTTTATCATGCAGATCAATGTCAGACCAGAGCAGGGCGACAGCTTCGCCACGCCTTAACCCGCAAAAGATACATAGTTGGAAAAAGATGTTATGCTGAAGCTTGAGCAGCCCGACAGCCGTTTCCTCGTCCAGTTCGGTCAGAAATGCCTCCGTTTCCTCTACGGTGAAGTGTTTTATATCTGCTGTGGTATGGGCTTGTTTTGGCGGTTTTACACGTTCACAGGGGTTATCTGTGACAATGTTCCAATGGGCAGCCGTGGAGAAGATGGAGCTTATCACAGCATGGCATCGCCGAATAGATGTAGGGGAGTATCCGCCCTCCCTGTTGTCCTTCCTCGATTGCAGCATATCCGTGTATAGTTTGTTTAGGTGCGCAGGCTGCACCCTTGCAAGCTTTAGATGCCCGATAGCGGGCAGTATATGCGTGTATAGGAAGTTCGTGTATAAGTCTACCGTAGTGGGCTCTAACTGGATTTTTGCATATTCCTCAAGCCACTTTTCCGCAAAGTCTTGAAACGTGACTTTTTCCCCGTCAAGGTATTTGCCGTTTCGCACTTTCTCCTCAAATTCAAGCGTGAAGCGTGCAAGCTCCCGCTCGTTCTGCTTCTCTGTCCTGTTCGGGTCCGGTTTCCATGTGACACGCTCGAATATCTGATTGCCGTAAATGTCACGCCCGTTGCTGACAGTGATCTGATAACTGTTTCCTCTTTTCCGTATGCTCGCCATTATATGACCGTCCTTTCTTAAAAATGGGTATAAAAAATACAGCTCTGTACTTGCCAGAACTGCCCCGAAAGGATATAATATAACTGTGATTGGAGTATATCCTTTTCGGGTATATAAGCCGCCCTGCTTTGGTAGAGTAGGGCGGTTTTTACTTTGGGGGTTGAAAAATCCGTCATGATTGCATATAATATACTTAGCAAGACAGCCGAGAGATAGCTGCTACCTATCTGCTCCGGCAAAATAAGTTAATAAGTTACAAAAATAACCGCCTAACCTTTAGCCAGGAGCTGGGCGGTTATTTTTTGCGGTTAAAGCTACTAACAAGAGTAGACACCGCACAAAGCATAATTACAAAAGTGAATAAATCGCTATATGTAACCATTGGCATCGCTCCTTTCGCAAGACTGGAGCAAATGGAAACCGTCCCCCGGCTGCCCGGTTAAGTATATTATATTTTCAATGTGCAGAACCGGACTGTCCAAAGTTGGCGCATCCGATCTCAACCGGCGCAATTTTGCGCACGTTCGATTTAGAGGTTTTGGATAACCACCGTTCTTTTGGGTACGGTGGTTAGTCTCTCTTTTTCCTTAGCTCCTCAAGCCTAAAATTCAGATAAATATCAACTTCAAAGTTTAGGTGTTCTAAATCTTTTAGGGTTACGAAAAATTGTTCGCCGTCTGGATAATTAATCCAATAGGTATCGTCGTCATATTCTACATAATCGCAGCCATACCCGATGCTATAGCCTAGCTCATAAACTTTTTTTTCTAATCCCGGAAAAGCTACGGGGTGCTCAGGTGACACCGCATTTGGGGTATCGTCTTCAATTCTATACCCAATTAATTCCGTTATACCAACCCGTAGCACGGAGGCGATTTTTTCAAGGATATCTACATTCACTTTTTTACTGTCTCTCCGTATTATTGCATATAGGGTATTAGTGGATATTCCGCTTTTTCTAGAAAGTTCTGCCACGGTCATAGACCTTTTGTCTAAAGTTCTTCTTATATTCATACCAATTCCCATTATCTCTATCTCCTCTATTAGTAATTAAAGCACATATTTTGGTATTTGTAAATAAAAAAACTTGCGTTTGTAAATAAAAAAACTTGCGTTTGTGATATAAAAGTATTGACAAATTTACAAACGCAAGATATTATACTAAAAAAACTTGCGTTTGCAAGAATTTGAAAGAGGTGATAAAATGAAACTAAACAGAGACAAAGTCAATATTGCAATGGCACGCAACAAGATGAATGCAACAGATTTAGCCAAGGCATACGGTGTAAGTCGGGCGAGAATGCATGTCATTCTCAACAGCCAATCATTAACACCGGTATGCGCCGGAAGGGTTGCGGAGGCGTTAGGCGTGGATGTAACCGAGATTATCGACCAGTAGGAGAGGAAGGGCATACATGGGTTTGATGATTGAAGAACAAGAAACACACATAAATTTTAGCCGTGGAGACGGCAGGGCAGAGATTTATACCTCTGACACTACCATGATGACAAAATTAAATAAGCTTATTAAGATTCCAGCCACAGAATGGAAATTAGAAAGGGGATTCAAAGGATGATAGAAGTAAATTACGCAGTGCCGGAGATGATCACACTGAAAGAAGCAAGCAAAAGGACAGGCGTGTCTTATGACTTTTTGCGCAAGATGTGCTTAAGTAATCAGATTGTACATGTGAAAGCCGGGTGCAAGTATCTTGTGAACTGGGGGAAACTCGTGGAGTATCTCAACAAGGGCGTTGCACCGGTGCAGCCATAAATTACGCAGTGCCGAATACCCGCCGGATGTAAACCAACGCGGGGAGATACTCAAAATAGCAAGGGTAAAATCGTAAACTGACAGTGTAAACCAACAAAAAAATTTGTAAACCGTGTAAACCATGTAAACCAGTTATAGGTTTACGCAAAAACCGCAGAAATTCAACAGATTTATACGTTGTAAACCATGTAAACCAATATCTCTATAAATATATTATAGCAAGGGTAATACCTGTTATATACCCTTGTTACCCTTGTATGACGTATATATACGCGTGTGAGGGGAGTTTACATCAAGCAGGATCGGAGGTTGTGATGAGCGAGAGGAGGAGAAGGGCAACTTTGACGGATTATGAATTTGCAAAAATTAAGCTCTATGAAATACTTTGCGACGGAGAATGGCATTCGGCTGAAACTGTGAGGGCATATATCCGCATGAACCTGATAAATCAAGCTACATTCAGGAAAGCAAGGCGGGAGCTTGGAGTTCAGACACGGAATAACGGGGACGGAACTTGGGATTGGAGGTTGCGATAAGCAGGAGAGAGAATCGGCAGACAAGTGACCAGGCTGGAATATTTCAAACTCCGGTAATTATCGTGGTGATTTTGGTCAAATTTGAATTAAAAACCGCTTAGGGTATGTTTGGTTAGGGTAGACG
>SAMEA3387475__coassemble_1822_pt1 | contig 16376 bp, 16 predicted proteins | sample SAMEA3387475__metabat2_high_PE_013 | metagenome-assembled genome bin SAMEA3387475 (sample SAMEA3387475) | Felis catus | biome: Faeces | place: United Kingdom | collected 2012 | reverse complement strand
TTGCAAGAATTGCCTCAACCGCCTTATCGGTTGCTTTCTTCATACCGCGGCGAAGGATGATCGGATTTGCGCCCGCCTCAAGGTTTTTGATTCCCTCCTGTACCATTGCCTGTGCCAGTACCGTCGCTGTTGTCGTACCGTCTCCGGCAACATCGTTTGTCTTTGTCGCAACTTCTTTTACAAGCTGTGCGCCCATGTTCTCAAAAGCGTCCTCAAGCTCGATCTCCTTTGCGATCGTCACACCGTCGTTTGTGATGAGCGGAGTACCGTAAGACTTATCCAGTACAACATTTCTTCCCTTTGGTCCAAGCGTCACCCGCACTGTATTTGCCAGCTTATCAACACCGGCTCCTAACGCTGTTCTAGCCTCTGTTCCGTATTTTAATTCCTTTGCCATGATCTTTCTACCTCTTTCTTTTATTTTCGTTCAAATTCTAATACCTAAGCCTCTACGACTGCAAGAATATCATTCTGCTTTACGATGATGTATTCCTCTCCGTCCAGCTTTACCTCTGTTCCGGCATACTTGGAGTAGATCACCTTCTGACCTGCTTTCACCTGCATGGTCACTTCCTTTCCGTCTACCATGCCGCCCGGTCCAACGGCGATCACCTCTGCCTCCTGCGGCTTCTCCTGCGCGCTGCTTGTTAAGATAATGCCGGATTTCGTTGTCTCCTCCGCTTCACACTGCTTTAATACAACTCTGTCGCTCAATGGTACTAATTTCATTTTTCTGCCTCCTGCTCTTATATCCTTGTACTGTGCTCTTTTGTCTGTTATTAGCACTCATTGTATTTGAGTGCTAACCGATAGTGATATAATAAATTTTTGTCTATCAATCTGCAACCAAATATATTCCTATATATTTCCATATATTACTACATTTTATCAATTTATCTCTTTTTTTCTCTTGTTTTTATATGTTCTTCGATTTTCTTTGATTTAATACTTTTTTTATAACTGCTCCCTTGCTCCCTCCCGTCTCTCCCTTCTCCCTCTGCGCACCGCCTTCTTCACCGTCTTATTCCCCTCCGTCCAAAGCAGCTTTACCGCCCTCGAAAACAGCTTCTGCGTTTCTTCCGGCAGACGGCTTTTTGCCCGCAGCAGCTCCTGTACCTTTTTCCACGGACTGCGGTAAAAATCATCCACGGTGCGTATCTTAGCTTCCTCCAGCATAAAAAAAACGGTGTCAACGATTTCCCTGCGCTCCTCCTGATTTAGCTGATACAGCCACGCTTTCATCGTCTCATCCAACAAAATGCTTTTGGTTGCGACATGCTCCACATAGACAAACGACGGACCAAGCACCTCCCACGACATGGCGTCATGCTGCTGGATGCCGCTCTGCGAACTTTCCACCACCTCGTAATCCTCCTGATGCTCAAGGAGCATCCCAATGATCGAGGATTCCGGCAGGATCGTCTTGATCTTCGGAAGCATCTGCTGGTATGCTTCGCTCTCTATCATTTCCCGGTTAAAGCCCGGCCCGTCATTACTGTAAACTGCCAGAATGCGCCCTTTCAGCTGCGGCAGACACTTAACTGCCGCATATACCGATAAATTACCGCCCTTGGAGTGACCGCCGATGCGCAGCTTCTGCCCTGACGGTGCATCCAGACGATTCAGATAACGGACCGCCTTAAGCTGCCCCGGTGTCTCCGCCAGATAGCCCATATTAAAATTCTCGCGCCAGCCAACGATCGTATCATCCGTTCCGCTGAACGCCACATAAATGCTGTCGTCCGGCAGCGCGGCGCAGACCACGGAAAACTGTGACTGCTCCTCATCGCTGATGTCGTTGACATATTTTGATAATCTGACCTCACAAAACCGCTTCGTCTCCGCCATCCTCCGCATCAAAATCTGCGCCCACTTCGTCATGGAGACACGCGCTAAAATATCCTCCTCCTCATGGCAGCTCCAGAATCGCTCTGACGCCTCCCCAAGTGTAATATCAAGCGTACTGTCCTCCCCCGGCACGATTCCGTCAAGCTCAACATATGCCAGCTGCGCCAGCAAAAGATTATCTACCTCATTAAAGCCCGCTGTACGAAAAGAGAGGTCTCCTCTCCACTCCAGATAATCTACCATATTTGCCATAGCAAACGTTCCTCCCTCTCCTTTGGATTCCTCCGTCCTTGGATATGATTTTAGCAGATGATCCCATAAAAAGAAAGGGGAAACCTCTGCTGTGAGGTTTCCCCTTTGTCTGTCATCTCAAACTCTTATTCACGATGCATCGACATACTGCTCATATCATAATTGCTCAGATTCTCGTGGATGCCGCGTCCGTCTACCTGCGCCAGAAGCGTCTCACGATTCTTCTTTGATGAGAACTGATCGTTGTATGCGCTCGGTCCGCCGACACAGCCGCCCTCGCACGCCATACCTTCGATAAAGTCCTCCGGCAGTCTTCCTGCCTTTAACAAAAGCAGCGCCTTCTTGCACTCTGCCGCTCCGTTTGCCACACATACCTTTGCGTCGATATTCTCCTCCGACTCCTTTAAGCTCTGAAGCACTGCTGAGGTTACGCCGCCGGAATTTGCAAATCGTTTGCCGAAAATGGAACCGATCTGCTCATTGTTGCTGCACGGCTGCAGCACAACGCTCTTTGCCTTCATAATCGCGCGAATCTCACTGTAGGTGAGCGCATAGTCTGCATTGCCCGGAATCTTCTGATCGGCAACCTCAGACTTCTTTGCCAGACATGGTCCGATAAATACCGTTACCGCCTCGGGATCCTTCGCCTTGATCAGACGCGATACGCCGCACATCGGTGATACCGTTGTCGATACGCACTCTGCCAGCTCCGGATAATGAAGACGGACAAGATTCACAAAGCCCGGACAGCAGGAGGTCACCTTATTCTTGCCGTCCTTATATGCCTCTGCCCACTCCTCTGCCTCATAAGCGGCTGTCATATCGCCGCCCAGCGATACATCGTAAAAATCAGTAAAGCCGACCTCAAGCATCGCCTTTCTCCAGCTCTCCATCGTAATATCATCGCCAAACTGTCCCTCTGTTGCAGGAGCAGTCATCGCATATACATGCTTGCCTGACTTAATCGCCTCGATCACCTGTACGATCGAGGTCTTAGAGCCGATCGCGCCGAACGGACAGCTATGTACGCACTTGCCGCAGCGAATGCATTTGTCCTTATCGATCACGGAAATGCCATGCTCATCGTAGGTGATCGCATTGACAGGACAGCTGAATTTGCAGGGTCTCTTTAAATGAGCGATCGCATTATAAGGACATGCCTGCGCACATTTGCCGCACTCCTTGCATTTTGACGCGTCGATGTGAGAACGGTGTCTCCCCGCCTCGATCGCGCCGAACTTACATGCGTTGATACAAGCCTTGCCCGCACAGTTCTGGCAGTTTTCCGTTACTGAATAGCTGGAAATCGGACAGTCCTCACAGGCAGAGCTGATGACCTGAATGACATTTCCGTCATCGATCAGCCCCGGTGCCTTTCCCTCGGCAAGACGCACTCTCTGTCTGATAATCTCTCTCTCTTTATAAATGCAACAGCGAAACTGCGGTGTCGGGCCCGGGATCAGGCTCATTGCGATGTTATCTCTCTTTTCCTCCAGCTCGCCTGCAAATGCAAGCTTTGCTACCTCATAAAGCACATCATGTTTGATTCGGATCACATTTTCATCAGCATACATCGTGTTTTACCTCGCTCTTTTCTAATCGTTAATTTTTTAACCATCTATGTGACATTATATCGGATTTATGGGGAATTTCAAGTGCTTTGCGTGTATTTCTTTGAAAACATGACAAAAGCCCGCTGCCTCCCCTTATCTCATTCCAGCAATAAATTTACAATCAATCCGGTAAGCAGGGAAAATCCCATGACAAAAAGCAGATAAGCAGCCAAGCGCTTCACTCCAAGCACAATTTTCAATGCCCCGAGATTCGTAATTTTAGTAGCCGGACCGGTGATCATAAAAGCAGCTGCACTTCCCATGCTCATTCCGTCCGTCAGCCACTGCTGCAGCAAGGGAATTGTTCCGCCGCCGCAGGCATAAAGCGGTACGCCGAGTGTTGCGGCCATCAGCACGCCGAAGCCTTCGTTCCTTCCAAACAACCGCACAAAAGCGTCTGTCGGAACATAGCGCCCAAAAAGGACTGTAAGCAAAATACCGGATAGAAAATAGATCCCCGTCGCTTTTATATTGCGTCCGAGATTCTTAAAAAAACGAATGATCATATTGGGGTCGGTATCACGGCTTTGCAGCTCCCCAAAACCGGAAAAATCGAAAAATAATTTTTCGCGGCAGAAAAAATGAACGGCGGCTCCCGCCGTGATCCCGCACAGAAAACAGCTTATGACCCGCACCGCCAATGCGGTGTTTCCAAGCGCCGCACTATATATGATCAGTTGGGGATTGAGCAATACGGATGCCGTCATAAAGGCTGCAAGCCAGTCCTGCCGCATCCCTTTCCCGGCAAAGGATGCCGCGATCGGTATTGTTCCGTACATGCACAAGGGTGAGGCAATCCCAAGATACAGGCCGGAACAATGCCAAATACTCCCCAGCCTTTTCCTTGCATTTTCCCAAACAGGCTGTGTATTTTTTCTTTTCCGAAAACAGAAACGGCGGAGCCCGTTACCATTCCCAGAACCCAGTAGGGAAATATCTGCTCCAATAAAATTGTGGTATAATACCACAGATAGATAAACTCACGCTTTAACACTTCCATACCAATCAGTATCTTTCCTTACTCGTCAATCGACACCAGACGATATTCCCTGCTGCCAAAATTGATCTCCTCTGCATGTTCAAAAATATGCTCTCCCATTCTGGATTGCATCCGTGCGATCACAGTCCCTCCGTCCGGCACTGCATACAAAAAATCTACGCATGCCTGATCCACCGCCACCGGATCAAGGGAAGCAAAGATTCCCACGTCATGCATGTCCGGCGCCGCCGGATTCGAGCTGCAGTCACAATCCACAGAAACATTATTCATCACATTTATATAGAGGAGGTTTTCTCCGGCATCCAAATAGTCATAGACGGATTTCGCGGCTTCTGCCATAGACTCCGTAAACACCTCCGGCGGAGTGTTTAATCCAAATCCCGTAGTTTCCCTGCCGCCGCTGTGGATCAGTGATTTTCCCTCCGAGGAGGCCATCCCGACAGACATATTTTTTAAGGCTCCGCCAAACCCTGCCTGCGCATGCCCCTTAAAATGTGAAAGCACGACAAAGAAGTCATAGTTGGCAAAATGTGTGCCTACCTGATTCGTCTCCAGCCTCGTTCCTCCAATTACCGGAAGCTCCATTCCTCCTTCCGCATCCATAATATCAACGTCTGCAATGGCAGTATATCCGCGTTCTTCCGCCACCTGCATGTGCATCGCGGTACCCGCCCTTCTGCCGCCATAGGCCGTGTTGCACTCAACAATCGTACCGTCCACTGTCTGTACCAGCTCCCTGATAAAATCCGGCTCCAGATTATAACTGCTTTCTCCCTCGCCCGTATGAAGCTTCACCGCCACATTTCCTGTCGGCGTACGTCCAAGCGCCTCATAAATCGCCATCAAAGCTTCCGGCGTAATCTCGTTTGTAAAATAAACGGCAGGTACGTCGCTTGCATCAGTCTGATGCCCCAGCTGCGACAGATCAATGACATATCCACCGCCGGTTGTCACGATACCTGCTTCTGTTTCAACTCCGACCTCTGTTGCCGCCTCCGTTTCCGCTGTGACCGTGCTCTCTGTCGGCTCACTGGCTGGCACCCTCTCTGGCGTATCCGCGGCTTCTTCCTCCAAAGCAGCGCCGCTCTCCTCCTTTGGCACAACAGAAGAAGTACTGCATGCACTGATCAGGCAGCCTGCGGCTATTATAAAAATCAATGCCCTCCCTTTTCTTCCCATAAAACTCCATTTCCTCCATCGTCTCTATTTTTTGACAGCTTCTTTGAAAATTCTCCCCCTTCCGGATAGGAAACATGAAAATATTATAGCATTTACAGGTCAAATCGTCATTACTTTTCTGTCATCGAACCGGTCATCCCGAATCACCGCGATCCCGATCAAGTAAAAAGGGCATCCGCACAAAGAAAATTTCTTTGCACAGATGCCCTGACACCCTCTTAAGCTCTTAAACGCAGACAGTCATCTGCAGCATACTTCTCCCCTCTGAAAACCGCTTCGCATAAATCTGCGTACACTTTCTCAATTTGCAAAACAGCTTTTCTTTTTCGGAAGCGTCACAGTATACCTTCCATATGCCGCAGCACGCACAGTTTTTTCCTCTGTTTTTGATAAATCCCTGCACATCCTCGATCGGATAGTCGAGGAATACGCCTATTTCATGGGGAAAACAGTCGTATTCCTCCAGACGCTCCTTCAAATGCCTGATGCATGCTTCCGGCAAAAAGCATTCATAGCCAAAATCCCGCAGCAGCACGCGCACATCCTCACTTAAAAGCGTCTCCTGAAGCAGCACGCGCCGGTATGCATAGATGAGTACCGCCTCCTTTTTCCAGACCAGCGCCTCTACGGCTACGCCGCGGCTGTTTAACAGGCTGTTTGCCCATGCGATCTCCCTTTTTGCCGTTTCCGGATCCTCATAAAAATAGCGAAAAAGTCCTGCACTTTTTAACCCCGCCAACGTCGGCGCACAATGACGGATCAAGTCTGCTTCCAATCTGTTTGTATCCATGGCTAAATTCCTGCTTTCTGTCTGTTTTTGTCTATACGGAGGCAAGCGCCCTTCCTAACTCCTCGCATTCCAACAGTACCTTATCATCCGGCGTCTCCGGACAGATCACGCCTGCGCCGTTTAGGATAGACGCACCGCTTTCTTTCATCCTGTCTGCCCAGTCCTCCATCCATTGACCGCCGCCCCAGCCGTAGGAGCCAAACAGCGCCAGTGTTTTTCCCGCGACAAAATTTTCAAGTTCTCCGACAAACGGCTCCATCTCCGACTCCTCTAATGACTCGGCTCCCATTGCCGGACATCCAAGCGCAAAGCATTTTGCATCTCTTAATTCTTCCGCCATCGCCTCCTCTACTCTACGCACGACTGCCTCTCTGCCGCCTGCCGTGATCCCTTTTCCGACAGCCTCTGCCATCGCCTGTGTATTTCCTGACTGTGACCAATAAATAACATAAATTTTTTCCATGTGTATTCTCCTCTCTTGGTTAGTTATAACTAACTTTTTATATATACTAACACAAATTTTTACAGTCTGCAAGATATATTAAAAAAATTATTCCATACGAACATTCTTCTGCAAAAAGGGACGCCGTCAAACCACAAAACAGTGATTTGACGGCGCCCGATTGCAGACAGACTGTCAGTTGCTGAAGGTAAGCCTCATAGCATACCACACGGCTTCTCCATGCACAGATTCCGATATTCCCTCATTTTTAAATCCAAATTCCGCATAAAACGGAAGCAGCGCTTCTTTGCAGGTGAGCACCAATCCCTTGCGGCCGGCAAGCTTCGCGTCACAGATGACTCTCCCTAACAGCATGCTTGCACAGCCCTGACGCTGATGCTTGGGATGCGTCTCTACCCCAAAAATCATCTGCCAAGCGCCATCCTTTTGGTGCATCGAGGCATCCTCATACATCATGTCCGACAGCTGCGGGATGTCTGTCGCCATCCCGTTTACCATCGCAATCAGTCTGTTCTCCTCCAGCAAAAGCCAGAAACATTCTGAAAATTCTTTTAGCCTCTCCTGAAATGTCTCATATCCTGCCGCCTCCTTAGGCGGAAAGCACAGCTTCTCCAATTCTGTAATGGAGTTCAGATCCCCCATCGTCGCATGCCTGATCATCATCTGTTTCTCCCAGCAATTCTGCTGCTCCTTTCTCTCATGTACGTTCTTATTTGCGGATATCCGCTGTCACCTCGTCCGGGATCACGAACTCAACCGTTCCCATATATCCCGGCGCGACATCATACTCGTCAAAGGCAATAACGATCTGTCCCTGTCCGTTGACATAAAATGATGTCTCGTCTGTGATCGCCTGAAAATTATTATCCGCCATCTCATCGGTCTCATCTACCCAGTAATGCACCATCTCATCCGCTGCCATCTGCTCGCGCATCTGCATCTTGATATTCTCACTGATCGGTGTGATATAATCTGCGCCCTCTGTAAACAAATCCTTTAAGGCAAGACGCTCTCCGGTATTTAAGTCGATCGTGTAGAAGTAATCCCACTCTGCGCCGCTTCCCGCACCCTGATAGCAGATCAGCTTTAACGTGAAGTAATCCTCTGTCGTCGTCAGGATTTCTTTTGTGATCATAATATCCTGATAACCCTCAGCGTCAATATTTGCCTGGAACTCTGCCACAATATCATCCGTGATCTTCTGGATCTCTGCGTTGATCTCATCCGTCGTCTTTTTTAAGTTCTCATGCACCTTTGCATTCTCTGTTCCGTTGATGAGCTCCGTACTGTCCGCCACAAGCTCCGGCACCTCCACATCTGCCGAATGACGGTCGCTCTCGTACTGATAATCACGGAAGGTCACGACCTCCACCAGCTTTCCGACGATCGGAATATCGCTCATCGCCGCGGCAACCGTCGCCGATGTATTTGGCAGTGTAATGAAAACAGCAACTGCTGCCGCTGCTGCCGCGATTGTTTTGATCATATGATTTTTCTTCATTTTTCTTTTCTCCTTCTTTGCCTCACTGATTTTTTGCTTCATCCCCTCGAGCTGCTGCTGTGACATCTTAAGCTGCTCGTACTGCTTCTTTGCCTCGCTCATTTTCTTTAAGTCTCTTTCTTTCTGATCCATACCTGCCACCCTTTCTCTGCGTTCATTGCAAATCCTCTGACATTTCCCTTCTGCCTCACTCCCACTGCCAGTTATCAGAAAGCTCCAGCCGAAGCTTCTTTAACCCACGATATAAACGGCTTTTTACGGTGTTTACATTTTCATCCAGCACCGCCGCGATCTCCGCAAGCTTTAGATCCTCGAAATACTTCAGCTCAATGACCGCCTTATCCTCCTGTGACATTGCATCTAAGGCTCTTCTTAAATCGACATTTTCATAAGCGTCCTCTCTCCCGTGCTCCCTCTCCACTGCGTCCAGTGAAAGCGGACGCTCCTTTTTTACAAAGCGGAAAATCTCATTTAACATGATGCGGTACAGCCATGTTGCCGCGTACTCCTCCTGTTTTAACTTCCCGCTATGTAAAATCGCACGGTAAGCGCCATTTTGTACAATATCTCCCGCATCTGCTTCATTGTGCACATAGCTGTATGCAAGATGGTAATAGCTATTATAATTTTCAAGCAAAAGCTGCTCTATCTTTTGTTCCTTGCTATCCTTTCCCGGGAAAATCATAGGATACCTGCACCTCCTTTGTTGTTTTCTGATGATTAGACCAAACCGGGGGCAAAAAAGTTTCAAAAAATAAAAATAATTTTACAGCGGCTGCGAAAAAAAGAAAAGCCGCTGCTTTCTTTCTCCACTGTTTCACTTTTTTGTTGTAATAACAACATAATTTCTACTTTTTACCGTTTATAATTACCAGCGTTTGATACATATCCGGTGAGCTGCCGCTTCCCATTGTATATGTTTTCATAGGAATCAGACAACGGGCGACACGCTTTGCGAGCCGCTCATATGTCAAATAAAAAATGGAGGAAATCATCATGGAACAAAAAATGTTTTGCTATCAATGTCAGGAGACTGCCGGCTGCTCGGGCTGTACACAGTCCGGCGTCTGCGGAAAAAAGCCGGAGGTTGCCGCCATGCAGGACCTTCTTGTCTGGGTCACAAAAGGGCTGTCTGCGGTGACTACGCAGCTGCGCACGGAGCATACTGCGGTTTCTGTGGAATTGAATCATCTCATTACACAAAATCTTTTTATTACGATCACAAATGCAAACTTTGACAATGACGCAATCATCGCACGCATTGAGGAGACTCTTTGCCAAAAAGAGCTGCTGCTTTCTTTTATAAAGGATCCGTCCGCTCTGCCCAAGGCTGCGCTCTGGTCTGCAAAACGTGACTCCTTTGCCGGCGAGGCAAGGAATGTCGGCGTACTCTATACTGCGCATGAGGATATCCGTTCTCTCCGCGAGCTTATCACCTATGGTCTTAAAGGTCTGTCCGCCTATCTAAAGCACGCAAACGCCCTGCTCTGTGATGACGAGGAGCTTGACGCATTTTTGCAGCGCGCCCTTGCCGCAACACTGGACGATACACTGTCTGCCGACGCTCTGCTTGCACTTTCCTTAGAGCTTGGAAAATACGGCGTAAAAGGCATGGCGTTGCTTGATGCGGCAAATACAAAAGCTTATGGAAATCCGGAGGTGACAAAAATTTCACTGGACACCGGAAAAAATCCAGGTATTCTTATTTCCGGTCACGATCTGCGCGATCTGGAAATGCTGCTGGAGCAGACAAAGGGAACAGGCATCGACGTCTATACGCACTGTGAAATGCTTGCCGCCCACTCCTATCCGCTATTTAAAAAATACGCGCATTTAAAGGGGAATTATGGAAATGCATGGTGGCAGCAGAAGAAGGAGTTTGAAGCTTTCCACGGTCCGATCCTCATGACGACAAACTGTATCGTTCCTCCGTCAGACAGCTACAAGGATCGTCTCTATACGACAGGCGCTGCCGGCTATCCGGGCTGCATACATATCCCTGGTGACATCGGACAGCCAAAGGATTTTTCTCCCCTGATCGAACAGGCAAAGCGCTGCGCGCCTCCTGCGTCACTGGAGCAGGGCGAGCTTACCTGCGGCTTTGCACACGCACAGGTCTTGGCGCTTGCAGACCAGATTGTAGAAGCCGTAAAATCCGGCGCGATCAAAAAGTTTGTCGTTATGGCAGGCTGTGACGGCCGCTCCAAGCGCCGCGAATACTATACCGAGTTTGCCGCAAAGCTTCCGGCAGACACCGTCATTTTGACTGCAGGCTGTGCAAAATTTAAGTATAACAAGCTGGATCTTGGCGCTATCAACGGCATCCCGCGTGTGCTGGATGCCGGACAGTGCAATGATTCCTATTCGCTCGCCGTTATTGCCCTAAAGCTCAAGGAGGTCTTTGGCGCAGACGACCTCAATGAGCTTCCGATTATTTACAATATCGCATGGTATGAGCAAAAGGCTGTCATCGTCCTCCTGTCACTGCTCTCTCTCGGTGTAAAAAATATCCACCTTGGACCAACCCTCCCCGCTTTCCTGAGTCCGAATGTTGCCAACATTCTGTCAGAACGCTTCGGCATTTCAGGAATCACAACTGTTTCCGACGATATGAGACACTTTTTTCCCGAAATAAATGAAATAGAGGAACAAAGTTTCCTATAAAGGAGCAAACAACAAGCAACACGCTTCGCGAGCCACTCTTATGTCAACAAAACCCCGGACGCCGCATTCTGGCATCCGGGGCTTCTCATCGCTTATTCTTTTTCCTACACCGTCTTCACACACTGCGAAAACTTCTGCTTTGCACTCTGCACCTTCGCCATGTCTGCCTCCGGCGTCGGATAATAGCCGCGCTCATGCATCAGATTAAAAACATCCTCCTGAATGCTGTGCTCCTGCTCCAGACAATGCTTGATCGCATCACGCACGCTGCTGTGTACACATTCATTTGCAAATGTGTTGTAATTATTTGTTGCAGTCTTTTCTGCTGTCAGCGCATCTGCCAGAATTTCCTTATCCGTATAAATCTGCTGTGTCATCGCCATATTCTCCCTTCTTTAGAGCTGCGCATACAGGGCGTTAAAATGTCCCTGATGCTTGTTTGAAATTTCCGTGAACTTCGCACTGATCTGTGCATCCTCCGTGTGCTCCGCCAACATCTTAAATTTCTTGATCAAAAGCTCCTCCTCTGTCAAAAGGTCGTTTAATGCCGATAACTCCTTCTCCGATAACTGACTCATATCGCTCCACCTCCCTGTCTGTTTCATTGGTACAGACATAGTGTGCGCGCTTTTATCTGCTTTATACCCCGTTTTCTATGCAGACCTCCTTTAATAAACGATACAGTTCTTCCTGATAAACCGGGCGGTTTGCAATATGATCGACGCCCGCCGCCTTCATTTCCTTAGAAAGCTTCCCGCGCTCCGCAGTCGAGCAGATGATCAGCATATGCTCTCTGGAGAACAGCCGGCGGATCTCCCGGATTGTCGTCTTTGCACCGCGCATATACCAGTTGATAAAACAAATATCATACGCCTCTCCGCCCATATATTTTCCCTCCAGCATATGGAGCGCCTCCGCTCCGCTTACCGCCCGATCGCAGGCAATGCCTAGGCGGGAAATTATCATGGCATGGCGCTGTCTTGTCACCTCATTATCATCCACGATCAGAGCCCGCAGCTCTCCCAGCCTCCTTCCCCGCACCCACGGCTCATGTCCGACCCGCAGCGGCACTGTGATCGCGCAAATCATATTGTCTCCCTTCTCCTCAAAAGTCATAGAGCCATGAAGCAGCTCCACCATACTTTTTGCGATCGGATACCCATCCTCCGGATCCATATTTCCCTCTACAATAACTTTTAATTCCACACGGTCCTTTGACGTCTTTCTCTGACGCCAGCATGTCCGGATACATCCGCCGGAAGGCGTCTGATCGTACACCTTTTTGAGCATACTGCACCAGCTTTGCCCAAGACGCTTTCCGTCTCCGAAAAGGTCATTGTACCGAATCTGAGATTCCTCCACAATAAATTCTATATTCTTTTCCTCACAGAGAGCGGAATACTTATCCTTTATCTCTCCGGTAATCTGGTCCAGGCGGAAGAAAAAAGGATGAATACGCTGCTCCTCCTGCTCCCATTCCGCTTGCTCCAGCACGTCCTCCACGACAGTCAGCAAATGTGAGGCGCATGAAGCAATCTCATCCATGCGCGCCTCCCCGCTTTCTGTGCTGCACAAAGCCTGCAGCTTTGTAAGATCCTTTTTCATCATTCTTGCCATGCGCGTAACAAACCGCTCGCGCACTCTGCTGACATGCTGTTCTTCCTTGATCTGTTTTTGCAGGATAGTCCGGCGCAAAACATATTTTTGTACGATATTGCGCACCCGGTTCTTTATGATCGCCGGCTCGCAGGGCGAAAAAATAAAATCATCTGCTCCCTTTTCGAGCATCTCAAGCTCCATATTTTCATCAATCGCAGTCTTTACGATGACCGGAATATCACACAGCGCGTAATCCGCACGCATCCTTTCCAACACCTGTGCGCCGCTTAAGTCCGGCATAAATATATCTAAAATGACAACATCTATCTTCTTCTGATGCAAAAGACGCATCGCCTCATGTCCGTCCTTTGCAGTCAGAATCTTATATTCATCCATAAACATTGCTTGAAATGATGCCCGGTTTACCTCGGCATCATCCACGATGAGCATCACCAAATTTTCCTGCATATGTTACCTCCTAGTTAAGAGTATTATACCGAATACTTCTTACTTTGTGGAAAAAACATCTGCCATTTTTGATTCTTTTTCCTTTTATTTTCATTTTTCAACATTTTTCGACAGGTGCCCGCGCAGCAGCCTGTCCAAAATCCGATACATTTCTCCAACCTCCAGAGGCTTCGTCAGATATGCATCCATCCCTACCTCCTGCGACTTTTTCACATCCGCCTCAAACACATTCGCCGTCATCGCCACGATCGGAATCTTTAAGCTGTCTTCTCTGCCGCTCCTGCGGATTTTTTCCGCCGCCTTAAGACCGTCCATGACCGGCATCCGAATATCCATCAGCACAATGTCGTAATAATCCGGAGGATTCCTAAGATAAAGCTCCACGCATTCCTTGCCGTTTCTTGCCACCTCAAGCATCATCTTCTTATAGCCCAGCAAATTTCTCGTAATCTCGATATTGATCTCATTATCTTCGGCAAGGAGCGCTCTCTTTCCGGAAAAGTCATACTCCGTCTCCTCATAGACCTCCTCCTTCTTAACGGATGCAGTCATCCTTTCTCTTTTTAAGGCAAACGAAGCAATAAGCGTCGTTCCCTGTCCCTTCTTGCTGTAAGCGTCAAGCTGCCCGCCCATGCCCTCGATGATACACTTGGAGATCGCAAGTCCAAGCCCGCTTCCGCCGTTTAGCGTCGTGCTTCCCTCATCCTCCTGTGCAAACGGTTCAAACATGTGAGGCAAAAATTTATCGTCCATCCCCTTGCCGTTGTCCCTGATCTCCAGCCGGAGCAAAACCTCTGTCTCGCTCTCCCGCAGCTTCTCTGCGACAAACGTGACGCAGCCCTCCGGCTGTGTAAATTTGACTGCATTATCCAGAATATTGAAAATGGCACGATAAAGCTTTTTTTGATCAAATACGCAGCTTACACGAAAATCACCGCGCTTTTCCACGGAAAAGCCGACATCCTTTTTCTTTGCCTCCCCTGCCACCTCCTGACAGAGCTCCTCAAAAAAATCATCCAGCCATGCAGCCTCCCCTGACCATACCGTCTTTCCGCTCTCCAGCTGTGACAAGTTTAAAATATCGTCAAACAGCAAAAGTAAAAAACGTGCAGAAGCATCCAGCTTTGCCAGATTTTCCTGCACCAGCCTTTGATCCCCTGCATGCTCGCTCGCAAGATGGGAAAGCCCAAGAATCGAATTCATCGGAATGCGGATCTCATGACTGATCCGCTCCAAAAGCTCATTTTTCTCCTCATTGCTCCGGCGCGCCTCACACAGTGCGTTCTGCAGCGCCTCCTTCTGTCTCTGGCTCTCCAGCAGACTGTCCGTGATGTCTCTGCGGACGATCACAACCGTATTCTGGTCCGCTTCATGGTAGCTAAGATGAAGCTCCTTATAGCGGTAACAGTCCTTGCACAGCAGCCGGTAGACAACTGTCATATACGGCTTTTTGGAAAGCTCCTCCCTCACATAAGAGAGTGTGAGCTTTTGCTCGCAATCCTCCCGATCCTCCGGATGCACAAACACGGGTATCGACCGCCGGTTCACCGTCTCATAATCATATCCGTCCGGCGGCATGACCTCCGTAGCCGGATTCGTAACGATCACATGGCAGATGCCTGTATTGACATCCACATAGGTAATGAAATCCAGCTCCTCTTTGATCACATTTTTTAAAATTTCCTGCTCCTTGTTTGTTATCTGTCTCTCCATTCCGCCGGCTCCCATCAAAAAACTAAAACTAAAGTACTAATCAGTATACCATATTTTCCCAATTTTCCAAGCAGCTTTTTGAAATTTCCCGCAAAACCATCAAAAAATCAATCAAACAAAAAACAGGAGGCAAGGAAAAACATTCCATAGTAATAGGTTCCAAGATTAAACAGGTGCACCGCCGTACTTTTTTTCTTCCAAAAATATAAAAATAAAATTGAAATATCAGACACAAAAAACAGCGCGCTCCCCACTGCCGCAAAGCAGTTGGACGGAAGCGGAAAAGCCAGCGCAAGCCGCAGCCCCTTAAAAAAGAACAGCGCGACAAAAAACGCATAAATCAAAATAAAGGGCTTTAATCTGCCTGTTTTCATACCCGGAAGCAGACAAAGCACATACGCGCCCGCCACCGCGCAAAGCGCAGCCAGCGCGTCGCCCCAGGTAAGCGTCTGCATCCCGCAAAGCCATCCTACAAAACACAAATGACCGATGAGGAATACAAAAAGCCCGACCAGAAAATACTGCTTCCTCCTGCTCCTGTTATAGAGCGCCATAAAAATATCCCCTGCGAAGCAACAGAGAAACGCCGGAAGCATCTGCGGCAATGCCTCTCTTTTTCCCGACTGCACTACCGCAAATGCAAAGACCGCCAAAAAGGCAAGACTGTTTAATATTTTTGCTCCTATGTAATAGCTGCTTTCCTCCCTGCCGCATACAACTGCTGCAAGTGCGGCAAAAACAACACTGTATATGACAAGCATCCCCCAAAACATTACATCGCCCCCTACCCTTGACGTCTAAGACCTTTTGGATAATGATTCTTCATGATCCCACCCGCAAGCTTTCCCCAGCCAATGCTGTAGCCGTCCGCAAGCACAAGATACCAGCCGCTCTCTCCGCAAAACGGAAACGTCTCTCCCCTTAAATACCCCAAAAGCTCCTTGCTGTCCGGTTTCAGATTGACCGCAGAATGCGCCTGCGCCTCCGTCAGCGCAAGTGCAAAGGCGTGCGATGGCTCAAACCTGTTTTTTTTGACCGTTCCAAGGTGAAGCCCCGGTCGTAACACCTTTAAACCGTCAATCGGCGGCATCCCAAAAAAAGCCTGATAAAGCTGGTCTCCAAATCTGAAATACCGCTCCAAAAACTGCTCCGCCGCCTCCCCCTTGAGCGTCTCTCTCACAAAGGCTTCATATTCCATGCAAGGACTTTCGCTCCTTCTTCCCGCATACTCCGTCATTTCCCGGCTCATCGGGTATGCCTCTTTACATGTATCGTCTGCCGAACGG
>SAMEA3387475__coassemble_1802_pt1 | contig 16638 bp, 13 predicted proteins | sample SAMEA3387475__metabat2_high_PE_013 | metagenome-assembled genome bin SAMEA3387475 (sample SAMEA3387475) | Felis catus | biome: Faeces | place: United Kingdom | collected 2012 | reverse complement strand
CCCGCCGATATTTGCTGCAGATATCCTAAGATTTCCTGCGCCTTTTGTCCTGTGGCAAGCTTTGTCACGCCACCCTCTGCATAGATGGGCAGATACTGATACCTCTGCTCTCCCTCCGGTGTGACCGTCACCTTAAGCAGCGCCGAGCGGTCAATCGTTTGTCCAAACACAAAGTTGCCGAGACTGTAAAACACCGGCTGCCCGCCAAAATAGGCGGCGCCCTGCAGGCAGTGCGTATGCGATCCCACTACCACATCCGCGCCCGCTGCAAGGCAATTTTGCGCAATCTTTGTCTGATAATCCTCCGGATAAGCGGCATACTCCACACCCCAGTGCGGATAAACCGCAAGAAAATCGCACTCCTTCGCCGCCTCCTCAACAAGCTCGATCAGCCTTGTATCATCATAGCAGGAAAATACGCCGGGCGCGCTGTTTTCTACCTTCCAGTCACCGGTCGGTACCACACGGGAAACTGCAAGAAATCCAAATTTTTTTCCGTTGATCTCAAAGGTCTGCACCTGCTCGGCACGCGCGATGCTCTCCCCCGCGCCGCCGTAGCGGATCCCCGCTCCATCCAGCGTGACAAACGTATCGCTTAACGCCGCCTTTCCGTAATCAAGCACATGATTATTTGCCAGGGAAACGACATCCACTCCCATCTCCTTTAGCGCCGTGACATAGGATGGCTCACATCGGAATGTATACTGCTTTCCTTCCATCGGAGCCCCCTGTGTGCTGAACGGAAATTCATTATTTATCATCAGAACATCCGCCGCCTGCAGCTCTAAAAGCAGTTCCTCCGAGATCACACCGGCAATCCCGTTTGCATCGTAGCCTGCCAGAAAAGCATTTCCGAACAATACATCGCCGCCAAAAAGAATCGTCGTATCTTCCTTCGGCGGCTGCGGCTTTTGCGTATGCTCCTCTGCCGCTTCCGTCCCCTGTGTCACGCTCTCTGCCGCTTCCGTCTCCTGTGTCACGCTCTCTGCCGCTCCTTCGCCGCCCGGTTCTGCCTGACTATCAGCCTCGCTGTTTTGCGCTTCTTTGGGCGGCTCCGCCGCCTCCCCCTGTGTCTGCGCCGTTTCATCTCCTGCCCATACAAGTGCAAAAAGCAGCAGAACCACGATTCCCAAGGATGCTATGTACATCAGCTTCTGCAATATCTTCTTCATACTCCCTCCAAATGCTTGCATAATACATCCATTTTATCAGAAAGTAGAAAAGTGTCAAATGAAGAATTGCTTTTCTATACCCGCCGTCTCTCATTTTATTTTATTGTATTGTAAGCTCCAGCGAACCCATATCACAGGAGAGCGACGCCGTGTGCTCCGCTCCCGCGTTTTGGGGCTCATAATCTGCGGAAATAGAGGAGTAATCACGTCCGTTCACCGTAAGCTCACCCATATCGCAGGAAAGCTCATACCGATAGGCAGCGGCGTTCCCCGCAAGCGTAAGCGCAACGTTTCCCATGGAGCTTTTTGCCGTGATACTGCCATCTGCCGCACCCTCAACCGAAACGTTTCCCATGTCACAATCAATCTCCAGATCCTGATAAGCTCCGCCCGAAAGCTCTGCGTTTCCTGTATCTGCCAGGACAATTGTCTCCCCCGTCACCGTAAAAGCCTCTAAAATGGCGCTTGCCGCATCCACCGTCACCGTAAGCTTCTCACAGCGCATGTCCGCCAGAGAAAGCTGCGCCTTTGCTGCGTCAAACTCCAGCCTTACATCAGAAAGCGCAAGCCCTGACGGAAGCTCGATCAAAAATTCTGCATTGGAACGATCGCTCCAAGCTCCCGAACGGTTGTATGCAAGCGTAAGCGTGCCGTCCTCTGTGACAGCTCCCTTATAATCCTGCTCCCTTCCACGATACATATGCACTACAACAGCGTCTGTCCGAGAGCCTTCCTCCACATACACCTCTGCCGCCTCCATATCAATTTGCAGATTGCTGATCCCAGCCGTCTCATAAGTATAGGAAACGCTGCTGTCCCCCTCTGTTTCCCCGTCTGCCTCCGAATAATAAATACCATCCAAGCCGATATGCCAGTTTCCATAGGTCACTCCCGTATGCAGAAGCTCACGGATGCCTCCGCCCATAACGGATGCAAGAATGCAAAGCAGGATTCCTGTCCCCGCAAGGACTCCCGCAAGAATCAGACTTATCCTCGTAAATGTTTTCATGCTCCGACACGCTCCTTTCTTTTCTCAAACGGCTTTTTGCAAAGATGGTAAATTCCTCTGACTGCCCACGGCAAAAAGCTCCCGCACACGACAACCACCAGAAGCAGCGCCAGTATTCCGATTGCAAGGACCAGACAGCCGCCTCCGATCAAGCCGATGCCAACCGCCGGATCTGCACCGAAGATCAGCGAAATCCCTGCACCGATCAAAACAACACCCGTAATTAATAAGGACGCCATGACTGCCACCGAGGCAAGCGCGATCCCAACCGCCATTGCCGCTGCAGCAAGCGCAAGACTGATGAGCAGAAGCAGCAGCGTAAGCCAGATCGGGGAGGTAAGCACCGCTGCCGTGACCACGAGCGCCACCATGCCTGCACTCCGTTCCTTTGTACGTCTTTTTGTCATCCCGCTGACTGCATCGTTGATATTCCGGTAATATTCCTCATCCCTATTTGCAAACGTATTATAATATTTCCCGTCGGCTGCACCCTTTTTTTCGGGATCGATCCCAAAATCCTTTAAAATACTCTCCGCAGCCTTCTGTGGGGATTCCAGCTTTGCAAGCACCTCCTGCTCATCCTCCTCCCCCGCATCCTCAAAATAGCTTCTGTAAAACGCGACTGCATCTGCCCGCTCCTCCTCTGAAATTGCCGAAAGAAGCTGCTCTAATTGCCGCAAAAATTCTTCTTTATTCATCTTTTCCTCCATTCTAACGCCTCCCGTACCAAAACCCGGCATTTGCTACACATCTGTCTCTGCCTGCTCCTCGCAAAATAACTCCGAAATCTTAGCGGAATATTCCTGCCATTCTCTGCGGTATTCCTGCAGCCTTTCCGTGCCCGCTTCCGTAATCTGATAGTAACGCCTGTTCCTCCCGCCGCATTCCCTGTCGTATACACGCAGACAACCGCTTTTTTGCAGCCTCCGCAAAACGGGATACAGCGTTGATTCCGACACGTCGATCGCCGCCCTGACGTCCTGTGTGATCCGGTAACCGTACGTTCCCTCCTCAGCCTTTGAGACAACTGCCAAAACGATTGCATCCAAAAGCGCAGCGCCCGTGTTAAATACCATGCCCTCACCTCCTGCCTATCTATATATCTGTTTTTATAATATCATTTCTTTTACAATACTATATAATATATAGTATTGTATTGTCAATAGGATAGGGAATGCAAATTTCCTATCATGCAAAAAAGGCGGTGCGCTCCCATTGGATGCACACCGCCTTTTTCTTACTCCTGTTCCGTTTATAAAACTAAAAATCTCTCAATCTCCACTGCCGCATTCTATCTTCCCCTGTCAGGAAAACAAGGACTTAAAGAAATCTGCGATTGCCTCAAACGCACTGACAAAAAAATCGCCGATCGCCGATAAAATTCCATCTCCTCCGCCATCCCGGAAGGAATTGTATAAGGACTCCGCATAATCAACAAGTCCGCTCAAATCAATTCCCAGAGAGGTGATTTTCAAAAGCAGGTCTACGATCTGCTGACGCTCCGTGTCGGAGAGGGTTACCCCGTACTTCTCGCACGCCTCATCGATGACCTTGTTAATATTCTCCGCATCGCTGAAATCATTCTGTGCGATCACAGACTTAATATAGGCGATAAATTCCTCGACCTCCTCATTGGTCAAGCCCTCGATCGACGCCGCAAGCTCTCCCGTCACGACAAGCTCATTGAGCGCGGCATCAATGACCGTATCGTCGACTGCCTTTCCGGTCATCTCCCCGTAAGCCTTAAAGATGCCGACCAGCGCCGCCGTGCCGGAAATCGGTTTTGGTCCCGCCACGATAATGTCCGCGTCCGTGATCCCTGCTGTTGCCAGCGCATTTTTATACATTCCCACCGTACAGTAGGTAATATTGCTCGTCGAAATATTTAATCCGCTTCCGGGTTTCCGATCAACGATCACAATCGACGACCACGCCTTATTTCCTATCTTGGATGCGTCAATATACGCCCCGAGATATTGATGCTCCTCCTGATTTGTGACGTACACCACATCATAATTTGCCAGTCCCGCCGGATCGATCCCCATCAGTCCCAGCACTGTAGCGCGCTGCTCCTCCGTCAAATCTGCGCCCAGTGAAAGATAGGGTCTGTCATCCTTTTGGATCGTTACCTGATCTCCGTTTGTGTTTGGCACCTGTTCTCCCTGTACATTTGCATCCGGCACCTGCTCCCCCTGTATATTGGGGCTTTGTACCTGCTCTCCCTGTATATTCTGATTCGTCGTCTGCCCGTCCTGCGGCTGCGTCTCCCCGGACGGCTGCTGTCCGCCCTGCGGCTGCGTCTCCCCGGACGGCTGCTGTCCGCCCTGCGGCTGTGTCTCCCCGGACGGCTGCTGTCCGCCCTGCGGCTGCGTCTCCCCGGACGGCGCCTGTCCGTCCTGCGGCTGTGTCTCCCCAGACGGCTGCTGTGTCTCTGCTGTCCCTGCCTGCACCTCCGTTGACGGTGCGGCAGACTGCGAAGCCGCCGCCGGCACTGCGGTAAACAGCGTCACAGCCGCCAGAAAAATACTAAGACCTCTTGACCATTTCTTTCTCACCTGCATACCTCCCTGTCTCATACTCCTTGAAACAAGTACTAATTCTACTATGAGTTTACGAAAAAAAGCAAGCGTTTCATGGATTCTTAAGATTCTACGCGCACATTCAGCCATGCCCCAATATCCGCATACACACGCGCGCGGTCTGTCTCATTTAAAATCTCATGACGGTCATTCTCATATAGCTTATAGGTAATATCCGAAAGTCCCGCCTCCTCGTAAAGACGGTAGGCTCTCTTGACGCCCTCTCCCATATCTCCGACCGGATCGTCCTTGCCGGAAACAAAAAAAAGCGGCAGATCCTTTGGCACACGCGCCACATTTTCCTTCTGATTGTCAAAGAGCACCGCCTCCATCAGACCGCGGTAGCCATTCACCGTAAATAAAAACGTACATCTTGGATCGTGATAATATTCCCTGACGTTCTCCTCATTTTTTGATAGCCAGCTATTTTTATAATTCTTTCCGTACAGGTCAAACCGCCGATACGGCTTACTGTAGGAAATCGTCTGAAGCAATCTGCTCCGGTAATGCCAGCCCCGCACAAAGGCAATCGCCCGGCACAAAAAAAGTCCAAGCTTCATCGTCTGATCCGGCATACAGCCCGTACCCATAATGATCGCTCCGCTCACACCCTCCGGGTGGATGCACAGATATTTGCGCAGCATGTAAGAACCCATACTGTGTCCGAGCATAAAATAGGGAATGTCCGTGTACTCCTCCTGCACGATCGTCCGAAGCCGGTGCATATCCTCCACAAGTGTATCGCTCGGATGCTCTTTCTCAAAATACCCCCAGTTTTCCTGATCTGTCACGGACGCTCCGTGCCCCAAATGGTCGTGTCCGACCACCAGATACCCCTGCTCGTTCAGATAGGCGGCAAACGCCGCATAGCGTTCAATATACTCGACCATGCCATGCGTAATCTGCACGACCGCCTTGTGCGCTCCGTCCTCCCTCATCCATTTTACGGCATGGATCATCGTTATTCCGTCCGCCGATAAAAATCCAAATCCTTCCTCTTTTGTCATACCACATTCCCCTCTCCCGTGTTCTGCCATGCTCCTACTGATAGCTGCGGATCACAAGCTGCACGCGCCGGATTCCCTGATATTCATTGATCTCAGGATAATACACGACGGACATACGAATCCCGTTTTTTTGTCCGCGCAGGGAGGCTTTTACCTCCTGCTCCCCGTATTTTTGGCGATAATACTCCTTCCACTGCTCAATATCGCCGAAATAAACGGCGTCCACATGCGTACCACGCTCTGTCTGCAACTGTAATTTTAACACATTTTGGTTCTTTCCAACAATACGCGCATGCAAAATCGCAAGATTTTTATCCGCAAACTGCGGCTTTGCGTTTCCTTTTCCGAAAGGCTCCAATATAGCAAGCTCTCTCACCAGCTCCTCGGTCGGATAATCTACAGGCATCACAATGTCAATCTTCACCTTCGGAATAAAATCCTCCTCTGTCAGAGTGCACGCCTCATTGATCTCCCTGCGGAAATTCTCAATCTCCTCCTCCGGCAGCGAAAGCCCTGCCGCCATCGGATGACCGCCGAATCTTGTAAACAGATGCCTGCATTTACAAAGCTCCTCATACATCGAATATGTCTCGATCGACCTTCCCGATCCCTTCACTCCATCCTCTGCCCTTGTCAGGACAAATGACGGCTTCTGATATGCCTCTCGGATTCTTCCGGCAATGATTCCCGCAAGGCTCTCATGCACCTTGGGCAGATAAACGACCAGTACCCGCTCGCCCGCATTTCCCTCCTCCACAATACGCTTTGCAGCCTCCACGCCCGCAGCGGTCAGCTCCTTTCTCTGCAAATTCAGCTCCACAAGCTGTTCGGCGGCTTTCATCGCGGACAGCTCATCCTCCTGCAAAAAAAGCTTTAGGGACAACTGTGCCGTCTCAAGCCTTCCCCCCGCATTGACACAGGGACCAAGCACATAGCCGATGTGGTATGCCGTAATTTCCTCCGGCGTAAGCTTGCTTTGGAAAATCAGCGCGCGCATACCAGGATTTTTTGTTTCCCGTATGCGCCGCAGGCCTTCCTTTACGAGAATACGGTTTTCGTCTGTCAGCTGCACAACATCGCCGACTGTCGCAAACGCAACCTCCTCCAAAAAAGGATATGCCTCCTCCTTCGGCACACCGCAGCGCTCATATAACAGGCAGATGACCTTCCATGCCACCGCCGCACCGCAAAGCCCCGGATAGGGATAGCTGCACTCCGGCTGCTTGGGATTTACGACCGCGTCTGCCGCACTGCGCAGATAGGTACGCACGCCATCCGCCTCACGATAGGGAATCTCATGATGATCCGTCACTAAAACAGTCATCCCAAGCTCCTTGGCATGTGCGATTTCATCAAGCGCCGCAATTCCGTTATCACAGGTGATGATCGTGTCGATTCCGCTCTCATAAGCCTCCCCGATCAAATGATCGTTTATCCCATAGCCGTCCTTCATGCGGTCCGGTATCTTCGTGCTGACGTTCGCGCCGCACCTTTGCAGACCGCGAGAAAGAATGTAGGTTGCCATCACACCGTCAATATCATAATCGCCGATGATACGGATCGGCAGATGCGCTTTGATCTTTTCCTCCAAAATCGCGGCGCAGCGGTCCGCATCATGGAGCAGGTGTGCGTCATACAGATCCTCCATACCTCCGTTTATGTATTTCTCCACCGCCGCATCTCCGACAATCTCACGGTTGCGGATCAGACGCGCCGTGACCGGACTGATCAAAAATCGTTCCGCAATGCCCGCAAAGTCTGCTCCCTTTTGTACTACGACCCATTTTTCCATGCTTCTTCCTCTCCGTATGTCACCTCAAGCAGCGTAAGTCCGCACGCAGGCGCCGTATAGCCCGCGCATGCACGCTCTTTTGCTGCGAGTATCTTCTCTATCTCCTCCGGCTCCCTTCTCCCGTCGCCGATTTCAATTAATGTTCCTGTCAGTATGCGTACCATATTCTGCAAAAAACCATTGCCTGTATAAAAAATCTGAAGCTCCTGCTCCTTTTTTGCAATCGTGATCTCAGAAAGGGTACGCACCGTAGACTTTTTCATTTTCTTATTTCCGCAGAAGGAACGAAAATCGTGCGTTCCGATCAAAAGCTCCGCCGCCCGTCTCATCCGGCTGGCGTCAAGCGCAATGGGATAATGATAGACATAGCGCCTCTTAAATACATCCGCAACCTCCCCCGTATCAATCCGGTAGAGGTACGTTTTGCTCTTTGCCTGATAGCGGCTGTGAAAACGCTCTCCGACGCGTTCTGCCTGAAGCACTGCGATGTCCTCCGGCAGATAACGGTTTAATTCCGCGCGCAGCACATCCTCCTCCCACGCCTCGCTAAGACAGAAGTTTGCAGTCTGCCCGCTTGCATGAACCCCCGCATCTGTTCTTCCTGAGCCGATGACGGCAACCGGACCTCCGTTTAATCTTGAAAGGACATTTTGAAGCTTTCCCTGAATCGTCTGCTCCGTATCACCCAGGCTCTGCCAGCCGCGGTAACGCGTCCCGTCATACTGCAAAATGATTTTATAATTATTCATCCCATGCGTCTCTCCTATCTGATGTTAGGAGTTATTTTATCACAGATCCGCACAAAAACCAACTGTCAGACAAGCTCTGCCATTCTTGTGACCGCCACATAGATTTCGGAAATCTTATACCATGTACGGTAATCAATGACTCCCGTCACCGGCAGACCGAACACGCTCTGGAATTTTTCGACTGCCGCGCGTGTCGCAGGACCGTAAATACCGTCCGGTGTAACGGAGGGAATCGCCGGGTAGGAACGTGAAATGCGCGCCAGCTGCTCCTGGATCTGCCGTACCTTATCCCCTGTAGATCCAATCGTCAGATCGACGCGCGGCCACGACGCCGGAATGCCGGAAATCTCCTCCGCCGTATTGATAAACATGTTGTTCCCGTAGTAATAGCGGATAATATCGATTGTCTCATAGCTCTGGTCTCCCAAAAACTTGCTGCCCCACTGGCTCATCCAGTTCGGACAGGTCACGCGCTGCCCGTCACAGTACTGTGTTAAGATCGGCTGTCTGACATTCGGACGCGACAGATAATTCTGGAACATCTCATCCACAATATTGGAGATATTCTGATAGATGTTGCGCCCGTAGATAAATTTCTGGTCATATGCCGTGGATGATGTGATCGTAAAGCTGTAACCCTTATTGCGGTACCACTCCGTATAGACACGGTTTAAGGTAAATGACATGATCGCAAGAACATTTGCGCGGATCGTCGCGTCCGGCCATGTGGCATAAATCTCGCTCGATGCAACATTTTTGATATAGTCGCGGTAGCGGATATAATATTCCCTTGCCGTAGAATCACTCGGCGCGCCGTCATGCACCACGACAAATTCCGGTATCACAACGCGGCTAAGTACGATCTCTCCCGTCTCCGTCACCGGCTTTATCTCTGATTCCGGAATCTTCGGCGGGTACTCCTCATAGAGCGTATGCCCCGGTATTACAATATTGTCAGAGGGACTTACTTCCGTCTCCTCCTCATCCATCCTTACCTCCTGGAGCGCCTGCTCTCCCGAAAGGATCTCAATGCCGGAGATATTGATTGGGCGATATCCTTCCGCAGTGACTTGAATAGTATATTCCGCGTAGGGCTGCGTTTCGGACGGCTCCATAGAGTACTCAAGTGGAGGCGCATCAAGCGTAACTGATTCCGATAGTCCTGACGCATCGGTATTCACCTCCTCCACTGCGCTTTCCGGATCGCCCGAATAAGAAATTGAAATCTTTGCATTGTTGATCGGCGTGTTACGCCCCCGTGCGATCACTTGTATCCGCAAATCTCCCTGATCGACATTATTTGTCTGCGTATATCTGATGTCTGACATAAAAACCTCATAGTTTCTCTTTATTCATCATATGCCCACAGTTGTGTTGTGTTTCCTATCTTATCAAATAGTGTCAGCTTATCTCCCGATATTTTGGAAAATAAAGAAACCATAAATTTTATTCTACCGTCACGACCTTTGCCAGATTTCTTGGCTTATCTACATCAAAGCCCTTATCCGCCGACACATAATATGCAAAGAGCTGCAATGCCACTGACGCGGGCATCACCATAAACGCATCGTTCATATCCGGCAGGACAAACGTCTCCCCGACGTCCTGTGCAGTTTCCTTCAGCCCCTCTTTTATAAATAATACAACCTCTGCGCCTCTGGACTTCACCTCTCTGATATTGGAAAGCTCCTTTGCCGCTAACCGCTCCTGCGTCACCGCCGCGATCACCGGTGTGTCCTCTGTGATCAGCGCGATCGGTCCATGCTTTAGCTCCCCTGAAGCATACGCCTCCGAATGGATATAGGACACCTCCTTCAGCTTTAAAGAGCCTTCCAGTAAAATCGAATAGTCAAGTCCCCTGCCGATCATAAACAAATCCTTTGCCCCCAGCACACGCTTCGCAAGCAAATGGATCTCCCTGCGCTTTGTGAGCACCTGCTCGATCACTTTTGGCGCTCTCTCAAGCTCCCCGATAAATGCTCTCGTCTCCTCACCGCCAAATATCCCCCTGCTGTATGCCATCTTTGCAGCAACAAGATAAAAGACGGCAAGCTGTGTCGTATATGCTTTTGTACTTGCAACCGCAATTTCCGGTCCCGCATTTGTGTAAAGCACATAATCGCTCTCTCTTGCGATAGAAGTTCCCCGCACATTAATAACGGAAAGGCACTTTGCCCCTTTCCCCCTTGCATACTTCACTGCCTCAAGCGTATCAACGGTCTCTCCCGACTGCGAAACTGCGATCACAAGCGTTTTTTCATCCAGCACCGGCTCTGCATACATGAACTCTGAAGCCATCTCTACATCAATGTGCATATGAAGCATCGATTTTACCAACGCCTGCGCGACAAGTCCTGCGTGCATTGCCGTCCCGCACGCAATGATCGTAATGCGATCGCAGGATGTAAAAAGCTCATCCGGCACACCGTCTTTCGTAAAATCAGGCAATCCGTCCGATATGCGATCGGAAATCGTGCGCAAAACAGCCTCCGGCTGCTCCATGATCTCCTTTTCCATATAAAACGGATATCCGTTCTTTCCTGCACTGTTAAGCTCCCAGTCAACCGTCTCGTATACCGGCGCAGTCTCTGCGTCCTCTGTGTCAAATAGCTTAAGACCATCTGCACGCAGCTCTAAAATATGATATTCCGGCACAACAAAATAGCGGTTCGTAAAGCGGCAGAGCGCCGTGAGGTCGGAAGCCAGCATCGCCCCCTGCACGCAGAATGTCGCCACGATCGGGCTGACATTGCGCACCGCATAGATCACGTCCTGCTGATCTTCAAACATCACGACAAGTGCAAACGTACCGCGCAGCCTTTCCGCGGTCTTTCTGATCGCCTCCCTCGGATTACCGTCATAAAAATGATCTAAGAGCACGGCAACCGCCTCACTGTCCGTCTCCGATACCAGCTCCTTCTCCAATGAATAGTCAAGCAGCAGCTCCTTATAATTCTCGATAATACCGTTGTGCACAAGCGTTACCGCCCCCGACCGGTGCGGATGTGCATTCCGGTCACTGACCCCACCGTGCGTCGCCCACCTCGTATGTCCGATCCCACAGCCAGCGCCGCCTCTCATCCCCGCACATATCTGTCTTAGATCGCCCACTCTCCCTGCGCATTTATAAACGTCCGTCCGATTTTCTGTTTGATTCCTTACCGCAATCCCAGCGCTGTCATATCCTCTGTACTCCAGCAGTTCGAGCGCATCAAGCAAAACCTCTCTCACGTCTTCATTTCCTGTATAACCAATAATTCCACACATAAATTTTCTCCATTCTTTATTTTTATCTTCACTATTTTTATCATCAATGCATCCCTCGCACCGTATTTGTTTTGCAGTTACCTGCATATTTGCCGGCGCGTCTCGCACGGGAATCATACGGAAAGGCACCCGCCGAATTTTCGATCACCTTTCTCCTCGTCAACCTGCCTGCCGCAGGTACATGGCGCTTAAAGAAAATTTATGGTTTCCGGTTTCCAAAATATCTCGCTATTTATTTTTCAAGGTACAACGTGTATACTATACTATATACAGCTAACAAAAGTCTACTGTTTATTTTGGGAGAAGGAGTATTCGCCATGCCGCATAAAACAAATGAAAAAGACACATTACTGCACGCCTTTTTGATGATCCATGCCACAGCCGTCTCCGGCGTTCCGCTGCTTGGGAAGAAACGCTGCAAACGGGAGCTGGAGGGATACTTAAGGGAGCTTTGTCTGCTCGACTATCAAAAAAAAGCGCCCCATGAGCAGGACGCCATTCGCGCCGAGTGGCGCAGCTTTGCCCACCGGTATCTCTCCTATTGTACCGGCAGCCGCTCCTACTGCTCCACTCTTTTTGGCATTGTTCCGATCAATGATGCTGCTGTCGCGTCCAAAATTGCCGCAGACATCCGTCTCGTGCTCTTGGAATACCCGGCTGCCTTTGAGCTTTCCCATGTGTGTGAGCCGCTGCTGACCGTCATGGGCGAAGCATACTGCGAGCAGATTGAAAACGGAAAATCCTATTGGGAACAGCCGTAGCTATTTGATATAAGCATCCACCTCATCCCATCCGACCTTTTCATAAGGCAGCCGGATATATTTTTCCTGCTCAAGCTCCAGATGTGTCAGAGTATCCTCCAGGGCAAGCGCATATGCAAGCTCCAGCATAGCCTCAGCCTGTCCCTCCTTATCATTATAGACCGTGCCCGCCATTTCTTTATTTTTAACGGAAAGCAGACCAACGTCCGTTCCGTCAATCCCCACGATAATCGGCCACGTCTCCCTCTCCCTGCCGTCCGCCTTGAGCGCGTCGATCGCCCCAAGCGCCATATCGTCATTATTTGCAAGGACAAGCTCTATCCTTTCTCCGTATTCCGCCAGTAGCTGCGTCATTTTCGTCTGCGCCTGTGCCCGGTTCCAGTTGGCGATCGCATACCCAAGCTTCTCGACCTTCACGCCCTGCTCCTGCATCGTAGAGACGGAATATTCCGTGCGCACGATCGCATCCTGATGTCCCGCCTCTCCCTCCAAAACAATGTACTGAAACACGCCATCGCCGTTTTTGTCCGCCGCAGGATCCTCCAAAAACGCCTCCGCCGCAAGCTCCCCCTCCATGATGCCGGACTCAAATGCTTTTGCCCCAACATAATAAAGCCGATCCCACCGCTCCAAATCCTCCGCGACCAGCTCCCTGTTAAAGAAAATAACCGGCACAGCCTGTTTTTCCGCCATATCAATGATCGCGGTCGGCTCCGTCCGGTCTACGAGATTGACACAGATGACATCGCAGCCGTCCTCCAGCATCTCCTCTACCTGATCGTTCTGCGTCAACTGACTGTCCGCCGCATTATAAACCTCAATGTTGATCGCAATGCCTGTCTGCTTTTCCTTTTTCGCCGCATAATTGCTGAAATGCTCTAAGAGCTGTGAAACAAAGGTGTCATATTGGTCATAAAGCGTCACGCCGATCCGTATGCTGCTGACCTCTCTCCTTTGCATTTCACTGCTGCAGCCGGATAACCCCAGCACCCCGACACAAAAAATCAGCAGCCCCGCCAACGTCTTCTTTCTCTCCCGCATGTTCTCCTCCGTTACTGTACGATCGGAAACAATATTTTCTGATTACTCTCCTCGTACAGATTTTCCTGATCTACCACAAGATAACCTGTCTCACTGTCCTCTGCCTTTGCCAGATGATACTGTAGCTGCCATGCCAGCGCCTGCATACCCTGATACCCCATATGAAACTCATTTGGAACGACCAGAGAGCGGATGACCCCCTTATCAAGATAATAGACTGCCTTTTCCGAACATCCGATACCATACAGCAGACTTCCCGTCTGTTCCGTTCCGATCAAAACGCTGTCAACCATCCGTTCCGTCTCCTCATTCTCCAGCGCAACGACAATATCTGCCTCCTGCTGCTCCGGCAGCTTTGTCTCCTGCGCGCCATCCGCCTGATGCTCAACAGTCCAGATAATTTCTGCTCCCGTCTGCGCAATCTCGTCCTGAAAGCCCAAAAGTCTCTGCTGCGTGGAGAGCTTTTGCATACTGCCGCTTAACACACCGATCTTCTTGCCCGAAAGCTCGTCTCCAAGATCATCGCACACCGCCTGAGCAAGCGCCGCCCCCATCGCACGGTTATCGGGTCCCGTAAACGCATACACGCCCTCCGGGGAAACATTTGTCTCGACGAGCATAACGGCAGCTCTTGCCGCTGCCTGCTCCAGCCCCTTCATCGGCTGTTCGCCGCCCACCATCTGCACGAGTATGCCATCCGCCCCGTTTTCAATTTCCCGCTCAATGAGCGCCAACTGCTCCTGCGTATCTGTCAGCTTTCCGGTTGAAACAAAGCTTACATTCATGTTCTGCGCTGCCGCTGCCTGCTCCAGTCCCTGATGAAACGCGATCCAACGGTCGTTATTGCTGTCGTCTACGATCACGGAAATATTGTAAATCTCCTCCCTGCGTCCCACATGAAGCATCCCATAGGAGGCTGCGGCAATCAGCACAAGCAGCAGCAACACGCCAAAATAAAGCCTATTTTTCTTCATTCTCCCGCTCTCCCTTCCACTCTCTGAGCCTTCCTTCCTCAAGCTCTCTTGCATGCTCCTGTGAATATGTGATCGCTGGAAGATGAATCCGCACAGTCGTGCCCTCGTCGGGAACACTTTCGATCACAAGACCGTATGGTCTTCCAAAGCGCAGCCGGATACGGTTATGGACATTTAACAAGCCTACTCCCGATCCCTTTTTGGGCACACGGTGATTTTCCTTTAAAAGTCCCTCCACCGTCTCCTTAGGCATCCCAAGACCATTATCGCACACCTCGATATAAATATCGTCCTCCCTGCGGTAACCGCGCACGAAAATCTCTCCGTCTCCGTCCATACACTCGACACCATAATAAATTGCATTTTCCAAAAGCGGCTGCACGACAAGCTTTACCGTGCAGCAGTTCAAAATCTCATCCTCCAGCTCAAATGAAATCTGAAACAGGTTTTTATAGCGGATCTTTTGAATGTTCATATAGTTTTTTGCATGACGTATCTCATCCTCAATGCTGATGATCGTCCTGCCGCGGCTTAGACTGATGCGAAACAGGCTGGCAAGCTGCGTGATCATAAATACCGCATCCTCATAACGCTCCCCCTCGATCATCCACACGATCGAATCTAAGGTGTTGTACAAAAAATGTGGATTGATCTGCGACTGTAACGCGTCAAGCTCACTCTTTCGCTTCTGCTCCTGCTCCACCAAAATATCGTGCATCAGCTCCTGAATCTGCGCGACTGTAGAGCGCAGCGTTTTTCCAAGATGCTCGACCTCCAGAGAGCCCCCGACATAAATCTTCGGGTTTAAATTTCCTGCCTCCCATTCGCGCACCGATGCATTCAGCCGCTTTAACGGATCGGCAATGCGTGCTGATACTAGCTGGTTGGTGATTATGATGATCAACATGATAAGCGCCATTGCAAGGATCACAAACATCCGCAGATCGGAAAGCCCCATCTCAAAGGAACTCATCGGCACGACGCTCACAAGCTTCCAGCCCGTATAGCTTATGGTCTTTACCGTGACAAGACGCTTCTCCCCTCCAAACTCCTCCGTGATGCTGCCGTCCTCATAGCCTGCCGCCGCATTATTATTTTCCTCATAAAGCCCTGTATAGATCAGCTTTTGCCTGGGGTGATAGATGATCTCCCCGTTGCTGTCCGTCAGATAAATATACTCTGCGGCACTGTCGGTATTTGCCTTTGTCAAGAGCTGCTCGATACTGCTGTAGTTCATGTCAACCAGCAGAACGCCGAGCGCCGTACTGCCGTTATTCGTCAGCTCCACTGCCTGACTAAGCGATACGACCCAGTAATAGCGATAACTGCTGTCATCAAACAGATTCTGCACATGGGGGGCTGAAAAGTGGATATTCTCCATCTGTCCCACCGCCTCCTTAAACCACTCCTGCCCGGTGACGTTCGTATGCTCCTTTTGCGTATCGACCGGAGCTGCCGCCACAAGCCTTCCGTCGTTCGTATAGCAGGCAATACTGATAAGGTTGTCCTTATTCGCTTCATAAAGAAGATTCATCTCCTCATCCAGCGTGTCGACACTCAAATCCTTATCCTTAATGACGCTATAATACATTGCGTCCGAGATCCGGCGCATATTGCGCAGATAATCCTCCAGATTGATCGCCGTCTGGTTTAAAAGCTGCTCGGCGCTCTGCATCGTCATATCCTGCATTTTATTGACAAAGCGGCTGTAGAGGGAGACGCAGAGCACGCTCATGGAGAGCAGCGACACCACGGTAAAGGAGATCGCGATCATCATCTGGATCGGCTGTGACTGTATCTTGCGTCTGATATATACTATTTGCTTTTTTAAAAACTGTTTTGTTCTTCTCAATTCTGCTCCAACTGACTGATCTTATATTTGGATGGACTGACGCCAAACCGCTTCTTAAACACATAGCTGAAATAATTAGGGTCCAGATAACCGACCTTCTCCGCGATCACATACGTTTTTTCGTTCTGCGTCAGCAAAAGTTCCACCGCCGTCTCCATACGGTAATCCGTAAGGTATTGGATAAACGTCTTTCCCGTTTCCTTCTTAAATACCGTAGAAAAATACGCCGCGCTGACGTTTAAATGACCGCAGAGCGTCTCAATACTCAGATCCGAATCCGCATAATGCTCCTTTACATATTCCTTCGCCCGCGTGACGAAGGATTTCGTCGTATCGGAGCGCTCGCTTGAAACCTGACGCTGCATCTTTAAACAATTGTCCTCAAGCCATCTGCCAAGCGCCTCCGGTGATTCCAGCTGCAGCGCCTGCGTATAT
>SAMEA3387475__coassemble_1698_pt1 | contig 17812 bp, 13 predicted proteins | sample SAMEA3387475__metabat2_high_PE_013 | metagenome-assembled genome bin SAMEA3387475 (sample SAMEA3387475) | Felis catus | biome: Faeces | place: United Kingdom | collected 2012 | reverse complement strand
GCAATGCCCAGACAGTTCCTACAAAATCCATGAGTAACTCCTTTTTAAAATCATTTGTTTTTTAGATACTGCCTGCGGACAATATCTGTCAGGTCGGTATCAGTATATATGATTTTTGTTAAAAAGGAAACAAAAATTTTAAAATTTTATAGAACGCTTATGAATGCAGGGAGCGTATGCCGACAGTGATAATATCGGTGGCAAGTGCAGAAACCTCTTTTGCAGGCTTTGGCTCTGGGGAAAACAGCCAGTGCTCGATCAATCCGATACAGCCGGAGGAAATAAAGCTGTAAAAATAATCAAAACGGATCAGGTCCTTTTCCGGAAGCTTGTCTGCATATAATTCCATCAGCCTCTGGCGTGAGAGCTCCTTGATCTTCCGCAGAAAAGAAAGGTCTCCGTTTTTGTCGAGCAGGGCAGTATAGAGCGTCCGATTCTCCTCCGCAAACCGGAACATGTCGGAGATCAAAAGATCGGGAGATGCGTTTGGGGAGGTGGGGGCGTGCGCAGAAATCAGTGCTTCAAACTGAGACAGAATATCCTGCTCGATCTGTTCGACCATGTCATAAATATCTCTGTAATGCAGATAGAAGGTGCCGCGGTTAATATCAGCCGCTTCGCAGAGCTCTTTTACCGTAATGTCATTGTAGCTTTTTTCTTTCATCAAGGCGAAAAGTGCATGCATCAAAAGCTGTTTGGTGCGCCGTACGCGTCTGTCTGCGTCGGTGTTGCCGAATATTGTCGTCATGGCGGAAATCCTCTTTTCTAAAAGTTTTCTAACTAATAGACACTTTATAAAAAAATGTCGATTATTAGACAGATAAAAAACAGGTGGTGATTGAGAAATAAATTTCTTTTATTATAATAAGAACGAGAGAATAAATCAACACGATGTCAAGAAATGAAAGAGGAATGCAGATGGACACAAACGAAGAAAAGAAAAAGGGAAATTTCTGGCTTACGGTAGCCACTTTTATTGTGAATAAGCGAAAGGCGATCATGATTTTGTTTGTTTTTGCGATTATTTACAGTGTGCTTTCCGTCAATAAGGTAGAGGTGAACCAGGATATTACTTCCTATCTTTCCGAGGAGACGGAGACGCGGAAGGGATTAAATATCATGGAAGAAGAATTTGTCACCTATGGCTCGGCGCGTGTGATGGTGGCAAATATCACCTACGCGGAAGCAGAGCAGCTTGCGGATAAAATTTCGCGGATTGACGGCGTAAAGGAGGTTGCGTTTGATGACACAAAGGATCATTATATCGGCAGTAATGCACTTTACGATGTGACGGTAGAAGGCGAGGATGAGGACCCGGAAAGTATTGCTGCGATCCGTGGGATCAGAGAGGAGCTGGCGGATTATGATCTTTATATTTCCACGACGATAGGGGCGGTGGCAGACAGCGCCGAGATGCTCAATCGGGAAATGGGAATCATTCTGGTTCTGGCGGTCGTTGTCATCATCGCGGTGCTGCTTGTTTCGACAAAGGCATATTTGGAAATTCCGGTGCTGCTGCTGACCTTTGGCGTCGCTGCAATTTTGAATATGGGAACGAATTACTGGTTTGGAGAGATTTCGTTTGTGACAAATTCGATAGCCGTTGTCCTGCAGCTGGCGCTGGCAATCGACTATGCCATTATTTTTTGCGATCGGTTCATGGAGGAGCATGTGCTCTTGGATTCCGAGGAGGCGGTCAAGGTAGCGCTTTCAAAAGCGATACCTGAGATCAGCTCGTCTTCACTTACAACGATTGCCGGATTGATCGCGCTGATGCTGATGCAGTTTCGGCTGGGCTTTGACATGGGTATCGTTTTGGTGAAAGCGATTTTATTCAGTTTGATTTCCGTATTCTTTTTGATGCCGGGGATTCTGCTGATTTTTGCAAAGGGCATCGACCGGACGCATCATAAGTGTTATGTGCCGAACATCACGTTTGTGGGAAAGTTTGCGGCAAAAACAAAATATATCATCCCGCCGATTTTTCTTGTGATTGTGATCGCTGCTTTTTTCGGATCAAGCAACTGTCACTATGTGTTTGATGTTAATTCCGCGGAGGGCAGCAAGAAAAGTGAGTCCCGTATAGAGGTAGAAAAGGTTGAGTCGGTGTTTGGCAAGAGCAACCAGTTGGTTGTGCTTGTACCATCCGGAGATTATGAGAAGGAAAAGCGCACATTAAGTCAGCTTGAGAAGCTTCCTTTTGTTAAGTCGGCGCTTGGACTTGCGAACCAGAAAATCAGTGATGATTATGTGTTGACAGACAAGCTGACGCCGCGTCAGTTTGCAGAGCTGACAGATTTGGATGTAGAAGTCGTGCAGGTACTTTATTCGGCATACGCGTATCATGCCAAGCAATATGGTCCTGTGGTCACAGGGATTGATGAATACGGCGTTCCTCTCATTGATATGGTACTCTTTCTTTATGACCAATACCAGGAAGGCTATGTCACGCTGGATGAGGATATGGATGAAATGCTGACGACGCTTTATGATACGCTTCATGACGCGCAGATCCAGCTTCAGGGAGAAAATTATACACGTTTTGTTTTGAGTATTGAAAAGCCGGTAGAAGGGCAGGAAACCTATGATGCGATGGAGGAGATCCGCGGCATTGCGGAGCAATCGTACGGGAAAGGGAATGTACTGCTGGCGGGAAATTCTACCAGTGCGCATGACCTTGAGACGTCCTTTGCAACAGACAACCTGATCATCAGTGTGGTGACGGCGTTGTTTGTCATGATTATCTTATTCTTTACGTTTCAGTCTGCCGGACTTCCGGTGCTTCTGGTGCTCACGATTCAGGGAAGCATCTGGATCAACTTTACGATTCCTGCAATGCAGGGGCAGGCAGTTTACTTTATTGCATATCTGATCGTATCGGCGATCCAGATGGGGGCAACGATTGATTACGCAATTGTCATCACCAGCCGTTATACGCAGCTTAAGCGTGAGATGCCGATTGAAAAAGCGATCGTTGAAACGCTGAATCAGGCGTTTCCGACAATTTTTACTTCAGGCTCGATCATGACCTGCGCAGGATTTTTAATTGGAAATATTTCAACGGATGTCACGGTTTCTTCGATGGGAACGGTACTCGGACGAGGTACACTGACCTCTATTATACTTGTGTTGTTCGTACTGCCGCAGATTCTTCTCGCAGGAGACTGGATCATTGAAAAGACGGCGCTTACCATGAACATTTCAAGGACGCAGAGAGAAGTAGCAGGGCGTGTGCGCATCAATGGTCATGTGCGCGGTTATGTACAGGGAGAAATTGATGCGGATGTGCAGGGTGCATTCCAGGGACAGATGAAGGTATCTGTAGATACGGTGCTTCCGGGACGTCAGGGGCAGATCACACAAGAAGATGGAGGTACACAGGAATGAGGGCAAAAAAGAGGATGATGCGCGGAATTTTTGCAATATGCATCGGTGTGGCGCTTATCACGCCTTCCTTTGCACAACTGTGCTATGGAGCGCAGCCTTCCAAGGAACAGGCGCATACCGAGACGGAAGGAGGGGAAACCGACGGGGAAACCACGGCAGACGTAGTGATCCGGGATACGAAAGATTTTGTTTCATTTATGGAAAATTGTAAATACGATAGCTGGAGTATTGGAAAAACAGTCAGCCTTGCCGAGGACCTCGATCTGATTGGCGTAAATTTTTCGGGTGTGGCGTCATTTAACGGTACATTCGAGGGAAATGGTCATACGATCCGCAATGTGAAGCTGGAGGAAAAAGGCTCTGATTTTGGATTTTTCCGTTATATCGGAGAGAGCGGCGTTGTGCAGGATCTTCATATTGAGGGAACGATCGCCCCGCTTGGCAGCCAGGAAAATATCGGCGGAATTGTGGGTGTCAACTACGGAACGATCACAAATTGTTCCTTTAGCGGCGCTGTTTCGGGAATTAACGGTGTTGGCGGAATTGCCGGACGAAACAGAGAGACAGGAACGATTTTATCCAGCAGTACCAGTGCAGTGATTCTCGCAACTAACAATACCGGAGGAATCGCGGGAATCAATGACGGAAAGCTTGGGGATTGCAAGAGTACAAGCAGTGTCAATATCGAGGAGTTGGACCCGACGCTTGATTTGGCAGGAATGGATGTAAGTGCATTTAATCTTACAAGACACGTTGTCAACCGCAATGATATGGGAGGAATCGCAGGGCATTCCGGCGGATTGATCACGGGATGTGTCAATGAAGGGGCGATCGGTTATAAGCATACCGGATATAATGTCGGAGGAATTGTGGGAAGCCAGAACGGCGTTCTGCTCGACAGTACAAATTATGGGGAGGTTTATGGGAGAAAGGATGTCGGCGGTATTGCAGGACAGGCGGAGCCTTATGTGGAATCTGAGTACTTAGAGGATAAGCTTCAGCAGACGAAAAATGACATTAACCGACTGAATCGAACCTTAAATAATATTTCCTCTGCCATGAGCCAGACCTCGTCAGAAGTGAGGCGGTTTACTGAGGATCTGCATACGCAGTATCAGGGTGCGGTAAATAATATTTCGGGTAATCTTCAATCAATCGCAGGAGCCATAGACAACAGCAATGCACAGGCGCAGGGCTATGTGGATAATATTAAAAACGCATGGAGTAATATGGAGGGTCTAAAGGAAAACGGCGGAGAGCTTACCGAGGGGCAGGTTCAGCAGTTGCAGGATAATCTCAATACGATCAAGGATAATCTTGGAAATCTGCAGAGCAGATATGACTATACGGATATTTCTGCTTCGGAGCTGACCAATCAGCTTTCCAGCCAGCTCAGCAATAACAGCAGAACAGAGGACTTAAAAAATCTGGCGATAACAGTCGATAATGGAGTACAATCGATCACACAGAATATGCAAAGTGCCGTCAACCAGATGAATCAGCTTGCTGCCTCTGCGAGCAGCGATATAGAAGCGATGACATCAAAGGAGAGGGTGGTTACGGATATTTCATCAGTCCAGACAGCAGAGGAAATGGACGGTGTGATCTCAGGCTGTAAGAATTATGGGAAGATTTATGGAGACTTAAATGTCGGCGGTATCGCAGGAACTATGAATATTGAATACCGCGCAGACCCGGAATTTGATCTGGACTTTTCCGGTACTTTAAATATTACATTGCGTTCTACCGTAAATGATGTTATGATTCATTGCATCAATTATGGTCCTGTCACGGCAAAAAAGAACTGTGCCGGCGGTGCAATCGGGCTTCAGGAGCTTGGATTTGTATATGACTGTGAGGGGTACGGTGAGGTTTGCTCCGAATCCGGCGGTTATCTGGGAGGCATTGCTGGAAACAGCGCTGCGTCGATAGAGAAAAGCTACAGTCTCTGCAATCTTTCCGGCAGCGACTATGTCGGAGGTATCTGCGGAAAGGGCTATACGGTAAAGGAAAGCATCAGTATCTGTGAGATTGTAAGCGATGGAGAGCGTCAGGGAAGCATTGCAGGATTTTTGGCAGACGAGGGAACAGCAGAAAATAACTGCTTTGTCAGCGGGGAACTGCATGGAATTGACAACATCAGCTATGTGGGGGTAGCAGAACCGATTTCCTATGAGAACCTCATGGAGCGGGAGGATATTCCGGAGGGATTCCGCCGGATCACCATTACCTTTGAGAATGAGGAGGGTGAGTTACTCTCAACACTGGAAATTCCCTATGGGGGAAGTATTACGGAGGATGATTTTCCTAAGCTGGAGGAAAAGGAAGGCTGTTACATCAGATGGCCGGGAGAAAAGCAACTGACAAATATTTGCAGGAATCTTACGATTACACCGGAATATATCCCGTGGCAGGAAAGCGTTGCAAGTAAGGAGAAAAATGAGGACGGAAGACCTGTGATGCTTGCTGTGGCGCAATTTTATGAAAATACGAGGCTTGAACTAAGGGAAATAGAAAAGCCACAGCTTACAGGTCAGGCTGTCGAGGCTGCATACGCTTATGCATGGGAATTAACCGGAGAGAAGCAAAAAAGCTATGACACTGTAGAGGTACATCTGATCAAACCGGAGGCAGAGCAGAATTATCAGGTGCTGATCAGGCAAAATGGAGCATGGGCAGAGACATCCTTCGGGGAGGATGGAAGTTATCTGGCGGCGACAATTCCTTATGGCGCAGACGTTGCAGTTGTCTGTAAAAAAGAGGGGGCAGATTCCGTTCTTGCCGTCGGGGGAATTGCCGCGGTTGTTCTGGCGGTTGGTATACTGATTTATTACTTACGGAAGAAGCAAAAACAGAGAGTAAAAAAGAGAGAGAAGGGAGAGTCATAATGATTTTTGAGACGCATGCGCACTATGATGACAGCGCATTTGCGGATGATCGCGATGAGCTGCTGTGCAGTATGGCTGCCGGAGGGATAGGCAGGATCATCAATGTAGGGGCATCCATAGAATCAAGCAAAATGGCATTACAGCTTGCAGAGAAGTATGAACATGTTTATGCTGCAATTGGTGTGCATCCAAGTGATATTTCAGACCTGAATGATGAGACTTTTTCATGGCTGCAAAGCGAGACGGTTCATCCAAAGGTTGTTGCAGTGGGAGAGATTGGGCTTGATTATTACTGGGAGAAGAATCCTCAGATACAGGAGAGACAGCGTCAGTGGTTTCAGAGGCAGCTTGTATTGGCACAGGAATGCGGATTGCCGGTCATTATCCATTCACGGGATGCGGCAGAGGATACGATGCGTATTCTAAAGGAGCAGAAGCCAACCGGCAGGGCGCGCGGTGTGATCCACTGCTATTCCTATTCACCGGAGCTGGCGGAGGAATTTGTAAAGCTGGGCTATTATATCGGTGTAGGGGGTGTTGTCACCTTTAAAAATGCTAAGAAGCTAAAGGAGACGGTAGAAAAGCTTCCATTGGAGCGTATATTGCTGGAAACAGATTGTCCGTACATGGCGCCTGAACCGCATCGCGGAACACGCAATCAGTCTCTGTATCTGCCTTATGTTGCCGATAAAATTGCAGAGCTGAAAGGCGTGACAAGAGAAATGGTAGAGCGTGTTACATGGGAGAATGCGCTCACCCTGTTTGAGCGAAGCGCATAACCTCCGTCATATCTGACCAGAAGCGTTTTGGCATAAGCTGCATTTGAAGCTTTGGATTCTTACGCGAATCAATCGCAATATGATCAAAAAATGCAAGCCATAATCTGCGGTATTCCGTTTCATCTTCGGAATACCGTTTTATTTTATCAGGATCAAGGTCTGCGGCATCTACAATCGCATATTGCTTAGATGCTTTGTGTACGGCAACTGTCTGGTGAGTTTCATCATAAATCATAAAATTCTCAGATGGAAGTCTGTCTGTAAAGTGTTCGGCAACATAGGGAAGTATATGATCCTTTGGATGGATAACGGCAAAAAGGACGCCGTTTTCCAATTCGGAAAAGCGTAGGAACTCAAGATGCCTGTGCGCCTCCCGATTTGTTGCACGGCACAGCTCAAAAATGCGGTAGACACATGGCTCTCCAAGCGAAAGGAGCACCCGCTGACCGTCACCGCAGGAGAGAGCAAGCATGATTGTTTGATAGATTGCGTCTGCTTTATCGAGCTTTTGTTCCGTATGCGCCTCGCCGGACATGGCTGCCTGATAAATTGATTCATAAAACTGCATGCCAAAACGCTCGGTGATCGTGCGGATGACTTTTTCGGTTTTTTGCGCAGACGGTGTTACTGTGATATATTCTGAAAAAAGTTCAAAATTATCAGGTTCTCCTGTCATAAGACGGATATTTCGATGACCAAGGCGGCTTGCGCAGGCATCGTAGACACCTGTCAAGATGCCTTCTAAATGATCCTCGCATATAAATACATACATGGGATTGCTCCTTTCTCAAATCGTTTTTTAAATCAGAACCCTTAGGAGCCGCAGATTGCGGTATGCTCCGAGGCAAGAATATCAGACTGGGGCAGAGCCGTATGCTCCAATATGCCGCAGTCAAAGAGTGAAAGCTGCTGATAACCGCTTTCTCGTATCTCGCGCGGAATCTGTGTGCGGTCAGACAGCAGATTTGCGCAAATATAGTCCTCGTCCAGCTTTGTGCGGTACATCATGCGACCGGAGCAGGTGATAAAATAAAGCGCCCGCTTTAAGACAACGCCGATTTTTTTCAGATCAGAAAAATCAAGAGCGCTGCTGCGCCTTGCTTTTACAATGCGCTGTGCCGATTTATAGCCGATACCCGGCACACGGAGCAGCGTGCGGTAGGGCGCGCGGTTGATCTCCACCGGAAAATACTCCAGATGACGGAGCGCCCAGTCACATTTTGGATCGAGATAAATATTGAAATCGGGTTTTTCTTCTGACAAAAGCTCATCAACCTTAAAATCGTAGTAGCGCAGAAGCCAGTCTGCCTGATACAGCCGGTGTTCGCGCAGCAGCGGCGGACCGCCGGGCAGCACCGGAAGGCTGGAATCCTCATTCACATTGATAAAAGCAGAATAGAAAACACGCTTTAGACCAAAATTTTGATAAAGAGACTCGGTCACACGCATAATCTGATAGTCATTTTCGGGAGTTGCCCCGATGATCATCTGTGTACTCTGTCCGGCGGGAACGAACTGCGGTGCGTTGCGGTAGAGCGCGATCTCATTCTTATTTGCGGCAATGCTGCTTTGGATCAGGCGCATCGGCTTTAAAATTGCCCGTCGGGACTTGTAGGGAGCAAGCTTTTTTAGCCCATCCGCAGTGGGCAGCTCCAGATTAATGCTCATACGATCCGCAAGGAAGCCTGCCTTTTCGACCAGGGTAGGGTCAGCGCCCGGAATTGCTTTGACATGAATGTATCCGTTAAAATGATGCTCCCTGCGCAGTTTGTAAAGCGTCTGATAAATCAACTCCATCGTATAGTCGGGGCTGTTTAAGATGCCGGAGCTTAGAAAAAGTCCTTCAATATAATTCCTGCGATAAAACTCCATTGTGAGCGTGCAGACCTCGTCTGGTGTAAAGGAGGCGCGCGGAACGTCAGAATTACAGTTATTCTGGCAGTAGGCGCAGTTGAAAATACATTCGTTTGTAAAAAGAATCTTAAGCAGGGAAATACAGCGTCCGTCTGCAGAAAACGAATGACAGATACCGGCGGAAATACAGTTCCCCATGTGTACGCCGTCTCCCCTGCGCCCTGCGCCGCTGGAGGTGCAGGCGACGTCATACTTTGCTGCATCCGTGAGGATCGCAAGCTTTTCCATCAGGGATAAATTCTGTGTAAGATTCATCGTTGCACCTCCTAGCTTTTTGGAAAGAACATTTGTTCTGAAAATATAATAGCACATATGTTTGTGTTTGGCAAGTAAAAAATCGAATATTTGTTCGTATCTTGTGAGAGATAAAAAATCTTTGCCATGTCTGTTATTTTTGTATATAATAAAGCTGACAGGAATTTTCTTTGCGGTGCAGGTACAACAAATCATAAATAACTGACGCCTTGAGTTGTCTGACGCTCCTTCTGCCGCGCGGTAGGAGTGGTTCAATCAGAAATTTCAAAGATTTTGACTCACGATTTAAAACGACAGGATAACTTTTTATATGGAGGAAACAATGGGAATTTTTGAGGAGTTTCCTAATCGGGAAGCCTTTGAGAGCTACTGGAGAGAGCATTATGTGCCGGTCACATACGACGATGTGAGCAGCAGCTTTACACAATTTGTCAGGGCGGCGGACGGTCATATCTATCTCTCGGATTATGAGGAAAACGGCTGTATTTCCAAGGCGGATTTTAAGGAAAATCTTTCGCAGGAGGCACGCTTTATGTTTGAGGACGGTCTGACGGAGGCGTTTTATGAGAAAAATTCAAAGCTGTATGAGACGGCGTTTGCGCTCTATGAGGAGGAACAGCTAACCGGGGAAGGCGATGCCTCGATTGCCCGGATTTTTCATGATACCTTCCGCGCGCTGTATGAGGAGTTTTTAGACAGATTGTACGAGGAAGTGCTTGTGAAATAAGATACCCTGTGAACGGAGAATAAGATGGCGACACTTGGCATACCGCAGAATACGATTGCGGTGTTACAGAAATATAATTTTAACTTTCAAAAGAAATTCGGACAAAATTTTTTGATCGATACACATGTGCTTGAGAAGATCATCGAGTCTTCGGGCATTACAAAGGACGATTTTGTGCTGGAAATCGGACCGGGGATCGGGACGATGACACAGTACCTTTGTGAAAATGCAAGAGAGGTTGTGGCGGTGGAGATTGACAGAAATCTGATCCCGATCCTTGCCGACACGCTTGGCGCATATCACAATGTGACGGTCATTCATGAGGACGTTTTAAAGCTTGATATGAATCAGCTTGCAAATGAAAGAAACGGCGGCAGACCGATCAAGGTCGTCGCGAATCTTCCTTATTATATTACAACTCCGATCATCATGGGCCTTTTTGAAAGCCATGTACCGATTGAGAGTATTACGATCATGGTGCAGAAAGAGGTTGCCGAGCGGATGCAGGTTGGACCGGGAACAAAGGATTACGGCGCGCTTTCGCTCGCGGTGCAGTATTATGCAAAGCCGGAGATCATCGCGCATGTGCCGCCAAATTGCTTTATGCCGCGTCCAAGCGTGGGGAGTGCAGTTATCCGGCTGACAAAGCACGAAAAGACGCCGGTATTTGTGGAGGACGAGAAGCTGATGTTTCAGATCATACGGGCGTCATTTAATCAGCGCAGAAAAACGTTGGTAAACGGTCTTCATAATTTTCCTCAGCTTCAGCTTTCAAAGGAAGTCATTCAGGAGAGTATCACGGAGCTTGGAATGCCGCTGACTGTGCGTGGGGAGACTTTGACGCTTGAGCAGTTTGCAGCATTTTCTAATATTATTGGAAGAAAGAGAAGGAAAAAATAAGAATTTGTGTGGAAGCGTGCGGGATGCAGAGCAGTTTGTGGCGCTTCGGAATGGAGGAAACGATGGATACGAATCATGATGAAAATTACAGAAATCAGGCTGGGCAGTTGGAGGGACAGGTGAACCAACCGCAGGGTGAGTCGGAACAGAGCCAGGCAAACCAGCCATATGGGCAGCAGCCATGCAGTCCACAGGGGCAGGCAAACCAGCCGTATGGGCAGCAGCCATACGGACAGCCAAGCCAACCGTACGGGCAGCAGCCATACGGACAGCCAAACCAGCCGTATGGACAACAGCCGTACGGACAACAGCCATACGGACAACAGCAATACGGGAAGGTGCGCGATATTTTTTGCAATATTGTATTGGTACTGCTTCCGCTGCGCCTGATCCTATCCATGATATATACAACAGTTTCCTTTTCGGGGATTGACAATAATGGCATGATGGATTTCAGTGCAAATGGCGCGGTAGGAATCTTAGCAATTTTGAGTAATCTGCTTTTTATCGGATACATCATTTTTGTTATCTTGGATATTATAGAGATCAACAAGGCAAAATATAAAATCACGGGATTAGTTTTATTTGCAATTTTATTTAACCTCGGTTATTATCTTTGGAGAGCATACATACTCGGCAGAAAAAAGACAATACCGGTGATTTATACAGTATGTTACGTTTGTTTAAATATCGTATCGGTGGTAGTCATTACTTATAGTTTTATGGACATTTTCATTCGGATGATGAATACGATGATGTAAGAAGCATGTTATGTCTCCCTGTCTCATATAATAAATGGACAGGGAGATTTTTTTATGAGGGAAAAAATACAAAGAAAAATAGATAAGCTATTGTCATTGCTGATCATCGTGTTGTTTGTGCCGCTTTTTATTTTAATCGTCAGCAGACGCGTACAGCTTGAGGAGCTGCTTTACGGGACAGCGTCGGTGATGGCGGAGGAGGGGGTATCAGATGAGGAGACAGAGCAGATTATCGGCATTGTGGCAAAGGAAATTAACACCTCGGCAAGCAGGGAAGCGATCCTTGCGCAGTGCGTGATCGCGCGGACAAACCTTTATGATGCAAGAATGCGGGGAATCGAGCAGCCGAAGGCTCTGCGTATGGAGGAAATGAAGGAGCTGTGGGGAGATGATTTTAAAGAAAATTACGAGTACCTGGCAGAGTGCGTTCGATCTACAGGACAGCAGGCGCTCCTTTGGGAGGGGGAATATATTTATGCCGCTTATCATGCTGTCAGTGCGGGAAGCACCCGGGCGATGAGCGAGCTTTATCCGGAGGCAGTTATGCCGTATTTGCAGGCAAAGGGCTGTGAGAAGGATGCGGTAGCGGAAAACTATCTTAGCGTTTTGTATTGGGAGCCGGAGGAATTTTTAAAAAAGTGTAAGGAGAATTTTCCCGAAAGTACCGTGTCTGCTCCCGCCGAGGTTGTGATCGAGCGGAGGGATACCGCGGGATATGTGACGGCAATGAAGATCGGAGCCGTTTCCTGTGACGGAGAAAAATTTCGCGAGGCGATGGGGCTTCCCTCCTCATGCTTTGCGATGGCAGAGATTGATGGAAAGGTGCGCATTGTCACAAAGGGTCTTGGTCATGGCTTTGGACTCAGCCAGAATACGGCAGAGCTTATGGCAAAAGAGGGTAAGAGCTACGAGGAGATTCTTGCTTATTTTTTTCCGGGAGCAGAGCTTTCTGTCGCGCCGGAGGAAAAATAAAAAAATTGCATAAACCATCCAAAGTAGGAAACACTATTGTTAAAAATAAACGATGGATGGTGAGTGAATATGAAAAAACAAGGATTCTCCGCATTTTTGAGGCGGAAACAATATGTGATTGCAGGAGCGATCGTAGCGATTGCCGCAGTAGGGAGCACAATGCTCTATAGTAACGCGCAGGAAAAGGAGCGCGAGCAGATGGAGGCAGAGCTTGCGGCAGAGTTAAAGGAGGAGGAGCAGCTTGCAGCGGAGGAGGAGACGGAAAATGCACAGTCGGTTTCAACGGTGATCCCGCCAAAGCCTCCGGTACAGGAGCAGACACAGACGATGCCGCCGGAGGCAAATGTGCCGCAGACGGCGGACGCCGGAGCAGAGGCGGGCGTGGAACAGGCGCCTCAAACAGCAGCTACGCCGGAGCCTCAAAAGCCTGCGGACACGGCGCAGACAGCCGCAGAAAAAAATACGCTGCATTTCTCACCGGAGGATGGATTGCTCTGGCCGATGGAAGGCAATGTGATTCTTAATTACAGCATGGATTCAACTGTTTATTTCCCAACCTTGCAGCAGTATAAGTATAACCCGGCGGTCATTATCGAGGGCGAGGTGAATGACAAGGTATATGCCGTGGCGAAAGGGAAGGTTACGGATATATCCAACAGTGAGGAGACCGGATGTACGATGACGGTTGATCTGGGAGACGGCTATGAGGCGGTTTATGGTCAGCTCAAGGAGCCGAATTTTGCAAAAGGCGATTATGTGGAGGCAGGTCATGTGGTTGGATTTGTGGCAGAGCCGACAAAGTATTACTCTGTTGAGGGAAGCAATCTCTATTTTGCACTGCGTAAGGACGGTGTTCCGGTAGACCCGGTGGAATTTTTTGAATAACCGGAGAAGAAACGTCCGGCTTTTTGGAAACTTTTTGATATGCGGGCATAGAATATTAGCAGAAAAGAAAACCCGCAATCGAATTTTCACATTTCAACGAAGGATTGCTAAAAATGTTTTGCCAATATGAGTGAGATACCTTTCTATCGATTGCTTTTTATAGGAATGATGCCTTAACCTGTTTCAGGTTAGGGTTACATAGGCAGACGAGAGCGTGGAAAGGCAAAATTTCTTGACAAATTCCGGCAGTCATGTTATCGTGAAACGTACTGCGTGTGCTGTGACAGCGGGTCGTAGGACATAGCGCAGCAACGATAAGAAACAGAGTGTGGGGGCGCAGGGCGCTCCCTTTTTTCGGTAAGAATGAGAAAGGAAACAGAATGGAGACAGTAAGATTTGATGAATTAGATTTATATCCGCAGGTGCTTAGGGCGATTGCGGAAATGGGATTTGAGGAGGCGACGCCGATCCAGAGTCAGGCGATTCCGGTTGTCATGTCCGGCGTCGATGTGATCGGACAGGCACAGACGGGAACGGGAAAGACTGCATCGTTTGGCATTCCGGTGCTTCATAAGGTAGACCCAAACAGCCGCAAGACGCAGGTTATTATTTTATCTCCGACAAGGGAGCTTGCAATTCAGGTGGCGGATGAAGTTCGTAAGCTTGCAAAATATATGCATGGCGTCAAAATCCTTCCGGTCTATGGAGGGCAGGAGATCACACGCCAGATCAAGGCGCTAAAGGGCGGCGCTCAGATTATCATTGGTACGCCGGGGCGCGTCATGGATCATCTGCGCAGAAAGACGATACGCTGTGAGGCGGTGAATACGATCGTGCTGGATGAAGCGGATGAGATGTTAAATATGGGATTCCGTGATGATATTGAGACGATCCTTGAGTATATTCCGTCCGAGGGAAGACAGACCATACTTTTTTCTGCGACGATGCCAAGACCGATTCTTGAGATTACAAAGAAGTATCAGCATAATGCAGTGAATATCAAGGTAGTAAAAAAAGAGCTGACCGTGCCGAGCATTGAGCAGTATTATTATGATGTAAAGCGCAACGACAAGACGGAGGTGCTTGCGCGTCTGCTTGATTATTACAATCCAAAGCTTTCGCTTGTATTCTGCAATACGAAGCGGATGGTAGATGAACTGACCGAGGAGCTAAAGGGACGCGGATATTTTGCGGAGGGGCTTCATGGAGACATGAAGCAGACGCAGCGCGACCGCGTGATGAAAGGCTTCCGGAATGGCAAGACAGAGATTTTGATCGCGACGGATGTGGCGGCGCGCGGCATTGATGTGGATGATGTGGAAGCAGTTTTTAATTATGACATACCGCAGGATGACGAGTATTATGTACACAGAATCGGACGGACCGGACGTGCGGGACGGACCGGGCGCGCGTTTACCTTTGTCAAGGGCAAGGAGGTCTATAAGCTTAAGGACATCATGCGTTACTGTAAGACGAAGATTATGGCGATGCCGATTCCGTCTACAGACGATGTGGCACAGATTAAAGCAGAGAAGGTACTTGATGAAATCGGACGTATTATCGACGAGGAAAATTTAAAGGATATGATCGACATGATCGAGCAGCAGGTCAACATGTCGGACTACACGGCAATGGATATTGCCGCAGCATTCTTAAAGCAGGCATTGGGGCAGGTAAAGCTTGAGAAGGATGATGATTTCGACTTTGACAATACGGGAGCGGAGGAAGGAATGGTGCGTCTCTTTATCAATATCGGAAAGCGCGACCGCATAAAGCCGGGAGATATTCTCGGAGCGGTCGCAGGAGAGTCCGGTATGCCGGGCAAGCTTGTCGGAGCGATTGATATGTACGACAAGTACACGTTTGTGGAAGTGCCGCGCGAATACGGCAGAGAAGTCCTTGAGGGCATGAAAAATGCCAAGATCAAGGGTCGCTCTGTGAATATGGAGCCGGCGAATCAGAAGTAAGGCTTTTTACCGCTGTTTCTCGCCGGCGCAGCACGCGCGGGATGACACAGAGGAATACAGTGCCGGAGAAAAGCGCACCGATTACAACGGAGGTCATGCCAAGTCCGGCAAAGCGCTGGCAGATCAGGAAAGGATTTAAGCCAAGCGAGAGCACGGCAAATACGGTTCCGACAAGATAGACGCGCATATAGGCTTCGGCGTAGGGGAAGATCATCTCTGTCGCGCCGAATTTTATCAACAGAAAATCTTTGAAAAAATATGCAAGGACGTTAAGGAGCGATGCCATGATGAGTAGCAGCAGGAAGCTGTTGGCTAAAATGGCGGAGGCTCCTTTTTTATTGACATAAGACTGGCTCGCGAAGCGTGTCGCTCGTTGTTTGGTTCCCCTGATTTGATGGTGAGCAAAGGCGCGCCTCCGTTTCCGACCCATGCTGCAAAGGCGGAGAGCATCGTTACAATGGGATCGCATATGCCGACACCGGCAAGCGCCTGTTCCCCGATTTCGGGAATGTTTCCAATATACATACGGTCAATGACGCTGTAGAGTACGTTGACAAACTGTGCAAGCATGGCAGGGATCGCCAGTCGCACGACAAGCTTTGGGATCGGGTCTATGCCTAAGTGGTTTATTTTTTGTCAGCTTTCTTTTTCATTTGAATCTCCATTCAGGGAAAGATCGGCACAGGGAAGCATGAGCCATATAAGCAATCTGTTTACGCCAGAGAATAAATAGCCATGCGAAAATCTCCCAAAATGATATTAGTGATAAATATGAGGAATGCCAAGGAGCGAAATTCATCAAATCTTAATCTTTTGAGTCCTTTTAACTTCATAAACATTCCGCTACAATAAGAGCATGATCATAACACGCTGTCTTTTCCGGCTAGGTGCCGGGGACGGCACGAAACGAGGAGCAGAAGATGTACAACATACTGGTATGTGATGATGAGAAGGACATTGTATCGGCATTAAATATTTACCTGACTGCAGACGGCTATCGGGTATTTGAGGCGTATAACGGGCGGGAAGCCGTGGAGCTTTTGAAGAAGGAGGAGATTCATCTTGTGCTTATGGATATTATGATGCCGGAAATGAACGGTATTTCGGCAATGGTAAAAATCAGGGAGACGAGCAACGTTCCGGTCATTCTCCTGACGGCAAAGAGCGAGGATACCGATAAGGTGCTGGGGCTTACCGTTGGCGCAGATGATTATGTGACAAAGCCGTTTAATCCTGTAGAGCTTCAGGCGCGGGTCAAATCGCAGCTAAGACGCTATATGCAGCTTGGCGGAGGAGCAGCTAAGGAGGAAGATCTGCTCCGCATTGGCGGGATTGAGCTGTGCGACCGGACGAAAACAGTCACGCTTGACGGAGAGATCGTCGCGGTGACAAGAACGGAATATGATATTTTAAAGCTTTTGATGGAAAATCCGGGTAAGGTGTATTCGCCGAATCTGATCTATGAGAGGGTCTGGCAGGATAATCCTTACGGCACAGAGAATACAGTTGCGGTGCATATCCGGCATCTGCGGGAAAAAATCGAGTATAATCCGGCAGAGCCGCGTCATTTGAAGGTGGTGTGGGGGAGAGGTTATAAGATGGAAGAATAGAGTTTGGGCGGAGGAAGCAGCATGAAGAAATGGAAAGGCTCGCTGGGAGCTAAGGCTTGTGGATGGATTGGCGTAACGATCAGCGCTGTTTTATTTATCGGGAGTGCAATAGGAGCAATCGTTATATGGGATCTTGGGCTTTATGAGTATTCGTCGGAGGGCGAATGCCGCGAGGCGTTATACGAGGATGCGGCAAGGGGATACAGTTTGGAAGCCTTGAGCAATCTTGTGAATGGAAACGAAAATGATTTTAGTAAGACCAGTTTCCGGTATGGGATCTTAAAGGCGGAAAGTCTGGAGGGGATTGATCTAACAGATAAGAAGCTTTATCTTGAACACAATTTTACCGACGAGATCATGCAGGAGGAGCTTTATCTAACAAGATATGAGGTTGGGAGTACCGGGGCAATAGCTATGCAGGATGAGACATGGAGAAACGATGCCCAAGGGAGTGAGACATCAGCAGAGGAACTTTTTACAGAGGAAGTTATTAATTCTCCGGTTTATAATCTTACGGACGGAATTTTTTACTATGAAACGAGAGAAACCTACTATCCGGCGAGGGAGGTTTCTGTTTACGGCAGAGCAGACGGCGGGACGGAGCTTTATCATTTTTCATACGATTTTGATCAGCAGATGTATCATTATATCGGAAAAGAAATGGTGGAGGAGAGCGGCGGGATCGGAGAGACTGCGGCGGCAGGTGAGACGACCGCAGAGATGACAGAGACCGCCTGGACAGGGCAGGCTGTTATAGATGCAGATAT
>SAMEA3387475__coassemble_1513_pt1 | contig 20856 bp, 18 predicted proteins | sample SAMEA3387475__metabat2_high_PE_013 | metagenome-assembled genome bin SAMEA3387475 (sample SAMEA3387475) | Felis catus | biome: Faeces | place: United Kingdom | collected 2012 | reverse complement strand
CTCATGATGGAGACAGGGATCAGGAGAGAGGACCGAAAGAAGTATGTGGATAAGATTGCGGCGGTGTTTATCCTGCAGGGTTATCTGGATTCACTTCATATGGGCAGCCGATGAAATGGAGTAATTGTAATGATGGAGAAAGTTGTATTTATTGATCCGAAATCCAAAGAGAAGCTTGCGTTTTTTGTGGTTGAGGAGACGAAGGTAAACGGAACAAAATATCTTTTTGTGACGGAAAAGGAAACAGAAGACTGTGAGGCATATATCTTGAAAGAAATTAGCACGGAGGGCGACGAGGTCGTATATGAAATGGTGGAGGACGACACGGAGCTTACGGCTGTCGGCAAGATATTTGCGGAGCTGATCGAGGATGCAGACATTGAATACGAACGGTAAGAAAGAAATGAAGTTAAGAACGGAGGTAATATTTTGAAAAAAGAAAAAACTGCAAAGCTGAAGATCATTCCATTGGGAGGATTGCAGCAGATTGGTATGAACATTACTGCCTTTGAGTACGAAGACAGTATTATTGTTGTGGACTGCGGTCTCTCATTTCCTGAGGATGACATGTATGGAATCGACCTTGTGATCCCGGACATCAGTTATCTGAGGGAGAATATCGAGAAGGTCAAGGGCTTTTTTATCACGCATGGTCATGAGGATCACATCGGAGCGATTCCTTATGTGCTGCGTGAGATCAATGTACCGATTTATTCGACGAAGCTTACAAACGGTCTGATCGAGCATAAGCTGCGTGAACACAATATGCTCACGAAGGTAAAGCGCAAGGTGGTAAAGCACGGACAGCACATTAATCTTGGATGCTTTCGTGTGGAGTTTATCAAGACAAACCACAGCATTCAGGATGCCGCGGCGCTCGCGATCTATTCTCCGGCGGGTATCGTGGTCCATACCGGAGATTTTAAGGTGGATTATACGCCGGTATTCGGCGATGTGATCGATCTGCAGCGTTTCGGCGAGATCGGAAAGAAGGGCGTGCTTGCTCTGATGTGCGACAGTACCAATGCAGAGCGTCCGGGATTTACGAAATCGGAAAAAACGGTTGGCAGAACTTTTGAGGAGCTCTTTGCAGATAATAAGGACCGCAGGATCATTGTCGCGACCTTTGCATCAAATGTAGACCGCGTGCAGCAGATCATCAATACGGCTTATAAGCATGGACGTAAGGTTGCGGTTGAGGGACGCAGCATGGTCAATATCATAGGAATCGCATCAGAGCTTGGCTATGTCCGCATTCCGGATCATACGCTGATCGATATTGACGAGGTAAAGCATTACCCCGATGAGAAGATCGTTCTTGTGACGACGGGAAGCCAGGGTGAGGCTATGGCGGCGTTATCCCGTATGGCGAGCGGCATTCATAAGAAGGTGTCAATTAAGCCAAACGACACGATCGTTTTAAGTTCCAACCCGATACCGGGCAATGAAAAAGCAGTTTCGCGCATTATCAACGAGCTCTCGATCAGGGGAGCAAATGTGATTTTCCAGGATGTGCATGTGTCGGGTCATGCCTGCCAGGAGGAGATCAAGCTGATTTATTCGCTGGTAAGACCGAAATATGCAGTGCCGATACATGGGGAGTACCGTCACCTGATCGCACAGGCGAAGGTGGCGCAGGAGCTTGGGATTCCAAAGGAAAATATTTTCCTGATCTCTACCGGAGACGTGCTGGAGCTTTCGGAGGAGAGCGCGGCGGTAACCGGCAAGGTGCATACGGGAGCGATCATGGTGGACGGTCTTGGCGTGGGCGATGTCGGAAATATCGTGCTGCGTGACCGCCAGCATCTGGCGGAGGACGGTATCATCATTGTGGTGCTGACCTTGGAGAGCGGTTCGGGACAGCTTTTGGCAGGACCTGACCTTGTCTCAAGAGGCTTTGTCTATGTCCGGGGCTCAGAGAGCCTCATGGAGGAGGCAAAGAATCTTTTGGATGATAAGATGCAGTATTGCATGGATAAGGGAATTACAGACTGGGGCAAGATCAAGACCGAGATCAAGGATTCCCTCGGAGATTTTGTCTGGAAGGAGACAAAGCGCCGTCCGATGATCATGCCGATCATTATGGAGGTATAGGAAAGGGCAGTGTAAGAGAAAACGCTTTGACATGGCGGGCGAGGAAGATACATGAAGCTAAATAAGATGATTTTTAAATTTGTCAGTCTGAGTTTTTCTATTCTGGTGCTCCTGCTTGTTGTGGTAGGTCTGATAGAGCTCGGAACCTTTTGCTACAACTTCGGTTATCGGGTCTTTACCGAGGAGGCGGTTGCGGAAGCGCCGGGAGAGGATGTTGTGGTGCAGATAACTGCTGATATGTCAGAGCATGAGATAGGAAAGCTGCTTAAGGAGCAGGGGCTGATCCGTGACGATAAGCTGTTTTATGCGCAGTTAAAGCTATCGGCATATTCCGATAAGCTTCTGCCGGGGATTTATACGCTCAATACATCCATGACAGGCAAGGAGATGATCGTCGTGATGGGAACAGGGACAGAGGAGAGTACGGAGCAGTGATTGCAGACGAGAGACTTGCAGCGTATATCAATTCCCTTGATACGGGAAATACAGAAATTTTAGACAGGATCGAGCGGGAAGCAAAGGCGGCAGGGGTGCCGATCATCCGCAAGGAGATGCAGGGCTTTTTAAAGCTGCTTCTGGCAATGAAAAAGCCGGAGCGCATCCTGGAGGTTGGAACTGCAGTCGGCTTCTCCGCTGTTTTGATGGCGGAGTATACGCAGGGATCAACGCGGATCATTACGATTGAGAATTATGAAAAGCGGATTCCGATCGCCCGTGAGAATTTCCGTCGGGCGGGCAAAGAGGATCAGATCACTCTTTTGGAGGGAGACGCCGCAGAGCTTCTTCCTACGTTGGAAGGGACATTCGATTTTATTTTTATGGATGCGGCGAAGGGGCAGTATATTCATTTTCTGCCTGAGATACTGCGGCTTTTAGCGCCGGATGGCATCCTTGTGTCGGACAATGTCCTCCAGGACGGGGATATTCTGGAATCGCGCTTTATCGTGACGCGAAGAAACCGCACGATCCATAAACGGATGCGGGAATATTTATATGTGCTGACACACCATGAGGAGCTTACCACGGCAGTGCTTCCGGTAGGCGATGGGATCACCGTCAGTACAAGATGCACAAAGCGGCAGGAGACGCCGCAGACAGGCTTAGGCGCAGCAGCGGCGCCGCTTTTTTGCGATAAGCTGCTTAGGAATGGAGATTAGTATATTAGTATGAGAAAACCGGAGTTATTGATACCGGCAAGCAGCCTTGAGGTATTAAAGGTTGCTGTTATTTACGGCGCGGATGCAGTGTATATCGGAGGAGAAGCATTTGGACTCCGCGCGAAGGCGAAGAATTTTTCAATGGATGAGATCCGCGAGGGGATCGCATTTGCGCATGAGCATGGCGTAAAGGTATATATTACTGCAAATATTCTGGCGCACAACGGAGATTTAAGAGGCGTCCGGCGTTATTTTGAGGAATTGCGTGAGGTAAAGCCCGATGCGCTGATCATTGCGGATCCAGGGGTGTTTGCCATTGCAAAGGAGATCTGTCCCGAGCTTGAGCTTCATATCAGCACACAGGCAAATAATACGAATTACGGAACCTATCTTTTCTGGTACGCGCAGGGCGCAAAGCGCGTTGTTTCCGCAAGGGAGCTCTCTCTGGCGGAGATTCGGGAAATTCGGGCGAATATCCCCGATGACCTTGAGATTGAGACCTTTATTCATGGAGCGATGTGTATGTCCTATTCGGGACGTTGTCTGTTGTCGAATTATTTTACCGGAAGGGACGCAAACCGCGGCGCATGTACGCACCCGTGCCGTTGGAAATATGCGCTGGTGGAGGAGAAACGTCCGGGAGAGTATCTGCCAGTCTATGAAAACGAGCGCGGTACTTACATTTTTAATTCCAGAGACCTTTGTATGATCGAGCATATTCCGGAGCTGATGGAATCGGGTATTGACAGTTTTAAAATAGAGGGTAGAATGAAGACAGCGCTATATGTGGCAACCGTGGCAAGAACCTACCGGAGGGCGATTGACGATTATAAGCAGTCACCCGAGCTTTACAAGGAGCATCTGCCGTGGTATCTGGATCAAATATCAAATTGTACCTATCGTCAGTTTACAACCGGATTTTTCTTTGGAAGACCGACGGATGAGGCGCAGATCTATGACAACAATACATATGTCAAGGAATACACTTATCTTGGCATTGTGGGTGAGCGGACAAAGGAAGGTCTGTACCGCATCGAGCAGCGCAACAAGTTTTCCGTGGGAGAGGAAATTGAGGTGATGAAGCCGGACGGTGAGAACCGGACGGTAACTGTCCGCCGGATCGTGGATGAGCAGGGACAGGAAATGGAGTCTTGTCCGCATCCGCAGCAGGTACTTTTTATCGATTTAGGAGAGCCATTGGAGCTTTATGATATTTTGCGCAGAAAAGAATAAGGACGGTACAAAGCGATGAAAGAGGAGAAATATGTTGCGTATGTGGGTACCTACACCCACGAGAACAGTGTCGGAATCCATATTTATGACTTGAATGTGTCGGAGGGTGGATTAAGGGAACGTAAGGTTGTTCCGATCAATAATCCGTCCGATATAGTGGTGTCCAAGGATCGCAGATTTTTGTATTCGATCGCGGACGAGGGAGTGGAGGCGTTTGCCATCCAGCCGGACGGCGATCTGATTCCGATGAATAAGCAGTGGATCGGCGGTATGCGCGGCTGTTATGTCGAGGTGGATGATGAAAACCGTTATTTGTTTGTGGGCGGTCATCATGACGGACGTGTCAGCATGATGCGCCTTGCGCCGGACGGAAGCATCGGTGAGATTTCTGATGGGGTCTTTCACAAGGGTATGGGCAGAAGCATTGCCCAGCGCAATTTCATTCCGCATGTAGACTGCGTCAAGCTGACACCGGAGCAGAAGTTTCTCTGTGCTGTCGACAATGGTCTGGATCAGGTGAAGGTGTACCGTGTGGATTATGAGAACGGAAAGCTTAAGCTGATCGATATTATCCGTGGGCCGCTGGAGTCTGCGCCCCGTATGATACGGTTTTCCAGAGACGGACAGTACGCATATATTTTATACGAGCTTTTGAATATGATCGAGGTATACCATTATTCGGTTGTGGATGACGAGCCTGTGTTTGAAAAGATTCAGGAGGTTCGGACTGTTACGCATAGGGAGGAGGACGTCTGCGCCGCCTCGGGCATGGAAATCTCAAAGAGCGGCAAATATCTGATGTGCAGCAATGCCGGTGTTAATTCTGTCGTGTGCTATGAGATCGATGCCAGGACCGGAATGCTTACGGAGAAGTTTATGACGAAGGTCAACAGCGATTATCCGAAGATGCTGGCGTTTTATCCGGATGAAATGCGTTATCTGACGCTTAATAATAATTCCAATGACATTTTTACCTACCGCATTGATTTTGAACGGGGATATTCCCTGCAGGAGGGGGCACGGGTGAAGGTGGATAAACCAAACTGCATTTATATCCTGAAAACAGAGGCGTAGGTAATTTAACAAGAGAGAAAGTCTGCGATCATGAGATTTCCGAAACAGATGTGCGGACAAAGGGCAGGGGAAGATGGCTATTTTAAAGACTTATATGTTTCAGGCGCATCATAATATTTATAAAAAGGTACAGCAGCCGGATGATACCGCAAGAGAGGTGCGTGTGGAAACGGCAATGCCGGAGGGCGGAACGGACGAAGAAACAGGAATTTTATTTTTTATTTCCGGTTATGGCGCTACCGTGGACTCGCATGTTTTTCAGAAAATGCGGAAAGAGTTTTGCGATCAGTATCATGTGATTACGGCGCAATGCGATTATTTTGGCAGTAAATATCTGAAGCCGGAGTTAAACGAGCTGATCAAGCTGGTGCATTCGTTGGGAAGACTTCCGGAGCCTGAGAAGGAGACGACTGGCTATAGGAATGAGATCAGCGAGTCCGAGGATGAGTTTAACGATATGGGGATGATGCAGGCGCTTGACTGTGTCGATGCGCTGCTTGGTCTTATTTACGAGCTGAAGGCACAGGATGTTTCTTTTAACACGAAGAAAATTATTTTATTCGGCTCGTCGCATGGCGCGTATGTGGCACATTTAGTCAATGTGATCTGTCCGGGACTTGTGAGTTGTATCATAGATATTTCCTCCTATCTGAGTCCTTTTTATATGAATGAGAACAGATTGTACTTAGATCCGGAGTTAGGAATAAAAGTAGGTGTCGAGTATTTCGTCAAGAGCCACCCGCAATACCGATATTCAGAAAAGCTATATGACCTTAGATTTCTGTATCAGAATATGGAAAATACCTGCAAGATCATCGCCTTTCATGGAACAGAGGACTGGATGGTGGACGCGCAGGAAAAGGAACAGTTTATTTCAAAGCTTCAAAATGCTGAGCTTATGATGATAGGGGCAGAGGATGTGGACGGTGTTTTGTGCAAGAGTGCGGATCACGGGCTGGACATGGACTTTTTTGTGCTGTTTCAAATGATGATGCCTCTGCTTTCCAATCTGCTGCGGCAGAAAAGTAGTACAATAGAACTACAGAATACAGTATTTTTAGGGGGGGGGGAAGATGGCGAGCCACATATAAGGCTTAGCTATGAGACCGGACTGCCCCAATTAATTGATATTTCAAAATAGCTGCAGGCAACAGAACAGGGGCCTTTCTGCTGGGATAAGTCGTAGACGACACAGCGGAGAGGCTCTCTTTTTTGTTTTATTTAGAGATTTCCCGTTTTGTATGATACAAAAATGCTTTGCGTGAACCGTATTGCGGCGGAGGGAAGGACTTCGCACGATGCACATTTTTGTTCACAGGAAAGGCATGAGATTTGTCTGATTGGATATAGTTATTAATAAATAGCTGGGCAAGAGGGGGAAACTATGGAGAGGGAAAAGCGGCTGAAAAGGCAGAAGGAATTTTTGATCCGGGCGGCGTATTGGGGTGTGTGGGCAGCGGCAGTATTTTGTCTTGTGAAGTATGTGGGAGCGGCGTTGCTTCCGTTTCTGGCGGCATTTGTCGTGGCGTGGGCGCTTTCCTTTGTTGTAGATGCTGCCGTGAAATATATCCATGTGGGAAGAAAGACGGCAGCAGTTTCTATCGTTATACTTTTTTATGCGCTGATCGCTCTGCTGCTTTATCTGCTGGGCTGGCGTGTCGTAGAGCTTTTGCGCGGCTGCGCATCGGAGCTTACCTGCTTTTTTAAGGAGTCGGTCGCTCCGTTTCTTCATACGGCAAGTACATGGGGGACGGAGGTTCTTGGCGTATCTGCACAGGGAGAGGGAAGCCTGCTGCGCGGCGGCGGAAATATGGCGTCAGAGATTTCCGGGAAGATTGTTGACGGTGTGTCTGCAGCGGCAGGGCATATTCCCGGAATTTGTATGAATCTGTTTTTGACACTGATCGCGACGATGCTTATGGAACTGGAATTTCCGAATATCTGTGCGTTTCTTGAAGCGCAGGTGCCGAAGCGCTTCAAGGCATATGTGCATGGAATGCAGCAATATGTTATGGGAACACTGGGAAAATATGCGTTTTCCTACTGCCTGATTCTAGGAATGACATTTCTGGAGCTTACGGTGGGACTTCTTTTTCTGCGTGTCGAGGGGGCGGTCGTGATCGCGTTTATCATTGCGATCTTAGATATCCTTCCTGTGCTTGGAACCGGAATGGTTTTGCTGCCATGGGCGGTGATCGCGGCTTCCTCGGGCAATCTGCCGCTTGGTATTGGTCTGGTGGCGCTGTATGTGGTCGTGACGGTTGTGCGCAATATTGCAGAGCCGCATCTTGTTGGGCGGCAAATGGGACTTTCGCCTGTTGTGACGCTGATCGCGCTGATCGTGGGGCTGCAGTTTTTGGGAATTGCGGGTCTGTTTCTTCTGCCGATCGCGACCGCTCTTTTAAAAAGTCTCAATGACAGCGGAGTGATCCATATTTTTCAAAAGCAGAAGGGGCGTGAGGAGGAGAGAGAACAGCTATAAGGATTGCACTTGAATCAGAAAACGTGTATAATGAACAAAGAATATTTTGACAGGGGAAGAAGGATGGCAGAGAAAATTATTTTAACGGGCGACCGCCCGACCGGAAAGCTCCATGTAGGTCATTATGTGGGTTCATTAAAGCGGAGAGTTGAGCTTCAAAATTCCGGTGAGTTCGATAAGATTTTTATTATGATCGCAGATGCGCAGGCGCTGACGGACAATGCAGATGATCCGGCAAAGGTGCGGGATCATATTATGGAGGTGGCGCTTGATTATCTGTCAGTTGGCATTGATCCGGCGAAGTCTCATATTTTTATCCAGTCGTATGTGTCGGAGCTGACGGAGCTTGCCTTTTATTATATGAATCTGGTGACGGTTTCCAGGCTGCAGCGCAATCCAACGGTAAAGGCGGAGATCCAGATGCGCAATTTTGAGACGAGTATACCGGTTGGATTTTTTACTTATCCGATCAGTCAGGCGGCGGATATTACGGCGTTTAAGGCGACGACTGTGCCGGTTGGCGAGGATCAGATGCCGATGCTTGAGCAGACGAAGGAGATCGTGCATAAGTTTAATGCCGTATATGGGGAGACGCTTGTTGATCCGCAGATTCTCCTGCCGTCGAATAAGGCATGTCTGCGGCTGCCGGGAACGGACGGTAAGGCAAAGATGAGCAAGTCGCTGGGAAATTGTATTTATCTTTCGGAGTCCGAGGAGGATGTGCGGAAGAAGATCATGTCCATGTTTACCGACCCGGAGCATATCCGCATCGAAGATCCGGGAAAGCTGGAAGGAAATACGGTGTTTACTTATCTGGACGCGTTTTGCAATGACGGTCATTTTGCAGAGTATCTGCCGGAATATGCGAATCTTGATGAACTGAAGGCGCACTACAGGAGAGGCGGACTTGGCGATGTGAAGGTCAAGAAGTTTTTAAATAACGTTATGCAGGAGGAGCTTCGTCCGATCCGTGCGCGCAGGGCAGAGTATGAGCAGAGAATCGGCGATGTCTACGATATTTTAAAGGCGGGCAGCGAGATGGCAAGGGAGGAGGCGGCTAAGACGGTTGCCGAGGTGAAGGCCGCCATGAAGATTCATTATTTTGATACGCCGGAATTTTTAGAGGAGCAGAGTAAGAAGTATTCCAAATGAAAAATCAATATAATAAGACGATTGCAGCATGCTTTACGGCATATATCGTGCAGGCGATCATCAATAATTTTGTGCCGCTGCTGTTTTTGACCTTTCAGCGAAGCTATGGAATCTCCTTATCAAGGATCACGTTGTTAGTGACCTTTAATTTTGGGATTCAGCTTCTGGTCGATTTATTGGCAATCGGGTTTGTGGATCGTATTGGTTACCGCAGGTCTATGGTGCTGGCGCATCTGTTGGCGGCGGCAGGTCTTGTATCACTGACGATTCTTCCGGAGGTGCTGGCTGACCCGTTTGTTGGAATTTTGACTGCAGTCATGATCTATGCGGTCGGCGGCGGGCTTTTGGAGGTGCTTGTCAGCCCAGTCGTGGAGGCGTGTCCGTCGGAGAATAAAGAAGCGGCGATGAGTATGCTGCACTCTTTTTACTGCTGGGGGCATGTCGGAGTGATATTGATTTCGACCCTGTTTTTCCGGCTTGCGGGAACAGAGGCTTGGAAGCTGCTGGCTCTTTTTTGGGCGTTGATCCCGCTTGGAAACATGTTTGCGTTTCTGAAGGTGCCGCTTGCACCGCTTGCGCCGGAGGGTGAGAGCGGAATGACTATCAGGCAGCTCCTTTCCGACCGGCTGTTTTGGGTGCTTTTGTTGATGATGGTCTGTGCCGGAGCAAGCGAGCAGGCGATCAGCCAGTGGGCTTCCATGTTTGCCGAGCAGGGGCTTGGCATCAGCAAGACGCTCGGAGATCTGGCGGGACCTATGGCATTTGCGCTGCTGATGGGGATTTCCCGTGCTTTTTACGGGAAATTCGGGGATCGGATCGCGCTGGATAGTTTTATGGCAGGCAGCAGTTTGTTGTGTATCGTTTCGTATCTTTGTATTGTATTTGTACCTGTTCCCGCAGTCAATCTTGCGGCATGTGCGTTCTGCGGTCTGTCTGTCGGCATTATGTGGCCGGGGACCTTCAGTAAGGCGGCAGCCGCGATTCCAGGCGGCGGGACGGCGCTGTTTGCGCTGCTTGCGCTTGGAGGGGATTTGGGCTGCTCCGGCGGACCTACGCTGGCGGGTATCGTTTCAGGTGTCAGGAATGATAATTTAAAGGCAGGGATTTTGGCTGCTGTGATCTTTCCGATTCTGCTGCTGGCGGGCATCGCGCTCTGCAACAGATTCCGGAATGAAGTCAGGGGCTAAAGCAAGACAGGTTTTCAGATTATGCTTGCGCCCTGCGTGCGTATCATGTATGATATGTGATAAGCTGTCCTGCTTTTTTGGCAGAAGATGAGGAGGAATGACAATGGAGAATGAAAATGTCTCAAAGAATTTTATTGAGCAGATCATTGATAAGGATATAGAGGAGGGGCATTGCACGAAGGTGCATACAAGATTCCCGCCGGAGCCGAACGGCTATCTGCATATTGGACATGCCAAGTCTATTTTACTGAATTACGGCTTGGCGCAAAAGTATGACGGTAAGTTTAATCTGCGCTTTGACGATACGAACCCGACGAAGGAAAAGACGGAGTTTGTGGAGGCGATCATAGAGGATATAAAATGGCTCGGCGCGGACTGGGAGGAGCGGCTGCTGTTTGCATCGGATTATTTTGACCAGATGTATGAGGGCGCGGTGCGGCTCATTAAAAAAGGTAAGGCATATGTGTCGGACCTTTCGGCGGAACAGATCCGTGAGTATCGCGGCACGCTGACCGAGGCGGGAAAGGAAGACCCTTACAGCAGCAGAAGCATTGAGGAGAATCTGGCGCTTTTTTCGGATATGAAGAATGGAAAGTTTGCCGATGGCGAGAAGGTGCTGCGTGCCCGGATCGATATGGCTTCTTCCAATATCAATATGAGAGATCCTGTCATCTACCGTGTTGCGCGTATGAGCCATCACAGAACCGGCGATCAATGGTGTATTTACCCGATGTATGATTATGCACATCCGATGGAGGATGCGATTGAGGGAATTACGCATTCGATCTGTACGCTCGAGTTTGAGGACCACAGACCGCTTTATGATTGGGTGATCCGGGAGGTTGGCGCTGATATGGTGCCGGATAAGAGCCAGATGCCGCCAAGACAGATTGAGTTTGCGAAACTGTATCTGACAAATGTTGTGACGGGAAAGCGCTATATCAAGCGTCTGGTTGAGGAAGGAATCGTTGATGGCTGGGATGATCCGCGTCTTGTGTCGATCGCTGCATTGCGCAGACGGGGCTTTACGCCGGAATCCTTAAAAATGTTTGTGGAGCTCTGCGGTATCTCCAAGGCGAACAGCTCTGTGGATTATGCGATGCTGGAGTACTGCATCCGCGAGGATTTAAAAATGAAGCGTCCGCGTATGATGGCGGTGCTTGACCCTGTGAAGGTTGTGATCGATAATTATCCCGAGGGGCAGACAGAATATGTGGAGGTTGTCAATAATCTTGAGAACGAGTCGCTCGGCGTGCGGGAGGTTCCGTTTTCGAGAGAGATTTACATTGAGCGCGAGGACTTTATGGAGGAGCCGCCCAAGAAATATTTCCGCATGTTTCCGGGGAATGAGGTCCGCTTAATGAACGCGTACTTTGTGACCTGCAACAGCTTTGTGAAGGACGAGGACGGAAGGGTGACGGAGATCCACTGTACCTACGATCTGGCGTCACGCGGCGGAAACAGTCCGGACGGACGAAAAGTAAAGGGCACGATTCACTGGGTATCTGCGGCGCATGCAAAGAAGGCGACCGTGCGTTTGTATGAGAATATCGTGGATGAGGAGAAGGGCGTGTACAATGAGGACGGCAGTCTGAATTTAAACCCGAATTCACTGATCGTACGAAAGGATTGTATGCTGGAGGAGAGCTTGGCGCAGGCGAAGGCGTATGAAAGCTTTCAGTTCGTCAGACAAGGATTTTTCTGTGTGGACGTGAAGGATTCTGCGCCGGAGCATCCGGTATTTAATCGCATCGTATCATTAAAGAGCTCATTTAAGCTGCCGACTGCGTAGCGTTACATTTAGGAGGAAAAGCATATGAATTTATTCTCGGGGTTAGAAAAGTTTGGCATTAAGGCGGAGGATACTGCAAACATTTTTGCGGAGGAGAAAAAGGAAGTTGTAAATGAGAAAGGGGCACAGGTGGAGGAGATCCCGCAGGAGTCGAGCTTTCTTCTTGACAAGGCGGTTCGCTGCACGGTCTGCGATAAGGTGTTTAAGACAAAAATTGTCAACAGCCGTGTCAAGCGTCTGGAGTCGGATTTGGATCTGCGCCCGCGCCATGAGTATATCGATACGTTAAAGTATAATGTGAAGTCGTGCCCGCATTGCGGTTATACGGCGGTCAGCCGTTATTTCGAGCATTTGTCAAGCGGTCAGATCCGTCTGGTAAAGGAGCAGGTCTGCGCTAATTTTAAGGGAGACGGTTCGATTGAGCCGAAGGTGCTCGATTATGACGAGGCGATTGAGCGTTACAAGCTGGCGCTTTTTTGTGCAATGGCAAAAAAAGGAAAGACAAGCGAGAAAGCATATACCTGCTTAAATCTGGCATGGCTGCTGCGCGGAAAATGCGAGACGCTCGACCCGAAGGACCCAAAGCAGGAGCAGGAGCGCAAAGCATGTAAGGAGCAGGAGGAGGCATTTTACACACAGGCGTTTGAGGGCTTTACCAAAGCAGTTGCAAGTGAGAATTATCCGATGTGCGGTATGGATGAGTGCACGATGGATTACCTGATGGCAACGATGGCATATCATTTCAAGAAATATGATGTGGCATCGAAGTGTATTGCAAGAATCCAGCAGTCTGCGGCAGCGTCCAAGAAGATGAAGGACCGTGCTTATGATTTAAAGGAGACGATTGTCAACGAGATCAAAAAGAGTAAGCAATAATGGAAATTATGATCGATCTGCAAGGGGGAGCGAAAGCTCCCCTTTATGAAAAAATATATGAGTCGATTAAGAATGAGATTGTATCAGGAAACCTTTTAAGGGGAGAAAAGCTCCCATCGACGCGTCGGCTGGCGCAGGGGCTTTCCGTCAGCCGAAGTACCGTCGATCTCGCATACGAACAGCTCCGGGCAGAGGGATATATCAAAGCGGAACCCTGCAGGGGCTTTTTTGTATGCGATATTACAGGGCTTTACAGTCTGCATCGGGAAATACAAAAAGAAGGGGAGCTTGTCAGCCGGGGCTCCAGGGCGCTTAGAGAGGACGGGCAGAGGCTGTCATTGATCGATTTTTCTCCTTATGCGGTCGACACAGAGAATTTTCCGTATAATATCTGGAGGAGGCTTAGTAAAAACGTACTGCTTGATGACAGGGAGGAGCTTTTGCTGGCGGGAGACGGGCAGGGAGGACGGGAGCTGCGAGAGACGATCGCCGCTTATCTGCATCAGGCGCGCGGGGTAAATTGTCTGCCGGATCAGATTATTGTTGGCGCCGGAAATGAATATCTGGAGATACTGCTGTCACAGATTCTGGGGCGGGAGCAGACAGTTTTGATGGAGGATCCCGGTTATCCGCAGGCATACCGCACTTTTTTAAATACGGGGTATGAGGTCATAACTGTTCCGGCTTTGGAGGACGGACTTTGTATGAGAGAGGTGCGAGGGCTTGCTCCATCGCTGGTCTATGTGATGCCCTCGCACCAATTTCCGGTGGGTTCGGTAATGACGCTCGGAAAGCGACTGGAGCTTTTGGAGTGGGCAGCGGAGAGGGAAGGCCGTTATCTCATTGAGGACGACCATGACAGCGAATACCGTTACCGCGGCAAGCCGATACCGTCGCTTCAGAGCATTGACCGCTTTGGGAGAGTTATTTATCTTGGCACGTTTTCCAAGAGTATTGCACCGTCGCTTCGGATCAGTTATCTGGTGCTTCCGCCAAAGCTTTTGGAGCGTTATCATTGTGTCTGCGGCTTTTATGCAGCGACCGTGCCGAGAATCCAGCAGGAGCTGGTGAACAGCTTTATTCGGGAGGGACATTTTGAGCGTCATCTGAATAAGATGAGAGGTATTTACCGTGCCAGACATGACTTTTTGTTGGCAGAGCTAAAAAAGAGGAGATGGGTGCGCCGCGTGGTCGGCGAGCATGCAGGACTTCATCTGCTGGTTGAGGTGCAGACGCAGGAGCAGGAGCAGGAGCTTTGCAGGAGGGCGGAAGAATTTGGCGTGCGGGTGTCGGGTATACGGCAGTATTATTTGGGGCAGGAAGAAGGGATCGCCCGTATGGCAAAGGAGGAGAAGTGTATCATAGGGAAGGGGGAATTTGGTGCATATCCCGTACTTCTGCTTGGTTATGGGAGGCTCTGTGAGCGGGAGCTTGCACAGGGGCTGGAGGGGCTGGATGCCGTTTTTGAAGGGCAGCATTTCCCTAGAATACAAAAATAAATATTGACATAAATCTCTTAATAGTATAAGATACTATTAAGAAACATTGAGCAATAGAGATGGAGTAATAAAAATGGTACGCAAGACGATTCAACGCAGTCTTACCCTGGAAGCAGTGAAAAAATTAAACTCGCATCCGACAGCGGACGAGGTATATGGAGAGATTATCGCTTCCTATCCGACGATCAGCAGAACGACAGTCTATAGAAATCTGAATCAGCTGGTGGAAAGCGGAGAACTTTGCAAGGTAACGCTGGTGGAGGGAGCGGACCGCTTCGACTGCAGACTGGACCGCCATCATCATATCTGGTGCATGGGATGTAAGCGTCTGTTTGATGTGGAGATGCCTCAGGTGCCTGATTTAAAGAATGCGGTCGCCGATAAGCAGGGCTTTGATTTCATCGACTTTGACATTGTTTTTCAGGGCGTCTGCCCTGCATGTAAGAAGAAAAATACAAAGGAGGAGTTGTATGGAACATCTACCGCTTACGGTGCGCGTGCCGATCGAGGCTGATAATCCAAGTATTTGCCGTGACGAGAGCAAGTGTATTCAATGCGGCGCCTGTAAAATGGTCTGTACAGACCCGATCGGCGTGCACGGAACCTATAACCTTGCACAGACGGGCGGGAAAGCGATCTGCATTCATTGCGGACAATGCGTTAACGTCTGCCCGGTCGACAGTATTACGGAGCGACAGGAATATCGTCAGGTCAGAGAGGCAGTATTAGATTCAGAAAAAATTGTTGTGATCAATACATCCCCTGCAGTAAGGGCTTCTCTCGGAGAAGAATTTGGTCTGCCCAAAGGAAGCTTTGTACAGGGGAAGCTGGTGTCACTGCTTCGGAGGCTTGGGGCGGATTATGTGCTTGATACTGCATTTGCCGCGGATCTCACCATTGTGGAGGAGGCAAGTGAGCTGATCGCACGTCTTACAAAGGCGAGTGCTCCGCTGCCACAGTTTACGAGCTGCTGTCCGGCATGGGTCAAATATGTGGAGATGTATCACCCGGACATGACGCCTCATCTGTCAACAGCGAAAAGTCCGATCGGGATGCAGGGTCCGACAGTCAAAACATATTTTGCAAAAAAGAAAGAGCTTGACCCTAAGAGGATTTTTAATGTGGCATTAACACCGTGCACGGCGAAGAAGTTTGAGATCCGCCGCGAGGAAATGAACGCGTCGGCACATTATTTAAAGGAGCCGGGGCTGCGTGATATGGACGCTGTGATCACGGTGCGCGAGCTGGCAGCATGGGCAAGAGAGGAGGGAATCGATTTTTCTTCTCTGGAGGAAAGCGCTTATGATTCTCTGATGGGTGAGGCATCGGGAGCGGGCGTGATCTTTGGAAATACCGGAGGCGTAATGGAGGCGGCTCTTCGGACGGCCTATGAATGGGTAACAGGGGAGCAGGCGCCGGCCGATTTCCTGGAACTGAAAGCGGTCAGAGGATTTGATTCGCTGCGCGATGCTTCGGTGCGGTTCGGTGAACTGGAGGTTAAGGTCGCTGTTGTTCACGGTACGGCCAATGCCGAAAAGCTGATCCGGCAGATACAAAACAAAGAAAGAGAGTATCACTTTGTGGAGGTTATGACTTGTCCGGGCGGCTGCGTTGGCGGAGGCGGACAGCCAAAGCAGATGACGGGAGAGCAGGATGCGGTCATCAAGGCGAGAATTGAAGGGCTTTATCAGAGAGACCATGCTCTTACGGTGCGTAAAAGCCACGAGAATGCCGAGCTGCGCAAGGTCTATGAGGAGTTTTACGGTACGCCGCTTAGCGCGCTGGCAGAGGAGATGCTTCATACCTCTTATCAGGATAGGAGTGATTTATTTCATAAAGGAGGAAAAGAGACAATGAAAAAATGGAAATGTAAGGTTTGCGGTTATGTGCATGAGGGAGAGAGTCTGCCGGAGGGATTTGTATGCCCGCTTTGCAAGCAGCCGGCATCTGCCTTCGAGGAGATCGTAGAGAGGGCGCAGGGAAGCAACCCGTATGCGGGAACGCAGACAGAGCGCAATCTGCAGGCAGCGTTTGCGGGAGAATCGGAAGCGCGCAATAAGTATACCTATTTTGCCTCCGTTGCCAAAAAGGAAGGCTATGAGCAGATCGCGGCTTTATTTTTGCAGACTGCAAACAATGAAAAGGAGCATGCAAAGCTGTGGTTTAAGGAATTAAACGGGTTAGGCGATACACAGGCGAATCTTCTCTCTGCCGCAGAGGGAGAAAACTACGAGTGGACGGATATGTATGAGGGATTTGCCAAAACAGCAGAGGAGGAAGGCTTCCCGGAGCTTGCTGAGAGATTCCGCAGAGTTGCAGAGATTGAAAAGCACCACGAGGAGAGATACCGGGCGCTGCTTAAGAATGTTGAGACGCTTGCTGTTTTTGAAAAAAGCGAGGTGAAGGTGTGGGAGTGCCGGAACTGCGGTCATATCGTTGTCGGAACTAAGGCGCCGGAAAAGTGTCCGACCTGCAATCATCCGCAGGCATACTTTGAGGTTCATGCCGAGAACTACTAAGGAAAGACAGGAGAGGTTTTAAGAAACGAGGTGCCCCCAAACGTCAGATGAAAAAATCTGACGTTTGGGGGTCAGTTTTTACAAAGAATCACAGAGGTGTCAAATCGGCTGATTCAATCATAGAAAGAGAATAGCGGGAGATAAGCCAATGGAAAAGCTGATAGAGTTGTGTATCAATCTATTTATAGCAGTGGGAGGCGTGCTGGCGGGCGTGATGTTTTGGAGGATGCGTCAGGGAAAGCAGAGAAAGAGAAAAGATATTCCTCCGAATGCAAACATGATGTACGAAGACAATGCAAGATTATATTTTGGCTGTGGAGTAATGGCAGTAACACCGTTCCTCGCATTAGGTGTTATAATACTGGCAAAGCTGGACACGGGAGATACATGGGCAGAGATCATCCGGGAGGGTGGAATATATTTTATCCTTTTACTTTGTCTGCTTATAGTGCTGCTGCTGTTTCCTGTGATCATTTTTGCGATCAAGGATAAGCAATGCATTTTCTGGGATCAGGATGGGGTGTGGGTAGATTCATTATTTCGCAAAAGGAAGTATATCAAGTATGGATACATTCAGAAAATCGTATGTTACCGGAATCCCTCGTGGACGAAAGCGGAAGGCATGATTGCCTATGGATTTGACGGGGAAAAGCTTTTTTATGCGATGGAGCGTATGTATGGGTATGAGGAGTTCTATGAGATGATCCGGAAAAAGAAGTGGTCTGTCATGGAAGAAGCCGGAATGTGAGACGGATCAAAAAGGGGATTTACTTTTGATGAACGCTTTGCATAGCTGTTTGCTTTGCGCCTGAAACACAGAATTTGCTTTCAGGCGCAGAATTAGAAAATTAACAGCTTTTTTGAAAATTATTCATACTTATTTTTTGCTCCACTCTCCCAAAGCTTCATCGCGCGGACCTTTAGCGGGAGCCCAAACAGTGTGATAAAGCCCTCCGCGTCGTGGTGGTCATAGAGGTCTCCGGTCGTAAAGCTTGCCAGCGATTCGCTGTAGAGAGAGTATGGGGAGGTCGTTCCAGCCTTGATGATGTTTCCCTTGTAAAGCTTAAGCTTTACCTCTCCGGTGACATATTCCTGCGTAGAGTCCACGAATGCCTGTACGGCGTCGCACAGCGGGGTGAACCATTTGCCCTCATACACAATCTGCGCCAGCTTATTTCCCATATCTTTTTTCACTTCCATTGTGGCACGGTCAAGCACAAGCTCCTCCAGCTGCTGGTGTGCCTCCATCAAGATCGTTCCGCCCGGCGTCTCGTAAACACCGCGGGACTTCATGCCGACCACGCGGTTTTCCACGATGTCGATAATGCCAATGCCGTGTTTGCCGCCGAGGGCATTTAGCTCACGGATAATATCGGAGACCTTCATCTGTTTGCCATTGACTGCGGTCGGAATTCCCTTTTCAAATGTGACAGACACATATTCGCCCTCGTCCGGCGCCTTCTCCGGCGATACGCCAAGCACCAGAAGATGTTCATAATCCGGCTCTGCAGCAGGGTCTTCGAGCTCAAGTCCCTCATGGCTGATGTGCCAGAGATTGCGGTCGCGGCTGTAGCTGGTGTCTGCAGAGAACGGGAGGTCGATGCCGTGTGCCTTGCAGTAATCAATCTCGTCCTGACGCGACTGCATGGTCCACTTGTCGTCTCTCCATGCAGCGATGATCTTAAGCTCCGGCGCGAGCGCCTTGATGCCAAGCTCAAAACGGATCTGGTCGTTGCCTTTTCCTGTCGCGCCGTGGCAGATAGCGACAGCGCCTTCTTTTTTTGTAGCCTCAACAAGCTTTTTTGCGATCAGCGGGCGTGCCATTGAGGTGCCGAGCAGATATTTGTTCTCATATACGGCATTTGCCTTGACGCATGGCATGATGTAATCGTCGCAGAATTCGTCGATGATGTCTATAATGTATAGTTTGGAAGCGCCGCAGGAGAGCGCGCGCTCCTCCAGTCCGTTAAGCTCCTCCTCCTGTCCGCAGTCGATGCAGCAGCAGATTACATCATAGTCATAATTCTCCTTGAGCCAGGGGATGATGGCAGTGGTATCCAGACCGCCGGAATACGCTAAAATTACTTTTTCTTTCATGGGTAAACTCCTTTTCTATCAGATTTCGTAACATGCTATATCCAAGTATACAATAAAACCAAACAAATGACAAGTAAGAATATGCATAAATTATTTATAAAAATACAATAAGCCATTAGAGAATCATAAGGCAGAGAGTATAGAGAGGATTGTATCTCGTCGTATACACGGCATTTTTCTATCAAAAGTATTGGGAAAAGAGGGAGGGGGCTGCGTTGCCCAAAAGGAGAAGCTTTGTGGTGAAATTAAACGTGAATAATTATGCGGGATAGAAAAAATATCGCTTCATTTATGTGAGAGAAAGCCTGTGCAATTTCTTGAGCTCAGAATGCGTAAAAGCTTTGATAAATGCGAAAACCTATGCTATTATTTTAAAGACGGACAGAGCGGCGGAATGCGTTTCATCCGGCATTGCCATAGATGATCAAAAGAGGCGTGCAGGCATGGAGCGGCAGGGGGCGTTTCTGTCATCCGTAAAATATGAAAAGAGCATAGGGAAGAAGAATGAAAGCGATACAAAAGAAATTCATCTGCGCAGCGGCGGTAGGCGGTGCGCTTGTACTTACAGCAGTTGGTGTGACAAGGAGCGGCTGGTTTCACAGAGAGACAAAGGGGAGCAATGAAACAGAGGCGGCGCAGGAGGCGTATCAAACGGCAGCCTCCGATGTGACCTTTTGGTACACGGACGATACCTATACTGAATTTTTCACGCAGGCGGCGCTTGCATATTATGAAAAAACGGGGATTAAGGTCAACGTACAGTGTCAGGAGACGCTTGATTATATTGGAAAGATTTATGATGCGACTATGGGCGGGGAGGCGTTTCCGGATGTATACCTGATCGCAGGAGATAATTTGGAGGAGGTATATCGTTACGGACTTGCCGAAGAAAACAAAAAGGGACTTGCTGGTGTGAATACGGCGAAGAACGCGGTGACTGCGGCGACCTACAGAGATAAGCTGCTGGGTTATCCGTTAGGCTACAATACCTGTGTATTTATCTATCAGACCGATTATTTTGAAGCAGCACCAAATTCCTTGCAGGCGCTGATCGATTACTCCAATCAAAATGAGCCGCCGGAAAATGTGGAATATCTTCTGGAGTGGGATGTCAATGATGCCTTTTATGATTTTCCCTTTATTTCCAACAGCGTGACGTTTGAAAAGACGGAGCCTGAGGTGCTTCAGGTGATTTATGACCAGACACTGTATCAGCAGGACCTTGATTATTTTGCGACGATCCTGCAGTCCTTCTCCATAGATACGGAGACGGTCTCCGAGGAGAGCATCCTTGACAATTTCCGTAATGGAAGAACGTTGTCGGCGCTTATTGATACAAGCTCGCTCAAGCAGCTGGAGGGATATGGATATTCCCTGATGAAAATACCGGCGTTAAATGAAACGCTTCCGGCGTATCCCTGTGCAACGACGGATATGCTTGTCGTCAATGATTTTTCTGATAAGGGGGATGAGGCGGCAGATTTTGCTTATTTTGCCACGGTGACGATGGCGGAGCAGCTGCATCCGTTAAGCGGTCATTATTCAGTGATTCCGTCCAGGGAGCCGGACTGGGTCGAGCAGGTTGCCTATGAGTCTTATGAATCGGCGATACTTGCGCCGAATTCCGTTGATGCCAGAGATTTCTGGGTGGCGCTTGAGGAGACAATTTCAAAATATTTCTGAAAAAACTACAA
>SAMEA3387475__coassemble_1488_pt1 | contig 21277 bp, 20 predicted proteins | sample SAMEA3387475__metabat2_high_PE_013 | metagenome-assembled genome bin SAMEA3387475 (sample SAMEA3387475) | Felis catus | biome: Faeces | place: United Kingdom | collected 2012 | reverse complement strand
GCACACGGTACGGAGCTGCCGAAAACTGCATCGCCGGAGCAAGCGCAGCAATTTCCGCATGTCGGACAAACAGCTCCTCATCCAGGGCGCCTTCCGCCATTTCCTGAAAATTGAGATACTCCCCGCCTCCGATCATATCGGGACAGCCGTAGGGATGTCCCGTGATTCCCTGCAAAAGTAGGTCCGGCACAAGCGACGCAAGCCCGTTTTCTCCCCACGAATGCTCTTTGTCACACAGCCGCTGCAGCAGCGCATAGCCACCCGCCCGAAACGTTACGCGGTACTCATTAAAGGCATACTGCTCTCCAAACTCCGCCCATAGCCTTGACTGTTCATCCGGTGTGACGTTTCCGTAGGTGACGTTATCCTCCTCATAGTAGAGGCTGTCTCCGGCGTCAAACTTAAAACCGTCTACCCCAAGCGCACAGAGCGCGTCGAGCTGCTCCTTCAGCCACGCGCCTGCGGCGGGATTGGAAAAATCGAGCACGGCAGAATAACCGTTCCACCATTTTGCGATATACGGCTCGCCGGCTTTGTTTTTTATCAGAAGCCCCAGCTTTTCTGCCTCCCGGTATTTTACGCTGTCCGCCGAAATATACGGACATACCCACAGCATAACCTCATACCCCAAATTGTGCAGTCTCTCCAGCATTTCCTTCGGGTTCTGAAATTTTCCGCTATGAAAGCGCCAGTCTCCGTAATATTCCGACCAGCCGTCGTCAATCATGAGCACGCCGGATGGCATACCGGATGCTATCAGCTTGTGTGCATACTCCATGACATCTGTTTCATTCTGATAAAACGTAAGCTCGATCCATGTATTATAGATGATCTTTTCAAACAGCTCCCTTGCCGGCATCCTGCCGCGAAACGGAAAATAGTGCGAAGCCGCATACAGATATGCCTCCCTTAGCCCGCCCTTCGTGTCGCTCAGGCTGCAATCGTCGGGCACCGTAATCACTCCCGCGGCAAATTCTGTCCGAAAGCCCGTATCGCGCCAGATCACCCTTCCTTTCGTCGAAAGCCACAGCGGCATCGCCTGATTCGGCGTTCTGTTTTTCACTGCGTCGATCACTGCTTCAGTGTCTCCTCCCAACGGCATCTTCATCCCGTATTTTACACAGCTTCCATACCAGTATTCGCCCTCTAAGATGTTTACTTTCATGCTTCTTTTCCTCCCCTGTCTGCAAACTCCCTATGTTATATCTAAACTATAGCGGATTGTGCCTGACCCAGAAAGAAACTAACTTACGTTTTTGTAGCAACATATTATGATTTTGTACGGTCACGGTATTCATTGGGCGTCATCTGCTCCTGCCGCTTAAAGACCTTGGAAAAATAGCTTGGGTTGTCGTAGCCCACCAAAAATGCAATCTCATATGCCTTTAGATCCGTCTCCTCCAGAAGCTTTTTGGCATATCTTAAACGGACGGTCGTCAGATAATTCCAAAGGCTCATGCCGACCTCCCGCTTAAACAGATAGCAAAAATAATTTTTGCTCACAGAAATTGCATGACTGATCTCATCCAACGACAGGTTTTCATTGTAACGTTCCTCGATCAGCTTGAGGCTCTCCGCGATCGGTCTGCTGTATTTCCTGTCCTCCCCGTCTTTTGTCTGCTCCTTCAGACCGCCGATCGCATCCTTCATGAATTGCTTTAGTTCCTGGAGGGACTGGTATTCCAGCAGCTCCTGATAAGAAATATCCTGCTTCAAAAGATAGAGCGTCTTGCTGCAGAAATCATAGATATTCTGCTTTGCCTGCGGCTGATACACCGTTGAAAGCTCAAATGCCTCCTCAAGGAGACCGTAAAGCCGCTCCTTATCCCCGGAGGCAACCGCCTGCTCTAATTCCCGAAAAATCCCAAGACGGCGCAGCTCATCGATCTCCTGCCCCACACAGTTATAGTCATAGCCTAATATCTGCTCGTCCCCAATATAAAATCCATACTTTTGCAGACTTATGACCTGCTCATATGCGACGGGCAGCTCCTCGACGCCGCTTAAGCTTCTGCGGAAGCAGACCATCACCTGCATATTCAGCTCCGACAAAAAGACGGCGATCACACGGCGTATCAGGCAAAGAAGCTGCTCCTCCTCCATTTCCTCGACCAGCACAAGCCATGCATCATCCTCAAAGCTTAAACATTTCTTGTGATATTCTCCCCAAACCACCTCCCGAAGCAGCGTGGCTGCATATTTATCCCCCATCAGTTCCATGTTGCTCGCCGAATCAAATTCATTCATAGAATCGCTTTTCTGTTGAATCAAAAGAAGCGCGCTGCCCTCAAACCGGAAACCATAGCCGCTTTTATTCTGCACGATTTTATTTTTATTTCCAACGCCCCGCATATACTTAAAAAGCTCCAGCAGACGCAGCTTTTCCTCGCTCTCCTCCTGCCGTTTTTTCTCATATGCCTTTCCGCGTATCTGCTCGATCGCGGAACGGAGTGAACGCTCCAGCTCCAATTCATCGATCGGCTTTAGGATATAATCACTGCAGCCCAGATGAATCGCTTCTTTTACATAATCAAAGTCCGCATATGCACTCATCAGGATAATTTTTGTATTTTCCGACAGCTCCAGCACTTTTTTTACAAGCGTCAGCCCGTCCATATTTTTCATGCGGATGTCTGATATGATTATATCCGGCATTTCCTCGAGAATTTTTTTATATGCTTCCTCTCCGTCCTGCGCCGTGCCAAGCAGCTCTAAGCCCAAGCTGTCCCATGCAATAATGTTTTTTAGCATTTTTAAGGTGATGCTCTCGTCATCCACCAGTAACACCTTCATCCTTCTTCCTCCCTGCTTCCCGGAAGCTTGATCACGACGGTCGTACCGATTCCCTCTTTTGAATTTAATTCTATACCGTACGCTTCCCCATATTGTTTTTTTAATCTCTCGTTTACATTCAAGATACCGACGCTCCTGCCCTTTTGATAATGTGTGCGAAGCCTCAGATTCTCCTGCAGCTCCTGCATTTTTTCTTTGGAGATACCTGTTCCGTTGTCATTCACAAGCAAATACACATCCCCGCCCTCTGCTTCCGCACTGATCGTGATCATCATCTTTTTTCCTGTTTCCAATCCATGTTCCACCGCATTCTCCACGATCGGCTGAAGTGTCAGCTTTAATATCGGGGTCTGTCCGAGCCTTTCACTGCATTCTATCGTGTACAAAATCTGATTATCATAACGGATATTCTGTACTCTCAGATAATTTCTCACATGCTCAAGCTCATCCTTAAAAACGACAGGGTCATAGGGTCTGTACACCGAGTACGCCATCACCTTTCCAAGACAGGTCGATAGCTCCGATATTTTCTGCGTCTCACCCTCAATCGCCAACGCTTTGATGGATTGAAGAACATTGTTGACAAAGTGCGGGTTGATCTGGTGCCACAGCGCCTTTAGCTTCTCCTGTGACAGGGACTTTTCCTCCTCCATCATCTTGTGATTCAAAAAGACGATATTGGAAATCATTCCCTGTATGGTATCGGAAAGTACTCTGATTTCCTGCATATCCTCATCGGGAAACTCCGCCTCGTAGTCTCCGTCCGCGACAAGCCCGCACCTTTTTACCAAGCGCTTCAAGGGGGCGGCGATGTCGCTGCTCGTTTTCCTCGATAAAACGACCAGAAGAATCAAAGCTGCCAAGAGCACTGACACAATGAGGAAGCATATCTGCAGCTGTATCTCACGCATCTCACGCATTGTCTTGATCCCAACCAGCTGCAGATCAAAATAATTTGTTTTCATCGACACGATAAGAAGATCATCCACATTATGGACCTGCATTTCCTCAGCCCGTTCCAGACCGCTCACAAGACTCCTGATCTCGTCATCCGTCCCGGCTGTATCGGCGTCATACCACTCCCCGCCCGAATCCATGATCGCAAATCGAATATCCTCCGGTCCGTTTCCTAAAATATATTCCAGATCGATGTCACATACAACAAACGCCTCCGGCAGGAAGGAAACCTGATCAACTCCAAACCCCATTGGCATCACCATTGAGATGCATTGTTCCTGCGAGGGATTATAGTAGTAGGATTTGTCATGCAGCTTTGAAATGTACGACGTGTTCAGCTTCACCTGCTCCTCCAGCTCAAAAAACCACTGCTGCTCCTTAAAATCCTCACTGTCTATCATGAGCGGGGAGCTATAGAGACAGTTTCCTTCATTGTCTACGATATAAATATTCTCAATCTCCGCATTTCTGCTGATGCTCTGGAATTTGTCGAGCATTTCTCTTTGACGATACAGCTCCACCGCGTAGTCGATCTCGTCCTCTTTCAGACGTGACTCCACAATTTGCCGGATACGCGGGTCGCTGGCAAGTATCTGCTGCCCCTCCTCAATCACCAAGAGCTCGTGATCTAACAGATTAAGATTGAGTTCCACTACATTTTCGCAAAATTTCAGCGCCTGCGTTTGATAGAGCCGTATGCTGAAAACAGCAAAAATCAGAACGGAGGTGAGTAGTATCGAAAAAAATCCGATCATATAGCCTCTGCGTATCTCATGCTCCAGCGTTTTTTCTTTTATCTTTCCTAAAATTCCCTGCATTCTTTTGTCACCTTATCAAGCGTTTGTATTTTGCTGCGGAGTTCTTCATGCCCTGTACAATCCTGCATCCATCAAGCTTTACATAATTTTTGTCTCTCACCTCTATATGCTTTTTATTATGGTTTATTTGAAAGCGTGTTCCTCCTGATCACATCCCCAACTCCTCTGCCCGAATGTCCTTATAAGCTCTGGCTCTCACCGGCTTTTCTCCGGCGTATTCTGCAAAACGGGTAGTCACTGAATAGGGGCAGAGCAGGTGGTCCAAAAGCAGAACCAGCTGGTTTCTGAGGCGCGCCGGATTTATATGGATAAGATATGCCGGAACGGTTTTTCCTTCAAAGCTTTCCTTGGGATATTTTCTTTCCGTGTCCATATAGGTCTCTTTATCCGCCACATAGTAGCTGGCACGGGCAGTGAAATCCTCCAAAACCAGCATCATCATCTTAGGCCCTTCTCTTTTGAGAATGATGTGGCAGAAAGCCTTTTGATTTTCCAGCTCATCCAAATGTCTCTGATAAAAGTCAGGTGCAAACAATTCCTCGTAATTGATGGGATTCACCTCCCAACTAAGCCTCAACCGGGAAATATCACCGTCAAAATACCGTTTGACAGCCTTGGTGAAGCTCACCCGTTCATTTTTCTCAATGCGTATTTCAGATTCCCGGTTACCATCCACTCCCCACAGGGTCAATAGAAAGGATGGGGATTTTTGCACACCATAATCTGCCGAAATAAAAACAGGAAGCGAAATATCCTGGCCCTTTGGGATCATAGCACGTTCCAGAGGGAAGCCGCCTAAATCCTGCTTAGCTAAATTGTATTTGTTCCTCTGGCTTCCTATATGCACACCACCCCATGCTTCTGTCCATAAAAACTCTCCCGCCGCGGAAGGTACAACTCCCTGCCGCGTGTGAATCCGTAATACGTCTAAAATCTCCTGCAGGCGACACTGCAAGGGGAAGAATGAAGCAAACTGGCAGCAAAACGGCAAAGGTTTGTCTTGGGATATATTCACAAGGCATTCGGCGTTAGTGCGTGGTCGCTTGTCGTCCTGACGCAGGGCATAAAAAATATTATGCAGATCGTCGAAATAAAGACAGGAAATACCCTGCTCCCCCCACTGAAATACCAGTGAATACACCGGAGGATAGGCTTCCTCCCGATCCGGCAGCTCCCAAGCTTTCGGCTGGATCACCAGCTCCAATCGTTTTAAATTGCCATTTGACAATGCAAGCAGAAACTGATCCAGTTCCTTTAGGTAGCAGTCTCCCAGAATATCTACCCGAATCAGCAACCAGTCCAGCAGCGGTTCGATCCTCTGTAAAAAAGCAGTCCGCAGCTGCTCAAGCGAGGCAATTGCCCGCAGCTGCTCCGTCGTCTTATTTTGCTCCCTTTCATCCAGAATTTCTTTTTGGTAGGCATACCGTTCCTGGAGGGTTTTGTGCATTTTCTGATCAACTGATCCTTGAAAGATTTCCCCGTTTTTATCCTTTACAGAATCTGAACCCGCAAAAAAAGGCTGAAAGGCGGGCAATTCTTCCTGATATGTCCCTTCGCTCCAACCGGCAAAATCCAGCAGCGCTTGAAGACGCTGCGTTTCTTCGGTTTGATCCATATGCAGCAAAAATATCTGCAGCTGATCCAAAATGGCAAGAGGTCCATTGGGATCTGCAAGGCACTCTGGGGACAGCTGGGGCGGAAGTTCCTGTTCTGTAAGAAAACTGCAAAGGATACCCATCTGGGAAATAAGCGACTCCCTATGCCCGCCCGTTTGCCTCCAACTGCTCCAGCTCTGTCGAATAATATCCACCCGTTCCTCAGCGTCCTTCGCAGTTCGGCGGAACTTATCCCAGAAGTCGAGTGTTCCCCAAATTCGATCAAGCAGCTCGCTCGGAGGTCTCCAGCATTTTTCAGCACTTTTCAGCGGCTTGTAATAAACACAATCCGGCAAACGGCGCCTGTGATGCTCCCCCTTGGGGGCATAGCAGAGCGGCGGCTTTATCACCTGCTGATCAAGCAGTTTATGTGCTTCAGAAAGCGCATTGTCCCACTGCGCAAACGGTCCAAAGTAATCTGGCAGATAGCGGGGTCGGTCGCTTCCATCCCTTAGATGAAAAAGCTGGATACTCAACTCATCGTTGCCCGACTTTTCAGAATGGGCAATGGCAATCTCAGCCCCATGCAGTTCCAATCCCGTTTCCTGGAAAACCAGCACAGACTCCACATCATTCTCCAAATTCCACTGATAAAGTCCCTCGGTCAGTGCGCTCGCTGCCTCGGTCAGATTTTCTGAAGGAAAGGCCGTATTTTCCAGCATGGAAACAATCGATCGCTCCACAAGCTGCTCCTTCCCCACCTGCACCACCGCCAATGGCAGCAACCATAGTCCAACCTCTCCCAGCGAGAGTATGTCCTGAAATGGAAAACAGGGCACTACCAGTTCTTCTTCCCCATAACGATATTCCAAATAAAACTGATGCAGGAGCACCCGGATTGAAATGTCCTCCCACTGGACTATGATGGGCTGTACCGGATCACCTTCCTGTTCAGAAGCAGAAAAAAGCTGTTTTCTCCAGTCAGGCAAAAGAGGCAGACAATCCCGCAGTAAATTATGAAATCGCCTAAATCGAGGAAAAGCCACCCACATCCAGTATCGCAGAAAAGGCCGATGGTTCAGGCTTCGGGGAGCCGTGCGGGCATCGTCTTGTTCATCCTCTTTGTTTCGTATAATCCCCTGCTGTTCCTTAAGGGTCTGTTTGCACGCTTGACGAACGCGGGATGCGAAAGGCGCTTGTGGATGTTCCAGATAAAAGCTGTAGAGCTGCTCCAAAAATTCCGATGGCATTCCAGACGTAATCCAGCGGCTGAGTACATTGTGTTCCACAAACTCCTGATTGAGAAGCGCAGATGCAATCTCCTCTCGATCAAAGATTTCAATAATCTTCGAGTCAGCTTGCGGCGTCTGTGTGTACCGTTTGAAGATGTTTTTCAGTTCAGTGAACTTCTGCGGAGCATACCCTTCCAAAAAAGGGCATTTTGTCAGGCACACTTCCCGTAAGGCTCCATAAAGAACTGCTGCACGTCCCAGCTTTGCACTTTTTAGATCCAGCACATCCCAAGCAACCTGATAGACCTCCCTGGGCAGAGCAAAGAAGGAGAAAAAGTGGGTCAGCAGCTGCAGACTCAAGGGGTGGCGGGCATCGTCTGCGGCGTTTGGATTTGCAAAGGAAGGAGCAGGAATCCTATCTTTGATGTATCTGAGTATGTGAGCATTCAAAATCTTCTCCAGAACAGACAAGCTTTCGTAATCCCAGCCATTTTCATAGAGGGTGACCAGCTGATCGTAATCTGAAAACGAATAGAGCATGACCTGATCTTCCCCTGAAAAATGGCTGCAATCGGGGAGCAGCCGGATCAGCTGAAGTATCGCCGCAGGCGGTTGTCGGCAGCTAATGGATTGGCAAACCGGCTGCCCCAAAGCATCCCGGGTGACCAGCTGAACGCAGTAGGCCACATGAAGTATCTTCAAAAAGGATGCACCGGGTCTGACGCTGTCCATTTGTCCTAATATATGTTCCATCATCAGAGAGCAAAAGCCCTCCTGACTGCGAAGTTCCAAAAATTCCAGAGAAACAAAATATTCCATCCAGAGTTTCCAGTTTTTCATATTTGATTTTTGATATATCTTGGAAAACATTTGAAATGCTGCGCTTTCCCGATAGGAATCAGCTTGATCGGCGGCATCCGAAAAGGTGAAGATCACCTCCTGAGAGCCTTGTTGCTCCTCCTTTTTTCGCTCAACTTCCTCCTTCCCCGTCAGCTTTTCTTGAGATGAGAATCCCGCTGATCCCGATTCATTTTTCTGTGTATCATCAAAAGTCTCCGAATAGCGCTCATGTTCAAATGATTGTTTTTCCGTTAAAAATACCACCGGTTCTGTTTCACTGCCCTGTGCATAAGCAATCGCTGCCTGATATGCCTTCCGCAAACGCATAAAACCTTGAGGGTCATCCTCCGGGTTGCAGCTTTTGCTCTGACGAGCATAGGCGCTTTTGATTTGCGCTGTATCGCGGGTGGGAGGGATGCCTAAAATATTCCAAAAGTTACTCATCTGCTTCATCCTCCTCAAACGCTTCAAATTCCGCTTCATGCCACTTTGTCTGTTCAGCCATTTCTCGAAAAATCAGGAGAGGATCCTCTGCCGCTTGATCCTTGATCCCCTGCACAAGCGATTCCAGCCGCTTGGTTTCCCGCAGGATCCAGATGGGTTCGCCGCTGTCTTGCGCCATGCTATACGCATTAATCATAACGCCCAAATATCTGCGAAGCTCACCCGAAAGCTGGGTATAAAGATGCAAGGCCTCCTGAAAAAGAGCTTGCTCCTTTGCTGCGCATACAGACAGTTTAAACTGCTCAAGGCGATGCATCTCTGTCTCCAGCTGGGTTGGACTAAGGCGGAGGCGAGGATTGAGGATAACAGTTTCCCTTCTCTGCCCCCCATTGCTGATCGCCTCGACATGCAGGATTCCGTTAATGTCATAGGTAAACATGACCTGAGCTGATCCGCTGCCTGCCGGACCATAGGGCACTTGAATCTGCAGCTCACCCAATTTTAAGTTTTCCGACGCAAAATATCTCTCTCCTTGGTAAATTTCAAACTTCAAAAATTTCTGACCATCGGAAAGTGTGCGAAATCGATCGCTGCGGCTGGCAGGCAGCATGGTTCCGCGAGGGATCAGAACCGAGATATGGGGATGAGTGTCGGAAGAACTATTGTAGCTGGCAACCCCCAGAGAAAACGGGCAGACATCGGTCATCACAATATCCTGCAATTCCCCCTTCCGCTCTTTGATCCCAGCACAAAGTCCCACTCCAAGGGCTACAATATGATCAGGATTGTCCACTAAAATCGGCTTGACTGAGGTGCGCTTTTGCAGAAACTCCTGAAAAACTGGCATGCGGGAACTACCCCCGACCAGCACAATCTGGCGGATATTACAAGCGATGTTCGGATCCTCCAGGGCTTGGCGCAAAACCTGTTCTACCCGCTGAAAAAGCGGCTCGCACAGCTGCGCCAGCAGGATCTGATCCAACTCCATCTGAAACTTACCCTCCGAGGTTTCCATACAGAGCACAGTAAAATCAATTCCCGGCTCAGAAAGGTTATGCTTTGCCTTGCGGGAAACCTTCAACAGAGCCGCCAGCTGATCTTGTGCAAGAGCACCTTGTACAAGTCCATTTTGCTGACAGAAATAAGCGGCAATGGCTTGATCTATATCATCCCCGCCCAGTCTGTTGTCTCCGGCAATCGCCTGTATCTCAATGATATTTTCAAAACATTCCACAATACTCACATCTAAGGTTCCACCGCCAAAATCCACAATCATCAATTTTCCGTCTCCCGCCTGCGGATTCTGCCAACGGTGAAAAACTGCCGCTGCTGAAGGTTCATTGATAAGCCGAGAGACCTTAAGACCAGCCAGCTCAGCTGCCAGCTTGGTAGCACAACGCTGATCATCGTTAAAATAAGCGGGAACGCTGATGACTGCCTCCTCAATTGTTTCCCCTAAAAAGCGCTGGGCATCATCCTTAATCTGCCGAAGTACCAGAGCGGAAAGCTCCTCTGGCTGAAATACATGATCTTTTAATAAAATTTCACGGCGGCTGCCCATAAACACCTTATAGGAAGCCGCTGTTTGCGTCGGATGGCTATCCAACCGCTCTCTGGCCGCTTTTCCGACGAGGAGAGAACCATCCTCATCAAGGCTCACTGCGCTGGGAGTGAGAAACCCTCCGTCCCTGTTCGGAATCAAAGTGGGTCTGCCATTTTGAAAAACACACGCCAGCGTGTTAGAAGTTCCTAGATCAATGCCAATAATCGCCATATTCCGTCCTTTCCGCCGCAAAAGGCAACAATTCCACAGTAAAACAGAATTTTTTTCTAGTATACATTTTCTACAATATCATTTCAATCCCTCATAGTTATTGACTTCCGATTTTTCTGTGTAGAAATTGATCATAACAGAGGGCATTTCAAAATAGATGCGTAATCGTCTATGGAGCAGCACTCCATTTTTAGGACATAAAAATGGTCAACACTTTGAAAAACAAACATGGTTTATGGGTAATGTAGCCATCTGGCGTTTATATGATAGTGACAATTCAGACGGTCACGAAGACTTCAACAAAGAAGGTCTGCTGACCTATTACAGAAAAAAGCTATGGAGCCTTAATCTTTTGGAGAGGAAATATTTTAAGGCACTGAATTTTGATTTAGATATGTACCAATTACAAGAACACTATCCGGGAGTAAACTGCCGACAGGCATATGATCATAAGCGGTATTTCTTGAATCCTCTTTCCTCGATTCTTCTGCCTGCTCTTTTATATACTCTTGCACTGCTTCATCAGTGATATTACCAATTGTTTCTACATATGTCATCAGCCCCCAAAATACTCCCATAGAGAATGCTATCTTTTCCGAGAAACAGCATCCGGTTGTCCAGCAGGCTGCAGTCCTCCACAGCGACCTTGCTGCCGCCACAGCTAGGAACGGCCTCCTGCTTCTGCCCAAGGCTGCCACCCTGGCGGGTAAGGAAATAGAATTTGTCTCGTTTCTGATATTCTCCTTGGAATAGGAACCTTTCACCGGAAGATGCGACGGAGAATGCTCCACTTCCTTTAATCGGCAGGTCGAACACCAAGTCCTCCTTGAAATCCGTCCGCACTAGCCGGAACTCATCGTAATAATAGAACCACAGGTTTTCTTCTTCATCCAGGCTGATAGAATAACAGTCATAGATAGAAAACTTCTCGTTCTTCCATAGAGGTGTACCCTCCGGCGTCCATGCAATCAGTCCGCACCTGCCGACTGGCTGGATATAGCCGTGCGTGCTGCCGGGGTCAGCCCAACCGTAATTGCCGAACACGCCCTCATCAAAATATCCGGTGATGATTGTATTATCTGCTTTAACTATGCAGTTTTCGATGCCATCTCCCAAGCAGAAGCGAGATAGTACTGCCCCATCCCGACTGATGATCCATGCATTGTGATCCGGACCATTTTCCCGATAGGCACTCCTGGCCCCCAGCAGAAGGAAATGATCGCCTATGCACCGCAAAAAATGGAACTGGAATTTCAAAAGACCCATGGGAAACAGCGTGGTCTCCAACACCTGTTGTTCCATCCAATCCATCTTGATCTCAACCACAGTATAAGTGGAAGAAGTCCTGATCCAGTCCCTTCCCTGTTTCCCGCAAAGCTGTTCCATGAGAAGATAGACATTTTGATCCCAAGCTACGGAAAAGTCCGTCAGCACTGCGTTCTCCAGATGATTTTCCCGGCGAAGCCGGTCCAAGTCGATAATAGAGAACAGCGGCAGATTTTTGTTTTTTAAGGTTTTGCTCATAGGGGCTCCTTCTGTCTGCTTTAACGCTCCATTATTTGTAGTAATAATACCAATTCCCGTCACATTTCTTATCGCATTCTTCTTGTGAGACAAAACAGCAATCTTTGATTCCCCCAATTGGGTAATGATGCTTTTTTAGCTGCTCTTTGTGATAGAAATTGATCTTTTCGGTCAGACCGCTCTGCTGTGCCGCTTTTAATTGTGCATCGGCAGCAAATTGGTCAATCGTTTTCATTTCATCACCGTTCCTTTTCCTATACCGTGCTCCAATCACACAGCGTTTCATTCTGCGTTACCCGACGCAGCTCGTCCCGCACCTCCATCAATGCAAAGCCCAGCAGGTTTTGTCCACGCCACTTCATCGGGTCCTGTGCCTCCGGAGAGCTAGCCGAGAGTCGGATACCCCAGATGTTGTCATAGGGGCTGGCCTCCACCAACACGCTGTCCCCGGTAGAAAGCAGAAACTCCCGCAGATCGCGGTTCTGACTGAATTTGCACCAGTTTCCACTCAGCACAATGGCATATTTGAACTTGTCCCACACCTTCTGGTCAAAGCCCCGCACCTTACGCCCCAATGCCTTGATCTGCCTGGGGTCACTGCACTCGAGGATTTCCTTTTGGATTTCCTGATCGCCAAACAACTCAGCTTTACCCGACATCATATATTGCTCCATGCAGAGGTAGGAGTTGCCAATGGAATAGAAATCCTCCATCCACCATTGGCTAAGGCAGCTTTTTGTGATAACGCCGTCCTGCATAGGCTGGTGGCCCCAGAACAGGGATAACTCCCGTTTCCGACCAGTAGAAAACTCCTGCTGGAGCCACTGCCGTGTGTACTTTGGCCGGCCCTCCGGCTGCCACACATCGACACAAAAGTCGCTGTGTGCCATCACTTCACCTCTGCACTCGTTATCCCACCACCCCTTCCAGGTGATCGGTTCTGGAAAGAGGAAGCGATATTCCGCCCGTTCCTCCGGAGATAGGGCATCCAGCCAATCGCCAAAGCGGTCTATGTAATCCTCCCCATAGCCCATGCGCCAGCCGATGGAGTATCGCTCAATCTCACGGTGGGCCAGCCAAGGAGGCGGCATGATTTTCTTATCTTGCAGTGCCATAGTCCTATCTCCTTTCCTGTTAGATGCTGCCGCAGTCCTTTTTTACGTCCAGTGGAGCACCTTCCATGGATGTGATTTTTGCCAATTCTGTTTCAGTCAGGTTTTTCAGAAAAATACAGTATTCATTCGGGTATCCGCCCACAAACTCCATTTTGGGCATTCCGATCTGTTGTGGGTCGTTAATCCACAGGCAGAGCTCACCCGTTGCCCAAAACCGTGTCAGAGCAAGAACTTGTCCATTGTAAATTACTTTCTGTTCCATCTGCATCCCTCCTATATTCTCTTCAGTAGCTTCACGATCCTCTCCTGATCCTTTGCGGTTTTCAGGAAGATTGGAAGATGGTCGGCTTAGGTCTGGATGTCCACGATGCTCCCATCCCGGCATCTGCGTCTAATCCAAAGCCGTCATCCCCGCCAGGGTTCCTCATCTAAATTCTCGTTGCCCGCCATGCCCTGCTCACAGCGGACAGGCTCCCCCTAGCCCCCACCTTGACGCGAGCCTAACGGCCGCCATATTTCTCTCTAACACCACGCGGATCTTCACCGGATAAATTCCGACAGCGATCGTCTGAAAGAACGGCAGAGTGTCCTCCAACTCCACCAACAAATCTCAGTCGAAGATCGTCCCAGTGAGGAAATAGACGGTACCGATGTCCAGCACATCCACCTCCATGTTCCCAATCATTTTTTCCGTAAAACAGGCTCCCAGGGCTGTTTTGCAGATTTGATCAGGAGTCAGCCTTTCTCCACAAAATACACCCGTTTTCCTCCGATTTCAAATTCCAACTTCACACCATAATCATCCGCCCAGGGCTGGCACTTACTGAGCAGCGACACGACGAATTGGTCAGGTTCTTCATCAAATGTCACTCGTAAAATCATGGGCCAATTTGCGTATTCCCTCTGAAATTCTTCGCTTTGTGTATAATTCAAGTACCCCTCCATTTTGTCCAACAGGGCTTTTTGCGTTTCGGGGGAGCCATCAATAAAACCGTTGCAGACCAGAACCATCACGACTTCCCCTATTTTGCTTTCCGCCAGAATATCTATCTTGTGCAGATCTCCGAACATATCTTCCATCGCCATAGTCATCACCAGTCCCTTTCCCCAATGGTCTCCCCGATGTCAATCGGAATGTTGAACCACTCCAGAATGTAGACCACCGACGCCCCAATACACTCCCGCGCTACTGCTTCAATCCTGCTATCATTCTCTCCAAACTTCTCCTGAAGATCATTGGTGACACAGACCGACTCGTCCAGTATTTCCTGCACAGCTTTGATGTCGGTTCCGCTGCTCTCCAGCAGGTCGATGACCTTCTGGAGATCGTTCTTTACCTTATCCACCAAGAAATCAGGATAGTGCTCGTCCTAGTACATCTTGTTTGCATAGGATGACTTCCCCTATCATACCTAAATTTTATCACAGGCACACTTTTGGTGCAAGGTTCCTTCTTTCCTCGATGTCATCTGTCAAAAGTACAAAAAATCGAGGTCGGAAACCGTCCATTTCCACCTCGATTTTCACTCATTTTTCAGTTCAAGGCCACAATATCTTCTGGTTATATCGTTCTATTTTTTCTTGCCACCACAATGCGTCATCATTATCACTGTCTCAATATATCCAGCATTATCCAAACTAATATTCATATCTTCTTCAATAATTCGGAAGCTTAAATTTGTAGTGCTATAATAAAGTTGTAACAGCAGTGGCCAATAAGCTATAATCATCTTACAAAGAAAAGAGGACTTATTATGCCACAAACTTACACACCCGAATTTAAACAGAGAACGACTGACATTACGGATGGGCTTACTTATCAAAAAATCCGTCTGGATGAAGTCGCTCACGGCGAGAAGCGAATGCTGCGGATTGAAGCTATTGCTAATCCAACCATCAAATCACCGGAGCAGATCTATATCGAGCAGGAAATGTTGCATGAGCTGTATGACGCTTTGGGGCAAATCTCCGAATGGGAACAAACCTATCTGCCGTACTGCTATGGTTTTACAGATGACATGGAGCATACACTGATCAGAACAGCAATACATTTTTTCTTTATTCATGCAACCAACGCGTTTGATTTCTTACTTATTTAAGTGAAGGGAAAAATTTCCCTATCTTTTTCATACGGAGGAATCAATTAATGAAAAACATGATTTATGTATTAGGACTTTCTGCTATTCTTGTCATGGCTCCTTTGTCAGGCTGCGCTGAAAAGGAAACAAACGGATCAAACGCCGATGCTGCGTCACAAAAACCAGTAATAAGTTTTGAGGGCGTTGTAACTACTGTAGAGGATGACTCTATTACATTAGATAATGGAAAGGTTATCATGATCACAGATCAAACAGAATTTACCTCTGACCCTGACAGCGGCAATACGATCAGCAGCGAAATATCCATCGGAAACTACATTCAAGGCTACACGGAGGATAATACAGACCTTGATGTTATCACTGCAAACAAGATATGGACCAATACTGCACCTGTTGGAGAAAAATAGCCATGAATTTTGAGGGACGTGTATCTGCGGTTGAAAATGAAAAAGTAGTTTTAGAAAATGGTAAAATTATTATAATCACTTCTGAGACCGTCATTACTACCCCTGATGGCAGCTTTTCAGAAGTTGCTGCCGGAGACTATATCCAAGGGTATACGGAAGATCCAACGGGCAATGAAATTCTTGCTAATTATGTGCTTATTACCACGCTATAAGAAATGCGGAACTGTATGTCTGGAATTTCAGATATATAGTTCCGTATTACAAGGAGACATACTATGACAGATTTTGAGATCGTAGCGCTATACTGGCAACGCTCGGAGGAATCCATTCTCTTAACAGCGCAAAAATATGGCAGATGTCTGCTTCAAATTGCTTTTAATATACTGCATATCCATGAGGATGCAGAGGAATGTGTGAACGAAACCTATCTATCTGCATGGAATCAGCTTCCGCCAGACAACCCCAACAAACTCTTGCCTTACCTTGGGCGTATTTCACGCTGTCTGGCGCTCAATCGCTACGACTACTTAAAGGCACAAAAACGCAGCTCTGATTTTACGCTTCAGCTTTCAGAGCTGGAAGAAATCTTATCTGCACCAGACTCAGTAGAAGAAAGATATGAAGCTGCTGAATTAGCTGCTGCGATTTCAACCTTTCTGCGCAAACAAAACGAAGATGATCAACATCTTTTCGTACGCCGTTACTGGTATTCCGATTCCATTCAACAAATTGCTGTGCGATATAATCTCCGAGAGAGCAAAGTCAAATCTCAGCTTTTTCGTATACGCAATAAGTTGAAAGGTTATCTGAAAGAGGAGGGATATTATCTATGAATGCAAAGGAACTCTACCAGATTGTCGGACAAATTGATGATGACTTGATTCTCGCTGCCAATCAAGAGACAGCGAAATCAAAACGCTCATCCATCCTATCATGGACTGCAGCGGCTGCCGCATGTTTTTGTCTGATTTTAGGGGGGGCCTTCATCCATACTTTTGGTATATTTGTTACCTGGAATGAAGGAACGACTAATTTTGTTGCAAAAGCCTTGATTCCTGAGAATAGTTTATCACACCTATTGACTGACGAGGCACTGACAGAGTATTATGAATTAACTCTGCCTGAAACAATATCTGGCACCTTCCATCAAAAAGAGTCCTATGCTCAAATATATACGGATTCTGAAGGTACAGTTATTTTTGATCGTAATCTGATACGCTATGAAAGTACAGATGGCACACAATCGATTAATTTAACCTTATCCAGAGTTTCTTCTGCGATTCCAGTAGAAGACTCCGTAAAATTTTCCCGAATCCATGGAATCCCTGTAGCATTCGTCCAAGATACTTCTGTTCCCGGATATCTGTTATTAGGAGCTCAATGGGAACAAAACGGTACCAAGATCCAGCTATCGGCAGAAGGATTGGAACAGAAAGAGGTTATTTCAATTATAAAAGAACTTATTCCATAGAGAATAAGAAACGGAGATTTTCAATGTTCAATATCAAAAAACAAATTGTAATTCTTTTAACAGTTGCTCTTACCGGTTGTACAGCGCCACCCACTACAGGAACACAAAATTTTGACTTTGAAACCGATGATCATGGCTTTACAGCAATTTTTGCTGATTATCCCATAGGAGAGGATGTGGATCAATTCTACGAGCTCAAGCATGAATGGACTGTACTCCCGGCCAAAGATGGCAAGGGGCTTTTCCTCTCCGGCAATAATCACAGCGATGATTTATTTATGGGTTATTTTAAAGAATTTTCTGGTTTTACAGCCGGACACATTTATGAGTTTCAGGTAAATTTTCGACTTGCCACCAATGTAGAAGGTGGTATGATCGGAGTAGGAGGCTCACCGGGCTCCTCTGTTTTTGTTAAAGGCGGTGTTACATCAACGAAGCCCCAATGCATTGACAATGGACAAAATCAATTCTTACTGAATCTTGATAAAGGAAATCAAGGTGTAGGCGGACAGGATATGCTTCTTTTGGGGAATATCGAAAAAGAAGAAGCGTTACATCCTGGTCAATACGAATGGAAGCAGTTTGAATTTTCTGTACAGGCAAAGGCAGATAAAGCTGGATGTGTCTGGTTAATTATTGGTACAGACTCTGGTTTTGAAGCAACCAGCGCCTATTATTTAGATGATATTTCACTCTCTTGGAGGGATGTGACATAAAATGATCATCATTTTACCCACTCAAAATAACCATAAGCGGAGGTGCATTTTTAAAAATGATTTTTGATCGAATTACAGACACTTCACATTGTATGTTTACTACAGCGATGAAACTATATAGAACCAGCTTTCCAGACCACGAACAACGGGAAGCTCTTTCACAGACAAACATTTTAAATAATCCGGCATACCATTTCAACCTGGTATATGACAAAAATTGCTTTGTTGGTTTGGTACTATATTGGGAAACCGTACATTTTATTTATGTGGAACATTTTTGTATTCTTCCAGAATTACGCAACCACCGATACGGACAAAAAATACTCGATGACTTAAAAAATCAAGAGAAAACGATCATTCTTGAAATCGATCCGCCAGTGGATGAAATTTCTATACGAAGGAAGGGGTTTTATGAACGATGTGGTTTCATGGAAAATTCGTATTCCCATATTCATCCGCCATACCATTTGAAAAATCATGGACATAATTTGATGGTCATGTCCTGCCCTCGTCAGATTACTCCAGCGGAATATCATTCATTTAACGAATTTTTGCACCAACAGGTCATGAATGATGGTTGTTAAAAAATACATTCACAGAAAGATAGCTTTTCAAATCCGGCGTTGAGTTCCATAGAAAATTTCAACTCGACACAGGTGGTATCAATATTAAACTCGCAATAAACCAATCTATCCAGAAAACCTTCCAAAATGCAGAATGTTAGATGATCCCAAAATATTTCAATGCTTCTCGGATTGCTTTTTCCTTTTCGGTCGGGCACTGCAGCTGCTTTGCATCTTCAGATTTTCGCTTATTATAGCTGCCACGCTCGATGATACCACATTTCTGTTTGCCTGAGCAATATATAGGCTGCTGACTTTCCTTCCGCTATGCTCCAACACATAGTCTTTAAATTTCTGATAAGCAGCCTTACTCTCCGTAGAAGTCAAAGCAACTCATCCATTTTCACTTCAACTTCTATATGCTGCTTCGTGTTAAGTTTGGACAATAAACATACCGTTTCCACATGTGTCATCACTATTGTCGGAACACACATCCGTCATGTCATCCTTGATATGGGAAAACATTTTTTCACTTTTGGCAGACTTTTTAAAATGCTGCTTTGCATTTCCAATTTCACTTTTAAATCCTGTTTTATAAATGAAAGTTATTTTATAGGGATCCTTTTCACCATTTTCGTCATATCCGCCGACGATCACCTTTTCAATAATGCTCTCAAATATTCCTCTGTCAAATTCCTCCAGCACCTCATTTCTTGACAGTGCCTTTTTAAAATCCGATAATCGCCCTTTCAGACTATTCTCTTCATCAATCTGACTTTCCACCATATTCAATTTTGCTTTTATCTCTGACAGCTTTTGCTGTAACTCTAGGTCAGTTTCTTCATAAATATCCTGTAATACTATGCCATTCAGGTAATTATCCAGTAGCCTCTTTCTTTTGGACTGAATCTGATCAAGATTTTTTTTAAGCTTCCTGATCTTGTCCTCTACGGAATCTTTACCGAGGCTTTTTTCCACCCTCTGGATAAATTCCTCCAGAACATCCTTATGATCTGCGCACAGCATGCGGTATGATTCAATAAATGCTTCCTCGATCACCTGCTCTGGAATGCCTTTACTATCCGGACAGTACCTCTTTCCACTTTTTGACGATTTTACACAATGCCATATCGTTTTTTGGTACTTGGAATTACTATGCCAAGACTTCCTTGATAAATTGCTGCCGCAAAATCCGCATTCCAGCAAGCAGCTAAATGCATACTGTCTGCTGAACTTTTCACGTTTCCCCGGCACTGCTGTTTTTCTCCCATTTCTTCTACGCCTGAGTATCTCCTGTGCTCTGTCGAACGTTTCTTCCGAAACGATCGGTTCATGGTGGTTCCTGATATAAAATCGGTCCTCCTCACCCAGATTTTCCAGTCTCCTCTTGGTGATCGGGTCAACGGTAAACGTCTTTCCAAGCAGGATGTCTCCCTTGTATTTCTCGTTGGTTATGATACCCATAACGCTGGACGGAACCCACGCATTTCCCCTTATGGTCTTAAGTCCCTGCTCGTTCAGTTCCCGCGCGATGACACTGGTTCCCGCTCCTGCAACATAGCGTTCAAAAATATATCTTACAGTGCTTGCCCCGTCCTCATTGATGGAGACAGACTTCGTTGCAATATCGTAATCATATCCCAAGCATCCCTGAAAGCCGACAAGCTCACCGCGCTTCATCTTCATTTTTAAGCCCTTTTTAACGTAGGCGGAGGTATTCTCAACCTCCTGCTGTGCCACAGAGCTTAAAATCGTCATCAGGAACTCTCCATCTTTTAAGGTGTTTATCTTTTCCACCTCGAAGGAAACTGCTATATTCCGTTCTTTCAGCATCCTGACATACTTCAATGTATCCAGCGTGTTTCTGGCAAATCTCGGAATACTCTTGGCAAGGATCATGTCTATTTTCCCTTCCATACAGTCCTGGATCATTCTCTGAAATTCATCCCGTTTATCGGTTTTTGTACCAGTAACAGCCTTGTCAGCGTAGACCCCCACATACACCCACTGCTTATTGCTTTTGATTAAATCCGTATAATGCTGAACCATTGAATTATAGCTTTTGATCTGATCCTCATCATCTGTACTCACACGGCAATATGCAGCTACCCGCAGTCTCTTCAGCTGCTTTCCTTCAGAGCATAGGTCAAACGGATTGCTTGCTTTTATTACCTCTACTTCCACTTTCTCTCCCTCTTTGTTTTCCTATCATAGTATGTTTATATATATATCAATTATACTACAATTCAAGGAATAAATCAAGTAGTAATATTCGATACCACACCATAATCTTTTTTCAGCCGCTTTTCAATTAACCGGTATTCAACATTATTAATTAGCTTTAACTCCCGTAACTGTTTCAGCATTGCCAGCTGCATGCTGTATCTCAATAGTCTGTCCGTCTGCATATATATGTCCCCTTTTCCACACTTTGTAATATCTACGCTATTGACATATAAAACGGCAAATGCTATCATCATAAATGCATTGACGGTTATAGTCATGCGTGTCTGGAGGAAAAGCAGTCTGCCGAGGGTCCAAGCTTAGCGATTGCTTTTCCTTCTTTTTATGGTTCTTCTATCTGAATATCCCCGGATATTTCTCTTTTCAGATCCGGTTTTCTCCCATACTCCTGCTCCGTCTGAATAAACGGCTCAAGGTCTTTCCTACAGAGGTGCTGCTGGACTTTTGCGTATGTTTCCAGCGGTTCAAAGTTTCCCTTCACCTGTGCCTCATGCAGCACATGGTAATATTCTGCTTTGGATTCATCCCTAATGATCACCGGTATCAGCTCCTGCTTCAGGCATTCCCGGAACAGAACCATTCTCCCCACTCTGCCATTGCCATCCTGAAAGGGGTGTATCTTTTCAAATCCGGCATGGAATCCCATGACACTTTCAATGCCTTTTTCCGTAAGCCCATTGTATTC
>SAMEA3387475__coassemble_1456_pt1 | contig 22032 bp, 23 predicted proteins | sample SAMEA3387475__metabat2_high_PE_013 | metagenome-assembled genome bin SAMEA3387475 (sample SAMEA3387475) | Felis catus | biome: Faeces | place: United Kingdom | collected 2012 | reverse complement strand
TCGCATCAAGCTCCACAATATCAACAGGCTTTGGCGCGGCGACGATACGTCTCCATCCGTCTGCCTCATTTATCACCTGATTGCCCTTCTTCTCCTCCGCCTCGGCTTCCTCCTCCGTCAGCACACGTCCGATGACCTTGCACGGCTTATAAAAAGCCTCGTCATACGGGTCTGCCGTAACCTGCGTGAGAATCGTTGCGACCGTCTTATAAATTCCTTTATTCAGGAGCTCTGCGCGAATCGCATTCTGTAGATCATATCCGATATAGCCCTGGCTCATTGCCGAGCATACCGACATCGGTGTCGGCGTATACTCCGGATGCAGTCTGCAAAACTCATTCATCGCCGTATGGATCATTCCAACCTGAGGTCCGTTGCTGTGCGTGATGACCACCTGGTAATCCTCACGAATAAAAGCGGCGATCGCTCTTGCCGTACGTTCTGCCGCCTCCTTCTGCTCGGGCAGCGTTGTTCCCAGCGCCTCGTGCCCCAGTGCGATCACGATTTTCTTTTTCTTCATTTGCCCCTCCTCCATCCTTTGACCCGCTTTATCATAACATAACACTACCTGCGGTTCAATACCGCGCATTCCCTCTTTTCAAAATTAGCGCTTCGGTAAAATTTATTCCTCCGACGCGATCTCTGACGGCGGCAGCACAAGACGATCCATCACCACCCAGATCTCGTCTCTGCCCTGCTTGGTCTCCGCAGAAAACGGCAGGATCATTGTATCCGGCTGCACGTTAAGCCCCTCACGCACGGCTTTCAGATGTTTTTGCACCTGACTTCGCTTTATCTTATCCAGCTTTGTCGCAATGATGATCGGTGCAAAGCCCTGTGCCAGCATCCATTCATACATCAGCTTATCATTGGCAGAGGGGTCGTGACGGATGTCGATCAAAAGAAATACCGCCCTTAGCTGCTTTGAGGTATGCAGATAACGCTCGATCATCTGTCCCCACTTGGCTTTTACCTCCGCAGACGCCTTCGCATAGCCGTAACCCGGCAGGTCCACAAGATACATAGCGTCATTGATATTATAAAAGTTAATGGTCTGCGTCTTTCCCGGCTGCGCCGAGGTGCGCGCCAGCGCCTTGCGGTTCATCAGCGCGTTGATCAGGGATGACTTTCCCACGTTTGATTTTCCCGCAAACGCCACCTCCGGATATGCCGTATCCGGCACCTTGCTCGTAATCCCGCAGACAATCTCCAAACTTACATTTTTGATCACCATCGTTTTACTCCTTTATCCCCGCCATGTCTTCTGTGGCTTTCCTTCTCTTAAGCAAATGCAATATCTAACACCTGCTGCAGGCTCTCGACAAATACGATCTCCATGCCCTTTTTGATCTCGGCTGCGATCTCCTCCACATCCTTTTCATTCTTGCGCGGTACACATACCGTCTGAATGCCTGCGTTCTTTGCCGCCAGAATCTTTTCCTTTAAGCCGCCGATCGGAAGCACACGTCCGCGCAGGGTAATCTCCCCCGTCATCGCCACGTCCGCGCGCACCGGCTTTTTCGTGATCGCAGAAAGCATCGCCGTCGCCATCGTAATGCCGGCGGACGGACCATCCTTTGGAACTGCTCCCTCCGGGATATGGATATGAATATCATTTTCCTGGAAGAACTTCTTTGGTATCTGATACTCCGCGCTGACAGAACGGATATAGCTAATGCCCGCCTGCGCCGACTCCTTCATAACGTCGCCAAGCTGTCCCGTAAGCTGAAACTCTCCCTTTCCGGGCATAATGTTTACTTCTATTTCCAGCGTATCGCCGCCGACGCTAGTCCACGCAAGTCCGCGCACAACGCCAATCTCATCCGTCTCATTTTTGTGATCCTGACGGTATTTCTCTTTTCCAAGATACTTCTCAAGATTCTGTCCGGTGATCCTGACCTCTGTCCGCTGCCCCTCATAAATCTCACGCGCCGCCTTTCTGGCAATCTCGCCAAGCTTGCGCTCCAGCCCACGGACCCCCGCCTCTCTTGTGTAGCCGCGAATGATTTTTTGCAGCGCTCCGTCACTGATCACAAGCTGTTCCTGCTTTAATCCGTTGCGTGTCGTCTGCTTTTCGAGCAAATGCTCCCTCGCAATATGAAACTTTTCATTTTCCGTATAGCTTGTGACTTCAATGAGCTCCATACGATCCAACAGGGGACGCGGAATATCCTGTGCGGAATTTGCGGTTGCGATAAACAGCACCTCTGACAGATCGATCGGCGCCTCGACATAATGATCGCGGAATTTATTGTTCTGCTCCGCATCTAACACCTCAAGAAGCGCGGATGCGGTATCTCCTTTATAATCGCTGCTCATCTTGTCGATCTCGTCAAGCAGCATCAGCGGGTTCTTCACACCAGCGCTGCGCAGTCCGTTGACAATACGCCCCGGCATCGCGCCCACATAGGTCTTTCTGTGTCCGCGTATCTCCGCTTCGTCGCGCACACCGCCCAGACAGATCCGCACATATTTCTTATCCAGCGCGCGCGCCACCGAGCGGGCAATGCTTGTCTTGCCTGTTCCCGGCGGTCCGACCAGACAAATGATCGGGCTCTCTCCCTTGCTCGTTAAATTGCGTACGGCAAGGAACTCCAGCATACGCTCCTTCCCCTTCTCCAAGCCGTAATGATCCTCATTTAAGATATTCTCGGCATTCTTAATGTCCTTATTGTCTCTGGATGAGTGATTCCACGGAAGTTCTAACATTGTCTCAATATACCCCCGTGTCACCGCGCTTTCGGAAGAATTGGAGCTGATGTTCTTAAAACGGTCAATTTCCTTTTTGATGCGCTCCTTTACCTCTTTATCCGCCTTTAACTTTTCCAGCGCTTCCATATAACTGTCTGCGTCAGACTCCGTATTGTCCTCTCCGAGCTCCTCACGGATCAGCTTCATCTGCTCGCGCAGGATATATTCCTTTTGATTACGATCCACACGTTCCTTGATCTTTGCCTGAAGCTCATTTTTGATCGCATTGACCTCGATTTCCTTTAACAAAAGAGCCACTAGTACCTCATAACGCTCTGTTAAGGAAACTGCCTCCAAAATTTTTTGTTTTTCCTCATAAGAAACCGGAAGATTGTTCGCAATCTGATCCATCAGCTTCTCTAAATCCGTGATCGTACTTACCTGACGAAGCAGCTCCTTGCCCGCACGCGGGTTTAAGGTCTGGTATTTGGCATATGTTTCCTGAATGCTGCGCACCATCGCAGTCCTTGCATCCTCCAACAATCCTTCGTCCACCGTCTCGTCAAAACGCGCGATCTCCGCTACAAGAAATCTCTCTGTTTCCACAAAGGAGGATAGCTCTGCACGCTCATCCCCCTCTACCAAGACCCGTATAATATTATTCTGTAATTTTATGACCTGCTTGACCTCTGCGATAATCCCGATCTGGTATAAGTCCTCCAACTGCGGATTCTCCTGCTCCACATCACGCTGCGCCACAAGAAATATCTTCTGCGTCTCCATCATACACTGCTCGACCGCCTTGATCGACTTCTCACGGCTGATGTCAAAATGAGCAATCATCCCCGGCAATATTACCATACCGCGCAGTGCCACTGCAGGCATTTTCAAAATCATTGTATCCAATTTCAGCCTCTATTATCTTTCTTCTACTGTCTTAACTAGCTTCTAACCTCTTGATCTGCTCCCCCTCGATCGCAAGCTTTTCCTCGACCAGCTCTTTTGTGATCCGGCAGCTTGTGATCGTCTCGTCCGAAGGAATATGATACATCATATCAAGCGTTACCGCCTCCATGATCGCACGCAGTCCGCGCGCGCCTGTTTTACGCTCCAGCGCCTTATCTGCGATCGCCTCCAGCGCTTCGCGGTCTATGGAAAGCGCAACGCCGTCCAATTCAAACAGCTTCTGGTACTGCCTTGTCAGCGCATTCTTCGGCTCCTGCAAAATGCGGATCAACGCTTCACGATCCAGCATATCAAGCGATACGGTAATCGGCACACGACCGATAAACTCAGGGATCAGACCGAATTTCACGAAATCCTGCGGGAGCACATGACGGAAAAGATCACCGATATTTACTTCCTTTCTCGCCTGTGCGTCTGCCTGAAAGCCGATCGTCTTTTGATCGAGGCGCGTTTCGATGATCTTCTCAAGACCGTCAAACGCTCCGCCGCAGATAAACAAAATATTTGTCGTATCAATCTGGATCAGCTCCTGCTGCGGATGCTTTCTGCCGCCCTGCGGCGGTACGGACGCAATCGTCCCCTCCAAAATCTTAAGGAGCGCCTGCTGCACGCCCTCACCCGAAACATCACGCGTAATTGAGACGTTCTCGGATTTCTTGGAAATCTTATCAATCTCATCGATATAGATAATCCCATGCTGTGCGCGCTCAATATTGTAATCTGCCGCCTGTATCAGCTTCAGCAGAATGTTCTCAACATCCTCGCCGACATAGCCCGCCTCGGTCAGCGTTGTCGCATCCGCGATCGCGAAAGGAACGTTTAAAACCCGCGCCAGCGTCTGTGCCAGAAATGTCTTACCGGATCCTGTCGGTCCAAGCATTAAGATATTGCTCTTTTGCAGCTCCACGTCTATGTCTGTTCCCGCCATGATCCTCTTGTAGTGATTATACACCGCGACAGACAAAACCTTCTTCGCCTGATCCTGTCCGATCACATATTCATCCAGAAATGCTTTCATCGCCTCGGGCTTGATGAGGTTGATCTGTTCCTCCTCAACCGCTCCCTCAGCGTCCTCCCCCAGTTCTTCCTCAATGATCTCCGCACAAATATCCACGCATTCGTCACAGATATAAGCGCCCTGCGGTCCCGCAATCAGCTTGCGTACCTGTTCCTGTGTCTTTCCGCAAAAGGAACAGCGAAATTTATCGTCACTTCTTCCTGCCATGCTTATTCTTCTCCATCTTTTTTGTTCTTATCTTTCCTTACAATGACCTCGTCGATCAATCCGTATTCCTTTGCCTCCTCGGCTGACATATAATAATCTCTCTCGGTATCAGCCGCAACAACATCATAGGGCTTTCCGGTATTTTCGGCAAGAATTTGATTTAACTTCTTCTTTGTCTTTAAAATATTCTCAGCCGCGATCTGGATCTCCGTCGCCTGACCCTTTGCGCCGCCGGACGGCTGGTGGATCATCACCTCCGCATTCGGAAGCGCATAGCGCTTGCCCTTTGCTCCTCCTGCCAGAAGAAACGCCCCCATGCTTGCCGCAAGTCCGATACAGATCGTAGACACATCACACTTGATATACTGCATCGTATCATAAATCGCCATTCCTGCCGTGACCATGCCTCCCGGAGAGTTGATATACAACTGAATATCCTTATTCGGATCCTCAGACTCCAAAAACAGAAGCTGCGCCACCACAAGGCTTGCAGTTGTCTCATTGACCTCCTCTCCCAGGAAAATGATTCTATCCTTTAATAAGCGGGAGTAAATATCATAATTGCGCTCTCCCCGGCTGGTCTGTTCCACGACGTAAGGTACTAAACTCATATTTTTGTCCTCCATATTCACACTTTTTTATCAATATTTATAAGCTTAAACAGACCGGCCCTAGAGCCAGTCTGTCTGTTTGTGATACCCGGCAGGGATTATTCCTCCGCTGTCTTTTCCTCTGCTTCTTTTTCCTTCTTGGACTTCGCCTTCGCTCTTTCCTTTACATTGTCCATGATAAGTGCAACTGCCTTTGTCACGGAAATGTCACGCTTCATAGACTCTTTCTCAGCATCACCCATATATTCTTTCAGCTTATCAGCCTCCATGCCGTAAGCTGCCGCCATCTTGGCAACCTCTGCGTCAATATCTTCCTCTGTAACCTCGATATTTTCCTCTTTGGCAATCTGCTCCAATACGAGACTGCTCTTAATGCGTGTCTCAGCCTCCGGACGCACCTGCTCCTTTAGCTTCTCGATCGTAAGACCGGAGAACTGCATATACTGCTCCATCGAAAGACCGCTCTGTGCGATTCTCTGTGCAAATTCGTTAACCATGTTCTCGCACTGTGTCTCGATCATTGCTTCCGGAAGCTCCATTTCGGACTTGTCAATGATCTTCTGGATCGCCTCGTCCTCTTTCGTGCGCTTTGCCTCATTCTCCTTCTGCTCAGTCAGACGCTTCTTCACGTCCTCCTTATACTCTGCCAAAGTATCAAACTCAGAAACATCCTGCGCGAACTCATCGTCCAACTGCGGAAGCTCCTTTGTCTTGATCTCATGAATCTTAACCTTAAACATCGCTGGCTTGCCCGCCAACTCTGCCGCCTGATACTGCTCTGGGAAGGTCACGTTAACCTCCACCTCGTCCTCGGCATTCTTTCCAACAAGCTGATCCTCAAATGTATCAATGAAGGAATGGGAACCAAGCTCTAAGGAATGATTCTCACCCTTGCCGCCCTCAAATGCAACGCCGTCCACAAATCCCTCGAAATCAATCACTACGGTATCGCCGTTTGCTGCCGGTCTGTCTGTAACGGTTACGGTTCTTGCGTTGTTATTGCGTTCCTTCTCAAGCGCCTCCGCCACTTCATCCTCGGACACGGAGGTGTCGATCTTCGTCACCTGAACGCCCAAATATTTTCCAAGCTTCACCTCAGGTCTTACTGCCACCTCAGCGGTAAAGATAAACGGCTTGCCGGATTCAATCTGTACAATATCAATCGTCGGTCTGGAAACAATGTCAATTCCGCTCTCGTCCGCGGCTGCCGGATAATTTCCCTGAATCAGTGTATTCGCTGCGTCCTCATAAAAAACACCTGCGCCGTACATCTTCTCGATCATCTTTCTCGGCACCTTGCCCTTACGGAATCCCGGAAGGCTGATCTTATTCTTTTCCTTTAAATAAGCCTCCTGAATGGCTTTCTCTACTTCCTCTGCCGCAACCTCGATGGTAAGCTTCGCCATATTCTTTTCCAAATTCTCTACCTGTACACTCATTACAACTGTTTCCTCCTTAAAAAATATATATAAAATATCATGTACATTTTCCGTTTCTTACAAGTCGCTGCACTCCCTGTCTTCAGGGGTTCTCGCTGTGTCCCGGAAAAAAGGGCGTACTACGACCGTCACAGTCATTTTAGGATTATAACATAATGCTTTGAAAAATACTAGCTTTTTTTCGCTTTTCTCAAAGAAAACAGTCATTTTGAACTATGCGCGCTCCCTGATCGTCACATGAACGGTCTCGCCCGGCTGCTTTCCAAGCTGTGCGCGGATGTCCTTTCGCAGCCCAATGATGTGATTTATGGTCTTCATGCGCACAAGGCTTCCGTCGTAGGGCACGCCGTCGAACGTCGCGTGTACCTTCACGCGCCCTTTTCCAAACTCCTCCTTCACATCATACGGAAACTCAACATACGCGCCGTCGATATCCGGTACCTTTTGGATCACGGCGTCAAATTCATATACCTTTTCATTCATAAGCGCTCTCTCCTCCCCACAGCTTCGTCTCGACCAGTCTTTCGCCCTCATACCGCAGCTTCAGTGAAAAGAACGGCGTCTCCGTCTGCAGCAGGCGCAGAAAAACCCAGTCGCCCTCCCAGACGGGAAGCTGCGCGACCTCTGCTTTTGGAATCCACACCAGCTCGCCCTCCGCGCACTCCTTTAATTCTCCCTCATAGCTGTCCGCGGTGAACAGATGCATATATTCCGTCTCCCATTCATCCGACACAAAGGTCACGATCCCGCGGAAGCGGTACTGCGTCAGCGTCAAGCCCGTCTCCTCCAAAACCTCCCGCAGCAGGCATTCCTCCGGCGCTTCGCCCTCCTCAAACTTGCCGCCCACTCCGATCCATTTGTCGTGGTTTGCATCGTTTTTCTTTTTTATGCGGTGCATCATCAGATAGCAGCCGTCCTTCTCAATATAACACAGCGTCGTAATCTTCATAAAAACCTCCATTTCAAAACGGTTTGCCGTAAGAAACCGCGAACCGAAACCAAATTTTTTATTCGTCAGTTCTGCTCAGACCTTTCTATATGTGCCCGGATTTCCTGCTCATGCTCCTGACAAAACGCATAGCCTTTCCTCATAAACGTCCGTATATCACAGCTTTTGTACAGCTTGTCTATCGCGTCGGTCACCAGTTCGCCGCCTGCTCTCATATCAAAGAAATACGGATAGATACAGCCTCCCTGCTCCCGCGGAAAATATGGATTGAGCGATGAGAGCCGTTCGTCCGCCATAATGCTCTCCACAACCATCTCACTCAAAATCCATTTCAGAGAAGGACATTCGTATTCCTCATAGCTGTCCGAAAACACCTGATTCCACACATAAAACCAGACAAAATGGATGATTTCATGGATTGCCGTCCCGATTGCGCCCCGCTCACTATTCAAGTAGAACACTTCAAACCGTTCCTCGTCCAAAAACCTCGGAGAGACCGGATTCATCGAGACATCGCACCGCATCTCACAAAAAAGCGGTGCAAGATCCATCTCAAACGCTTCCGACAGCGCTTGCTGTATCTGCGCTCTGTGCTTGTTCCAGTAAACTTCGTACACCTGCACCTTTCGGTCGATCTCAGGTTCTGCCTCCCCGTACACAGCTTTCAGAACCTCTGTGATGTAGCGTTTACGCTCGTTACAGCTTAGCTTCGCCGCATAAGCCTTGTCCAGCTGTGGATAAAACCTGTATAGCGGATCTGACCAGAAAGCAGTCTCCTCCTCCCTCTGGAAGTGTAAAATGCTCGTGATCATGGTGTCAAATCCGGGATTCCGAAAATATAAATTCATGTTTTCCCTCCTGTCATTCCCTCTCCATCGCAATGATCGTGTAATCTTTCTGCTCCGTCTCCTCTCCCGTTGGTGCAAACCCGTGCTTTTTCCAAAATTCATACGCTCTGCGGTTGCCCTTGATACAGCCAAGTCTTACCTTTTTCATTCCGGCGCGATGCAGTGCCTCCAAAATCTCCCGCACAAGCGCTGAACCACCGCCACCGCCCTGCCTTGCTTTTTCCAACATAAACCAGCCGATAAACGCCGTCTTTTCCCCGGGATAATCCAGAATCAAATCCAGAATTGCAAGTAAACTCCCGCCTTTCCAAAAGCCGACAAAATATTTATCCTCCAGATTCTTGCCCGGCGGCAGCACCGTGATGACCTCCGTCAGATTCTCCACCGTAGGCTGCAAGTTCATATGCCTGTAATAATCGGGATTCCCACTGCAAAGCTTGTAAACTGCGGGAATATCCTCACTTGCAATTTTCTTTACCCGATATTGTTTTGATAAATCATGCAGATTCATTTTGTTCCCCCCTATCTGCCTTACCTCAGACAATTCATAACGATGCTGATCATCATTTCCTTTTCCTGCAGATTGGATTCTGCATACCCTTGTAAAATGTACTTCCTTAAAACGGAATTTGCCCATTTTCGGAACTCTACACCCCGCTTTGATTTCACACGGTAACCAACGGAAATAATAACGTCGAGACTGTAATGCTCCACATTCCTTACAACCTCTCTGTTTCCCTCCCGTTGAACTGTCGCAAAATTTGCGACAGTTGACTCATCGAGTTCTTCTGCAAGCGCATTTTTCACATGCTTCCCGATCGTTTTTACATCTCTGTCAAACAGTTCTGCCATCTGCATACGCGTCAGCCAGACCGTCTCGTTCTCCACCACAACCGGCAGAGAAATCCCCTGATCCTCTGTTTCAAAAATTACAATTTCATCCTGCACATACCTTCCCCCTTTTCTCTCATGCACGACCGCTTCCCTGCTAACAGTCCGTCCCCCCTGCCATCTCCCGGATCTGTGCAAGCGGAAGCTGTGTTTTTTCCGCTGTCTGCTCTGCGGTCATCCCCATATTTAAAAATCTGCGCGCCACAAAGTTCATCGACTCACCGACCTCGATCACATGGTCATCCGGGTCATACAGCCGCACTACCCGCTGCCCCCAGTCGTGTTCCATAGCTTCGTTGACATAGGAGACGGGCGGCTCCTGCTTTTGCAGACGCGCAAGAAATCCGTCCATATCATTTTCCTCAAAATAAAGCTCCGCATCGCAGCCGCCATAGACAGCCCTCTTTCCGGTAAAACGCTCCCACGTCTCCCGCTCCTGAAGCACCAGTCCCTCCGTCAGTATCACATTCTCACCGAAATCCGTGATCACCGAAAGTCCGAACAGTTCCCTGTAAAAAGCTTTCGACCGCTCGATATCCTCCACAACGATCAGTGTATTTTTTAATCTCATACGCTCCTCCACTACCTGATCTGCTCACTATTTACAAGCTGATCCCAAAGTTTCCGGTAAAACTCTGCCCAAAATGCAATTCTCCCCCGCCACATTTCAGTTGCCGTTCTTGTCCCAAATTCCTCCTGTTGGTATTTCTTCAATCTCTCAAGTGTCTCACTGACCAGTTTCTTCTTTTCTTCTAAAGACCTCTCGCTGAACCCTCGATATTGCAGCTTTTCATAAATACGGTAAGCGTCGAAGCGGTCTATGTTGTCCGCATCCCCGACCGTTTGTGCAAAAGCAGTCCGCTCGCCCGCAAAATCCGCTTCACCGTCCACATGAATCGCGATCCCGTAGCAGATTTCCTCTGTCATCTCCCTCGAAAATCCCGCTTTTTCCAGAAAATCCCTGACCATCCGTGCAGACTTTCTTCCGTGATCCATCCAGTCCTCCTCACTCCGAAACGCATCACAATAGGAAATATCATGCAAAAGTCCCGCGATCGTCAGCTCCTCCTGTGGCAGCCCTTCCTTTCGCGCGATCTCTCTTGCAATATTCGCAACACGGTAGGAATGTTCCAGCCGATACATCTTATCCGCCGGATGCACTGTCAGATATTCGCTTTTCTCATAGGTTTCCTTTAAAAACTGCTCCGCCTGCTCCAAGCTTGTCATTTTTCTCTCCTCCCCCCAGCAACTGCCTTCACATAAACCTGACACGGATTCCACGCATCCCACAGCGTCGGGAAGCACTCAAGCTCCCGAAAACCCATCCGCTCATAAAACGCGTTGGTGCTGTCATATTCTGCATAATGCCCCTTCTGCACCGTCTTTACCTGCAAAAACTCATAGCTCTGCCCCAAGGCATACTGTTCTGCCGCAAGGACAAGCGCTCTGCCTGCTCCCGCTCCGTGAAATTCCCTGCACACGCCCATCACAAAAATTTCTGCGGTATATGGACTTGTCTCCTTCAGCGCAAGAAATCCAACTGTCCTTCCCTTGCTCTGACACCTCCAGAACGGAAGGCTCCGGCAGCCTTCGATATACTCTTTCGTACTCTCCGGCAGCCCGAACCACTCCGGCAGTCCCACAAGAATCTCCGACGCAACCGCATCCTTCCTTGCAGGATCGGTAACACGCTCCACCGCATCCGTGCCCGCAAAAGACACACCTCTCTCCACTGCTGCCCCACACAACTTCTCTCGTTTCTTTCTCTCCTCCATACCTTCTCCTTATTTCCTACACATCCGCAAACTGCTGCATATAAAGCTTATAATATGCGCCTTTTTTCTCCATCAGCTCCGCAGGCGAGCCCTGCTCCAAAATGCCTCCCTGATCGATCACAAAGATGCGGTCTGCGTTCTGTATCGTTGAAAGCCGGTGCGCAATGACAAAGCTGGTGCGCCCCGCCAGCAGCGCCTCAATCCCTTTTTGCACCAGAAGCTCCGTATGCGTGTCAATACTCGACGTCGCCTCGTCCAGAATCAGGATCTTCGGCATCGAAACCATCGTGCGTGCAAACGCGATCAGCTGCCGCTGCCCGATCGAAAGCCCTGCGCCGTGCTCGCGCAGCTCTGTGTCATAGCCCTTCTCCAGCTTCATGATAAAGTCATGCGCGTTGACCGCCTTCGCCGCCGCGATCACTTCCTCCTCCGTCGCGTCCAGCTTTCCGTAGAGGATATTCTCGCGCACCGTCCCGTGAAAAATAAAATTGTCCTGCGTCATAACGCCCATCTGCTTTCTGAGACTGTGCATCGACACCTTGGTCAGGTCATAGCCGTCGATCGAGATCACGCCCTCCTCAATATCATAAAAACGGCTGACCAGGTTCACGATCGTTGTCTTACCCGCGCCCGTCGGACCGACCAGCGCGATCGTCTCGCCCGGCTCTACAGTAAAGCTGACGTCCGAGAGCACCTTCGTCTCCGCCGCAGTTCCCTTGTCATAGGTAAAACTCACATGGGAAAACTCCACCTTCCCCTGAATGTCCGGCAGCTCGGTCACGTCCGGCGCATCGACGATCTCCGCCTCTGTGTCCAGTATATCAAAAATGCGCTCTGCCGCGGTCAGATTCGTGACCAGACTGTTATAGAAATTACTCAGGTTCATGATCGGATTCCAAAACATATTGATATACGTTCCAAATGCTACCAGAAGTCCGACCGACACCTGTTCCACACCCAGAAAACGTACCCCGACCAGATACAGCATCATCGCGCCGATTCCCCAGCAGAAATCGATGACCGCGCCAAACATATCCGAGAAACGCACCGCAGCCACGAAGGACTGCTGGTGCTCATCCGTCAGTCTCCCAAAAATCTCGCGCGTCTCCTCCTCCGCACCAAAGCTCTGCACCACGTTCATGCCGGCAATGTCCTCATGCACATAGGCATTCAGGTTCGATGATTTTTTCCGGAAAATGTGCCAGCGCTTATGCGACACCGTCTGCACAAACCAGATGCCCGCCATCATAAACGGAATTGTACTGAGCGCCGCGAGCGCAAGCCGCCAGTCCTTGATGAGCATGATGACCACCACGCCGATGACTGTCACAAACTCGGGAATCAGGGTCGTAACTGCATTGACCAGTACGTCCTTTAAGGAATTGACGTCCCCGATGACGCGCGCTAAAATTTTTCCCGTCGGTCTGCTGTCAAAAAAGGAAAACGACAGCGTCTGAATATGCTCATATAGCTCCTGACGGATCGTAAGCAGGATTTTATTCGACACAACAGACATCACATACATCCGGATCTTGACCGTGATGATAAAAATAATATTTAAAACCAGTGCAAATATCCCAAGTCCCAATAACCCCCGCAGATCGCCATCCGCAATATAGTGGTCGATCGCCTCCTCGATCAGCAGCGGATTCGTCAGCGAGATCGCCACGGTGACGCCCATGCACAGCAAAACCGCAAGCAGGATCCCCTTATATTTTAGTAAATAAGAAAACAACCGGCGCAAAATTTTCTTTTTGTCTGCGCCCCCCATCAGTTGTTCGTCTTCTCTGTATGAATTCACAGCCAAAGCCATTCACCTCTCTTTTCTTTTTTTATCGCACACCGACTGCCGCATCCGCCGCCGGTACGTCCTGCGGTGACATCTCATCCTGCGGTGACAAAACGTCCTCGGGCGGCAGCACATTCTGCACCAGACAGGTCTGGTAATACAGCCCTCTTTTTGCCAGAAGCTCCTCGTGCGTGCCGCGCTCTGCAATCCTTCCGTCCTCCAGATAAAGGATCTCATCCGCATGGCGCACCGCCGAGATGCGGTGTCCGATAATGATCTTTGTCGTATTTGCAAGCCCGTTTAACATTTTCTGAATCTCATGCTCCGTCTCCATATCGAGCGCGGAGGTGGAATCGTCCAGCACCAGGATCGGGCTGTGCTTTGCCAGCGCCCGCGCGATGCTGATGCGCTGCTTTTGTCCGCCGGAAAGCCCTACGCCGCGCTCGCCGATGACCGTCTCATACTGCTGCTCCATCTTCTCGATAAAGCCGCGCGCCCGCGCGTCCTCGGCGGCGGCGCGCACCTCCTCCATCGGCAGGCTCGCGCGCTGTCCCATCTTGATATTTTCTTCAATCGTGTCCGAAAAAAGAAAGACGTCCTGAAGCACCACCGCAATATTTCTGCGAAGCTGTCTTACGGAGAGTCTGCGCACATCCACGCCGTCCACCAGGACCGCCCCGTCCGTCACGTCGTAAAAGCGCTGCAACAGGTTGATGATCGACGATTTTCCCGCACCGGTCGCCCCCATAATGCCGAGTGTTTTTCCTGCGGAAACACAAAAGCTGACGTCCTTTAGGATTTCCTTCTCCCCTATGGAAAAGGAGACATGGTCGAAGCGGATGTCGCCGTTGATCTTTTCCGGCTTCTTTGGAGCTTCCTCGTCCAAGATCTCCGGCTTCTCCTCATAAATTTTCCGTATCTTCTTATAGGAAGCTGCAGCGGAAGACACATCGTTCGTCAGCCAGCCCATCATTTCCATCGGCCAGGTACAGTTTCTGCTGTACTCCACAAACGCAACGAGCGCGCCGAGCGTCATTTCCCCGTTCATCACAAAAAGTCCGCCCAGGATCGCCATGCCGACCGGAAGCACCTTGCCCACAAACTGAAACAGCGGATAGTAGCGGACGAGCACCTTTGACTGCCGGATGTTCAGCTCGTAGTAACGGCTGTTGTGCGATAAAAACTTGGAAATCTCATGCTTTTCTCTGGCAAATGCCTTGACTGTCCGCACGCCTGCCAGATTCTCCTCCGCCACCGTGGTCAACACCGCATTTTCCTCGCTGATCTCCTCATAAATCTTATCCAGCTTCCGCTCCATAACCACCGCCGTCGTCCCGCAGACGAGCATTGTCGCAAGCGGCACAAGCGCCAGCTTCCAGTTCAGGGAAAACATACAGTAGAGCACCATGCTCACATGGATCGCCACCTCCACGACAAGCATCCCGACATAGCCCATCGCGTTCCAGATTTTGTCGACGTCGTCCTTTACACGCGCCATCAGCTCCCCTGTGTTCGTGTTCTGAAAATAATTCATCGACAGCGTCTGTATGTGGTCGAACAGATCCTTGCGGAGCTGCGCGCCGATTTTTGACGACAGCAGATCAAACAGAAATTCCTTGCAATATCCAAAGATGCAGCGCCCGATACCACAGATCACGATACCCAGCAAAAGCGGCGTAAGAAGCGAACCGTTCCCGCCAAGGATCACGTCATCCACAATGCTCTCCGTGATTTTCGGGTACATCATATCAAGCGTGATCGCAGCCACCATCGATGCGATGGCGATCAAATACCCGTACCAGTAACGTCCCAAATAAGAATATAACTTTTTCATTCTAAAACTCCTCCATATCCTATATTTTAACACCCGGATCCTATGTCACAAAAAGAGAGCCCAAACGGACTCTCTTTCTCCCAAAGCAACGGACATCACACCCTGCGCGATGTCTTATATTCCTATAAAAAGTCCGCGGTATTCCATAGGATCACCGCGGACTGTTGTGTACCATAGATATAAAACTATCGTAAATCTGTCTGCCTGCCCGAGGTAATGCTATGCTTCTGATTGCTGTTTGTGGTTGTATCATTCATTCTAAGCGTTGTCATAGTGATTACCTCCTTTTGTTATTTGCTTATGTGAAACAGTATACCAATATATTTTTTGAATTGTCAAGGAATTTCTCAAAATTTACCAACATAATATCCGTATGTCTGTAAATAATAGGATTAGGACTTACAGTAATCTTTATTGTACTCCTAAAAACAACAAGACGTGCCAATAGACGCACGAAATCAACAGACAAGTATGGAGGAAAAAAACCATGAGTGGAACAAACAATTCCAGTTCTAACACAAACCAGATGGCAGTGCCGCAGGCAAAGGAAGCCATGAACCGCTTTAAGCAGGAAGTTGCAAGCGAGATCGGTGTACCTTTAAAAGAGGGTTACAACGGTGATCTGACTTCTGCACAGGCAGGAAGCATCGGCGGCGAGATGGTCAGAAAGATGATCATGAAGCAGGAGCAGCAGATGTCAGGCAAATAAGAATTTGCCGCAAGTAAAAACGTGCCATGTCAGCAGTTGATCTGCTGCTGTGGCACGTTTTTTATTTCCGACTTGTTTATGTCCGATAGACAAGCCCCTTTCTAACCTCCGCCACAGCATCCTCCCCTTTCAGATACTTCACAATGGCGAGTGCAAACGGAATCGCTGTTCCCATTCCGCGGCTGGTAATGATATTGCCGTCCGTCTTCACCTCATCCTCATCAACAAACGCTCCGGTCAGCTTTCCCTCAAATCCCGGATGACAGACCGCGTGTCTGCCCTCTAAGATCCCGGCAGCCCCAAGTACTGTTGGCGCCGCGCAGATCGCACACACCAGCTTGCCCGCAGCGGCAAATTCCCGAATGACGTTATTTACCGTCTCATCTGCACCGAGATTCAGCGTTCCCGGCATACCGCCCGGCAGCACGATGCCGTCCAGTTCCTCATAATTGACCTCGGACGCCAGTGCGGCCGCCATAAATGTGATGTCATGCGATCCCTTCACCTCACGCATTCCCGTAATGGAGATCATCACGATCTCCAGCTTCGCGCGGCGCGACACGTCCACAACGGTCAGCCCCTCGATCTCCTCACATCCGTCTGCCATAAAAATTCCGATTTTGCTCATGGTTACCTCCAAATCTTTTCCTGCTTCATTGTTACTTTTTATCACGCATATATCCGCAGCTATCGTCAGCCAAAACCATACCTTCTCCACGCATCTGTTGCTGGATGTTTAAGACTTCCTTTTGCGTGCAGCCAGTGTACAGCATAATTTTTTCCAAAGGCTCCTTCTCCGCCAGCATACGTCTGACAAAATTTAAAGTAGCCTGCTCAAGTCCCTGTTCCAGCCCCTGCTCAATCCCTTGCTCAAGCCCTATTTTAGTAGCATGGTCAATAATGCGGTCTGTTTCGAGTTCTAAAACTTTTCCGCCCATAATATCACCGATCCTTTCCTTCAACTGTTCTGCCGGTTGCAGTATATAATCAGAAATCCGCTTGATCAGCTCCACCAATCTTGTATACAGATCAGCTTCTTCGTCTCCGGGGAGATTCTCCTTCAGTTGCTTTCGGATCGTCTCAAACTCAAGAAGCATCTGCGCAAGCAGCGCCGGATCGCTTTCTATCCTGTTTAACGATTTCTCATAGCGCATAATATAAAAAGGGAGAAAGAACAGCAGCTTCTTTTGAAAAATATCATTCCTTGTGTATTCCTGCACCTTTACGGTTGGTACCTGATAGATAAAAGCAGTTTTGTCTGGAAGCTTCACTTTTACCTTCAGCTGCTCCGGCGTGTGCGTGTTGTGCCGAAGATAAACAACACAGGAATGCGGGAAATTCATTTCATACATGTCCCCGTTTTTCGACGCTTCCTCCAATGCAATCGAAAAATCATATTCGATCATCCGGATGCTCATACTGCTGTCTGCAGTGCTTTGGCATTCAAAATGATAGATCTTATCACTGATGCGGAAATAAGAGTCCGTAGTAATTCCACCGGAGGGAAGATGATGCTCATTGCGGTACTGCACGATTTCCTCATCTTTTGCATAGGAGGTATGGAATACCTCGTTGATCACCGGAATGATAAGTACCGGCATTTTTTCCAGCATCGTTCGGAACACATCATCAAAAATCGTATTGTCTGCCATTAAGATGCCCCTTTCTTTTCTTCATTATAGCAAAGGTTTGGATAAATGTGAATCTGGATTTTGACAGTTACATAGATACAAAAAATTTTCATAGAAAGAATCCCAATGGGAAATGGCATTCCTCCCATTGTCTTTCCAAGTCCAAAATGCTACAATGATAGCATTCCGCATAGCTACGGAAAGTCCTTATTGTCATTGAGGATATGAACGATCGTCCCGCAGATTGCAGGGCTGATATTTTTCAAAAAGAAAGGCGGTCACAGATGGAGATCGAACGCAAATACCTGATCCGGGAGCTGCCGGAGCGCTTAGAGCAATACCCCTGCCGTAAGATTGAACAGGGTTACCTAAACACAGACCCTGTCGTGCGCATCCGCCGCACCGACGAACAATACACTCTAACCTACAAAGGAAAAGGCTTTATGGTACGCGAGGAATACAACCTGCCTCTCAACCGGGAAGCTTTTTTACATCTGCGTGAAAAGATTGATGGCATTCTCATAAAAAAGCGCAGGTATCTGATCCCTCTTGGAACATACACAATTGAGCTGGATGTATTTGAGGGCGCGCTTGCTCCCCTGCTGCTCGCCGAGGTGGAATTTGAGACAGAGGATGAGGCAAACGCATTTATTCCCCCATCATGGTTTGGCGAGGACGTCACATTTTCCTCCGCCTACCACAACAGCACACTAAGCAGGAGGACACCATGAGAAAAGTAATTTTATTTATTGCAATGAGCCTTGACGGCTATATTGCAGACGACGCGGGAGGAGTGGACTGGCTTTCCGAACAGACAGACGACAATCATACCTCTGATCCCTGTTCGGAATTTATCGAAAATATCGACACCGTCATCATGGGATTTCGCACCTACCACCAGATCGTAACTGAGCTTTCCCCAAACACATGGGTCTATGACAATCTCACCAGCTATGTCCTCACACACCGGACACTGCCTTCCTCTGAAAGCATTATCTTTACAGAAAAAAGTCCCGGCGTCCTGCTCCCCCAGTTAAAAACACAGCCCGGCAAGGACATCTGGATCTGCGGCGGCTCCAAAATCGTGTCGCAGTGTGTCATTGCGGACTGTATTGATGAGTACTATCTTTCAATCATTCCAACGATTCTTGGCTCCGGGATCCCGCTCTTTCAAAAAGGGCTGCCGACCCGGCGCTTAAAGCTGCTGGAAACGAAATCCCGAAACGGAATCACGGAAGTCAGATAGGCGCGCAGGTAACTCATCCCTGCTTCTGCACAGGAATCCCGCGGCGCTTGGCATATCCCGTGAGGATCATCGTCAGAGCGCCGTCTCCCGTCACATTGCACGCCGTTCCAAAGCTGTCCTGCAATGCAAAGATCGTCAGCATCAGCGCCGTTCCCGTCTCGTCAAAGCCCAACACTCCGGTGATCAGCCCCAGCGATGCCATGACCGTTCCGCCCGGCACGCCGGGCGCACCGATGGCAAAAACACCAAGCAGAAGACAAAACAGCAGCATATCCGGCAGAGCCGGCATTTTCCCGTAAAGAATCTGTGAGACTGTCATGACAAAAAAGACCTCTGTCAGCACAGAACCGCACAGATGGATATTCGCAAACAGCGGAATGCCGAAATCTACCATATCGTCCCGCAGAGGCGGCTCTGATTTTCTGGCACAGCGCAGCGCCACTGCAAGCGTCGCCGCCGAGGACATGGTTCCGACCGCCGTCAGATATGCCGGACCATAATTTTTGATGACGGCGATCGGATTCTCTCCGGAGTAAAGACCGCCGATCAGATAGAGCAGCGCAAGCCAGAGATAGTGCCCGATCATAACGATGACAATGATTTTTAGGAATACCGGAAGCTGCTTGGTGATCGTTCCCTCATACGCCAGCCCGCAGAAGGTCAGAGCGATAAACACCGGAAGAATCGGAATCACAAGCCTTGTCACGACAGCGAGCACAATCTCCTGAATCTCCTCCAAAAGCTTTGTGACTGTCTCTGCCTTCGTCCATGCTGCCGCCAGCCCGACCAGAATCGAGAACACAAGCGCGCTCATCACCGGCATGATCTGCGGAATATCCAACTGGAACACGATCTTTGGCAGCTCCTTTAACCCCTCCATCTCCGAAACGATAGAAAGCTTCGGGATCAGTGCAAAGCCTGCCAGCATTGCAAAAAATGCCGCGCCGACCGAGGAAATGTACGCACTTCCCACCGCCACTCCGAGCAGCTTTGACGCATGGCTTCCAAGCTTTGTGATAGACGGCGCGATAAAGCCGATAATAATTAACGGCACGCAGAATAAAATAATCTGGTTCATGACATATTTTAATGTCACGACAACCTCCATGTAGGCCTCCGCAAACGGGAGCAGTCCAAACAAAATACCGATTCCGACACCGACTGCCAGTTTAAACGGTAAGCTGCGAAATAATTGTTTCATACCTCATCTCCTACTATCATATTATCTATTTTCCTCCAATCCTCCTGTTTCCCTGTCATTGTATTTTTCTCATCATATTATGCTGGCAATCGCAAGATCGTTCCTCCCTCACCTGCCCGCTTAACCTTCCTTGATCCTTCCGCTGCCTTCTAATAAGGTATAAAGTGTCGGTGAAAAATGAAACTCCTCCATCAGACGCTCCACCTCCTCCAGATACCTGCGCCTTGCCGCCGGCGGCACGATCAGCTTCGCATCCGCATTCCCCACGGCGCCTCCCTTTCGTATTGCCCGGATCAAAATATTTTTGGGCGTATGAGAAAAATCCACAAACTCCAACAGCTGTGTCTTATAGCCGCAGTATTCCAGAAGATTCGCACGGATGGCATCCGTCGCAAGCGCAGAAAAACGCTCCTTGATAATGCCGTAGCGTGTCAGCAGGGAAAGCCGCTCCGCCTTGATCTGACTGTTTAGCTCATGCTGACAGCAGGGCACGGAAAAAATCATTTTTGCATTCCAGCGTATGGCGTGAAACAGAGCATGATCCGTCGCCGTATCACAGGCATGCAGCGTTACGACCATATCTATCGGAAAATTTGCCCGGTACCCCTCAATATCACCGACTTCAAAATGAAGGTTCTCATAGCCATACTTTTGTGCCGCCTCACTGCAGCTTCGGATGACGTCCTCCTTTAAGTCAAGCCCCACGATATACACCTTACGCCCCTTTAACTCTGTAAAATAATAGTACAGGACAAAGGTCAGGTATGACTTTCCGCAGCCAAAATCAATAATATGCAGCGTTTCCCCTAAGCCTTGGTCCTCGCGGACAGCGTCATCTATCATCTCCAAAAAGCGGTTAATCTGACGAAATTTATCGTACATAGAAGCTACTACCCTTCCCTCTGCCGTAAAAATCCCCATATCGACAAGCGGAGCGACTACGGTTCCCTCCTCGATCAGATATTTCTTTTTCCGGTTATGTGCGGCAGCTTTCTCTGTCGCCGTGCCCTCCGCCTGTTTTCTCTTATAGCTGACCTTTCCCTTTTTCGAGCACAACAACATATACTCATATTTATCATCCCACGCATTGACCTGAAGATAGCTTCCCACGACCGTCTCCGATAAATACATAAAAAGCTCCTCTACACCAATATTCCGGTGAAATACCTGCTTTTGCGTATAGGCTGCCGCCTGATAACAGCGCTCCTTTTTCTCCACCACGATCTTACGGTACTGCTCCCCTGACGCCAGCGGCTTGCTGATAATTACTTTATAAGGCTCTGCCTGTGCGATTTTTTTTAATCCTTCGGTCTGTTCGTTCATCCGTCTCTCCACTTTTCCTGCTTCCTTAACGCAGACGATCCAGCTCGTAGCGCTGCTTTGTTTTCAGACAGACCTTAAGCTGTTCGTACCGCTTTTGCACATCACCATCGGGAATGACAACATCCATTGCCACTGCCATATTATTGATCAGCGCGTCGTCAATCTCATCGCGCATGGAAATGAGAATCTGATACTTCTCCTCCGTGTCATCGGCGTCAAGAAATGCCAGAAGCTTCGGATTCACGCCGTCAAGCTCCGTTTCTGCAGCTTCCGCTTCTTTCTCCGTTTTCTGCCCGCTGACTGTTCCCTGTGCATCTCCCGGACTCTCCACACGCTCAAAACGATATTTTTGCACCGCCTGCGGATATTTTTCGTGATCCACCTCACTGACAAACATTTCAAGCGGTCTTGCATAAATCCCATAGTCTCCATACAGCGCCTGATAGATGACAAGCTTCTCGCCCGTCTCCGTGTGTGCCGCAACCGTCACGATCTGATACAGGTTGTTTTTAAAATGGCGGTAAAACTCTCCGCTTCTTGGTATTCTTTGCATGCTTCTTCTATTCCTTTCTGTCTAGCCCTGTAATGTCTCATACCGATTCAGCATACTGATGCCTTCCCCGATAAAATCACGCGCAAATGTCATCTGCGGCTGATAGCCCATGATCATCAGATCATTTACCTCCCTCATTGCCTCGCTGACTTCCTCCGTCGCAGTCATTCCTATCCCCATTAAGACCGCATCACACTGCATAACCCTGTACGCCTGCTGCCTCTCACTCTGATTTTCCTGCCGCCGCACCGGCTGTATCGGCTGTACCTCCCGGGGTCTCTCTGCCGGCCGCACCGGCTGTACCTTTCGCTGCTGCGCTGCCGGCTGTGTCGGCTGTACCCGCCTCTGCTG
>SAMEA3387475__coassemble_1390_pt1 | contig 23669 bp, 23 predicted proteins | sample SAMEA3387475__metabat2_high_PE_013 | metagenome-assembled genome bin SAMEA3387475 (sample SAMEA3387475) | Felis catus | biome: Faeces | place: United Kingdom | collected 2012 | reverse complement strand
GTAGAGCACGCGGCTGTTAACCGCGCTGTCGTAGGTTCAAGTCCTACTCGGGGAGCTTTTTCATAGAAAATATGAAAAATAACAGTATAAGGCGACTTAGCCAAGTGGTAAGGCATGGGACTGCAACTCCCTGATCATCGGTTCAAATCCGTTAGTCGCCTTCCTTGAAACCTCAAAAACAGATGTTTTTGAGGTTTTTTACTTTATAGGAAACTTTGTTCCCTATAAAGTAAAGCCCTCCGGGGGATTGCACTGCGGCGGAATGGAACTGTGTCGCAACATCAGGTAAGACAGAAAGCAGGTAAGGATATTTATGTGCGGAAGATATTATGTGAACGATGAAACGGCCAGAGAAATAGAAGCCGTTATCCGTCAGGTGGATCAAAGGCTTAGCAATAAAATATTTGGAGGCAGCTCCTTTTTGACAGGTGAGATACATCCAACGGATGTTGCGCCGGTGATCGTCCCAAACGGGCAGAAGCTTTCCTGCAAAACACAGCGCTGGGGTTTTTCCGGCTTTTCGGATAAACAGGTGATATTTAATGCGAGAAGTGAATCTGTTTTGGAAAAAAGAATGTTTCGCGAAAGCGCCCTGCATCGTAGGATTGTAGTTCCTGCAGCGTGGTTTTATGAGTGGAATCAAAGAAAAGAGAAATATATTTTTTCTCCAAAGGGTCAGCCAGTGCTATTTATGGCAGGAATTTATAATTATGATCAAGGTGAAGAAAGATTCGTAATATTGACAACTGCGGCGAATGGGTCGATGAAACCGGTTCATGACAGAATGCCGCTTATTTTGGAAAAAGAAGAAATTCTGCCATGGATGTTTCATGAGAAAAAGGCAGAGCAAATGCTACACAAAACACCGTGCCTGCTTGAGAGAAGCACAGACTTTGAACAAATGACTTTGTTTTAAATTTTAAAAGGAATAAACTTCCTGTTGAATATAGAACATATATTTCATATTGATGTAAATTCAGCCTTCCGATCATGGGAGGCTGTTTATCGTCTTGCGTACAATGGTGGAAGGCTGGATATGAGAGAGGCTGCCTCGGCGGTAGGAGGAGATAGAGATGACTGTTTTACGATTTTGGGATTTTTTGGTATTAGAGGTTTTATGGATAAAATAGAATTGCCAGTTTGTATTTATTTCAAAACATGAAATAAAATATCATATATATAATGGATTATTGAAGTTTTGTTTCATATATTATACAATTATATCAAAGAAAAAAGTAAAATTTGTGCAAGTTGATGATTGCTATTATTTTTGTAGGATTTTCTTTTGTGCTTTATGAGCAGATGCAGATGTTTTTGAGAAATGAGGGAGCATGGAGAGTGTACTTGTAAAATGCAGAGAATATATGAAGTGCGCCAGTGATACAGAGAAAGGAATTATCAAGTTTATTCTGGAAAATGCGGAGCTGGCGATTCAAATGAATATCCATGAGCTCGCGGAAAACGTGTTTGTATCTGCGGCGACGGTGACAAGACTCTGCAAAAAAATGGGATTTCATAATTATAAAGAGTATCAAAGAGGGCTTGCCTGTGAATTGGCGCTAAAAAGCGAGGTACGCAGCTGGGAGGATTTTGAGATAACAAGAGAGGATGATCTTGATACCCTTGTGAACAAGAGCTTTGAGAGGAGCATCGCTTCGATGGAGGATACCAAGGCTCTGATCAATGTAAAGATACTTGAGCAATGTGTGGATCTTTTAGAACAGGCGGAGAGTATTACATTTTTTGGTGTCGGTGCTTCACTCCTTGTAGCGAAGGATGCTTACTTGAAGTTTATCAGGATAAAAAAGAATTGTCAGGTGTATGAGGATCAGGATATACAGAGGGTGCTTGCGACAAATATGCGGCAAAAGGAGCTTGCTGTTTTGATCAGTTACTCCGGAAAGACTGAGATAATTGTAGATATTGCGAGAATGCTGCGGGATAATTCAGTACCTGTCATTGCAATCACCGGATTTGCGGAATCACCACTCACCAGGCTTGCGGATTATACACTCTATGTCAGCGCGACGGAATATCAGTTTAAGTCAGGAAAGCTGGCTTCAAGAATTTCACAGCTTGCGATTATCGACGTGCTGTATCTGGCATATATTCAAAGAAAATATGATGAGATTGCCGATGCGCTGCAAAATACATATCGTACTATGAAGAAAGGGGAACGTGAAACATGGGAGACATAAATCTGACCTCACTTACAACAGAAAAGAGAAATCCGGAAACAATGAATCTGGATGAGATGAAGCGGGAGGAAATTATCACAATCATGAACCGGGAGGATAGAAAAGCTGTAGACGCAGTGGAGAATGTTTTGTCGCAGGTCGAAAAAGTAATTTCCTGTACAGTTGCAAGTTTAAAAAGAGGAGGACGGATTATATATATCGGAGCCGGGACAAGCGGCAGACTGGGGGTTTTGGATGCGGTAGAATGCCCGCCAACATTTGGTGTGTCAGATCAGGTGGTGTTAGGTGTGATCGCAGGCGGACCGGGAGCCTTTTTAAAGGCTGTGGAAGGTGCTGAGGATGACAGAGAGGCAGGAGCTGTTGATTTACAAAATTTAAAGCTTGATGACCGTGATACAGTGATTGGTCTGACTGCCAGCGGGAGAACCCCCTATGTGATAGGAGCGCTCGCATATGCAGAAACCATGAATTGCAAGACAGCGTCAATTTCATGCAATTTGAATGCAGAGGTTTCAAAATTTGCAGAGATTGCCATTGAGGTTGAGACAGGACCTGAGATACTGTCGGGTTCGACAAGACTGAAAGCAGGAACGGCAGAAAAATTGATTCTCAATATGATCTCTACTGTCAGCATGATCGAAACCGGAAAGGTATACAAGAATCTTATGGTGGATGTTCAACAAACGAATGAGAAGCTGATGGTAAGGGCGGAGAATATTGTGATGCAAGCAGTGGATTGTCAGCGGGAGGAGGCTAAGAGCGCATTGGTAGAATCGGGAGGGGAAGCTAAGACAGCGATTCTAAAATTACTGCTTGGGGTAGATGTTGAGGCCGCCAGAGAGATGTTAGAGCAGTCCGGCGGAAAAATAAGGTCTGCCGTGCAGATGAGCAGGCAGAACAGGCATATGCTATAATGCAGGATGGGGGTCATTCTGTCAATATAGAAACGCGGCGTAGGAGTCGTGAAAAGAATAAGACGACTGTGAAGAAAGCGCTTGCTTTTGAGGAACAGAGAAGGGAGAACATATGAAAAAAAGATGTTTGGCAGCAACTATGTGTATAACGATGATTGCAGGGCTTTTTGCCGGATGCAGCGGACAGGAGGAGCAGGCAGCAAATACGGAGCAGCAGACGACAGCTGATATGGAGGAGGGTGGTGAAATTACCGTTTGGATTCCTCCATATGCGGCTTCCGATGCGGAATTGACAGATCAGGAGTTTTGGGACGCACAGTTTGATGTTTTCGAGGAAGAAAATAACTGCACGGTGCGAGTGGAAATTATTCCTTGGGACGGTTATATCCAGAAAATCACCACAGGAATCACCTCGGGCGATGGGCCGGATGTGATTTATATTGATACACCATATGACCTTGCTGCATCCGGTGCGCTTGAGCCATTAGAGTCCTATTTTACGGAGGAGGAACTGGAGCAGTACATTTATTGGGATCTTGGCAAGATTGGTGAGACACAGTATGTAGCGCCGATGCTTGTGGGAAATGCAGCCGTTCTTTACTGCAATATGGATATGCTGAACGCTGCAGGTATTGAGGCAGTTCCTCAGACGTGGGAGGAATTTATGGATGCTTGCATCAAAATTAAGGATAACGGTCAGCAGCCATTTCTTCAGGCATGGGGAGGCATGGCCAAGAGTATGATCATGAACGGATTCCTTCCGTTTTACTGGCAGTCCGGCGGAGAGTTTTTAAATAGTGATGGAAATCCGGACATCAATAATGAGTATGGACTTAAGACGCTTGAGTTTTTATACAACTTTATGGAGAACGGCATTTTTGATGAAACTATCACGGCAGAGGATGATGTAAAAACAAAGTTCCGTGAGGGACAGGTTGCAATGTATATCGGTGACACCGGAAGCTCTGATAAAATTACAGAGGCCGGCATCAACTGGGATTTCACACCGGCGCTGACCGGAACGGATGGAAAACAGGCTACCTGGATCGCTGCAGACTCTCTTGCGATTGCATCAAATAGTGAGAATAAGGAGCTGGCTGCAAAGGCTATGAAGTATATGCTGAGCGCACCGGTGATGGATTCATTCCATGAGACTATGTATGCAATGAATCCGATTACGAAAGATGCAAAATATTATGGGGATGAGAGGTTTGAGTCTATGTATATGGAGCATCCGGAAATTTTCCACAACTGGCCGCCTTTTGGAGGATCGGATGCATTTTATGACAGTCTGTCGAAAAATATCCAATTGATGTTTATGGGAGATCTGACACCGAAGGAAGTACTTGATGAAACAATGCATCAGTATGACTCTCAGGGGTTCTAAGCACAGGATATGGTGATGGAAGCAAAGAAATAGCAGAGTGTAGGGAAGGGGGGCTGCTTCGACGGCATAAAGCAAGGAGGAGCAGTCCACTTTTAAATTGGGGAAAAATATATCTTTCTACCCACGGCGGGAGGTAAGTGATGAGGGGCAAAAAGAGAACAAAAAGGGACAGGCGTCAGACAATTTATGGCATGATATATATTTTGCCGTCATTTTTGGTTATCATGACCTTTTGTGTTGTGACGATTTTTATGACTGTTTTTTATAGCTTTACAGAATATAATATGATTGCTCCGCCGCAGTTTGTCGGATTTAAAAATTATGAAATGGTGATTGAGAGTAAGACTTTTTATGCAGCGTTGACGAATACAGCAAAGTACGTTTTAGTAACGGCGCCGGCGCAGGTAATTCTTTCTCTTGGGATCGCTGCATTTCTCGCCGAACGGCTGCGCAACACTTATGGCAGCTTCGTGAGGAGTGCAATGTTTATCCCGCAGATCGTTTCTGCGATTGCTGCATCGGCCGTCTGGAAGGTGCTGTTTAAAACAGATGGTGTACTCAATCAGATGATCGCAGCGCTGGGAGGCGAGAGGGTCAACTGGCTTGGGGATAAGGATCTTGCGTTTCTGTGTGTCGCGATTGTAGCTATATGGAAAAGTGTTGGATATTTCCTTGTGATTTATTATGCGGGAATCATGGGAGTCTCGAAAGAGCTTTATGATGCAGCAGTCGTGGACGGGGCATCAACATTGAAAAGATTCTGGTATATCACGATTCCGAGTGTAAAGCCGATTACCTACACCGTTGTTACGCTGAGTGTGATCTGGTCATTCCAGACCTTTGATATTATTTATCAGATGACCTCGGGCGGACCGGGAACATCTACCATGACGCTTGCTTACATTATTTATCAACAGGCTTTCGCGAACCACAAGATGGGACTTGCAAGTGCGCTGGCAGTCATATTGCTTTTGTTTGTCTTGGCGATCCATGCCATTCAGGACTTGTTCTTTAAGGAGAAGGAGGGGAAGAAAAGCAGATGAAGGGAAAAAAGAAACTGACAGTTCCCACTGTGGTAGGAACGGTACTTGTGACAATATTTGCAGCGCTTTGTGTTCTCCCGCTGATTTATATGTTCCTGCTGTCCTTAACGCAGGCAGATACACCATATTTCCACATGAAGGATATTAGCCTTGACTTTGTCAACTATAAAAATGTATTATTTCGGAATGATTACAGCAGAGCACTGTTAAATAGTGTAATTGTGGTTGTTCTTTCCTGTCTCTGGACAATTCTTGTATCGGCTATGGCGGCATACGGAATTGAAAAAAAGCCGGTTCCGGGCAAGGAGATTTTGTACAAAATTTATATTGCTACAATGATGGTTCCCGGACAGGTGACATTGATCCCTCTTTTTTTGATCGTCAAAAAGCTTGGCTGGCTGAATAGCTATCAGGCGCTCATCATTCCGATGGCAGGGGCATTCGGTGTGATGATGATGCGTTCGTTTATGAAAAGCGTGCCGGATGCATTGATTGAGGCAGCACAGATAGACGGAAGCTCAGAATTTTATATTTTTGTAAGAATTATACTTCCTCTGGTCAAGCCCGCGACAGTTTCATTGACTATATTTACGTTCGTATCAGCATGGAATGCTTTTCTGTGGCCTCTGGTCAGTACAACACGGAACAGCATGTATACGCTGATCGTAGCGATGTCTCTGCTCGATACTACACTTGAGACAAACTATGGTCTCATTATGGCAGGTGCTACAATTACGTTCATAATTCCATTTGTGTTATATTGTTTTCTGCAAAAGCAGTTTGTGGAGGGAATCGCACTCGGCGGTGTGAAGGGTTAGCAGAGAGTCTGAGTGATGACAAGACAATTTCTTTAAGTATGAAAGGGAGACGATCGTGGAGACTATGAGGAGAAAAGAGCAGGGTTTTGTATGGAAGTCACTGGAGGAGATGACCTTGGAGGAGAAGCTGGGTCAGATGTTTGTGACCGGTTTTCCGGAGGGTGAGATGGACGGATCTTTCATTCGTCTTGTAAAGGATTATAAGGTCGGCAATGTCATCCTTTTTAAGGAAAATCTTTGTGATCGAAAACAGATAAAAAAACTGTGCAGTGACATTCAGAACCTGATGGTTGATGAGACGGGGATACCTGCTTTTATCACCATTGATGAAGAAGGGGGAATTGTCTCACGACTGCCTGATTCTCTCGGAAAAATGCCATCGGCGATGGCATTGTCAGCGATCGGGAGCGAGGAGAATCTATATGAAGCGGCGCTGCTTTCCGGGAAACAGCTTGCACAGCTTGGCATCAATTTTAATTTGGCGCCGGTACTTGATATTAATAGTAATCCTGCTAATCCGGTCATTGGCATTCGAAGCTATGGGGCAGATGCGGGAACAGTGTGCAGGTATGCCTCGGAGGCGATCAAGGGGTATATGGACGCTGGGATTCTTTGCTCGGGAAAGCATTTTCCGGGTCATGGGGACACCGCCGTAGACTCACATCTTTCACTTCCTTTTAGCGAAAAGAGCGAGGATGCGCTTAGTGCATTGGAGCTGATTCCATTTCAGAGGGCGGTGGATATGGAGATTCCTGCAATTACGATTGCACATGTTGTGTATAAAAAGCTGGATTGTGTTCCTGCTACCATGTCTCGCGAAATTGTGAGTGGACTGCTGCGTGAAAAGATGGGCTTTGGCGGTTTGATCATTTCTGACTGCATGGAAATGAATGCTATCAGCAGCGAGTATGGTATTGAGAGGGGTGTGATCGAAGCTGTTGCGGCGGGGATTGAACTCATCTTTATTTCTCATAAACACGATAAGGTAAGAAGTGCAATAGAGGCATTACAGAGGGAGATTGCAGAGGGACATATCTCCATGGAACTGATCGACGCTGCTGTTGAAAAAATATTGGCTTTAAAGAAAAAATATCTGAGGCTGACGATTTCGGAGGATGAAACGCTTTTTGAACGTTGTGGGACATTTGCCAGAAAGGTCTTTTTAGAGGGCGTCCATGTGGGAAAACGCAGGGAGGACCGTTTTGTGCTGGGAGAGAGTCCCTGCTTCATCGGGCCCTGTCAGACACAGGTATCACAGGTATCAAATGCTGTACGCGGGCTCAGTTTTGCGGCAGAGCTGCAAAAAGAGTTTGGGGGGCATGCAGTTGAAATATCGCTGCGGCCTACGAAGGAGGAAATCGAGTCTGCTCTTTGCGCGGCGCGCGAGGCGACGGCAGTTGTGGTCGGAACCTTGAATGCGACTGTATATCAGGAGCAATCTAAGCTGCTTCATCTGCTTGAGGACATGGAGATCCCAATGGCCTGTGTGACGCTGCGTAATCCATTTGAGCTTGAAGGGCTGCGTGCAGAGGTGTTTACCGTGCCTGTGTATGAGTACTCAGCCCGTGCGCTGGAAGCAGTCAAAGAGTTTTTTGTAGCGGAGAGGTGAGCTGTGGGATACGATTATGCTGAGATTGACAGGCTGATAGCGGGTTATCAGAAGGACCATTATTTTAAACAGGCAGCTTATGCTGTATTTGATAGAGAGGGAATACTTTTTCAAAATGTCATTGGCGGGATAAATGCAGATGGGGTGTTTGATCTGGCTTCCCTCACCAAGTTATATACAACAACCATTCTGCTGCGGTTTATAGAGGAAGGGCAGATTCGTCTGGATGGACGACTTTGTGAGTATCTTAGAGTTCCGCCTCGTATGGAAAAGCTACAAAAATGTTTTGCAGAGATTACAGTACGACAGCTGTTGACACACACGAGCGGTTTTATGGCATGGTATCCGTTTTACGCGCAAAAAGCGGAGTTTTATGAGATACTGGAAAAAATTCTGGAATTGCCTCTGCGGCAGGATGAGATGGTATATAGCGATCTTAACTATATGCTGCTGGGGATGATTGTGGAAAAGGTTGCCGGATGCACTTTGCCAGAAGCAGTAGAGAAATATATACGCAGACCTCTGGGAATTGACAGGCTTTGTTATTGTGTCGGGAGAGATCACCCGGAGTGGTCGGCCATAATTTCCTCTTATGATAATATGCCGGAGGAGCATATGTGTGAGGAACGGGGGATTGTCTTTGATGGTTTTCGCCCGCATGGGGTTTCCATCTGCGGAGAGGCAAACGACGGAAATTGCTGGTATTATTTTGGAGGGATCAGTGGTCATGCAGGATTGTTTTCCGATCTTGCGGGCGTTTGCCGTCTTGGTATGTTCTATCTGAATACCAGAGAAAAGACGTTTGTGGAGGCGCAGCAGGAGGCGGGATATTCCAGAGGACTGGGCTTCCAGAGGGGGGAGATGTACCCGAATGGATGCGGACATACCGGATATACGGGAACAAGCCTTTATATCTCAGCAGAGCATGGGGTGGGAGCAGTGCTTTTGACCAACCGTCTGACCTGCGCGACGGAGGGGGCGCTTCCTGATCTGACAAGGCTTCGCTCTGAATTTCATCGTGAGGCGCTTTTATGTGCGGGGATTTAAGAGGAGAAAGTAAGGGGAGTGTGTTGATATGATTCGCAGGGGTAACGTTTTGGATGTGAAGTCCATGGCAAGGATTTATATGGATGATTTAAGGTCTGTTTATGCGGACATTCTGCCGGAGGAATATTTTGTAAATCTCACGGAGAAGAAAGCACAAAAGATATGGCGGGAATTTTTTGAAAAAGAGGACAGTCTTTGTCTGATTTACGAGGAGGGTGGATCTGTGCTTGGGTTTGCGGCAATCCGACCAGATGAAGAAAATGATTGTTGTTTGCAACTGTCAGCGCTTTATGTGGGTGGCTGTGCGCAGGGCAGAGGAATTGGGAGGACTCTCATTTCAGAGGCAATGAAGGAGACGATGAGGAATGGAAAACACCTGATGTCTATATCGGTGGTTCTCGAAAATGTGAGGGCAAAGAAGATTTATGAACATATGGGCGCGAAGTATGAGAAGAACTTTATCTACTATTTTGATCGTTATTCCATCGAGTGCGGCAGATATATTTGGACGCTGTCGTCTTAGTGTGTGCCGGCATATTATAGCCGGACACACTTTCCGTCGTAAGCAACCATCCAGCCATGCAAAGCAGCGAGATCTTCAAGCTGTTCCTGCGTCAGGGCGTAGTGGTGTGAAAAATGTGTAAGAATAAACTGGGTCGCAGATGTTGTGCAGCCCAGTTTTTTTAGGCGCTCGACAAACTGTAAATTGTTTGGGATTCCCATGTGCCCCCGCGCGGCAGCCGTTGTACAGGAGGTACAATCCATACTCACAAGGTCATAGTGGAATTTCCCCAGATATTCCCAGGTCTTGCTGCACAGCTGTATACCGGTGTCATTCCCATAAAGAACGGTTTTGCCATTTTGCTCAATGATATATAAATAACAAAGTTCTGCCGGATCATGGTCGGCGAGAACAGGAGTGATTTTGTAGTCTCCTACCGATACAGTGACAAATGGTTCCAAAAGATGCGGACAAAGATATTGCTTCGCATGGTAGTAGGAAGGTGCAGCATCAAGGTAGTGGAGAAAGCGGTTGTACACGGTTTCATTTCCATAAATATTGAGTGTCTCATGGACGGTACCGGAGAAGCAGTCGGTGTGTGTCAAAAGGTCTTCCGGGTAGAAATGATCCTCATGGGAATGGGTGATAAGGACATGTCTGACAGCGGACAGATCCAAGGAAACGTCACGCAGAAAATGCAGATAAGTGTCCGGTGGAAAGTCAACCAGCAGATCATGATTGATCAGTACCTGCGAACGTGTCCGAAACCATTCGCTCCGATTGGAACGGCGCAGACTTTCACAGAAATTGCATTTGCAAAACAATGCGGGGCAGCCCTCCGCTGCGGCGGTACCAAGATATTTTATTTGCATAGCGATCTCCTTGTTATATGATAGATTTTTAAAACTATTTGTTTCTTTATTATAACATATCAGACAGATTTGTTGGTTTCCAAAAGAGACAGATCTATGCGGAATCGGTTCAAGATATGAAATTAAATATCGCATAATTTGCGATGCGTTGAGGTTTTATTTCATAGAAGGTATAATGAAAAACAGATACAGGGACGTTTGGGCGCAGGGAGTATAAGATTGTAGGAAGGAGCGTGTTGATATCTATGAGTCTTATGGAAGTGATGCAGAAGAAGGAAAAGCTTGTAATCGGTCTGATGAGCGGTACATCTGCGGATGGTGTAGACGCAGCGTTGGTGTGGATCAGTGGCTGCGGCGAGGGAACGCGCGTAAAGCAGCTGGGGTATGTCAGCATTCCGTTCGATAATGCGGTGAGGGAACGGATTCTTAAGCTTGCCGAGGGTAATTTTGGGGGCAGTGCGGAGTTTTGCAGGATGAATCGGCTCCTGGGAGAGTTGTATCTTGACGCCTGCTTAGCGGTGTGCAGACAGGCGGGGATGAATGCAGGTGACGTAGATCTTGTCGGCTGTCATGGACAGACATTGTTTCATGAACCAACGCCTGTGAGGTATCTTGGGAGAAATATTACCTCTACGCTTCAGATTGGAGATCCGTCTGTTATTTGTGAAAGGTTAGGAGCAATCGCCGTATCCGATTTTAGGGTAAGAGATATGGCGGCAGGCGGGGGCGGCGCGCCACTTGTGCCTTATACGGAATATTTGCTGTATAAAGATGAGGAAAGGGACATCGCGCTGCAGAATATCGGAGGTATCGGAAATGTCACTTTTATCCCGAAGGATGGAACGATGGAAGACGTTGTGGCATTTGACACAGGTCCGGGAAATGTGTTGATCGATGCAGCCATGATGCGCTGCTCCGGCGGAAGCCTAAGGTACGACAAGGGAGGAGCGGTTGCAGGCTCAAACCGTGTAAGTGATGAATTACTTGCATGGCTGATGAAGGATCCTTATCTTGGGCAAAATCCACCAAAGAGTACAGGCAGAGAGCATTACAATCCGGATTTCATTGACACAATCTATGAGAGGGCGGCAGAGCTTGGAGTTACGGATGAGGAGGTTGTTGCGACAGTCACGAGATTTACTGCGAAAAGTATTGCAGAAGCTATAAAAAAATTTCTTCCGCGAGTGCCTGCTCGGCTGATCGTTGGGGGAGGCGGGAGCTATAATCGTACGCTGATGGAAGCGTTGTCACAATATCTCATGGGCACGGAGGTTGTTACGAATGAGGATATTGGCTATAACAGCGATGCAAAAGAAGCGGTTGCATTTGCTGTTTTGGCAAATGAGACAGTAAGCGGTGTGTGTTCCAATGTTCCTTCCGCCACAGGGGCGGCTCATCCGGTGATACTTGGGAAGATCAGCCAGTAGGCGGCATCAGGAAATAGGGGAAGCAGTAGAAAAGGAGAAGAAGCGGTGAAAATCACACGGTTTGAAATTAAGAGAATAGACAGTCCGTTAACGAGACCTCTTGTGATCTCGTTAGGTACGATTACGCACTCTACAAGCGTTGTACTTACCATTGAAACGGACGAGGGTATTTGCGGAGTAGGCGAAGGAGCGGCGTCTGTGTTTGTCACCGGAGAGACGATGGACGGTGTGGAGGCTGTACTCAGAAAATTTGAGCAGGCTCTGATCGGAACAGATCCGACGGACATTGAAAAGGTACACCGGATGATGGAGAAAACCTCCGCCCGCGCTTTTGTTGCCAGGACGGCGGTCGATCTGGCATGCTATGATATTTTGGGGAAGGTTTCCGGTATGCCTGTCTATACACTCTTGGGCGGATACAGCAACAGGATTGAGACAGATATTACGATCGGCATCGGGGATCCGCAGCAGATGGCTAACATGGCGGCGCTTCATGTAAAAAACGGATTTCGGATCATAAAGACAAAGGTTGGAACAGGGGAGAGAGAGGACATTGAGAGAATCCGCAGAATCCGTGAGGCGGTTGGAGCAGACATCAGCATCAGGCTGGATGCCAATCAGGCATGGACACCGAAAGAGGCTCTGCGTATGATCGAACGGTTGGGAGAGTATGGGATTGAGCTTGTGGAGCAGCCCGTGCCGTATTATGACATGGATGGGCTTGCCTATGTGACGCGGCACAGCAGGATTCCGATCATGTCTGATGAGAGTGCATTTGATTCCAAGGATGTGTTTCATTTGGTGCAGAGGCATGCAGTTGATTATGTGAATATTAAACTGATGAAGTGCGGAGGAATCTGGGAGGCGCTCAAGATTAATAGTATCTGCGAGGCTGCAGGCGTGGAATGTATGCTGGGCTGCATGGCAGAGGAGACAAATATTGGTATTACTGCAGCTGCCAGTCTTGGAGCAGCAGTAAAAAATATCACAAAGGCAGATCTTGATTGTCAGTACTCGCTTGCAGCTTTTCCTGTTTCCGGCGGGGTGCAGTGCGGCAATGGCGGGGAGCTGACCCTTTCTGGGAAGCCGGGATTCGGTTTTGCCTGATCGTTGTTAATTACAGAAAGGATTTTTACTATGCTCTGGGACACACATATGCACAGCGAGTACTCTGGCGACAGTGAAGCCTCGCAGGAATCTATGATACAGTCTGCCATTCAGAAAAATCTGGATGGCATCTGTTTTACTGACCATCTTGATTTGGACTTTCCAGGTGACAGCAATGTATTTCTTTTGGATTTGCCGAGTTATACGGCCTCCGTACAAATCCTGCAGGAAAAATATCGGCACACATTTCCCGTCCTGCTCGGCATTGAATTGGGGTTACAGCCGCACCTTGCCAAGAAGCATACAGACCTTCTTGACAGGTATCCCTTTGATTTTGTGATTGGTTCTTCCCATTTGGTCCACGGGGGAGATCCTTACTATCCTGATTTTTATATAGGACGTGATGAGGATGACTGTTATCTGGAATATTTTAACTCCATACTTGAGAATATTCAGTCATTTGATGGTTTTGATGTCTACGGTCATATTGACTATATTGTCCGGTATGGTCCGACTAGAAATAAAAATTACTCTTATAAAAAGTTCCGGGATGTTATCGATGAAATTTTAAAGCTTCTTATTTTGAAGGGAAAGGGAATTGAGATCAATGCCGGAGGGTTTAAGTATGGGTTTGGGCATCCAAATCCAACTGAGGAAATTATAATCCGCTACCGTGAACTTGGCGGTGAGATTATCACGATTGGATCAGACGCCCATTCACCGGAATATGTTGCGTTTGATTTTGAAAAAGTAGCTTCTATATTAAAAATGGCTGGATTTCGATATTTCACCGTGTTCAAACAGCGAAAACCGACTTTTATTGCGCTGAAATAGTAAAGTTTTGATTTTTTGTCTAAGCGTCGCCTTTCTTACACATATTCCTTGTCACGATATAAGTCCGTAATGAGCAGAGGGTTATCTTTACGTATTCTATCTGCCAATTCTTCGCCTCTTGATGGATTGGCCCAAAGCCAGTCAAGTTCCTTTTGTGTGAGGGCTACCATCTGTAAGAAGTCCAGATGTCCGTTTGGCGTATCGATGCCAGAAAGCTGTGGATCAGGAACAAACAAAACGCCAACCAGCCTGGTATCTGCATCAAGACGGATGGGTGAATTGGTCGGAATAAAATGATAGGCCTCGAACCATTTTCTGCTTTCAAATACATATCTGCCCAGATTCTGCATGAGATTCATTGCCCAGTGAGGCTCATTTTTTGCAGGACTGCCATCGGGATTCTCTGCATCAGCATCCTCCTTAAAAGGAAGTACACGCATAGTGAACTCAAAGCCCCACTTGCTGAAATCACCATCTGCACTGCTTGGATGATAATAGAGCTCGCTCATACCGAAGCTGATGATATGACGATGAAACGTTTGGCTTGGATTATCAAAGACACTGAATCCATCCAGTGGGTCGCCACCTCCGAGCATATAGGGGATCAGAGTGGCATAGTGGCGTTCAATTGTATCAGGGTAAAGCTTTTCGAGGGATGCATAAATTGCGTCCCAACCGGGAGTGTCATCTGCCGAAAATTGCTTCATGTACGCCTGCATTTTAGGAGTGATGACCTCTTGTTCCTCAGAGATTTTTGCGTTGGAGAGGTCGGATGCGTTTTCGTCAGAAGATTTGGATGAAAATGTATTGGAGGGTTTATCCAAATCCTGATTTTTTTTGAGTAATTTGTTTAAAAATCCCATATAATTTATTTCCCCCTGTGTGTCTTGCTTTTGTTGCTGTGTGTCAGATTTTTATAAAATCCTTTGGAAATGGAGACTTGACTGTTTTTTCTGCCGGCGCAAACGAGCAGATGTGGGTTCGGAATGAATCAATCGTTTCGCTTAGCGCTGTGTGTATCATAATAATCAATTTTACCATAGGTTTATCATAAAAGCTATACGCAGCCAAATCAAGACCACCGCTTGTTTTTATACAAGAAAACAAGTATGATAAAGCTAACAGGAAGGAGAGGAGGAGGGGAGGATGCTGCATGAATTTCGATTGGCGGTTTGTGATGATGAGGAATTATATATCGACCGCATCTGCCGGCATCTGGAGATATATGAGAGGGAGTCGGGAAACCGTCTGATCGTGGAGCCTTATTCCTCGGCAGAAGCCTTGCTGGAGGAGTTCAAAGGTGGGGAGAAGCAATACGATTTGTTGTTTCTGGACGTTGATATGCCTAAGATGAAGGGAACGGATGCGGCTCTTTTGGTGCGTGATTACGATCAAACGATTCCGATCTGCTTTATCACAAGCTATGAGGAGTATGCTTTTGCCGCATTTATGGCAGATGCCGTCGGCTATCTGGTAAAGCCGGTAAAATATGAGGAATTGAAACGCATTGTGGATAAGTGTATCGCGCAGATTCATTATGAGAGAGACAGGAAGGCGGCAGAGGAGCAATATATTTGTGTGGGTAGGGGAAACGGCGAGGTGATGCTCTCGGTTTCAGACATTCAATATATTGAGAAACAGAGAAACAGGTGCGTATTTTTTCTTAAGGATTGTGAGATTACCTGCTATGATACGCTCGCAAAGGTTTATGAAAAGCTGAATCATGATCGTTTTTATTATACACATCAGGGGTATATCGTGAATTTTGCGTACATTCGTCAGGTGCAGCCGGACAGGATTTATCTGGCGGGGAATCGGGAGATTCCTGTCAGCCGCAAATATTATAAGAGGCTGCAGGAGCTTCATAGGGATAAGTTAAAGAGACTCTTGGCAGAAAAACGGGTGGAATTGGAAACAGGGAAAGTGCAGAGAGGTGTGGGAGAATGAGAAGAACGGCATCGGCGTTGGGAAAAGCATTTTTTTATTTTATGGTCTATGCAGTTGTGTCGTTTGCGGTGAGCATTGGCACAATGAGTATGTTAATGTCACGGCTGGCGCAGGAAATGACCGGCAAGGGGCAGATGCTGGATGAGATGGCGCTGGCTATGAGAGCAGCAGAAGAAATGGAGAAGCAGACTGCTCCTGTCCTTGTGATTTCAGGAATACTCACGTTGCTTAGCTGCTGGATCATCTGTTCACTGCGTAATAAAAGATTGAGCGGGGAGGTCTGTCTTAGGAGGATTGACAAAAAGGGAGTGCTGCCGCTGCTTGCACTTGGCGTGGTACTTAATATAGCTGTGTCATTTTTCATGCAGGTACTGCCGCTTCCGCAGAGCTGGATGGCTTCCTATGCGGAAAGTGCAAGCGTTCTTTCCGGAGGCAATATAATCATGCAATGGGTTTCCAGCATACTCATAGCGCCTGTGATGGAGGAAATGATATTTCGCGGATTTGTGTATACACGTTTAAAAAGAGGGATGCCCGTATGGCTGGCAGCAGTTTTAAGCGCGGTGCTTTTTGGTGCGATGCACGGTAATCTTCTTTGGTCTGCCTACACATGTTTGTTCGGAGTTCTATTAGTATGGTGCTTCGAGAGATATGGCTCATTGGCGGCAAGTATTTTGCTCCATATGGCGTTTAATACAGCGGGAGAGGCGCTGTTTTTGCTTCCGGCTCTGCCTGCTGCGGTAATCTGGATTGCAGGCGCTTTGTCTTTCATCCTTGTTGCCGTGCTGCTGATATGGATTAGAAAGCAGACATAAAAAACAAGCGGCTCTATAGAAAAATAGGAGGAAACGGTGCGCCGGAGTTTTATCCGGTAGGGCGATTGGGAATCAGAATCTCCACGGTAAATTCCTGATCGGTATAGCGGATGTCCAGCGTTCCGTTTAAATCCGTTATGCATTTGCGGACATTTCCGATTCCAAGACCGTGGACGCAGGAGGTGTCCGTTTTTGTGCTTAGGAAAACACCGTTTTTTTCATGGATCGCGCCGTGATGAGTGTTCGTGCAGGAGATTCCGAGGTAATAGTCTGCCTGCAGCAGAGAAAGTTTGATCCGCCGGTCTTTGGCTTCGGCGGCTGCGGTGATCGCATTGTCTAAAATGTTGCCGAGGATTGTAACGGCGGAAAAATCAGAAAAATATCGATCGGGGAAATCGCAGATTACCTCAAACGTTATGTGCAGTCTTTGACAGACTGCATTTTTTGTATTCAGAATGGACGAAATTAAATCGTCCGGTGTGCAAATTAGTCTGGAAATCTCCAGCTCTGAGGTGATCTGCGAGAGATAGCCGCGCAGCTTTTGCGTTTGGTTTTGTGCCGCATAGGAATCCAGCACGATCAGGTGATTTTTAAAATCGTGGCGAAGGCGCGAGATATGCTCTAATGATTTTTGAATATCACCAAAATAAGAGAGCTCCATTTGATATTTGTCAGTCAGCAGACTTTCCTTCATGCGTTCCTCTAAAATTTCAATGATTTTCCCATAAGAATTGAGGGCAAGTGACAGAATACAGACAACAGAGAGATAGAGCCACGGCAGGATTGTGGATAACTCCGCAAATGGGGAGAGCATGTTGTTGAAAAAGATCACTAAAAATAAAATCCCGATAGAAAGCAGTGAGAATGTGACGGGGTAGATTGTTTTGATCTGCAGGGATTTCAGGCGTCTTGCATTCATATAGAGATTCAGAAGGATATAGGTCAGCAGCAGGCTTGTAACAGCCTGATACTCAAAAAATGGCAGAGAGGGATCATTGCCTTCCGCATACATTTTTAGATTAAAAGAAGCGGTGAAGACGTACGCTCCAAATTGTACCAAATGTATAATGATCTCGTATTTCACCCAGAAAAGAAAGCTTTCTTTTGCCCGAAAAGAAGAAACAAAGAAAAAATAAAAGAAGCAGAGGATCATATAGACAAGGGGAATATAGGGAACGACCGGAACGGCTGCGATTGCCAGATTGATAACTATAAACAGGCTGCGATACCATGTTTTCTGAAATGGATGCTGATAGCGAAAGCAGGTAAGGGCAAAAAGTTCCATTGTAAAAAAGTCAAGAAAATTTGCTAATAGGTCTAAAATAAAATGATGTACATACATAAGAGATACCTTTCTTTTGACTGGGCAAGTCCATTCAAACAAAAGAGACGTTAAGCAGTATCGATTTTTTACCAAACAGCAAAGGTATCTTGTAATTATAGAGGAAAAGTCATACGCTTGCAACTGTATGGAACGGGTTTGGTTCATTTAAAAACAAAGATATTATGCCAAATAGCACCGATTTGTTGCCAAATAGCACATGGGGATTGAAATTGTAAAAGAAATCTATTATGTTTATGAAAACAAGGACAAAGAATCTTGGACAAAGAAAGCCGCTTTTTGTGGAATAAAAGATAAGTATATTGCTCTGTCGAATAAGTGAAAAAGGCGAAAAGATTTGTGTTTTTAAATGTGCAGGAAGCACAGTCGGAGCAGTCGGCGAAAGTTAGGAGGTGGAATCACAGGAGAAGCCGAATCCTGTGTTTATGAATGAGTATTGTATTATTAATAATTATTTTTTCCGAATGGATCATTCTTCAAAGAATATTAGGAGTATCTGGTAGTGATCTATTGACAAGTCCACTGAATATTATAGCAGCACTTGTAAGTATCATCCTTATTTTCAATAGTAAAAAAGTTATTTTAAGGCTGAAAGCTTCCGGTTGCTTAAAAATAATTTATGTTATGGAAGGTTTTGCAGTAATTGCTTTATTTTTATTAATTTATTTTAATAATTGAAGGTATGAAAGTACAAATGATGGGGCAGTGTATGAAATGTGTTTTCGTTATTGCATATGCTTAACGCTCATGCACATACAGTCTCAGTTTCTCATCCTCCCCGTCCGCATTGACCATGAACAAAAACTTCCAGCCATAGCGCTCATAAAATGAGTTGTGTTCCGTGACAAGATAAAGCGTGCGGATGCCAAATGAGTGCATATCCCGGCAGACATGGCGAAGAAGACGCCCGGCAATACCATGACGGCGGTAATCCCGTTCTACATAAAGCGCGCAGATATTCGGGGTTAGATCCGTACGGTCGTGGAAATCATTTTTGATGACACCGATTCCGCCGATGATGCGATTCTCCTCAACAGCGATATACCACTGCGGAATGTTTCCTTTATTACTTCTGCACGCATCCATACTTTTCTGATATTCCGCAGCCGGAATTCCCCATTTTTCGTGAAACCATGCAGTGGCTTTCTTTATAAATTCTTCATGTTCTCTGATCGCAAGAATTTCCATAGACCCCTCCAGTTTAAAGTACTTTTATGATAGCATATCTGTCGTAGGTAGGCAATGGAGGAATGGCTTTCCGAGAGAAATTCCGCTACTGTTTTATTGTACGATGGTGTTTGGCAGTTGGGAAGTGTATTTTTATAAACGATGGGCAGCGCGAGAAGCGAGACGCTCGTCGTTTGTTTTGACAGATAGGAAAAAAATGAAGAATATTTGTTGTTTTGCTGATTTTGGCTGTGGTAAAATAAGATAAACAAATGAAAAAACGCAAAAGCGAGGAGGAGTAACGTATATGGGAGATTATTTGATCGTCGGGATTCCGGCAGCAGTCATTGGATTGGCAGTTGTTTACATATTACTTTATAACCGACTGCAGCGTCTGCGCATTAAGGTTGAGGAAGCGGGTGCGGACATTGATGTGGCGTTGGAGAAAAGATTTGACATGCTTTCAGAACAGATTGAGGCAGTAAAAAAATATCTCTCTCATGAGCATCAGATCATGACCGATGTGACAAAAACAAGAATGAGGGAGGAATTGGAAGAAAAAAAGATGAATCGGCAGCAGGATGCTCAGGAGGAGATGATGGCTGCGATTGACAAAGAGATTGCCAGACAGTCAAGAATCATGGAGCAGATTAAGGGAAATTTAGATCGCGGTCATATTCGTCGCGGAGGCGGTAAGGCGGGAGAGGGTTTTGCACGTCGGTCTAATGGAAATGAGACACTTGGCAGCGCAGAGGGGCGTTTGAATCATGCATTTAGCCAAAAAGTAGGTGTGCTGGCGGGGGTTCATCATGATCTGGCGGACGTTGGCGCTGGTATTAACGCTTTAGCAGAGCAGTATCCGGTACTGAACGGATGGATACCGGTGGAGTATTTTCAGCGTACAATTTATGATTCAGAGGAGCACCTTCAGGCAGCCCGCCGTTTGTACAATGCAAATGTGTCCTTGTATAATCAGATGCTCGCCACGATTCCTTGGTCTGTCGTGGCTTCCATGTGCCGCATGGAAAAGGCTGACTTTTATGAGACAGAGGAGCATAAGCGCACGTTTCAGGTAAAATTTGACTGAAAGGGGGAGAACGGATGGAGCGCAAAAGTGAAGAAATGCGTTTAGAGAGGCTGCAAAAGAAGGCAAGAATCCGGTTTATTGTAGTCATAGTTATGTCTGTTGTCATGTATGCGGTGATGTTTTATCAATCTGGCTGGTATTTTTTTTGGGGAGAAGAACGGTATCGAATCGGTGAGGATGATCCTATGTGGATGAATGTGGTTTGTATGATCATTGGTTCTCTGATCGTGACCGGGATATTTTTTGGAATTTTTTATCGACTGGTCGTGCACCGCGCATATGAGAAATTTAACCAGGAATTTAAAAATAAATATGTACTGTCTGTGATCGGTGAAATGGGATTATTTGAAAATCTCGGTTATCAGCTAAGAGGAGGGATGACCTACGATGAAGTGCGCAATGCTGCAGTTATATCTTGTGGGGATAAGCGTTACTTCAGCAGCGAGGATATGCTGACCGGCTGTTATCAGGGATTTTCTTTCCGCTATTGCGATGTTGTGACAAAGTATTTGGCGGGATCGGGTAAGAACATGCGGGTAGAGACCATTTTTGAAGGACAGATCATACAGTTTACTGATTTTGACCGGAGTAAGGAGAGTCATGGTTATGTGCAGATTTTTGAGAAAAAATTTATATCGAGCATAAAGGGATGGACGGAGAAGCATAAGATTTTGACAGAAAATGAAGTGTTTAACAGCAGATTTGAGGTTTTTGCCACAGATGAGCACAATGCATTTTATATTTTGACACCAAAGCTATTGGAACTTATTATGCGATTTGAAGAAGATATTGACGGTCAGATAGCGATTACCTTTCGTGGATCATCGATGTTTGTTGCGCTCAATCGTTTGGGAAGTATGTTCGATGGAAAGCTTGATAGGAAGATCGAGGATCAAAAAGAGCTTATCCGAAAGGATGTTGAGATGCTGCGCCACGCGGGAGATATTTTGATCTTGGAGAATGCATGGCGCAGCAGATAGCCGGGAGATATTTTGTTGGACCTAAAATCATCGCACGAAGCGTACGGTTTGTTGTTTTTTAATTCTAAATTGTCAAAGCACTAAACAATGTTCATTTCCTGTCCGATGTATCAGATATAGGAACGGAATCAAAAGGTTTTTCAAGGAGGAACGGACAATGGGAATGATGACGACGGAACCCGGAAACATGGGGCGTGCGGCGATGATGACAGGCACGGTCACAATAAAAAAAGCAAAAAATCCTTATGAGTCGATATTGATGCGGAAGGCAGAGCGAAAAGCGAAGAAGCCGTTAAATTATAATCACCGTGAAATATCGGCACAGCTGATGCGTGCAAAGCGTGCGCAGAATGCTGCAGGCGTTGTGACGAGTGCAAAGCGCAAGCTTGCCGCGCTGCAAAGACAAGCGGGAAGCGGTCAATACGATAAAAGAGAGATTGAATACGCGCTGGCACATGCGAGAAGAATGGTGCGCTGTGCGCAGCTAAAGGTGCGTAATCTGCGCGAGGAGGAGCAGGAGCGCAGAGCGAGAGAGCGCGAAAATGGCGTGCAGAAACAGGAGCTGCAAAATGAGATTAAAAGGCGCACGGCGCAAAAGGAGAGGGAATTAAAGAGCAAGCTTACGATCGAACAGCTGCAGCGTGCGGCAGAACAAAAGAGGAAAAGGAAGGCGCTCGCACAAAAGGAGCAGATGCATCGCAGTCAGGAGCAGAGCCGGATTCAGGAAGCAGATATGAGATATATCAAAGGAATGATGGAGAGAAACGGAGAGATTGGCAGCGGAGTTTCCTGCAATGGTGCAGTATTTGATCTTAGTATGGAGGCTGCGGCAATGCAGGAGCTTGCGCTGCTTGAGCAGGCGCAGCAGATAGAGAGTGAGGCAGCGGCAGAAGCCGCGGCTGAAATGACAGCCGCGGAGTCTGTCACGGATTCCGGTATGGGGCAGAGTGAGGCAGCGTTGGGAAGCTTTTCTGCAGGAGGGGCAGAGCCTGTTCCTGCTGTCAATATCTCGATCTGAAAATTGTGTTTATGCGCGCGTTTTGCTTCGTTTTTGGGCATTGAATCTGCGCAGAAGCGTCAGTACGAGAAACAGAAGCGTAACGCCGCAGAGCAGCGTTAGGATTACATTTTCCGTAATTCCGGCAACGATGTAGGAGACAAAGCAGCAGCCCGCAACTGTCAGAGCATACGGAAGCTGTGTTGTTACATGGTTCACATGATTGCACTGCGCGCCTGCGGACGCCATGATCGTTGTGTCTGAGATCGGCGAAATATGGTCGCCGCAGACAGAGCCGGCAAGGACGGCGGCAATCGAGATAACAAGCAGGTTTGCATCGGGTGGGAATACCTCGATCACGATTGGGATCAAAATGCCGAAGGTTCCCCATGAGGTTCCGGTGGCAAAGGCAAGTCCTGTACCGATCAGGAATAATATGGCTGGAAATATTGCTCCGGCAACCGAACTTCCGTGCAGCGCCTCATACACAAAGGCGCCTGCCTCCAGCTTTGTACTGCAAAAGCCGCCGAGCGTCCATGCGAGCACCAGAATCAGAATCGCGGAAACCATCATTTTAAAGCCCTGAGGAATGCATTCCGCAAAATCCTGAAAGGAAATCACCTTGCGCGGGAGATAGAGCAGAAATACAAATATAAGCGTAAAAAATGAGCCGAGCACCAGTCCCATAGAGGCATTGCAGTTTGCAAATGCGTTAATAAAGGTTTCACCCTCAAAAAAGCCTCCGGTATAAATCATGCAGACAATACAACTGATGATCAGAAAAAGCACGGGGAGTACAAGATCAATGACCTTTCCTTTGGGTGAGATAATATCCTGTCGGACATTTTCATATTCATTTTTGCCGCCAAACAGATCGCCGTCCTTCGCCTGCTCCTCAAATTTTTTCATCGGACCATAATCAAAGCCTGTGATACCGAGGTATACGACCATAAGGATTGTCAGCCACGCATACAGATTAAACGGGATGGTCTGCAAGAAAAGTGAGAATCCATCACCCTGTGTATAGCCTGTGACAGCAGCCGCCCAACTGGAGATCGGTGCGATGATACAGATGGGGGCAGCAGTGGAGTCAATGATATAGGCAAGCTTAGCACGGGAGATCCTCTGACGGTCCGTTACCGGGCGCATCACATTTCCTACAGTCAGACAGTTGAAATAGTCGTCTACGAAAATCATGGCTCCGAGCCCGAAGGTAGAGAGCAGAGCGCCTGATTTTGTCTTGATTTTAGAATTTGCCCATTTGCCGTAAGCGGCGGAGCCGCCAGCGCGCGTCATCAGGGCGACGATCATACCCAGAAATACAAGAAAAATTAAAATACCGATGTTCCACGGATCGCCCAATTTTTCCATCATAACGGAGAAAATCGTCTCCACGGTCTCGATGGGGCGAAAGCCAGTGTAGAGCAGAGAGCCGGTTAAGATACCGACAAATAAAGATAAATACACTTCTTTTGTCATAAGGGCGAGAGCAATCGCAATGATCGGCGGAAGCAATGCCCACACAGTTCCTACAAAATCCATGAGTAACTCCTTTTTAAAATCATTTGTTTTTTAG